>Ga0163146_10007557_pt1 | contig 11880 bp, 16 predicted proteins | sample OliLakLV19MP7G1_FD_148648 | JGI IMG/M metagenome (GOLD analysis project Ga0163146, IMG submission 148648) | Freshwater microbial mat bacterial communities from Lake Vanda, McMurdo Dry Valleys, Antarctica - Oligotrophic Lake LV.19.MP7.G1 | ecosystem: Environmental > Aquatic > Freshwater > Lake >... | reverse complement strand
GACGTATCTGGCCATGGAGGTAGTAAACCTGAGCGTTTTCAGTTTACTTGTGAATCGATCACAATTCAGTTCGTAGGAAGTCACCACGCCTAATTCCAATGCAGATGAATGGAATGTACTGCCAGCACGGTATCTATGATTCCCACGCGCGCTGATAGCAATGGCCAAGCGGAAACCCACGCCGGTCTTAGTGAACTATTCGGAATTCGTGGAACAGTACTGCGACGTCGCTATCAACTGCAGCTTGTGCGCTTGTGAGGGCATTGTGTCACCGGTTGTGCGCGACTGCCCTAACCGGCGCTGCTTGGATCCACCATATCAAGCGTGGCACGCAGGACGCGATCTCAACTTATCGGTAGGAAATACATCTGGTCTTGAAGCAACGAGCTCGTTTGTCACCATTCCGCTTTGTCGTGTCACAGGATTCCCACAATCACAGTTGCTATTGCGCGGTACACATTCGTCTGTATGCACAACTAGGAGACGCTGATGCCCATTTGCAAAGGAGGCAAGCGCGTGCTGAGCAGGTGGCCCGCAGGTCCGAACGCGCGCTGGCGATTTCTGCAGCCGCCGATGACTTGGAACAACGTGCACCGTTGGACGGGCCTGCCGAAATGGAGATTGAAGACGTCGAAGCGTCCGGGGATGAACAACGGGAAGGCCTCTCGCCGCAGTCCCCGACTGAGCATGGTCACCAAAGTGATCAAATCCAAGACAGCCCCGAGAGCAAGACGCCCCGTCTTGAGATGCTCCTGCATTCGTATGGTTTACTGCTGGCATCTGAAGCAGACATCGAGCCATTCACGGTTCTGCGCCCAGGTACTCTCACTTGGCTCATAAGTGCATCACATGCGATTCGTTCTGATGTCAAGCCATGATGCAGAGCTGGACTTTATCGTGCGCGGCATGAATCGAGCTCACGATAATCTGGAACCCAGTGCACTATTTCACGTACGGGTGCGGTCCATTCGATGGCCTCCCAGCGGCAATTCTGCGATAGCCCATCGGAAGCGAATGGTGCTGTGCGATTGCCACATCGACAACGCGTCAACATTTCTGCTCAACAATGTTTTGAACGATATCGATTCTTGCATCAACTTCGATCATCCACCGGATCAACATACACTGGACTGTTGCAACACGATATCCGCTGACCCGTGCATTCATGAGCTGTACGTATAAACTGCCGCGTTTGTCGATGCACAGTCTCTAGTATAACGCTCGTGGGTGACCGTTTCATGGCTGTCGCTCAGGTATATCGAAGCGAAGTGCCCGCAATCTGATGATTCGATGGAGCGTCGTAACCCGTCAACCGTCGATGAAGACCCACAACTGCTTTCGACCGAAAGCAGCTCCGCGTGGAACGTGTGCCCGGTGCTACTGAGCAGCAGCAACCGGAAAACAGAGCAGGTGTTGTACTCGGTCGCCCCCGATGAACGACCTCGCCGTGGCTGCGGTATGCGTGGAATCATACAGTTTAGGCGCAGTCGAACGGCGGTGCGCCAGGACCAGAGTGCCGCCAAATGTATCAGCCCTCGATGTATCAACATGTCACGGTGTCCTCACGTGAAGCGGATCTCTGACGTGACAGAAAACGACGAGATCGGCGACGAAGGAGACGGAGCAGGCGCTGTGCCAGCTGCCGTTGACGTGGATGGCAAATTTGCGGCATTTAAGCATGATATACCACCTCCCGGTGGACCGTACACAGCTGTACAAACGACCGCCTTGGTCAGGCGAGCCTTGATGATGCAGAACGACCCCTTCGTCTGCATATGCGGGGCGCCTGGTGAATGCGTCTGCCTTGAACCCTGCACTGATCGCTCTTGCAGCGGCCGACTTATTCCTGTGACGGTGCGTGCATTGCATCAGAGTGATGTGATGTGCTTCCCGGGTTAATCGATTTTATCGTGAATTTGTACTGCAACACAGGACAATTGCCGTGAAATGACTTGTTACGGAACACATCGTGCGGTGACTACACGTGTCTACTTCAGCCAGAAGTGCTCTACATCCACTTGCAGCGTCATTCGCCCGTGGCCATTACAGGACCAGTGCATGTTCAGCTTGTCTCCGAACGTGTGCATGTATCTTGAGCTGATGCACGATTACCATCTTCAATTGACGGTACGGGCTCTGTTGCCGTGGTTTCGATTGAATTGAAAGCCGATGCTCACTGTCATCTGCATTGCCTGTTGGTCAGACCGCAGGCATGGCTGTTGCAAAATTTCACGCGTTGACACAGGTGCGTACCATCACGGTTGCGCACTGTACGCACGCGCGCGCCTGTGCGAGTCATGTTTCCGTCCCCCTTGTACTCTGTTTCTGCGTAGAAACGGTATGAAGAATTCTCGTCGAGGTTGGCTGGTCGCTTCGGTCGTCAGCAGTTTGTCAATCGCCAGACTTTTCACCAGTACTGTCGGCAGTATATTCGCTGGATTCGCATTGATTTTCAAGCCTGCTTTACTTGCCCGATGGCTTGTGGAACTCTGCAAACAGCACCGATCATCATTGCAGATGGCACACCGCTGGGCGCAAACGCTGTATTTGCCAAGACGGCATCGTTTCCACCGCACGAATCAGTGAAGATTCGTCCAACGGGAGGTGTAACTCGTGCAGGGTCCCTGTTTGCTGAACGATGTCTGATTCGATCGCCAAAGCTGCGGGCTCAAATCATGGCGCTGCACGATGCCGAAGTCAACAGTGATGCCGAGGTGCGCACACCTTTGGCAAACAGTACAGTCACCCGCTGTCTCACCCCATCCTTCTGTGCGTGTGTTTTTGTGTTGCACCAGCGGGCAGCAATTGCGGGCATTCGCGGATTGTGCCAGACACAGCCGAGGTACAACTGGATTGAGCAAGCGGTGGATGCAGCATTGCTTCATCGTGAAGATCCACAGCATGCACTCGTAGATCGCGGCCGCAGATCTGTTGCTGTGCTGCGCTTTCTCAATCAGCTTGCTTTTCCGACCCCGGTGGGCGGAGGTCTGGTTCACTACCTCGGTGGCGCTGCCGCCGAGCTTCGGGCTACTCTCTCGACCTGGTGTACAGACGAAGTTCCGCGTGTCGACGGCAAGGATTTCAGTGTCTTGCAGAATCGATTTCCGTCCCTGACCAGACTCATCTGCGATTTGGATTTGTTCCTGGATGGTGTGGGCGCCGTTGTGCCACTTTGGCTGGTCGCCACCATCCGATTTATGCTGCCTTTTCTGGATCCGTGCATCGGTATGCTAGATTGTTTGCACGACATGGAATGCTTTGCCTTCAGAATTTGCTGGTATGGGTGATCGTTGCGTAGGTACCCCGCCGGGCACTGCGGATGCCTCCAATGCAGACAATGAATGGCGTGATCTTGGCACCGATGAAGGTGTAGCTTTGTCAAGAATTCGCTCCTCAGGCTTGTGGCTCTGTTGTGAATGTTCTGCACCGTCTTTGCGCTCGGTACAGATGTCGATACTGGCTGTTGGTTGCCAGGCACGCAATGCAGGCGCTGGGCTTCTTCTTACACTCTGCCAGTCAGGGATCTTGATGTGCTTGCTCAGGAAAGTTGCACCAAAAAAGCACAAACCACGACCTTTCGGCTGCCTGGTTTGTTCCTGCTGTACTGCCCTCACGGCATTTGCCTTGGGTACGATTTCAGCCTGTATGGTATCATATTGTCGTCCCATTTGACGCTGCATACTGTTCGTACTTGTGTTGGTATACTTGTGCAGATTCTCGCTGATGAAAGTACCAGAGTCTCCCCATACGATGTTTTGTATTTTGTTCAACCGGCTCAAACGTGGTATGTGCTGGATATGACGCTGAAGTGGTGGTACGCATGCTCTCATTTGCATATCGACGTTATTTCAGCTCCTCCCATCCTGATTTACGATAACGCCTGCAACACGCACGAGTACATCATGAGTCGAGAATCGAAGTTCATGGAGAAATGCAGTCTTTTCATCGATCGCCTGCATATGTATGGTCGTGTACCGTCTGTGTCACGTTGTACGCAAACCAGCTGGTGCTGAACCATTTGTGCCTTGGTGAAACAATCTCCTAGATACAACCATCGTGGATGCAGTGAGGGTTATGACCTTCATAAATTCGACCCGCTGAAGGCCGTCAATTCCGAGGTCTGCGAACAGAAGAACTCCGGCTTTGTGATGCTGCGGTACGATTGGCTCTTAGTTGGCAATATTTTCTCTAGTGTTACACTCTTAAAAGATGTTTTTCTTGTTAAACGTACGTACACAGTACTCAATGCGCGTACATGACCACAGCCAATTTTGGCCGTTTGACGCGACTGTTTATCGGGGCTCAGAATGATGACCGCAGAGCCACGCTTCTCGCTGATCATGAACGCACCTCCAATGAACCGCTCAACCTATACTTGCTGGATTTAATTCGCGCATCCCATGGAGTTTTGAATTGACGACTCAATACGCTTCTCACATGGCACCATAGATTAAATCGGTTCCGTAAGCATATGTTTTGGAACGCACAAGTTTCGCCGCAGTGAGCCAAAGGGCGCAAACCAACTAGTACTCAGGCCACTGCGTATGCCACGAACTAAAAAGTACTTGACCGGTCGCCAACGCTTGCAATTGACAAGCACTGAGTCGCATCGAAGTTCATTTTGTCCTTATCCAAAGAGGTTCGGTGGCAATCGTATATAGCTCAAAGCACCTAGGCCTTGATGTTTATGTTGGCGAATATCTCGTTGCTGTCAATGATCGAGTTGGTGGCCCATTCTTCAATCTCGGCACCGCTGCTATCGTATATAGTATACATCCAATCACACCCGGAGAGTGGGAAACTGGCTAAGCCGCCCTTTTCCAGCTCAATTTAGATTGAAATTCAGAAGCTGCTTGCGCGTTACCCGGTGTGAAAGAGAAGTATACGTACGATTACATCACTTTCAGCTGGATTCGCTAGCTGTGAAACACACAGGCTTGAGAAATTAAACCGTTGCTGAGGTCGCGAGAGTAACTCCTCAACGCAGTTTCCATCCAGTCGCGTCTTCATGCCATTCACTCCACTTATTTCCACTCATCAAACCGTATAGTACGAGGAGAATTGGACTTGTAACGAATGCTCACGTACATAGGCGACGGTAAATGCGATGACATACGATTCCATGGACCCTCGACTGTTATCAAACCACTCAGTGTCGACGTGTGAGTAGTAACAACTTCAAACGGGACAGAGTGAATGATCAATCTCAGCACAAACTTAATTTGTGTAGATGGAAATTGCCGCAACGGTCGTTTAACATAAGATTGAGTATGTATCCATAGTACGTAGCTCACAACAGGAGGCGCATGACCGTGACACTACGTTCACGAACAGACTGATCACATAAACAAGTCAAGCCAAAACGAAAACCATGATGACAATAACACAACTTCTCCGTACGTATACGTCTTTTTTGAGGGGCAGGACTCGCGCTTGATTCTACACCTTTCGCGGATGATCTATTTGGGTTTGCACGACAAAAAGAATCCAGATATCATCAAATGAACTTGGGTTTCATTGGTATAACAATGTGAGGGGCACAAGATTCAAGTGCACCGTCCTAATTTTGACATCAAGTGGACCAATGTGCGGTTCCATGAGCAACGACGACCAGCTATTGGTTCGCACCGCACCTCCGGTAACTTACAACGTTGAACGCGAATTTGCTCGGGTCGGTAGCCATGACATCAACCACCAAGCAACGACGAATTTTGGCCAAGCTAGGCAATGAATCAAAGAGAAAGAACAGGTCCTTGTGTCGGATATATACCGTGTAGTGACGGCTCTCGCGATTGAAGGATACGATAGAGTGAACTTCGTAAACGACAAAAGAAGAAGGTGGCCGGCCCAGTGTTACACTTACTTGGAGAGGCCACTACAACGCACGAGCAATGAATGGCCCGGTGCCCGACAACGCACAACGAGACTGGCGTGAGTGCAATAGAACGAGAGCGAGCGATCACGCTTATATAGCCAAAGTACTTACGTCTACGTTCGTTTCAGATCCATTAGCATCCATCACAAGATAGGGCGAGCCGTTGGTGAGCCAGCGCTGGACTGTGCGGGTGCCTGTGCACCGGGATCCAGAAGCACTGCAATTCTCTTCGCAAGCCGAGCCCTTCAGGTCACTCTGGAACGCCGCTACTCCTTTACTCCGTGCATTGCAGCTAAACGACGAGGACAGGTTTGCGTTACTTCGTGCTGTAGTTCGAAGCAGGCACAATCACGTCGGGATAAGCTCAGATGAGTCGAACGACAGCAAGGCATCACGGGTGTTGGCGTACATGGAGATTCACACGTCGGGTTTGTACACTCCTCCAGTTCTGTCAAGCCGCACCACCAAGCCATGCATGGGTGCACTTGATCAGTCGAACCTGTACATGTTGTCAGCACCACGGATAGCACTGTCTGCATGTTTCTATACAGAGTGAGCATCGGCTGTCCATATCGATCCAACTTGGGTTGCCCGTGGTCGTCTAGCAGTTGCATGGGTGGAATGAATGCCGCCACCTGCTGAGATAGTTTTTCTGTGCAAGGAAGCAACGCATTCAGAGAAATCGTGAAACGGAATTGGTACATTGCGGCAAATCGCTTGCACTCCCATAAGACGAGCAGACACGAACCTCTCACGGCATTCATGCGATTTTGCGCCACCTCACCCATTCCTGGCGTGAACAGGCTGTGCAATGCTCTCGACCATTCGAGTAGAAGAGGCTGAAACGACCAAAGCGCATATCCGAGCTGCCGAGGACTCCGACTGACTGCCTTCATGGCTTCGGGCATGGACGCGAGAAAAGTAGCCGTTGCCACTGTAGGGCAGTCAGCCTCACCATTGCTCACGTAGTAGTCAAAGGTTGCTGTTTGTTCCAAGCAGGCGAGTTGGATTGGCGCAAAAAACGGAATGGCTGCGTCGGCCTACTCTCAATCAAGAGAGCAATTATCAAGCCATCAAGCCCATCCTGTTGGTTGCGATGTCCTCATGGAAAATGCACGAACCGTTACCTGACACAACTCACGGCGGGCAGAGCGCGCTGGCCGAACTGCTGAGACTGTTGATGGATGGTGCGGATTGGTGGGACAGACGGTCATGGAATCCACCGTATCGATTGGACGAGTTGCAGTGGCGATGGGGGCGGCTATGACTACAACGTCGTTGTCGTACGCAGATCCAGAATCGGACAAAATCTCTGCCTGCGTGCCAAGCCAGTGCAGAGCAATCACCTGACCGTGACTCATACGGCGGGGAACAGCGCAACAACGGACGCAGTGCAATTTTTACCTTGGACAACGCCGGCGCAGCCGTGAGTCCTGCCACCTGACTGTGCAGTCCCTGCGAATTGGACCAATCAGGATTCTGTTGCATGTATGATAGCAATTGACGCATCGGCCCCTGGCACATCGAAATTACACGGTGGAGTGATGGCAGTGAGTCTTCCCAGATAGCATTACAACAACAACATGGATCCAGAGCACGAACCTCGGACATTTTGCTCGGAAACTTGCCCCATGCTTCAGTCGGTAGCCCGGGCGGTTTGCGGCTGAGATCGGTGAATCCTAATTGGCGTTTTCCGGTTCTCGCCACCTGCTCGGAGATCAGAGCTAACAATCGCTGGCGGGGCAACCCTAACACACCTGCCTGGGCAGACTGGATGCCGTCCATCTGAGTTGGTGCTGCAGCTGTCGCCGACGCTTGTTGGATACCGACAATGGATTCGGACGGCTGAACCAATGTTGGAGGCAGCGAAGGTGGCGGCAATCCGGGTGGTGGAGGACCAACCGGCTTCTGTTGATTTACTTTTGACAAAACGAAGTTGAGTGCCGACGCCGTCTGCTGAAGACTATGTCGGTCTATTTTGGCGAAGGCCGCGCCACTGAAATCAGCCAGATATCGACGCAATCGGTAATCGAAATGTAACAGCTGTGCCGCAACAACAAACAGATCATGTTGTTCACTGAATTGATAGTCTTAGTCACACAGGCAGTGCTAGCCATAGACCAAACGCGTACCACAGCTGGCGTATTGGTTTTAGATCCGAGCTTGAAGGTTGCAGCTCGGGCTGAAGCCAGATTCTTGGATCGGATAGCCTTCTTGACATTGCCGAGGGCGGCATCAGCAAGTTTCTTCGTTGTCGCAGAACTCGATGCGTTCCGGGAACGCCGTGGCTGCGAAAGAATACACGAAGAACATATCAAAAAAGAGAATTGAGATTGAAAGCGAGTACGGGGTACAGAGGCACGCAGTCACATAGTATGTCGACAGAAGCAGGTAAAAACTCCTGATTACATTGATATGATACGTACAGGATCGAGCGTGCTCGATGGCTGGCGCTGTGGTGTCGTTCGCTGCTTGGCCACATGTACTGCAGAAGTTGATACAGAAGGAAGTTCATGCGATGCTCTGGTCTGCGCTCGCACCCTTTGGAAGTTCTGACTATGCTGCAGAAAGTCACGCGCGTATCGGGCAAACGGCTGTTCAAAACCGACCATAGAACTGTCCGTTGCACTCGGTCTATCAATCGCATCCCAAAGCAATGCTTGGATTAGCGGCTCCGAGCATGCAGGAAGATCGCATATAAATCTATGCTGTTCGTCCAATCGCCCGATCGGAAGATATCGATACATGCCGCCTCCTGCAGTTTCAGCCACCTTGAGTAAAACGACACACTGGACATCATATGTCCCATGCGCAGCCATGCTTTGTAGTCCGTAATACTGCGTAGCAATTTGAAGTCCCGACGGATTGCTGAGAACGATGATCACTTTGGTGAAAAATGCACTGAGCGCGCTCGCCAGGATGTCCTCCCGCACCGGTTCATTTAACGACCGCCGCACCATGTTCAATACTGCACCGTGCAGGACAGGCGTCGTCTCGGAGCTGCCGCGCTGATGAAGGAGAGCAGCTTGTGTGTTGGACGAAAAGCGCATGGGCTCACGAGGTTGAGCGGCGTGCTGTGGGGCATTTCCGTCTGTTGGGGCCTCAAATGCGCGTGTGTGTAGAGACAGACTGTACTCCTGGGGGAAAGTGTCCTTGCAAAAATCAGCAATCTGCACGTCTTGCTGTGAGGTTGACACAGTCGAAAACGGATCGTTATGATCAGCGGACAGTACCCCTGCAAGCAATCCGTTGTGTCCCTCACCAGTACGAGGCACGATTTTACATCGCCAGCCCAGCCGAATCATTAGAGTCTCGCGTGTGTGAACACCACTGAGTGGATTCAGTTCCGTTTGTGGTTCTGCGTCACCAGAAGCGATGCCACGACGGTCAGACGTGAGGTCTCGGCCTGCGACGGCGCCGTTTGCCGGTGATTGCTCACCCGCACCGCAGCTTGCCACAGTCGCTGCGTCGCCAGGTATGATCAACGCTATTGTTCCCATGTGTCTCTGCTGTAGTCGATCCAAAGAACTTAAGATGTGTTGAGCATAAAGCTCGGGAATACTTATCACGTCGCTCATCGTGGAGTTTTGACTGCTTTCAAGGAATTTTACCCTCTGCCCTATTCACGATTAGCGAAGTGAACGAGCCGCCTTTTAAGGGAAGTCGCCTCGCCAAATACGTATTGTGATCAGAGATGCATCTCCATTTGGTGTCTGCCAGATCGACTTCCAAAAGTCAACTAAAACATGATCACATTACTGAGTGGATCTGAGTTTGCCAGGGATCAGGGATGATTCGGGGGAGCACCTTCACAGTGCCACGGAGGCGGGAAACGCTTCTCTTTGCCAAAGTGTGTCGCTTGTGATTGATGTAGGACAGCGTGTACGCAGTCAAACCTCGCGCTTCGACTATCAGACCCTCCCTACATTTGCCATCGCAAACTGTTAGTTTGTTCGCTCCAATATGCCCCCTCATCAGGCCAAATCCATCGTGAACATCGTAAGCACAGGCACAATCATCACACGTGCCTCGTCATTGTGCTGGGTAGTCCTCATTCTATCGGGTGTGCACTGTAGGAGCTGCTAGGAGCTGCTGAGGTTGGAAAGACAGCGCTCATACGCTGTTTGTTGAACCAGAAATTCAAAGAGCAGTATGAACGCACTCAGTGTACGCGCTTGCGATCGCACATGTTCGTATGATCTCGTATCGCACTTACTTCATGGGAATGTCCGCAAGAACATGAATGCGCTTCGAGTGTGGTTTCGTCTGACGTCGCCATCGTTTCGTGGTCCGTGCAGTGCAGGATACCGTGGTGCACCACCTGACGGCTCCGAAGGATAAGGCTGAGTTTGAGCTGCACGTGACCGACACGTGGGGCAGACGCCCTCGTGAACGCTCTGATGCTCAGCAGGAGGCACCCATTCAGCCCGGTGCTGCCTACATGATCGTGTACAGGTACTAGTGTACTGTGCAGCCACCTCGTGGGCGGGTATAGCGGATGACTTGAGCTATTGCAGATTGATGTGCTGGTCCTCCCTGTCCACCTGTCTGGACATGATATGATCGATCACTGAAGCTGATGTGACTTGCTACGATATTGCACAGCATCACGGATGAGAAGTCTCTGCTGGAGGCGCAGTACTGTCATGACAGGATTATGGCCTCCGCGGCTGGAGGAGTAGGATATCCGACCATGTAGGTCTACAATTGCGTATGGATGAATGTGTGTCTGAGTGCATGCTCATCTATTGTGCTGCACCTATCCTGCAGACTGCTTGTGGGGACCAAAGCAGACAAGCCTCGATTTCGTGTGGTGTCTGAGGAGGTTGCCTTCCTCACTGCACGCAAATGGGGCAATAATGCGCTTGCAGTTGAAGCTAGGTAAGCTAAGCACTCAGCTGGTGCTGACCTGCCGAACTCTCCCTGATCCTAGCTGTATTGATATAATCATGTGTCAATCATGGCTGCAGCGCCAAGAATAGAGCCTCGGTGCTGCTAGCATTCGAGACACTGGCACGACGTCATGTCGCTCACCCGCACAGTGCACCAGTTGCTAGTACGTTCAAGTTGTGACCTGTGTTTGCAGTACACTGGGCTCATATGAACTGCATTTGCGGTATCAATCACGCAGACTTGGATGGGATGCAGCCGGCTCCTCCTTCGAAGAGTGATAATTCCAGTTGTTGTGTCGTCCTGTAACGCTAGCTTTATATACGGGTCCCTTGTTAGTTCTGTTGGTGATGGTGTATTGTTTGTTGCTTGTAGAGTGTTTGTTCATATGAGTGGCATTGTGTCTCCACTCACACTTATATTGTTAATAGTCATACTGAGTTTCTAGACCAGACTCTGCTGTACCCTGATCGTGTCCGTGACCGCCTGCACTGAACTCAAAGCCCCCATCATGTCGATTGACCGCGTCCGCCGAGTCTAACGGGAACGCGGCCAGGAACTCCTCCAGCTCGGCGGCAGTGAACTCCGCGCCGCGCAGCTTGAGCTTGTAGCACACTGCAGCAAGCGTGAGTTACCAATCATTCAGATGATCAGAAGTGGCAGTGCAGCAGGCAGCACAGCATTCGCATACAGTTTTCCACTTTCTGCACGCTCTCCATCATGACGCCCATCTTCTTGCCGATGTCGCTGCAAGCAACCAAGATTGATCGTGATGGTAAGCTGCACGAGCAGAAGGCTCAGCATAGTAGAGCACAAGCACGTTACCCGCTGTTGAAGGGCAGTTTGCCAAACGCCGCGTGTAGCGTTCTCAGAAACACGCACACATGCGCAGGTACGCTGACATCACCGGATGCCACAGCGTTGGTGGCGTAACGCATCAACTCACCACTCAGATCGCAAATACCAAGCAAGTAGTCCTGAGAACTGACCACGAACGGTTTCTGTACACGTAAAATGAACTCTGAGAATCAAGTATGCTGCAGACCACATGCACAGATCTGTTGCCACACCTGCCCAGATGCGGGATCTTGAGGATTCAGCTGTCGCTGCTGGAT
>Ga0163146_10007554_pt1 | contig 11881 bp, 17 predicted proteins | sample OliLakLV19MP7G1_FD_148648 | JGI IMG/M metagenome (GOLD analysis project Ga0163146, IMG submission 148648) | Freshwater microbial mat bacterial communities from Lake Vanda, McMurdo Dry Valleys, Antarctica - Oligotrophic Lake LV.19.MP7.G1 | ecosystem: Environmental > Aquatic > Freshwater > Lake >... | reverse complement strand
GCCCCGATCACGGGCTTCACGCTGGGCAGCCTGGAAGGTGGTATCCGACAGCACCAGGCTCCGAATCTGCCTCGGGTGCAGGAAGGCCACAAACCACTCTTCGTCACCCATCGTCTTGACCGGACGAATGCGCGGCGCAGCGGTCTGCGCGAGAATCTTCGCGCCCGACAGCAGCGTGGCCGTCATCAGATCGTTCGTCGCGTCGAGCTTGTTGTGCTCCGTCGCAAAGACCGCACCACCCGTGCTGGCAGCACCCCAGATTACCCGGTCGGCGTTGTCCACCAGCCAAGCATCCAGCGTCGCGTCCGTCAGTGCCTCAAGCTCTGCACCCGTGTTCCACGACACGATAGTCGTGCCCGTGCGGAACGAGTTCAGCGCCCTAATCACCAGCGTCCGCGTGTCCTCCATAGACCAGTCCTTCAGCACAGCTCGAGCGCCCTGCCGGAGACTGATGGCGGACTTCTGCTCCTCCATCTCCGCAACCCGGACGGCATTACGCCGCTTGTCCACGGTCAGCAGGTGACTGCGGGAGGTCATGTCCTCCTCGTTACCCTCCAACGTGCCCGAGCCTGTTACGGCGTTGTTCGACAGCTTGTTGAGCAACGCAAAGTTCAGCCGGTCGCCCGACTTCTTCGTCAAGTCTTCCTTGACTTGGATGATCGAGTTTTCGTCGGTGCCCATGTAACGAGCAAAACGATTCTCGCCCAGGTACTCCGTGAAAAACTTGTCATCCCACTGAGTTACACGCAACCCAGTTGCAACACTTGAATCAGCCATATTTCACCTTAATTTCTTGCCAGTATTTGATTGAGCGGCTTAGGCGACCAGGGCTTGTGCCCGTCTGCCTTTGCCCCCGTGATTTCCGTGAGTGACTCGGGAACCTCTGGCAACTTCCGGCCCTCCGCAAAGGCTTCCTGTCGGCCTTCTTCGCGGGCTTTGGTCCGTTCGCGTTCGAGCAGCGTGTCCAGATCACCGGCCTCGTTAAGCATCTTTAGCCGCTTGCCTGCGGTGTAGACGTACTCAACGGGGTTCGGTGCGCGTCGCGCCTCATCGACTAATGCGGGGTTGTCCTTTGCAGTCTCAGCAAAGAACCCCACCGCTTCGTCATAGTCGGTGTGCGCGGCCTTGGCCTGCGTTTCCAGGAAGTTCAGGATCAACGCCTGGGCTTTCGCCTCGGCCCGACCCTCAACCTCGGTCATGCGCGTCTGTAGCTGCTGCTCCCACTTGTCGGGATCGTCGAGCAGTCCCACCTTCTCGGGCTTGGGGGCCTTCAGGGCCTCCAGTTCCTCCCGCATCTGGCGCAACTGCCCGTCGAGATCCTGACGCTTGCGACGCTCTTCGCTGAGCGCCTCAAGGGGAACGGTCCTCGGGGCTTTCTCTGGTTCTTTCTCGGCTACTGGCGGCGTAGCACTCTCGCCCTTGGGGTCGCTAGCAGGTTCGCCCTCGTCTGTCACCGCACTTGCGGCGCTCTCCACCGCACTTGCGGTGCTTTCGGGGGTAATTGCGGCAGTCCCACTGAGAATGGCATCCAGGGAAGTTGTATCGGTCATCGGTCACTCCATTCCCAGTACGTGGGGAAATCACGATCACCCGATCGGCGGTGGCCCGTTCGCCCGTAAAGTCGGCGGCACTTGGGCAATAAAAAACCCGCCGAAGCGGGTCAGTAGCCAGAAGCCTGTTCCACGTGGAACTACATCGGCGCGCTATTCGTCGCCATCCCGGCTAGGCCCGCTTGGCCCGCCATATTTTCGATTTCCTTCTGCTGAGTCTCAGCGGAGATCTTTCCGACCTCAGCCTCAACCTTCGCCACCTGAGCCTCGGCACCCCGTTGCTGCAACTGGGCCTGCGCCTGTGCGGCGGCTTGCGCTTGCGGGTTATCGCCACCCTTCAGCTTCTCCATGATCTGCTTCTTGTTCCGCAAGGCTGAGGCCTCAACGTAAACCTCTGGCGGGAACACCACCCCAGCGCGAGCCAGGTCAACCAGGTTAGTGAACTGCTCCTGCTGCAGGCTCACCACGTCCGGCGCTTCGTCTATCGAGATGTCCACGTCCAGATCAGCAGTGGCATTCTTGACCCGAATGAACGCATCAGGCTGGAACTGGGCAATCTGCAGAATTTGCTGATCCTCGGGCGTCAGTTCTGAGGGGTCTTGTAACCCGTCCTTCTGCGCCTTCTCCATGATCGACTTGGCCGCCTCGCCAGCGGTCTGCTTCTGGTTCAAAGCGACAAACTTGGGTGCCCCCTCGTCGTCCCTGACCCGCACCCACTTTTCCTCGGTCCAGAACTGCCGCACCCGGTTCCAGGTCTTGCGATAGGTCTGCTTCTGGAAACTGCGAATTTGGTCAAATAACCGGCCCAGCTCCAAAACATCAGACTCCCGGTCGATCTGCTTTGCCCGGCCCGATTGGTTCGGCGAGGACGACGTTGACGCCTTCGGTCCCGTCACACTCAGCGCCTGACGCGCCTGATCCATCAGCGACTGCTGGCCCAGCGCCAGATCAAGGTTCTTCTCTAGCTTGGCTTCAAAACCCTGCCGGTAAAGGATCAGCCCATCGGGCTTGCTCGCCTCACGTCGCGCCAACTGGGGGTCATCAAAGGCCCCGTCCTCAGCCCACAACTGATTGACGTTTAGGAGATGCAGCGCCTTGGAGCGCCGGTCGTTGATCTCGTCCTGCAGATCCCGATAACGCCGCACCAACCCGTACCGAGCGTTCTCCCGGTCCACATAGGCCGATATCCAACAGTAGGGATGCTCTGGCTCCCCATCCTCGTCCAGCCAGGGTGAGGGACCGTAGGCCTCCACATACCCGAACTTGACGAACTTGGCCCGGTACCACTTGCCGCCCTTGCGACAGTATTCCTCAATCACCCGCACCCGCCGTCTGGAGCGGTCCAGGTGGAAATCTCCGGGCCGGTCCTCGTCAGACCCCTGCCCCTGCTTCATCGCAACCTCTACGGCGTCCCAGAACTTCACCTTGGGCCACTTGGCCTTGGCGTCCTCCAGGTCCATCCAGATAAAGGTGCCCAGATACCGCGCGTCCGAGAAGTCACGCTCGCTGGAATAGGGATCGTAGAAACACCGCTCCCAGCGGTTGCGCTTAATACGAATGTCCATCTCATTGCGCTTCGGCGCGGCGTAGACCTCAGCCCCACCAAAGCCCTCAATGAAGGCGTTTTCCGCCACGTCGCTTTTCACGGTCGGAAAATCGTTCGCATCGCCGATGTAGCGGAGCGCGTCCGTAACGGCTTCCGCATCGGCCTCGTGCTTTGGCGTCCGGGGATAGGCTTTCGGGTCGCTTCTCGATGACAACTCCAGACCGATCACATACTCGATCTTGTCCTTAATCATGTTGTCGATGATCGGCGGCTGCTTACGCTTCTTCAACGCCGCGAGCTTGTCCTCAGACAGCTGCTTGCCGTCGTAGTAGTCCCGGCTCAGTTCGGCCTCTTCACGGGAGTCGTCGGTGGCGTCCAGCCAGTCATCGAAGTTCTTGACCAGCTCGATCAGAACCTCATCTTGATTGTCTGTTACGCCCACCACGCTTCACTACTCTCCTGCTTCTCAAAGGCCCGGTCGTACCGATCTTTCTTGATCGCCGGGGCCGCTGCTTTACCCACTGCCGGGTGCGCCATGTCCAACGCTCGGGGCAACATCCCCAACATATCCACCGCGTCGTCATGTTTGCCAGCGGGGAACCCCAGTAGCTGGGTCAGTAACCGCTCGCCGTAGTCGTTATCCGGCAGTCCCACCAAGCCCATGCTCGCCATCGCTCTGAGGCTGCTGGCCCGCGCCTGCTTGTCTAGGATCGAGGCCAGCCACTCAACCCTGCCGTGGGCCTTGCGCTCTAGTCTCCGACGATTAAGGAACGGCTCAACCGCCCTCTGGATCACCCCGCCCTCACCAAACTCGGCAATGGGCCGGTGTCTCAGCACCAGATTCACATACTGCTCAATCCACTGACTCGGATCCTGCTGACCAAACCAGCCATCAATCCCCAGGTACAGCTTGATCCGTCCGTCTACCTGAGAAGCACCGTGAATGCCCAGCTCGGTGAAGTCGGCCTCTTGCTTTTCAGTGACTGCGAAGTCAGATGTGAGGTACTTCCGGACAACCGGGACATCCACGGGTTTAAACCGCCAAAACCACTCGCGCTGGAAGAACGTGCCTTCAGCAGGCTGCGGGTTCTGCTCGTACAAGGCGGACCAGTAAAGCGGCGGGGTTACCGACTTCAGCCGCGCATAGAACTCAGGGGTGAACCGTTGCGGCCATAACGGCTCCCCACTCACGGGAAGCTCCACGACCGTCCATTTATCACCACTATCCTGCGCCGCGAGCAGCCGCCCCGCCAAATCGTCCTCGTGCATCCGGTGACAGATCAGGACTATCGAACCGCCTGGCCGCACCCGGTTGTACGCTGTGCCGGTATACCAGTCCCAGACCTTCTCCCGGATGGTCTGCGACTGCGCCTCCAGCATCGAACTGAAGGGGTCGTCAATCATCAGGTCGTCAGCGCCGCGACCCATTACCGCGCCGCCGATGCCGACCGCGTAGTAACTCCCGCCCTGAGAAGTCCGCCACTGACCCCGTGACTTGCTGTCCTCCTGGAGCGTCGTGTCGAACAGGTTCCGGTAAGCGGGGCCAGCAATGCAGTCCCGCACGTCCTGGCCGAACTTCTCAGCCAGCGTCGAGGTTGCAGAGGCGGAAATAAAGTCCCGCGTCGGGGCTAGGCCCAAGCGAAACGCCGGGAAACGCTGTGAGGCTAACTGAGATTTTCCGTGTTGTGGAGGCACCAGAATCATCAGCCGGTCGATCTCGCCAGCTGCAACCCGGTCCAGATTCCCCGCTATGACGTGGTGAACACGTCCGGCGTCGTAGTTCGGCGTGGTGTACTCAGTGAAGCGGAGTAGATCCTTCCGTGAGGAGCGCCTCAATTGCAGCTCCGTCGCTGCTGCCACCTTCAATGATTGCGGTAAGTTCTGGGTCACTGAGTTCCCGCACGGCCTTGGTGTGCGTTACGTTCTGTTCAACGTTCGACAGTCGAGGGTGAACATACGGTGCAGCCTGCTTTGCTGCCTCGAATCGCTTGGCCTCATCGGCTTTAGGATCCCTTAGCAGTTCAAGGAAGTATTCCAGAGGGGTTATCCCGCCTTCTGCAACCTTCCTCTGGTATGCCGACGTCTTGTTCCTCGATCCGGCTGGGCGACCCATACAATACTCACAAGCCCCTGTTAATCCACGCCCCCAAGGTTCTTCACCCGGTACACGAAGGCTGCGTGTTCCTGGGTGTCAGCCCCGTTATCCAGCCTGACCAGGAACTGCTTGTCCTCGAACCTGTTGCCGTCGTCCTGGATCGCATTCAGCGCCCCTGACACCGTGATCTCCTGCTTGCTGGTCGGACTGGTTACGGCGGTCCAGCTGTTCAGATCCTTATCGGTGGCTAGGCAATGCAGCTTCCAGGATAAAGACGCAGGCGTCAGCGGGTCTTGGTTAGAGTCCTCGGACGCTACCGTGATGGTTACCGCCGATTTCTCGCTGATTACTTGCATCGCTGACAACTTCTGCAGGTTGACATAAAGCTAGCACCGTGCTGTCCCCTATTGTGGGACAAGCGGGACACTGTTTAACTAGTTCACCTGTAACCCATTCAGCCGCGTTTCTTCCACGTCCATCCCCCCGGCAATCTGGTAGTGCGCCTGATCCAGCAGCCGGTACATGTGGCTCTTCGTGATCCCCAAGGCTTCGGCCTTGGCATCCCGCTCTGCCCCCACCACATAGGTCACGAAAATAACCTCACGCAGCCGCTCAGGCAAGCGCAGATAGGCCCGGTGGAACGGTAGGACACCCCGAGGGATGCCGGTTACCGGGATCTTCTGGAAGAACTGCTTGATCGCCGCCCCGACTGACCCCTCCTCCACGATTCTCCCCATCACGCTTCGGGAGGAATAGCCGGTCGGTGACTGGCGCATATAGCGGCCCCAGGCCTTACCCTGCGAATGGATGAAATCTAGCACTACAGCACCCCCAGATCAGCAGACCCGCCCACACCGCAGGCACCCCCACCCTGACCCACAGGGGACTCTCTACGCTGCCCCACAGGGCTTTACCGCTGTTTGCGCCGTGGTCAGCATCGAACCTCTCGATAGCGTCGAGTACAGCGTCATTCAGCCAGCCTGCGCGGTGCCGTTGCATGAACGTGCTCAGGGGTTCGACAGCCCCGGCAGCGATCAGGACGGTGACGCCCACGTCGAAGAGGTAGACCGGGAGGAACTTCCACGGCCCCCAGCCGGGCTGGTAGACGATGCTGTTGTCGGTCCTTGGTTGGTTTGTCCACGGGTTACCGGCAACCCACCCAAACCTACCCCCCTCCCGCGTGTGATACAGGTCCGCCTCTCGACTCCACAGCCACCGGAAGCCCCGCAGCCATAGCCAGATATTCCGCCCGTAGTTCTTCATTGCTTCCCGCAATCCATACGGACCCCAGTACCAACCTTTCCACCCCTTACCTGGAGCGCCTTAGCTGCCTCCTGGACGCCGATGGCGAGGGCCTCAATGGCCTTTCCCAGCGCCGTCACTGACATTGCCAAGTCTGGCGTTACCACGCCAGCCGCAGCGGTCACCGTGATGTTTTGCATCGTGTAAAGTGCTGGCGTTATCAAAGCCTCTTTTTCCGTCATGTGATGACCCTCTCGTTGTAGTTCAGCCAAGGTTGAAGGCCGCTCGGCTGTGGTGGCAGGACGCTAATCACACCACTCGAAGCGTTATAGCCAAAAGGCGTCCAAGGGCCGAAGGTGCAATCTACGACCGTGACACTTTGATCTTTCGTAAAGACATACATCACTTCGCCCATGTAATCACCCCTTCCTCTGTCCACTTGTCGATCTGCCGCAAATACCCGCCCAGCATGATTTTGTAGTCGCCTCGCCCCTCGCCATCTATGTACGAATGGCAGGAGAAACAGGCGTACATCGCGTGGTGATCGGGCGGCTTAATGCCAACCCCGCTATTAAATCCAAGGCGCAAATGAGCCAAAACAATCGTCCCGTCGTCAGCCCCACAGACGCTGCAATTCTTACCCTTGGCGACCTTCCGGAGGTTCACCTGACCCACCGCACAACAATTTCCGCCCCGCACTGACAGCGCATCGGCTTACCGTCATCCAGAGTGAAATCGCGCCCGCCGCAATGCTGGCATTCAAATGCTCTAGTTTTCGTTTCACCCCCCTCTGCGATCAAGTCGCCCTGCTCTTCGGAAGGAACCTCAACAAGGGTGATCCCTTTAGAAAATAGCCTGACTACGTTACTCATGGCGCGGCTTTCGACAACGCAAGGCAATCGTCCAGCGTCTCCAGCCGGTACACCGGGGCTGAGTGGTGCGCCTTGAACGTCAACTGGGCTGGAGTGTATTTGCCGTATCGGCCCTTTACCTCAGCAAGGTGGAACACCCGACGCCGACTTAGGATTAGGTCAGGCAAGCCCCTACCGCTGGTGCGGGTCACGTTGAAACCCAGGCTGCGGAGACAGTCAACCAAAACATTTTCGTTGGCGTCGCGTTTAGCAGCTAGGCGAAACAGGCTCATACCCTCCTCCAGTTCCTTAACGCCCGATTGATCTCGGCCTGCTCAAGATCCAGACGGTCGGCCTTGATCTCCGTCCGTGGGGCAAACGTCGTTCCCGGTACCCAGCCGTTCGTTACCCGCTGGTAATAGGTCCGCCGGGCGATACCCTCGCGGGTGCAGATTGATTGGATGCTACTCATGCGGCTTGTTCCACGTCTAACTTCCCCCATTGCTCGGCCATCGCCTCTGCAATTCCAGCGAACGTCCGGGATCGCTCTTTCCAGCGATCAGGACTTGGTGGCAGTCGATGCACCCGCGCCTCCCGTCCAGCTACGATATTTGTCGGCCTCAACGGCGGGAGGTTCTTTAACCAAAGGCACGTTGCTTTCGTCTCGCCGTGCCCGTATTGCCAAGGCTGGATAATCTGATCCGGTTTGCGAATCCGGCTGCTGATGATGCTGATAGGGTTTTCCAGAGCGATGTGCGGGATTGACGCCTCCATCAGCAGCCGCACAAACGCCAACGCTGCGGCCTGTTCGGCTTGTTTTTCCCTGAACCAGCGCGCACCAGACACTGCCAAGTGCGTGCAGGGTGGGTGGGCAATCATCAAATCCCACCGAAACATATTTAACTGCAACACGTTCAGCACATCGCCCAGAACATGGTGTGGGCTATTATCTTCAGCGGGGAGTAGATCGCACGAAAACGCATCGTGCCCACGCTCGCGGAACGCCCGACGCACGACGCCGGAAAATTCGCAGGCGACTAATACCCTCATCGACTTCCCCCCGGCCACGGCAAGCCGCGTTTCAGCGTCACCCCAACCCCGAACTGGTCACGGATTGCGCGGGCAAACTCAAGAATCCTAGGCTCAAGCTGCTGCACGCTCGCCTTCACTTTCTCGGCTCGTTCCAACGCCATCTGCTCGAACACGTCCAACCGCCAACTCCTTAAGCTGCTGATACGCCCGTTGCTTGATTGCTGACCAGCGGTCGTCCGGGGCGGGGTCGTTGCCGTAACGCTCCAGCATCTTGATGCCCATCTCCCGCTTGAGCGCCACCATCTGCCGCAACACGCCCTCATCGCTCACCCCCCCGATGTTCTTCAGCAGCTCCAGCAGGATGCCGTTCATCGAGGTCTGGTGCGGGCAGGTTTGCGGCCACAGGATCTCAGCCTGTACATCGGTCGCCTTTGACGGGATCTGCTTGTAGCTCACCCGTTCGTACTCGTCGGACCACCGCTCCTGGCTCAGAAACGTGGTGGGGTCGAGAATGAAATTCTCTTTCCATCGTTTGTCCGTCGTCGCCCGCAACTTGACGTGATTCACAATCAGGATGGAGTGGTCATCGAGCTTCTTAGCGTCCCAGATCGCCTCGGCTTTCTTGCGCGAGACTTTCTTCGGGTAGGCGTCCCAGAAGGCTGAGAAGGTCATTGCCAGACCAGCCCACTAACGATACGGCTGACCGTGTTCTGCGCGACCCCATACTCCAGCGCCAGTTCAGACTGTTTCGATTCCCGGCTGAAGTACCGACGCCGCATCTCAGCAGCCTTCTCCGGGTTCATGTTTCTATAAAACCGCTTCGGGCGATGCATCACGCCACCTCGAACAGGTCGCCCATCTGGGCCTTGGCCTGGGCTAAATTTGCCGCAGCCTGGGTCCAGTAGGACCGCTTCAGTTCCACGCCCACGAACTTGCGACCCATTTGCAGGCTCACATAGCCCTCAGAACCAATACCAGCGAATGGGGACAGCACCGTGTCTCCTGGATTACTCCACAACTCCACTGCCCGCTGGATTACCTCCAACTGCAAGGGGCAGATGTGCCGCTCGTCGTTATGCTCTCTGGCGCTGCGGAACTGGAGCGTGTCCGACGGGTTAATGTCCATCCATACCGGAGAGGCGTACCGCTGCCACACGTCCACCGGGAAACTCTCGTGCGTCTTAGTGACCGGCTCCACGTTCTCCCCTGGCTTCCGCATCGTCACCAGATAATCCGGGATACCCTGACGACTCATCGCCGAATCCTTGCGGAGTTGCTTGTACAACAAGCCAAGCGCCTTAGTCCTCTGCATGGCCGTTACGGGGTCTTTCCAGATACAGACCTCAGAATGAAAGATGAACCCTTCAGCCTGAAACATTCGGATCATATCGCCGCGAAAGTCACGAATGCCGATGTAGCCGTGGTGCGTTTTACTGGTGGGCAGATTCATGCAATGAAAAGACACCAGACGACCCGGCTTAGTGACGCGAAACAGATCCTTAACCAGATACCCGAAATGCTCTTGGAACTCCCCCATATCCTTGCAATTACCCATGTCGCGATCACTGGCGCTGTAGGTGTACAGGCTGGCAAACGGCGGACTGAATACCGTGTAATGGATCGAGTCAGCGGGCATCTCCGCCACAGTCTCAACGCAGTCCCCTAAGTGCAGCGTCCAGTTATCCCCTGCCGCTGTCTCGCGCTCATACTTGTTCATTGTCCTGCTGCTCCCCTCGTGAATGTTTTTCTGCATCTGGTCGCGCATGTGCTCAACGATATTGGCGGCCATTGCCCCGGCGTCAGCTTCTTTGGTTTTGATGTTCTTCAGGACCGCGCCTTCCGTCGAGGCCACGATCAGATGCACATCGACCGGGCGGGACTGGCCGAAACGCCAACAGCGCCGCACCGCTTGGTAATACTGCTCCCATGAGTCAGACAGTCCGACGAAGGCCACGCGAGCGCAGTGCTGCCAATTCAAGCCAAACCCGGCAATGGATGGCTTGGTAACGATGACTCGGATTGCCCCGGAAGCAAACCCCTCCAGCGCCCGCTCTTTCTTTTCTACTGGGTCCGAGCCGGTAATCTCCACCGCTCCGGTGATGGCCTTGGTTATGGCCTGCGATTCCGCATTGAGGTTGCACCAGATAACCCACGGTTCCTTGCTTTTATTGACTAGCAAGGCGCATTCCTCAACGCGCTCCGTCACCGACTCACGCCGGGCCGCGATGCGGTCCTGAAGTGACAGTGCCTCTAGGGCAAACAGATGCCCTTCGGTGGGCCGGTCAACCTCCAGAATGTGCTCGTGCAAGTTCAGTGGCGGCAGGCTGAAGCCGTCATCCGAATAGCCCAGATCGGACGGCTTGCGGATCATCACCGACCACGAGGCCAGCCATCGCCAGAAATCCTGCTCAGCGTGACCCTTAAGCCGCCAGAGCTGCGTTTCGCCGCCATCGTGTACAAAGAACATCGACAGCATTTCCACGCGGGACATGATCGACAGGAACTCGGAGTGATTGCCAAGCTCCATGTAGTCGTTCGGGGCTGGGGTCGCCGTGCAGGCCAGCCGGAACGGTGTTTTTTGGAAAGACTGAATGATCGCCGTGCGGGTTTTACCGTCGTAAGCTTTCAGGATGCTCGACTCGTCCAAAACAATACCCGTGAAATAGTCAGGGTCAAAGTGCGAGAGCATTTCGTAGTTGGCAATGGTGATTCCTGGCTGAACGTCCGACTGATCCCGGCAGTACCGAACGCTAATCCCAAACTTCTCGCCCTCATGGACGGTCTGTTTAGCAACCGCCAAAGGCGCCAGGATCAGAACGTTCCCAGGAACGTGCCGTGCCCACTCCAGCTGCATCAGGGTCTTACCCATCCCGCAGTCGGCAAAAATCGCCGCCCTACCACGCTTTAGCGCCCACTTCACAATGTCTGACTGAAACGGGAACAGCGACAGCGACAGCCCCGGAATGGCTGTCAGCCCAGTCACTGGCGCGGAAAAGGATTTTTCGGCAAGAAAATCAGCGTAGTTGTTCATTGGGCTCCCCTGTTTTTTTCATTCTCAATATGTGGTCTGTCGAACAGACTCGTCTTGCTTAAGGGTGGAGACTGAGAGTCGGTTATGTTCCGGAGTGTATGACCCTGAGTTCGACCTATTGCCAAAGACCCCCCTACCCCCCATCGCTTTGAGAGGTAGAGGAATCTTGACGGTGATGACCCTTGAGACGGACCCATCGCCGTTATTCCCGCTGCACGGTAACGCTCCAGCGGGATTCGACCCGAGCGGCGGACTGGGTGCTGTCCTACAGAGGCCGTAGGACCGTGACACTTGACGAGGGGGGGGAGGGGTGATTACCCTAACTCCATCGTTAGTCCGCAAACCAACGATACCCCAGCGCAACGCCGGGGTGCAAGTGCAAACTTGCCGCGACGGCCACCTTCGGGTGGCTTTCGTGTTTCTGGAGTCCTCAAAACAACCGCCCCTGTCCGCTAGGCAGGGTCCAAAGCCCCTCTGGCTTGCCCCAGAGGCCCGGTACGCGACCCGTGAGCTTCTTCAGTGCTCCCCTGACGG
>Ga0163146_10007522_pt1 | contig 11925 bp, 10 predicted proteins | sample OliLakLV19MP7G1_FD_148648 | JGI IMG/M metagenome (GOLD analysis project Ga0163146, IMG submission 148648) | Freshwater microbial mat bacterial communities from Lake Vanda, McMurdo Dry Valleys, Antarctica - Oligotrophic Lake LV.19.MP7.G1 | ecosystem: Environmental > Aquatic > Freshwater > Lake >... | reverse complement strand
TTCTGTACGTGACACCTCAGACACAAACTGTGCAGATGCAGACATTTAATCCTTCCTTCCAAACGTAAGTTTACTATAGGCAACAATATCAAAAACAGCAGTGCATATATGGCACACAATAGCGCCTGGACGTCGCTCTGTTTGACATGCGGGACACCTTTCAGTTTTGGAGTCCTTAGTGATCTGTAGCCATTCATGCTCTCTTGGGTCGAGCTCAAGAATCTCAGCTGCCTTCCTTTGGAGGTCCCCCACAACTCCATGGTGGTGATACTTTCGCCAATCATTGTCCGCAGTTCGGCAGATGGACATCAGCCAATTTCTTTGGGGAATACGCTGTGCCTCCAATAGATCCTTAAGAGCCTTGGAGGCACTAAATTCTTTGAGCCCTACGACATCAGGTACCCAAATCAGGGCTGGATAGCAGTCGGCTGCACCATACCCCAACTGTGCAACTTTAAAGTCCATGACAATGGACTGTGCCATGGAGTTGGCCGACGTAGTACTTGTAAAGTATCGGTCATCTCCCATGTAATTACTATAGGTGGACGGCCCTATAACCAGAAAAGACGGAGACTTTGTAGCCTCTAGAAAGTGACCAGGCTCAATACTAAAGGAGCCAGGGGACAATCCCGGCTTGCTCTCTGTAATTGGAAAGGGGCAGGCGCTAATAATAGTCGCCATAGGTTCAAACACTGATAATCTCCTTTGTATAGCCGGACTGAGGAACTCTGTCCCCAATATCCAGCATGTCGGCAAACTGAGAAGATTCGCTACTTAGCTCCTCTTCTTCTAAGTCAGCAAGCTGTGACGGCGTCATCAGCTTAGGGTTAAAGATTCGGTGAATAATAAACTGTACTGCACGTAAGACCGGGTCAATTGCCTTTCCACCACTGGTCAAAAACGCCCACACAGGTTCATAAGACCCCGTTAGGTCTACAAGCTCAGATTCTTTGGAATCATGGCACTGCCAGCGCTCTAGTACATAGCAAGGACTTTGAAGGTAGTGATACTTACTAACCTCCCTTACTTCTGTAACCCTCCGTAGGAGAAGGCCAGATGGAGTATAATCTGAGAACTCCCCCTTACGTTTTTCTACTTGATCCGCACTGTGAACAAGTCTGAAGAACGGTTGGTTATTAGAGCCCTCCCTACACGTAGCCCTTAGCCACTTATTAATAACGTCAAATTGTGTTGCTTCCATAGGATTCACGTAATGAAAAATTAAAGGGGGAGCATAATCGTCAACAGATAACAGGACAGAAACCATGGACGATGGTGCATCCCCCTTTTACAGGTTAGTACCCTGCAGGAACAGCAAGGTTGTCAATATATGACGACCCTGCTGGGTTCGAACAGTACAGATTGAAGGAGCAGATGATGTAGAACACCCAAGCGGTGGCCACACCTCCACTTCCTCCTCGAATCTCCCAAACTCTTTGGGAGCTGTCCGGATTCTTGTAGAAGTCAGCAGGTTTCAACTCTGCTCTACCCCACAAAGACGTGTCAAGGAAATCAATTCTCGTGCGATCCCACGAAAATGACGTTTTAACTGGGGCACCAGCAAGCCGCATATTGTCCCCAAAATACAGGTTCAGACCGTTATCACTATCACTCTTGTCAATTCGAGTGACGTTAAATCCAATCTCCTCATATGCGTTCTTTTGTGCAGGATGCGTCCATGCCTGTAGCTTACTATTCTGATCAATACCCAGTCGATCACCAATCTTGTTAATGGCAAGACGGGGCAATGCAAGGGTCAAAGAGGAGCCGTTTCCGTTGACACGATTAGCCCTAATCTCAGGATTCAATGCCCGATCAAATCCAAGCCAAGTGCCTGTCGAGGCTGCATTATTGTGATACTTGACGCCCAACAATCCTACTGGTGGCGTGGTCTGAACGCCCGACGAAACAAGAACATCCCCCGCTACTGCACCAGCCACTGCCGGAGTAACTTGGATTGTGTTGTTTGTGAGGTCTAGCATTGTGACTGACGTCTCATTAGCCATACCACCCGCTGTGCGACAGACGAGCAGGGATGAGCTAAATACATTGAGGCGCTGCCCAAATCGCATTAGCCGGGCTCGGTACCCATCGGTAGACAGTGTATAGGTGTCTACTCCAGCCGCAGTTGTTACAGAGGTAATTGTGCCAACCACCGCCGTCCCGTCAGTCATGCACTGGGAGTCAACGTTTCGTCGAAACTCCGCCATGCCCCGCGACATATTTGTCTTGAATGCGTCCAGCACAGCCTTTCGACTGTTATCCGTCGTCCAAATAGACTTGGTTGTGATCTCAATTGCGTGACGCATCGTCACGGTATTGATCACTGCCTTATCAAAGGTGATAGCGTCACCTCGTCCAAGGTCACCACCATCCAAATTAACATATCCAAAACTTCCGCCTGGACGAATCTCAAGCGGAATACGCATATCACGACCAGAGATAACCTCCACAGGTCGTTTTTCGATCTGAGAGTAAAACGTATCATCCCTGTCAAACAGGGTAGTCACTTTATCTGCAACCTTTTCAAGCTGCAGGCTCAAAACCTGTACTTCATTACCAGCCATATATTGCTCCCTTATTTATATGTGACCGAGTCACCTAGAATATCCGCATCTGTAGTCTTTCTCCAATCGATCCTTTTAGAATCAATTGGACCACTCGACTGCGATACAGGACGTCCTTGTTGACGTGGGACCACTTGTTGCGGTTGTTGCGGTTGTGGAAGAGCCTGGGGACCCCGAGACTCCGATAGCACTTTGTTTTTTGCAGAGATAATAACCTGCCTAGCGCGTGCCAGGTACGCGGTGATAATGCTGGCTTTATCCGCAGGAGACATACCTCTTTCTGCCGTGGCCCAAAGTGCGTCCATGTGCCTAAGATGTTGTTTATCAGCTTTCAACTGTGCTGCTACCTCAGCAGATATTGCTGACTTCGCTGCCCCTTTAACAAAAGGAGTAAGGTCCTTTTCCTTGTCAAGTGACCTTGTGATCAGGCTATCTAGCTCCTTAAACGCGGAAGTCTGCACATCTGCCCTATAAGTTTGAAGGCGCTCGGTCCCATATCGAGCCCTTTCCTCACGGACGGCCTTGTCTGCCGCCAGCTTCACCTCATCAAACCCACTACGCTGTCCTGTTGCAACCTCAGAGTTGCTAAACACAAACTCACTCAAAAACAAGGCTGCATTAGTGACGTTTTCATCCTTGGATGTCACACCACTATTATAGAAACTACGCACCAACGTCTGTAGCACCGGAGCAATAGCATCTAGATACGCGTCGGGATCAATGTCTTTAAGCGCAGGTAACAGGTTAGCCGACATTTGAGGGATGCCATTGGCTCCCTTCATTGCGGAAATAAACTCTCTAGAGTCACCGTTAATGAGAGACTCTCGTATTCCTTGAAAGGCAATACTGTCCTCACTCGCAGTCTGGGCTATAGCAGGTGTTGGAAATATCCTTGCAAACTGCTGCTCTCGAAAGATCACACCCCTAAGCTCGGGTACCTTCTTAAAGATACCGGGGTACTTTTCTTTTAGGTCCCTGACAGTCGGCCTGCCAGTCAGAACCTCATCCTCACTGGGTTCTGGCTCTGGTTCTGACTCTGGTTCTGGCTCTGGCTCATCTTCAGGATCTGGGTCGGACCCTGTCTTTTCTTCAGTGTCTTCTACAGTGTCCTCTACGGTGTCATCCCCAGACCCTTCCTTTGAGGAAGAGTCCCGTTTAACCGAGCGCTCCTTTTCTTCGGGCGCTGAGGGCTCATCAAGCGCTTGACTTAGCAAGCTCTCATCGTCAGCTAATCCATTATATTCCATTTCTTCGGCTCCTTATCACCAAACAATATCTGCTAACCCAACAATCATGTAGGACGAATAATCTCCCGGGTTGCATGCAGTTGAGCCGCTTCCACCAAGGCCACCCGTCATATTTGAGTGAAAAATAACTGCTAGACCGTCCATAGATATATTAGCGTGTCCCTGACAATCTCCAGAGTTGAAGTGACGACCCAACCGCCTCAATTGAGGGTACGGAACTGGGGTAACCCCAGCTGAGTCAAATGCAGCAACCGCTACAGTTGTGTTATGCAGGACCAACTCAGACGAAAATGTACTGCTGAGGGGCTGGAAACATGGATCAGTAGCACTCCTATAAAAGGTGGACAGTACCCAAGCCTGCCTATCAGCTCTAGGAGAGGCGGATACATGCCAACCTCCACCATACATAGTTCTCCGTGCCCAAAGGACGTCCCGATAGGGCACTCCAACAAGTGGGTCCCCTATGGCAGCCCCTGCGTTAGGGTAAACCCGATATCTTGACATCCACGCACTTTCTACACCACTACCGTCTAGCTTGGCACAGTTCCCATATGGGGGTGAAAAGGGACCAACGCTACCTAACCCCGTTAGCGTGACTGCGCCATGGGCAACAGTGCCTGACCCACTAATACTCTCAGAGTTCTCCCAATTACCAACTCTTGTGGTGAGGGTTGCCTTGCGGTATAACCTAGGTGAATCAACGTATCCCGTCACCAGAGAGTCCGCATTAATCTGGTACATGGTGAAGCCTGTACCTATTGGGTCCCAGGTTTCCCCGGGACCGTTTCCTTTTGCCGATGTTCCCGGGAACAGTGGAGTTGACGAGGTCGGCAATTGCCCATTAACATCTAGGTATCTACACCCAAAAAACTGAGTTGAAGGTTTCCAGTGACAACTTGCATATTCTGACTTGGTCCCCCCTCGGAGGGTCATTGTAAACCAATCAGAGTCATTACTAACCCCAGCCAGTCGCAAGTGTGTCGTTGTGTAGTCTGCCACCTTTGTACAAGAGGGCGGCGTGCCGCTTACACAGAAGGTCTTGTTACCCCAGTCAATAAAAGGGACTCCACCTTCGTCATTCCCCCCGAATGCCTTAAGAGTGGTGAATCCCCATGTTGCTGTTGACAAGGCACAGTTAGCAGAACATCTCATCTCATACAGATTCTGCGCTGACCCCGATCCAGTTCCACCACCAACACCATATGCTACGTAGTCCTCCGTTGTGGACCAGTACATAAGATTGTTGCCTAAGTCTGAAGGAAACCCAGCCGGCTGAAAGAATGCAGCGGTCGGTATGCTACAAGTGGGAGGGGTCAAGACAGGCTCTCCGATCCATTGGAATTGCCGTGCACCTCCTGCATTTAGTATCAGCCACCGTCTGGTGCGATTAAACGCTGACGGATAGACATAGTCTGGTCTTGCTCCCGCTACTGTGACACGCAAGAAGCAACGACCTTCCTGATTATAAACCCCTTGGCCAACTGCCAGCGCTGGAGCTGCGGGTAACGGTGAGTTATACTCAGCAGTACTAGCCCAAGAGGGCACCTCTACTATACCTACACGAAATGGCAGACGTGTAGGTTGCGCATAGGTCGCAAGACATACCAAGAGCAGGGAAACCTTGTACATTTAGTAGGACCTCATTACGTTACCTGCTGCCGGTGCGAGCACCGCATTACTTGTCGCAGTTGTAGACGCAGTGTCAGTCACCACAACAACCCAGCAAGCTAGGGTTGCAGTGTCCCGTGCAAAGAGGGCAAACGACGTTTGACTGGTTAAGGCTGCACCGCTGTCAGCGTAGGTTACCCCAGAGCAAGCGCCGCTAATGGGTGTTCCTGTACGCAACAAGTACGAATAGGGGGAGCCCCCATTTGTCGCGACCGTCACTTTTAAACCAATCCCAGAGCTCAGTGTCCCTGCCGCCAGTGGGTCCGAAGTTTTTTCGTCAAGTAGGTTGTCGTTTAGATGGTAGAGCGCACGCAGTCCTGTCTCTCCCCCTGAGCATGGGTTACAGGCAGACGGGCTACCCGTTGTCCAGATGGATATCTCATCATGCCTTGTGTTAGTGCGGGAGATACCGCTGATGGAAGGAGTAGCCAAGAAAACAGCTGCCGCTGTCCCGAGGTTGACTGTACTTACGGTTGTCGTAGTTGACGACGTGTTGGTGCCACCAACGTATAGGTTGTTTGCTGTCCCGTCAATAAATATGCTAAGGCTTGATCCTGTCCGACGCACGGAAATCTCATGCCACGAACCGTCTGAAACGTCTGTTGTGGAGGTATTAATATCAACTGCACTATTGACCTGACAGTATACAGCACCGCTGTAACCATATACCTGGCATCGAATCCCTGTCGCCTCAAATAAAGACGTATAACCTTCCCTCGGGGCGTTGTCCAAATCCCTAAACTTGATACCCACGGAAAAATCACCAGAGAAGTTGGTTGCACCTGAGGGAATAGTAAAGTGCGAGCTTCCCACGCCTGTCCCCTGTAGACCATTAGCATGTGCACCTGCAACGTACGTCAGTGTGCCCACCGCTGTGCCATTATAGGGCTGTGCGGCAAGTTTAAAAACCAAAGCGCTTAAAAGTACAAGTGTTGTTCGCATAAGTTATGCCGGGTCCGCGTTGAATCCTGGGGAAACCACCAACTTCGTAACTGTAGTGGGCGTGCCTGTTATACAGACTGCCAAGCGGGAGGCCGCCGCCACCACAGTAGTCCATCCCGTTAAAGTGGAGTTTACCACAGAAGATGCACTTGTCAACGACACATCCCCAATCGCTGTCCATGTAGTAGAGCCCGACCTGGGCGAGGTATAGAATCGCACTGTTACTGACCCAGAGACATCGGTTGGTGTAGTTGCCGTGGCAGATGTCGAGGCCATAGCCACGTAAGAAAACACACCCGCAGAAGGCAGGTCCCTCAGTACACAGGAACCTTCCGGCGTTAAAACGCTGCCCCCCTTTTCAAATGTCATCTCCCCCACGAAAGAGTAATACGCAAATCGAGGGGACAAGCCGTCTGCCTTAAGAACACCTACCTTATAGGCATCTCCAGCTCCAGCACCAGCCAGTGTTTTGGCGTCAATGGCCGCTTGCACACCTGCCATCATTCCGACTTGAGTAGCAGAGGAACCTGAGCCTGACGTGTTCAGAGCATACCCCCCTAGTGCCCCAGCATTGTTGTACTGGATTTCACCTGACGAGCCACCCGGTGAAGACGATCCAGCCGCCCCAGTTGCGCCAGCCGCCCCAGTTGCTCCAGTTGCGCCCGTTGCGCCGGTTGCTCCGGCTGCGCCAGTTGCTCCTTGCGGACCAGTTGGCCCAGTCGCCCCGCTGCCTGAACCACCCCCTATAACCTGTCCAAGCAAACCAATAAGAATAAGTGTTAGCATGGTATCTTTATCCTACTACTGTGCGTAAGTAAACTGGACTCCCTCAGTCGAAACGGTAGAGTCAACAAAAACCTTGCTCAAGTCATATCTATTGGAGTCTTTTGGCTCCCCTACAGGATTCAAAGCCATGGACTGACCAGCGGTGATTCTGATTCCCCTTCCAGAAGCACATATACTATCTGAACCACCTACACATATAATTCCGGTATTGGCAGCTGGAACCTGAATAACCAACCAGCGAACCAGTAGCTTTGTGGACGTCAACGCGACGGGAACTCCCGCAACCGGTACAGCCTTAGAGCCGCCTTGTGTCACAACCTGAGCCTCTAAGAGACCCAGACTCAGAAAGAGTAGAAACTTTCTCATTGCGTAGCCTCTCCTTGAGGATCCTTTTGCCCCGGTTGCCCAGGATCTTGCATAGCCATGTCTTGCATGGCAGACATCATCCCCATTTGCTTGTGCATCATCAGGTGACTCAAAATAGCACCAAACGCCTGAGGGTTGCTCTTCTTCATTTCTATCCCTTCAAGAGACACAAGGAAGTCCTTACAAACCTCTTGGTGCAACTCGTGATCATCAATGTCCATATCTGGCTCAACGGGCTCCCCTTTTTGGAGTGACTGAAGCTCAATAGCTTGCTTGGCTCTTTGGTCCTGACCCGGAATCTTGAACTCTGGAAAACCAAGAGTCACCCCTAAAAGGGCACGATTGGCAGTAGAGAAGATTGCCGCGTTTAACTGCTCACTGTTCATCTCTAGCAACTTGAACAAAAGGGTTTGTTTTTGACCAAGGGAGATTGGAAAGCCGTCTGCCCCCTCAGCCTCAACGTCCCCAACAGCACCACGTAGCTCTGCTCGACGTATCCAAACAGTGAGATAGTTACCTTCTTTTTGCTCCGTGAACTTTTCATCCGTCATCATCCCTGAGATAAACAACCTTGCTGACTTCTCAATCAACGCAGCCCAGTAGTAGTTAAAGTAGGTCCATGCGATTGAAAGACGCTGGAGTGCCATTTGCCGAGATTGTGCGTACTCACTTGCTGTGCGGGACTTAGCGTCTCCCCCGTAAATGGATGGAAAGGAACCAACTACAAACTGGCTCATCTTTTCCAAGTAATTCTGGTGCAGGGCAACCTCTTTACTCAGTGTCGCACGATCTGCCGTATAAAACGCCTGACCCACCGACTCTCCTGGGGTACGTCTTACGGGAGTTGTCGTTCCTGGTCGATTCCTTTGTTTCCTGAGCACCTCAAAATCTAACACCTCCTCATCTGCATACATAGCAGGGATGCCGTGCTCAATAGTTTCCTCTGTCAGATTTGCCAGGGTATTTGTCATCTTCTGGATAGGAATCAGGGGTTGACCTATTGCATCGGCATGAACAAACCGGCTTAGCCCTCCCTTACCAATAGTCCATGAGCTGTCTAGTGACTCAGAAGATACATCTAGCAGCAGGGTCCCCGCAATTGTAACCATGCAGCCGTCAGGATAAGTGGCCCTCAGCTTCTTTATCACCACTGCTTGTGTAAGTCCAAGTTCATTAAACTGACAGGAGCGTAGCCAGAACCTCTTCAGTGTGACAAGATTATGGTTTGCCCCAACAGCTCCCATTCCGGCAAAACTGGACGGTGTGCGAACAGAGCGCTCATAGTCATCCGAAGCAGACAAACTAACATTATCAGTATCTAGCAAGGCCGGATACATCTCAATAATTTGACCGGAAGAAACCTCACTATACAGTATCAGGTACCCACATTCGGATTGATCCGCAGCGTAGGCCGGAACCTTAACCTGTAGACCGCCAAAAACCTTTATCTCTGTTCGGCTCTTAATGTGTTCGGTTTCACCATCAAGAATGTGTGAAATTACCATTTCTGCTGCACATTTAGGGCAGGAAACTGGTGCAAACTCCATCCTGTCAGTATCTTCACTGTCTTTGGGGATAAGGACAGGATCTCCCTCTACCTCAGGGGACTTTGGCTGTGTCGCCAGCTGGGTTGGATCAAATGAGGACTGCTCCCCACAAGCAGAACAAGATCCCTCAGTCTTAAATTTAGGAATCTTAACGGTCCCATACTTTTCAGAGGAGGTATTTCGGTGATATGCAGCCACAAACCCGTCGTTCCACAAAAACAAGAGGGACTGTAGTTGAAGGAGTTTAGCTCGGTTGTGCCGGGAAACAAGGTCTGCAACCTTGGAGTACGCAACAGATGCGATCACATCCTCTTCATCTTCTGCGTTATCGGGGGGAAACCTAACAACTGGAACTTGAGCACTCAATGCAGCGATAATTGACTCACCGTGTGCCTTGTAGATATTGATTACATGATCAAATACACTTTCATCCATGCCCGATGTGGAGTCCCAGTTAAGGCCCACGGTATCGTCCATGGAGAGCCATTCTTGCCTGGACTCAGACCAGAAGATTTGCTGTACACCATGCCAAAACTTATCGTGCTCTTTCCAGACACGTAACTGCGCCTTGCGCACACCGTCGTCTTCCTTCTCTGCCATGCGGCAAAGGTCTAAAAGGGCGACTTTAACATCTTCTGAGACTGTAGATTCCATTTAGCTTAACTTTTCAGCACGTGAATTAAACTGGGGAAGGCTCCCGCCGAAAAGATCCTTCCCCATGACACCCCGCGACCTAAGAGGGCGAGTGCCAACCGTACTAGAGCCGTGTCGGAAGATAGTAGAAAACGTGTGCCTCCACACTTCCCGCCGTTAGTGCAGCTCCAGAGATTGTAACTGTTAGCTGCCCCGCTGCAGCAACCCTAAACGGAGTTGTTTGACAGGCGCAGATGCCAGTGGCATTGAGAGTCAGCGATGTAATTGCCGTTGCTGCCAGGATCGAGTTTGTAGTGCCTCCCAAGACTCCAATAGCTACAGAAGCGCCTGATCCGACAGGAGCAATGGGAATAAACCAATTCCCAAGGAAGACAACTGCACCCGCCGGCAAAACATCTGCTGTTGAAGCACTGACAGTACTTACAACACCCCCATCGACGCCAAACTCATAACGCAGGAAGGCCTCCTTGATACCCCTAGACAGCACCATTGCTGTCATTGGAGCATTGGATGTCCCAATGTCGCTGAACCCTGTAGCGGAGTCCCCCATTGAAAGAGCAATAGCCCCTGAGGATGGAGGAGTAGCAGAGGTTGTAAAGTAGACATTGTACGCAATTGCATTGGGACTCGGATTCCACTGGATGCCTACCCTGTTCTCAAGTGTAAGTGAGGAGGGGGTCGTGATCTGTACAGAAGCAAGTGGAGAAACACCTGCCACGTATACTGCCTGAACCCAATAATATCTAACCGTTGCACCACCTGCGACGCCAATGTATCGTGCAGTGACGCCTCCAGGGGCGAGGTGTGTATTTGGTTGTTGTGGCAACTCTATTCCTTTCGAGACAAGAGTAAATTCCTGTCATACAGTTTTAACGCGTCCCTTTGCTGTGCCCAACCCCCTCCAGTAGGAGGTGTTCGGGGTGCAGCAGGACCTTTACGCATAACCCCTATTTGAGCGGTATAAAGGCATATCTTTGCCTCTGCCACATCTAACAGGGACTGCAAAGTACTCAACTCAACACAGTGCAACTCTTTGATAATCGCAATCTCAGTGTCACGGCTGTCCTGCGCGAGTAAATCTCCGGATAGGCATCGAAACAGGCGCTTTATGCAGAGCCATGCGTCGCTGAAACGTAGTTTGATCTCCTGTTGCTTCCAACTGCCCATAAATGGCCCTTTCCTCTTGTCGATACTTCTCTTCTTTTACAGGGGACCTCATCTTATCAACCCTTAAAAGCAAGTATCTCAGCGTGTCATAAGGGTCATCCCCTGCAAACTCAGCAACATCCTCCGAGGGCTTACCATCAGTATCCGATGTGTCATAGATACACAGAGGAATGGTCTTTCTCAGTAATGAGAGGGACTTAAAAACCTGTAGCTTTGGAATCCCTTTCTCATCCTCTGGAACCTCAAATGCCAACCTGTAGTCCTCATAAGCTTTTGTCCCTTGGGTCCTTAAGATGCTCATTGCCTTATGAGCGTCAAAAGGAGCGGACGCTAATACAACAGACTTAGGACGTGGTTTCCACCTAAGATAATCCTGAACTGCCAGCTTACCGGCGATCCTGTTGTTTTCCGGCTTTTCAGGGGTGAGTCCGCTAAGCTTAGCAAACTGGTCAGCGAGATTGAGTTCTTCTCCCCTGTTTTGCCAACCGGACTTGCACATTACCACATGTCTAATCTCTTCTTGGGAGAGGAGCTTAATCTCTGTGGCCCACTCTACAATCTTCTTCTTAATGGCCGCATACTCTCGGTAAAGATATATTCGGCCATCCGGACTTAATGCCCCCCAGAGAGCATAGGTCATCGCTGAAAATCCCCAATCAACGGCAAGGACTTTAGGCCAGAAATCAGGGATCTTAAAGTCTTCTACCAAGTGGTTTGCGTTTTCAGGCTCGTCAAACCCTGGCTTTTCTCTCCAATCTTCAAAGACCTGACCCTCAAATGTATACCAGTCTCCCTCTGCCTTGGCCCTTCTCTCAGCCTCAGGTAGTCCCTGCATACGCTGTATATAGTTCTTGTCAATGTGCGGATTGTCTCTGGCTAGACAGGGAATAAAAATCCTTGACGTGTTGGTTTGTACCTCTCTGCACAGAACCCCCGGAGGTCCGGACTCAATAAATCTTTTTCTGACCCAAGCATGGCCAA
>Ga0163146_10007515_pt1 | contig 11934 bp, 9 predicted proteins | sample OliLakLV19MP7G1_FD_148648 | JGI IMG/M metagenome (GOLD analysis project Ga0163146, IMG submission 148648) | Freshwater microbial mat bacterial communities from Lake Vanda, McMurdo Dry Valleys, Antarctica - Oligotrophic Lake LV.19.MP7.G1 | ecosystem: Environmental > Aquatic > Freshwater > Lake >... | reverse complement strand
ATAGCCGATTACGCAGGGAAGTGGGGGCAATCCTGGTATTTGCCGGTGCGCGCAACCACGTCTGCGAAGTTCAGTCCGAATGCTTCCACATCAACCACCACTTCATGCGGCTTAGGTTGCAGGTCGGGAAATTCTTTCAGCGCAAAGGCTTCTTTGGCGGAACCAAAGCGGGTAAGTTGGAAGGCTTTCATAATAGGTGGCTTAATTAATATCTCTCAATCGGAAAACTCATGCAATGTGGTCCGCCTCGGGCGCGGGAAAGTTCGGTGGAGGGAATGCTGATGATGGTGCGTTCCATTTTGTCGGGCTGGATGATTCCTTTTTGAAATGCTTCAATCACAGTTTCGGCATCCACTACGTTGTAGCCTCGTTCTCTGAAAGCCTCATGCGTTTTTGCATTGCGGTTGTAAGCGATGGCAACGCCATCTTTCACGGCAAGCAGGTTGCATCCGTCTGTCCATTGCTCGCGCTCATCGAAGGGCGCTTTGCCCTGTCCGCATAATATGAATTCCGTTTTGGGATTCATCTTCAGGAAAAAATCTTTTAAAGAGGGATACGTGATTTCAGCCGAAGATCCTTTTTTGTAATGATACAGCTTCATTTTTTTTTCTTTCATCACCAAGGGCGCAAACACCACGTATTCATTTTTACTTGCCTGCGTGAAAATGGTATCAATGTGCATGGAGGCGCGTTTCTTCGGAATATCAATGCGCAGCAGATTTTGAATAACATTCTTTTTGAACAACACTTCCGCAAGAAAATCCACTGCCTTTGAAGAAGTGCGCGAACTACATCCCACCATGAGCGTTTTGTTGTCATACACCATGATGTCACCGCCTTCGATTTTTATTTCATCGCCTTCCTGCGTGAGGTCAATCACGCGCTTATTTTCTACAAAATCCTTGAACAGCGGATGATAATTTACGATGGTGCGTGTGAGAATGCTTTCACGACTACGCGCCTTTTTTCGTGCATGGCAGATAACGATGTGGTCGTTAATGACTGCGCCAATATCGCGGGTGAACACATAGTTTGGAAGCGGGGAAAATAGTTGCTTGTTGTCCTGTTGCAAAATGCCGGTGAACAAGGTGTAAACCAACTGGTCAGCGGGAAGTTTGCGCAGTTTCTCGCGTGTTTTATCCGACTCTTTTTCCAGCTTGCATACGGCATCAACGAGTTCTGCTTTTGCCTGCTCATTCAGCAGCACCACTTCCCTGAGCATGTCCTGCGTATCATGCACATTTTCTTCACCAAGAAACATATTCAGCACCTGCTCGAAAATGAAATGCTCTTCCTGCATCCGTGCGAGAAACACGATGTCATCATACAAAAATTCAAGCGCCTTACTTGGCGTCACAATTTCAATGCCGTCATCAGGCGCGTGGATAATCACCTTGCGCAGGGGCTTTACTTCCGAATTAACACTTAAAACTTTAGACATACAATTTCATCATGTAGAATAACCAAAAATCAAATTTCAAATAGCAAATAGCAATTCGATTTGAGATTTGTTATTTGAAAATTTGCAATTTAATACACCATCATCTTCATACAAAAACAACTTCCTCCCGATTTGATGTATTCGGAAGTATCAATTTCACTTACCTCAAAACCTAAGTTATTCAATTCGCGCTTCATCACGGTTGTGCCTTTTTGAAGCACGGCTACTTTTTCCCGCGTCTTTGCATCATTCACCAAATGCGCATTCAACGCAAAATAGTTATCCGCTTCCTCATCGGGAATTTCGATGATGTTTTTGAAAAGTTTTTTCAACTCCTGCAAGTCTTCCTTTTGAAAAGCAGCAGGCGTAAGCATCACAGTGTTTTCATCCACAGGAATGAAACACGTATCAAGATGATAAAACCGCGCATCTTCCAACTTCAGCAATACAATCGGCACTTGCAATAATTCTGAAATCTCTTTATACGCTGCTGCATCTGTGCGATGTCCATAGCCGCCATACAAAAGATTTTTACCGTAATGCGGAATCAAGTCGCCCATTCCTTCAAAATGAGGCGCGCCACTCAACTCTAATAATTCATAGCCAAGCTCTGTATAGAATTTTCTGAAATAAGGCACTTCACGCTCACGGCTTGCATGACGCATTTTACTCATCACCACTACCTTCTTGCCATTCAGCATCCAGGGAAAGGATTGATTAGCAGTGAATAGCATATCCTCCAATCCATCCACTCCTTTTATTTCAAGTACATCATCCAAAATTCCTGATTGCTTCCATTTTTGATACACTTCTTTCAAATCATTCCATTGCTGAATAGCAAGGTTTTTATCTAAGCCTCCCACATTGTCCTGCATGTGTACGTTCTTCACGTCAACGATATCAAAATATTCAGGAGTAGAAATGAGGACGCTACGCGGCTCTTTCCTATCGGTGATTTCCGCAATGGAGAAACCAATTTCTGATGGATTGTAAATTATATTCTCAACCATAAAAGAAACGGAGAATTTGACAAATCTACTCCAACTCCACTTTCATCTTCACCGGCTGATGGTCGGAATACTTGAAATCAAGATTGATTCCATTCACCTCCAGCACTTTCACATTCGGAGAGACCAAAAAGAAATCAATCAGCGTCACAAAAGTTTTACCCTTTTCAAATGCCGTAGCAAGTTTGCGGTTCGTGGGCGTATTTGAATCGAATGCCCAATTCCAGCCGGGCATAAAATCAGATGGAATATTAAGTTGAACGTAGGAGCCATCCGCATCTTTCCCGAAATGCTGGTAATCGAAATCAGGCGGGCATTGATTCCAGTCGCCACCCACGATAATGTAGTTTCCTTTTGCATACTCCTCCGTCAGTAACCCTTTGAGCAATTCCATTTCTTTTTTCTTGATTGAACCTCCTTCATCATAAGCTTCATTATGCGTGTTAATCACCACCAATTGCTTTCCGTTGGGAAGATTATAGCGATGCAACAACAAACATCTGTCCAACCAAAACACACGCTTGGGCCAGGGAAAACCACCGGGTAAAGAAATGCGTGTTGCTTCTACGGGTTGAAATTTACTGTAAGAGCCAAGCCCCGCATCTACTTTGCCAAGCGCATCCCACGGCTTGTTGAGCGGAGCGGGAACATAATCCACGACATAGTTTTGCGCATAGGTGTAGGCATGATTCGGCAATGCTTTTGCAAGCGCTTCCAATTCATTTACTCTGTGGCTGCGCTTGGAATTCACATCCACTTCCTGAATTAAAATAAAATCAACATCTGCTTGTGAGGCAAGTGTTGTTGTGATTCCTTTCAGATTTTCTTCCACTCTTTCTTTGGAAGGGCGCACCATTTTTCCGCCATCAAAAAAGAAATCTTCTTTGTCACCCAAGCCGGAGTAGCCAATATTCCATAGCAAGAAAGTAAATACGCTGTCAGTTGGTGTTGCGCTTACGGGATTTTTGATTTCAACGCTTTCGGTGGGCGCAGGCTCATAATTAGTAAGTGTGCCGTAGAGCATGTTGCCACCGACATAAAGCGCGGCAATACCGGCAAACAACAGGAGAATAAAGAGGAGCATTTTGAGTCTTCTTTTCATTATTTGAGAATTTAGGAGGGTGTTTCAAAGATACAGATTCAGGACAAGCCAAATCTCTATATTTGTTAAAGCAAGATTATCCGCTTGTTTCCCCGCAAGCTATTTTTAACCAAATTCATCCTGAATGAATACTGACGAATTTCATTGGCGCTCTATTGACGAACTGAACATTTATGGAAAATATTGGGCTCCCGAAAAAGAAATTAAAGGTGTTGTTTGCCTTGTGCATGGCATGGGCGAGCACTGCAACCGCTATGACTTTGTCGGAAAATTTCTTTCCGATAATGCAGTTGCGCTGATTGGTTATGACCAGCGTGGGCATGGTAAGTCGGAAGGAAAAAGAGGGCATACGCCATCGTATGACCACCTCTTACAGGGCGTGGACAATCTGATTCACAAAGCGAAAGAATTGTTTCCCGAATTGCCGATCATACTTTACGGACATAGCATGGGGGGTAATCTGGTGTTGAATTATGCGATGCAAAAGAAACCCATCCTGAATGGCGTGATTGCATCAAGTCCTTGGTTAAGATTAGCATTTGAGCCGCCCGCAATCCAAGTGAAACTGGGACATTGGATGAAAAAGATTTATCCCGCGTTTTCGCAATCAACAAATCTGGATGCCAAGGCTATTTCACGCATTCCAGAAGAAGTGAAGAAATATGAAAACGACCCGTTGGTGCATGATAAAATCACTGCGATGATGTTCACATCCGTATATGATGCAGGGCTGCGGGCATTGAATAATCCGGATGAAATGGAATTGCCCTTGTTGCATTTTCATGGGAACGCTGATAAACTTACTTCGTGTGCTGCTTCAAAAGAATTTACGGGAAATGTAAAAGGGGATGTGACGTTTAAAATGTTTGAAGGGGCATTTCACGAAACGCATAATGATTTGTGCCGCGAGGAAGTATTGAATTTGATGAAAAATTGGGTGGAGGAAAGGCTATGAAAAATTCCAATATCCAAAGAGCAAAATTCAAGAGGACGGTTTTGAAAATAGTTCATCTGCATTTTGATTATTGAAATTTGAAAATTGGTAATTTCAGGAAGGCAGATGTTTGCAATCATTGACACAGAAACGACAGGCGGCAATCCGGTGAAAGACCGCATCATGGAGATTGCCGTTATCCTGCATGATGGCGAGCGCGTGGTGGAAGAATTTGCAACGCTGCTCAATCCGGGCACTCCCATCGCCCCGTTTATTATTTCGCTTACAGGCATCACAAATGAAATGGTGCAGGATGCGCCAACCTTCGACCAGATTGCGGAAACGGTGGAGCGGCTCACCGGGAAAAGCATTTTTGTAGCGCATAATGCGCGCTTTGATTATTCGGTGGTGCGCAGGGAGTTCAAGCGCATGGGCGTTCGCTTTCAGCGGAAGCAACTCTGCACTGTGCATCTCAGCCAGAAATTATTACCCGGAAAACAATCGTACAGTCTCGGTAAACTTTGCCGCGAAATCGGGATACAAGTTGAAAAACGTCACCGCGCTTTGGGTGATGCGCGGGCAACGGTTTTGTTATTTGAAAAACTGCTAGGAGGCGACAAGGAGCATATCATCAACAGCGTGTTCACCGATGAGTTGGAAGGCGCTGATATTCCGCCCAATCTTTCATCCGAAACCGTTGATGATTTGCCGGAGGAAACAGGCGTTTATTATTTCTTAGATGATAAAATGAAAATCCTGTTTGTGGGCAAAAGCAGGAACATCCGCAAGCGCGTGATTGATCATATCCTGAAAGAGGCAAACGAGCCTTATTTCGCCCGCATGAAAAACCGGATTTATGATGTGCAGTATGAAATCACCGGCAGCGAGTTAATCGCGCAGTTGTTTGAGTTTGATGAAATAGAGAAACACGCCCCGCCTTTCAATTTCACAAGAAGAAAAAAACAATACAACTACGGCATTTACTCTTTCACCGATGCGGATGGTTTGTTGAATCTCGGTATTGATAAATTGAATCGCGATGAACCTCCGCTTCTGGAAACGATTTCTTACAACACGGCTTTAAAAATCCTGAAAAAGCTCGTTCCTAAATATGAATTAGACCCGCGCCTGTGCGGATTGGGTAATGGCGATGAAACGCCTGCTATCAGTCCGTTGCTGTACAATTCAAAAGTGCAGCGGCTGCTTCAGAGATACCAGCATGAGCATCCCAATTTTTTCATTATTGGCGAAGGCAGAGCGCATCACGAGCAATCCGTGGTGTGGGTGGAAAGAAACTGCTACAAAGGCTTTGGCTATTTCGAGCCGGAACACATCGAAAACGACATCCAATCGCTGATGGATGCAGTGAAGCCTTCAATAAACAATGCGGACGCAAGCCGCCTGATTAAAAACTGGATGAAGAAGAAGATGAAGGATGAGGTGATTAAGTATTAATGTACCCCTGAATTTCATCTGCTCAATAAATTACTTGACAACTCTTTTCTTGTTCTGTTGAAATGTTAAAAGGATTCGCGCAAGCGGATTTTTATTGCGGCTAATTTTTGCTGCAAATAAATCCGGAACATGATTGAAGACATCCTCAGCCCCCTTCCCTGGAGCCAGATTGAAAAATATAAAGCGCTGCCTGCCAACCGCTGGGGCGCAAATGTTGAATTTTTCACGGGTGACCTTCCCGATATGGAAAATGTACATATCGCAATCATCGGTGTGAAGGAAGACAGGGGCGCAGTGGATAATGAGGGATGCTTTGACGCGGTAGGCGCAATTCGCGAACAACTCTACAATCTTGTTACGCATCACCAGTCATTAAAAATTTGGGATTTCGGAAATATTGAAAAAGGCAGCGAACTCACTGACACCTATTTCGGAGTGAGCAGCGTGCTGAATCAATTGCTCAAAGGAAAAGCGGTACCGATTATCATTGGCGGCAGCCACGACATCACGGCTGCACAGTTCAAAGGCTACAGCAGCTTTGAGCGCGATGTAAACCTTACGGTGATTGATGAGCGTGTTGACCTGGAGGAAATGGACGGACAGTTTTCTGACCAAAATCATCTTTCAAAAATCATCACAGGCAATCCGCCATTTTTGGGCAATCTGAATCTACTTGGTTATCAATCACATTTCTCTGATCTAAAATCTTTGGAGACTTTGGATAAGCTCGGCTTCGAATGTATGCGCTTCGGCACGGTGCGCAAAGAAATGGAAGAAGTAGAGCCGCTTGTGCGCGAATCGGATATGCTGAGTTTTGATATTTCAGCGATTCGCGCTTCTGACGCGCCCGCAATGAAAGGCGCTACTCCAAACGGATTTTCCGGAGAAGAAGCGTGTCAAATCTGCCGCTATGCAGGATTGAGCGACCGCCTCAGTTCCATCGGCATTTACAATTTTAATCCTGTGTTTGACCGCAACGACCAAACAGCGCAACTCATCGCACAGATGATTTGGTATTTCACCGATGGCTTTTACAGCCGCAAAGACGACAAGCTCACGCTCACGGAAAAAGATTTTTACCGCTACATCGTGCATTTGGATGAAGGTCACCATGACCTGCATTTTTGGAAAAGCCGCAAGAGCGACCGCTGGTGGTTGGAAGTGTCAGTGCCGCAGTTGGGTAAGAAGAAAAACAAGCCGATGTTAGTGCCCTGCTCATACAATGATTACAAAATCGCCAGCGCAGGCGAACTTCCCGAACGCTGGATTAAGGCGCAGTTGAAGGCGGCTGCGGTTTAACATTAAGGTTAAGTTAAGCGTAAAGCATCTTTGTCTCGCAATGCGGATGCAATCTGCTGTTTCAATTTATTTTTAGAGAGATTCTTGAAAAATAGGGCGGTAAAATCCTTAGTTTTATTCCCCCCGATTCATGAAATTGAGATTTCTTTCCCTCTTATTTATTATATTCAACACACTTGCACTCTCTGCGCAAACTGCATCGCTGAAAGGGACGCTTGTTGACCTTGATGAAAATCTCACTATTGCGGATGCTGTCGTAACAATTACCGGAGAAAAAATTTTTGAAACGAAATCTGACGATAACGGCATCTTCCAATTCAATGAAGTTCCCTTTGGAAAATATGAATTGAAAGTTGAAAAGGAAGGATATGAAATTGTCTCCCGCTCGCTGGATGTTACCGAAAAAGAAAAAAAAATAGGGCTGATTATTTTATCAAAGTTTGATGAAAATGCCGACCGCTTTGTGCAGGATAATATTCCTGTCATTTCGTTTGCGGAATCAGATATCAATGACCGCTCCTCGCAAAATGTGTCGGGCGTGTTGAGCGCTTCGCGCGATGCATTCATCTCAGCTTCTTCCTTCAATTGGGGCGCTGCGCGTTTCCGTATTCGCGGGTATGAGGGCGAAAATTTTGCCACACTGATGAATGGCGCTCCCATGAATGATTTGGCAACGGGACAAACATTCTGGTATTTGTGGGGCGGATTGAATGACGTGTTGCGAAACCGCGAAAACGCTTTTGGGCTTGCCGCTTCTACGTTTGCATTTGGCGGAGTTGGCGGCTCCAACGATTTGGATGCGCGCGCAGCGCGGCAGCGGAAACAACTTTCTACTTCCTACGCGATTTCCAATCGCAACTATATGCACCGCCTGATGACTACATACAACTCAGGCATTCTGAAAAACAACTGGGCGGTTTCGCTTTCGTTTTCCAGACGTTGGGCGCAGGAGAATTACATTCCCGGAACATGGTTTGACGGATATTCTTATTTCGCTTCGGTGGAGAAACTCATCGGATTTAAACATTCCATCAGCCTCACCACGTTTGGCGCGCCCACCCGCAGCGGACGCTCCACGCCTTCAATACAGGAGATGAACGATTTAGCGGGAACAAATTATTACAACCCGGGATGGGGCTATCAGAATGGCGAAAAGCGCAACGCGATAGTCGGAAAAAATTTCCAGCCGGTTTTTGTGCTGAATCACGAATGGAAAATCAATAAAAAGTCTTCGCTTGAAAGCGCGGTTTCGTATTTGTTCGGAAAAAATTCGGTGGGCGCGTTGGATTGGTATAACGCGCCCGACCCGCGTCCTGATTACTATCGCAACCTGCCCAGCCTGATTGAAGATTCCACATTACAACAGGAAGCCGAATATTTGCTTTCCAATTCTAAAGAAGCGCGACAAGTTGATTGGGATAATCTCTACAACGTGAATTATCATAATACCGAAAACGTAGCTGATGGAATCAACGGAGATTCCATCACGGGAAACCGCTCGCTTTACATCGTGCAGAATCGCGTGATTAAAAATCAGAAGCTCGCGGTGAATGCGGTGTACAACAATTCTCTGTCAGAACATGTGCTGCTCACGACTGGCGTTTCGTATCAAAGGCAAACATCGAATTATTATGCAGAAGTGAATGACTTGCTGGGTGGAGATTTTTTTATGGACTTCAATCAGTTTGCCGAGCAGGATTTTCCCGACAGCGACACCGCTGTGCAAAACGATTTGAACCGCCCTAACCGGCTTGTGCGGGAAGGCGAACAGTATAGTTATGACTACACGTTGACGAATTGTAAAACCACCGCATGGCTGCAAACGCATTTCAAATACAATCACTTTGATTTTTTCCTCGCGGGCGAACTTACCTCTTCTCGCTACTGGCGCGAAGGGAATACTCGTGTCGGATTATTTCCAGATAACTCTTATGGTGAAGGTGAGAGTCAGCAGTTCTTCAATTATTTTCTGAAGGGCGGATTGACCTACAAAATCAACGGCAGAAATTATTTGTTTGCAAACGGAGCATATCTTACACGCGCTCCGCTCGTGCAGGATGCGCTGGTGTCGCCTCGCACACGCGACCAATACGCGCCAACATTAGACGACACCAAAATATTTTCCGCTGAAGGCGGCTACTATTTAAAAAGCCCGAAAGTGAAAGGCAGACTCACTGGTTTCTTCACACAATTCAACGACCAGATTCAGACCTACAATTTTTATCATGAAGATTTTCGCACACAAATCAACTATACGCTCACGAATGTTGACACGCGCCACATGGGCGTTGAGTTTGCGGTAGATGCGCGGCTGTGGCAAGGACTGAGCGCAACTGCTGTGGCCTCTATCGGGCAGTATTATTACACTTCGCGTCCTGATGCCACCGTCACACAGGATAATAATTCGGAAGTGTTGCAGAACGAAACGATTTATGCAAAGAATTTTTTCGTGTCGGGTTCACCGCAGAAAGCATATACGCTTGGCTTGAGCTATCGCGGAAAGAAGTTCTGGTTTGTAAATCTTTCGTGGAATATTTATGATGATATTTATATCAGCTTCAACCCTGCGCGCAGAACTACGCAAGCGGTTGATATGGTGCAGGAAGGCTCGCAGGAGTGGAATGCTATTATTGAGCAGGAAGAAGTGAATCCTGATTTCAAAGACAAGTTCACGCTTGATTTATTTGGCGGAAAATCTTTCAAGTTGAATAAAGAGCGCGTGCATGGCTATAATTTTTTCATGGTGCTGAATGTAGGCGTGAATAATATCCTCAACAATCAAAACATGATCGTAGGCGGCTTTGAGCAGTTGCGTTTTGATTTCACCGAGAAAAATCCGAACAAGTTTGCCTCAAGATATTTTTACAACTACGGGGCTACGTTTTTTGTGAATTTGACTTTTAGAATGAATTAAAATGTTTGTAGTTCGTGTTTTGTTGTTTGTAGTTACAACAATGCAACACGAATAAAACTTAAATGATAGACATGAAGAAGTTTCTGTTTCCAGTATTCCTCTTATTACTATCGTTATCCTCCTGCATCAAAGACGATTTTGATGCACCGCCTGCGGATGGAGAAGACCCGGATATTACTGCCAACACAACGATTGCGCAACTCAAGCAATTGTTCACCAGTTCGCCTGTGCAAATCACGGATTCATTGGTGATTCAGGGTGTTGTCACCTCAAGCGACAAGGCAGGAAATTTTTACAAGACACTTGTGATACAAGATGCTACTGCTGGTATTTCCATTCGTCTCGACCAAACGGATTTATATGCGGATTATCCTATTGGCAGAAGAATATTTGTAAAATGCAAGAACCTGTGGCTGGGCGATTATGGCGACCTCGTGCAAATAGGCGGAGCATTGGATGACAGCGACCCGCAAAACCCCGGAGTGCTTCCGATTCCTTCTGCATTAATTGGCAACTATCTGCTGAAAGGAAAATATAATATTCCGGTTGCTCCGATTGTCCTCACAATTGACCAGTTGGATAATCTTTATCAAAACATGCTCATCCAATTGAATGATGTGGAGTTTGCCTCAGCGGAATTGGGAAAAACTTATGCAGATGCAGTGGAGCAAAATTCAGAAAACAGAATGCTTACTGATTGCAATGGTAATTCTGTAATCCTGCGCAACAGCGGATTTGCACAATTTGCAGGCGATACGCTACCCGATGGAAACGGTACGCTGACTGCAATTTTCAGCGTGTTTACAGATGATTTTCAATTGCTGATTAACGATGTCACTGATGTGCAGTTTGACAGTGCGCGCTGCACAAGTGGCGGTGGCGGAGATGGAATCATGGGCATCCGCAATTTGTATGCGGGCAGTGATGTTGTAATTGGTTCCGGAAAAATTATTACCGGCATTGTGATTTCCGATAAAACGAACGCCAACTTCGACCCGAAAAATTTAGTGCTGCAAGATTCAACTGGCGGTATTGTTGTGCGTTTCACTGCTGCGCACAACTTCAACACGGGTGACGAAGTGGAGATGGATGTTTCGGGGCAAACATTGACTGAATACAATGGATTAATAGAAATTGACGGAGCGCCCAACTCAACCACAACAAAAACCGGAACGGGAAATGTCACTGCCCGCACTGCAACCATTTCCCAAATTAATTCCAACTCCAACATTTGGGAATCAACATTAGTGAAAGTGAATAATGTAACATTGACGGGAAGCAGCGGACAATATTCGGGTACGCTTACCATGACCGATGCCACCGGAACTCTCGACCTGTACACGCGAACCGGAGCTACTTTTGCTACTACGTCTTATCCCACAGGAAGCGTATCTGTCACAGGAGTGTTGGGCGATTTTAATGGGGAACAATTGAGCATCCGCAACACTGCTGATGTGCAATAAATTCAGGTGACTAAAACCTCAGGTGCTTAACAGTAAGTCCGTTGTTGATGAGCTGCTTCAGCGAGTCAATGCCGATTTTCAAATGTGTTTGCGCGAAGTTGTTCGTGACGGATTTATCGCTTTCATCGGTTTTCACTCCTTGCGGAATCATCGGCTGATCGCTCACGAGCAATAATGCACCCGCAGGAATTTCATTTTTGAACGCAGTAATAAAGATCGTGGCGGTTTCCATGTCAATCGCCATCGTGCGGATTTTGCGCAAATATTCTTTGAACTCTTCGTCCCACTCCCACACTCTGCGGTTGGTGGTGTAAACGGT
>Ga0163146_10007510_pt1 | contig 11940 bp, 9 predicted proteins | sample OliLakLV19MP7G1_FD_148648 | JGI IMG/M metagenome (GOLD analysis project Ga0163146, IMG submission 148648) | Freshwater microbial mat bacterial communities from Lake Vanda, McMurdo Dry Valleys, Antarctica - Oligotrophic Lake LV.19.MP7.G1 | ecosystem: Environmental > Aquatic > Freshwater > Lake >... | reverse complement strand
TCGAGTCGGCCTTCGTCGAATCCCATTCGAAATCGCCTTCGACCACGTTCGGCATGTCAGTTGTGATTATGGGCTTTGGCCCATGATTGTCAAGTCGGCCACAGGCCTGGAACTGATCCGGCTAACGCCTCCGCGTAAGCCGCGGCGACACGGTGCCGCAGATTCTGCCACAAAAGCCTCACCGCCGTCGGCTTCACGCGGTGGTTAGACGGCAATCGGCTCCCAGGGCTTCGAGCCCGAGGCGGTTGCTACAGCGGTGGACAGTCCTTGCAGATTGACCGAAAGAATGCGAGGTCTTTCTTCTCCTTCTCTCCCGAGCAGAGAGCCACCACGTGGGCACGAAAGTCGCTCGCAATCCTCGCACTTCGGATCCGGACGCCGGCAGTAAGCTGCGTCGCGGTCGAGCTCGGCAATGCCCAGAATACTTCATCTCGCGTCACAGTGAAGGCGCCGTACTTGTCCTCAGGAAGGTACGAGATTTCGAACTGAAGATTCTCGTTACCATTCTTCAGATCGGACAGGCCGACAAGGTGATCGAATAGCTGGACGCGAATATGATCGCCGGTCACTACGCGACGGTGTTGCAGATCTCCGCGGCGCAGACGCGCGATCAGGCAGTCCAGGTAGTCTTTATCCCTGGACCGCCCGCCGATAATGAAGATGAAGTCTTTTGCTTGCCGGGTTGTCTCCTTCAGGGCGGCCCTCACTGGGTCAGCACCGTCAATTAGCTCCACAGCAGTGTGGTCAGTATCGTGACCGGCTAGCTGAAGCGGCAGGTCAATCTTGTGATGAGTGCGCAGGAGCCCCGCGATATGCACTCGTTCCTGCCGGAGGATGCCCACCAGCAAGTCGTCGATGTGCTTCTTAGGATCTTGCCGGATGCTGAAGTCGATCGCTCGTGTGATATTGGCATCGGCGCTTTCGAGCAGGGTCGACAGCAGCCTGTGTTGAAGCTCGGTTGCCTTTGACTCTTGGATAACTTGATACAACGCAAAACCGAAGCCAGCCAGTGCGATTAGAAACGACAAGTAGTCGAAGGGCTCGACCGGCTTGGATCGAGCCAAGAGGAGCTGGATGCCGAGTCCAGCAACACCGACACCGATCGCCGCGGTGATGACAAGCTTGGCCGGCTGCGCGTGTTTCATCCGTTCTCTCTCTTGTCGGTCTAACGACTGGCGTCAGCCGCGGCGGCGCTCATGATGACACGCGCCGCCGTCGGCTGCACGCCAAGTTAGGCAGCCTTCACGCACACCGCCAACAGCTCGACGGCCCAAGAATGATTGCCTATTTCGAAGCCCCCAATATCCCACCGAGAACTGCGGAGAGTGCGATTACAGCATTTCCTAATATGTTGACCGTGTCTTCGCTGACAAAAAATATCAACAGCGCCGTCATGATCATCGCCGCCACGAAGCCGACAATCCCGCCGATCACCACGCCTGCCGCGCCACCGACGAACCGTTTCGCTCCCATTTCTGCAGCCTGCCTATTGGCCTGTGCCTCCTGCGAGGCACGATTCGGTAGCTGCTCACCCTTCCAAGCCTCGATCCCTTCCTGCTGCGGATGACGGCCATGGCCCCGCCCGCCCTGAAAGGAGTAGAGAGGCCGGAAGCACGGCCATGCGTCTAGGTGTGTTTCGAAGATGCTAGATACGTGAGGGGAAACGCGCGGAGCCCATTTACACTGCGCGGTGCTAAGCGAGCAGTGTGCGCCACAGCTGACACACGTAAACGTCAATCGGGCAGTGGCATTCCAGAGTGTCAATGCCGTCATTCCGAGATCGGCGGTAGCCACGGACGTGCTGCAGTCCTTGCAGGTCAACGTTGTCGGCGGAGTGTAGACCCGTTCAAGACACTGCTGATGCGCAACGATACCCCGATCCACAGGCTCGTCGAAGTGCCACGAGTTGCTCCTAAAATGATCGCGGTCGCCTCGATGACCGGTCCTTTCCGAACGCGTTGAGGTAATCCCGGTCGAGCGGCGCATCCGTTCGCCGCACAGTTCGCAAACAACACCGAAGGGCTCAAGCGTGGAGCAAGCCGGACATCGAGACGCGGAGTCGCTGATCTGGTGCTGACACTCGATGCAAGTTGTAAGGGCCAATGCTGTCCTCCTTTGAGTCTTCGGCTTGTCTTGCGGCCTAACTTCGTATAGCTGGAACGCGCCATCCGGCGACAGCGACACCCAATTGCTGATTCCGCCTGCCGACGTGTTCCATCGAAGGGAGCATTATTCCCGGCAGCCGCCTGCAGCACAAGTCGGCCGGTTAGTTTACGTTACGGCTAAAGCCAGCGCGCCGGCATGTGAAAAGCCGCCGGCGGCAATTGCCGGCAATGCCGGTGTTGGGTGGAAGGCGCCAATCGCCTGGATGCAAACTGTGGTTGCGAGCATGAACCTGCGGTTGACGTCCGGCCAGCGCTGAAGACAGAAGTCACGCACGCCGAACCGCGGGCGACGACGGCACCAGCTTTGCAACTCGCCTTGGACCATGCGAGAACTTGAATCATCGCTCCAGCAGTTCGGCGAGTTCCTGCTCAAGGCCCGCCTGGCGCGTCCGAATGCCGCGCCCTATCTCGTCCGATGGGTCCGGCGCTTCTTGGCACACCCAGCCACCAACGCTCCACTCGCCGACCAGGTGCGCGTCTTCTGCGAGACACTCGAACGAGATAGCCACGTCGCCGACTGGCAAGTGCGACAAGCGCATCAAGCCCTCCGCATCTACTTCGTCAATTTTCTCAAGCGTACCAACTGGGCACAAGCCCCGGCCAACGCAACCGTGGACGAACAAGGCCATGCGAGCCCGCTCGCCGCCCTCGAACTCATGCGAACGAGACTCCGAACACGACATTACTCCTACCGCACCGAATGCACGTACGTGGACTGGGCCCGTCGCATGTTCGACTACGCTGCGGAACGACAAGGCCTTCCCCATCCAACGATCTCGGCAGACTCGGTCCGGGACTTCGTGACCCACCTGGCCGTGCACAGGCACGTCTCCGCAAGCAGCCAGAACCAGGCATTCTGTGCACTGCTGTTCCTGTGTCGGGAGGTGCTTGATGTCAACGCGGAGCACATCGCGCCCGCCGTCAGAGCCAAACGCGGCGATCGCCTGCCCGTGGTCCTGAGCATGCCTGAAACCATGGCGTTGCTCGACGCGATGTCAGGCACCCCACGCCTCATGGCGAGCCTCATCTACGGCGGTGGCCTGCGCGTCTCAGGGTGCTGCGAGCTGCGAATCAAGGACATCGACTTCGACCAGGGCCTGGTCTTCGTCCGGTCTGGCAAAGGAGACAAGGATCGGTCGACACTCTTGCCCGAGTCCGATCGAGAGCGCCTCCGAACCCAGTTGCGAGACGCGGAGACGCTCCACGGCGTTGACCGGAGGCCGATAGTCCGTATTACGTGGGTCTTTCCCAGACATAACCGACCTTATCCGACGCTGCGTGACTTGCTGGATCGCCGGTCCTGAGCGCGTGTCCCGTTTCCGCTGCGATGCGAATTCGAGTCGCGTCCATTCGTCAGAGGGATTCCCAAGTGCCCCTCACTCTTGTCTGGTGGCGGCGGCACGCGCCATCCAGGCGAGCACTACTTCGGTAAATCGCGCGGGCTCCTCGAAGCGCGATCAAGTCAACCTCGCGCAGGGCGATGCGGGCCCAGCGTGACGGCCAGCGCCGCCATCAGATTCCGGCGCGAATCCACAAGGCGATTCTAGTATCGGCGTCATGCCAGTAACTTGAGCCAGGCGAAGCGATCCCAGTGGTCAGGGCTGTGGCACCGGCGTGACGACATCACGGTGGAACAGCCAGGTGCCGTCCGCCTGTTTCAGACGGATGTCGATGTAGCGCCCGACCACCACGGGCGCACCGACTCCCGCCGGGACGATCGTCGAGTGTCCCGTGACAAAGGCCATGTCTCCTCGTCCGTTGATCTCGTCAATGTGAAGCATTCGCGTCTTGTCCCACGGCGGCATGGCCTCGTGAAACTTCTGAATCGCGGCGCGCCCCTCGTACACCGCGTTTGAAAACCGCAGGATCGCATCCGAGGTGAAGGTAGCGGCCGCATCCGCCCAACGTCCGGCACGCACCGCCGTCACCCAGCGCTCAGATGTCGCTCGGATCGCGGCGATGTCCGCGGGTGACAACCCGGCGGACGGCGACGTCTCGATCACGACGTCGATTGCGACGGGCAGATTATTGGGAAGCTCTGCGGCGCCGATTGCCGAACGGGCGTGCTTGCCAATCGTGTCGCCGAAGACTTCGACCATCAGATCGGAGAATCCGTTGGCCACCTGGGGAAGCTCCGTGAATCCTGCAGCGGCATTCACCGTGACGACCACCTTCACGATCCTCCGAACCTGGCCGAGGCTTCCCAACTCGGCGCGCATCATGGCCAGAGCATTCAGTCCCGCCGTGCGGGCGGCCTGGTAGCCCTCCTGGCGCGACACCTCCGAGCCCACCTTGCCCCGCGCCTTGTCTTGAGCCGGACCTGTGGCTGACAGGAACACCAGATTGCCGGCGCGAACCGCAGGGACGTAGTTCCCGCCGGCCGCTGGCGGCGCCGGCAGTGTGATGTTGAGTCGTGTGAGGTTCTCATCCGGGGTGGCGGTTTGCGCGCCCGCGACGCCGGTGGCGAGCAGGGTGAAGAGGAGCGTGTGCAGGGCAGTCCGCATAGGGGTGGATGATATGCCAACCTCGGCCGTTCACGCCTATACTCAGCCATCGCCATTCCCCCCGGCACCCGCCTCGGCGCCTATGAAGTCATCGCTAAACTCGGCGAAGGCGGAATGGGCGAGGTCTATCGCGCGCGCGATACCAAGCTCGATCGTGACGTGGCGATCAAGACCCTCCCCGATTCATTCGCGGCCGACGCCGACCGCCTGATGCGTTTCGAGCGCGAGGCGAAGACGCTCGCGTCGCTCAATCATCCCAACATCGCAGCGATCTACGGACTCGAAGCATTTCGTAGTGGCGGGTCTTCAGACCCGCCGGCGATGGCGCTGGTGATGGAACTCGTCGAGGGCGAGGATCTGTCGCAGCGCATCGCGCGCGGCGCCATTCCTCTCGACGAAGCGCTGCCGATCGCGAAACAGATCGCCGAGGCGCTCGAAGCCGCGCACGAGCAGGGCATCATCCATCGCGATCTCAAGCCGGCGAACATCAAGGTGCGCGCCGATGGCACCGTGAAAGTGCTCGACTTCGGTCTGGCGAAAGCGCTCGGACCGTCGGAGGGCGATGGCTTTAGCCGTCGCCAGGCGGAGGCTGAAGCCTCCGCCCTCCGAACGGTCACGTCACCCGCGATGACGCAGGCCGGCATCATTCTCGGCACGGCCAGCTACATGAGCCCCGAACAAGCGCGGGGCAAGCGGGTCGACAAGCGCGCCGACATCTGGGCCTTCGGGTGCGTGCTCTACGAGATGCTGACCGGCCGGTGCGCGTTCGAGGGCGAATCCCTGACGGACGTGCTCGGCGCGGTGGTACGCGGCGAGCCCGATTGGACGCGGCTGCCGGCCGGCACGCCTGGCAACGTCCGCAAATTGTTGACGCGCTGCCTGCGCAAGGACACCGCCACGCGCTGGCGAGACATCGGCGACGCGGCCATCGAGCTGACGGAGATCGAACCGGGCGCCGTGACGGCAAGTCCGACCGCATCGCGCGTCGCGCCGCTGTTCCTCTGGATCGCTGCGGCGGTTGCGACGATCGGCGCGGCAACCGGGGGTTGGATGGCTGGTCAGTCGGCAGCGCCGGCGCCGATTGAGGAAGCGCCGATCCGCGCCAGCCTGCCCTTGCCGCCGAATACGGCCTTCGCGTCGGGGATCCCTGCCGTCTCGCCCGACGGCAACCGCATCGTCGTGATGCTGTCCGACGACAAAGGCCAGGTGCAACTGTGGCAGCGTTCGCTGGCGGCCAGCGAGTTCCGTCCGATTCCCAACACTTCAGGCGCCACAAGCGTGTTCTGGTCACCGGACGCCCGGTCGATTGCGTTTGTCTCGTCGGGACAGCTCCGGCGCATCGATCTGGCGGGCGACCGCGTGGAAACGGTGGCCGAGCTGAAGGGCCGGGTCTTGAACACCGGTGCCTGGGGCGCGGACGACACGATTCTGATCGCCACGACCGACGGCGGACCGCTGTGGCGGGTTGATGCGAAGGGTGGCGAGCTGGCACCCGCCACGTCGCTGGACGAAGGCGCCGGCGAGCGCCATCACACCCGTCCCACATTCCTTGGCGACACTCGCTGGTTCGTCTTCGAGGGGGTCACGCTCGGCCCCCTGAGGGTCGTCAGACTCGCCTCGCTGGACGACGCCTCGTCGTCGACGGTGCTTCTCGACAGTGATCTGGTCCGGTCGACCGCCGCAACGGCCGGGCACCTGCTCTTCAAGACCAACTCCACGCTCTTCGCCCAGCCGATTGATGTCGCCGCGAAGCGGTTGGTGGGCGCGCCTCAGCGAGTCCAGGAAGAGGGCCTGCTCGCCGCGATTGTTCCCACAGTCTCACCGCGAGTCCTCGCGCACATCGACGGCAGTCGTGCCGGGACCGCGCTCCAGTGGCGCGATCGCGCCGGGCGCTTGCTGGATACCATCACGAGCGGCGGGAACCTGATTGCGTTGGACTTGTCGCCCGATGGCAGCCGGTTGGCCTACGTCACGGTCAACCCCGCGAGCGGACGTAGTGAGATCGTCGTGACCAGCGTGGCTGATGGCCGCACGTCGATCGCGGCGTCGTCTGATGGATCGCTTTCGAGTCCCGTCTGGTCTGCGGACAGTCAGGAGCTGGCGTATATGGCGTTCGAAAAAAATGCGTCCGGCGTTTACCGCCTGCGCCTCGACTCGACCTCGCCCCCCGAGCGCCTGATTGACGAGCGCACCGGAGTGGTGGCGCCTTCCGACTGGACGACGGACGGAACTCGATTGATCTGGAAGCGTTTTGGGGGCAGCACGGGTAACGATGTGATGGTGATGCCGCTCGCTGGCGACCGTAAGTCGCTACCGCTGGTTAGCTCGCCGGCGTCCGAGAACACCGGCAAGGTATCGCCGGACCGCCGATGGCTTGCCTATTCCTCGAACGTATCCGGCCGGGATGAAGTGTACGTTCAGCCGTTCCCGGATGGCGGTCGGCGGTGGCAGGTGTCGCGGGCTGGCGGCAACTTTCCGCGATGGCGCGGGGATGGGCGTGAGCTCCTTTTTTACGCCGGCAATGCGATCAGCGCGGCGGAGATCTCTCTTGGCACCGTTCCGCAGATCGGCGCGATCAAAACGCTCTTCGCGTTCGAGCGGCGGCCTTCGAATGTGAACGAGTACCCATACGCAGTGACGCCCGACGGGCAGCGTTTCGTGGTCAACGCCCGCATCTACGAGACACCGATGCTCAGCATCGTCGTCAACTGGCAGGCGGCGTTGCGGCAGGGTGCACGAGGTGCTGCGGCCCGGTGAATCTCGCGCCCGGCACTGGCCTCGGCGTCGCGCCGAAGCGCATCGTCAGCTATGGCACCCTCACCGCATCGCCGAACGCGCGGCCGGACAGGGTGATCGACAGATGCGTGCTTCGCTCGTTGAGCGGCGTCAGCGTCACCCGGAACTCTTCGTTGCCCACCGCGGCGAACACGCTACCGCCCCGATAGGCAAACTCACGCTCCCAGAGTTGCCAGATCGACTCATCTCCCTTGACCGTCAAGCGAGTGCCATCGCGCCCTACGGCGATCCGCGCCGAACCGATGCGATACGTGCCGACGATCGATTCCCACGGTACCTGATCCACTGGTGCGTCCGGCGATCGCGGCACGGCACCGCTGACCACGCGGACGATCTCGTGCGCTACGTGACCATCAAACATGGCAGCGGCGTCAGAATTCGTCAGCGTCGCGACGGTCAGGCGCTCCTCCGGGTAGGTCGCCATGAAGGCCGTAAATCCCGGGATGTCGCCGCCATGTGATAGTTCGACCCGCCCGCCGCGTTCAGTCACGAACAAGCCGAAGCCATACGCGATGCGGCGACCGTCACGCAACGTCCCGGGCTCAGTCATGAGTCGATAGGAATCCGCGCTGAGCACCCGTCCCGACACCAAGGCGTCCGACCACGCGACCAGGTCGCGTGCAGTCGAGCACACGTTGCCGCCTCCCTTTGGAGTTCGCATGCTCAGAAACTCAGCGTTGCGCAGCTTGCCACCATCATCAAGGGTGTAACCCTGGGCGCGTCTGGGGAGAATGCGGTTGTCGTCGCACACCAGCGTGTCGGTCAGCCCGAACGGCCCAAAGAGATCGGCCTGGAGATGATCTGCATAGCTACGGCCGGTCACGCGCTCGATGACCATCGCGAGCAAATAGAACGGTGAGTTGCTGTACAGGAAGTTGGTGCCGGCAGCGAAGTCTGGAGGTTCGTTCTGGAAGAGGGCCAACACTTCCACGTCCGTGAGATCGAGACGGGTCGTGGGTCCGAACGCCGGGACGGCCGTCATGTTGCGAATGCCCGAGGTGTGATTCAGTAGTTGCCGGATCGACACCTCACCCACCGGACCCGGCAGTGTCGGAACGAAGCGCGAGATCGCGTCGTCCAACGACACTTGCTTGCGATCGACCAGGCGTAGAATCGCGGCTGCCGTGAACTGCTTGCTAAGCGAGGCGATGCGGTAGACGGTGCGGTCGCCGGCAGGCACGGCGTGTTCCACATTGGCGACCCCGTATGCCTTCGCCAACACCACCTGCGAACCGCGCGCCACCGCCACCGACAGACTCGGGAGCTTGCGATCGCGCATCGCGGCCGCCGCGATCGCGTCCACGGCTGTGACGAGATCGGCGTCGCTCAAGGGTGCGCGTCGCGGTGGCGGTTGCCCGAACGATTGCGCCGGGATAGCCACCACGCCCAGCAGACCGGCGATCAGCACGCACCCTGTCCATCCACGCCTTCCGAACGCAATCGCAGACCTTGGCCGCATGGCGTGGATGATATGCGAAGCTCGGCCGTTCCCGCCTATGCTCGGCCATCGCCATTCCCCTCGGCACTGGCCTCGCCCTTCGACGAGCTCAGGGCGACCGTGAGCAAGGTCGAAAGGTCGGCGCGTACGAACTCCTCCGGGTGGGCTTACAAGCCGGCTTCGCGCCCGACTGCGGTCAGAAACGCGCGCATCGCCGGTATGCCGATGAGCGCTTCGGAGCGAACCCGCTGGTAGTCGAGGAGCGCGTAGCCGTGCGCGATACGGTTGCGCAACCCGACGCCCTCGCGCAACCGATCCGCGATGGCCCGGTCGATCACACCGCGATCGGCCAGCACGTCAAAGGTCGATCCCGCGTCATCGGGAACACCCCAGCCCGCGTCAGCGACCCAGTGGGCCGCCAGGTCGATGCACTCCTGCAGCGCGAGGAAAAGGTAGAAGATCGCCAGATCACGGTCCTTGATGCCGATAGTCCGTATTACGTGGGTCTTTCCCAGACATAACCGACCTTATCCGACGCTGGGGCAGATCACGTGGGGCGGATTTCGCCGCCGCAGCGTCCCGGCGCAGTGTAATCGAGGGCGCAGCCTTACGCAAAGCACGCCCGGCGCGATGTCAAGCACGCCCGGCGCGACCGATCCGGGCAGCGGTCACAGACCTCCGGCCAGCCGCCTGCACACGGGTCATCGCATCTGGTCGTCTGTCGGAGTGGGCCCCTCGTCAGTCAACGCCAGATCACTCTCGCTCGGCGTCGGCCTCCCACGGTAGTGGCGGCGCACGCCCCGCGCGGGGTGAAGGCACCGCGTCCGGCAATCCCAGGTGCCGCAGGATACGGCCGACCACGGCTGCGTCACGAATCAGGGCCACCAGCGTCATGCGCCCGGTGCATCGTGGGCACGCAAGCACATCGAAACCAAAGCTCCGTTCCATCAGCTCCGCCCACGCGCGATTCGGACGCCGGCCGACGCGGCCGCTGTGACGATACGCTTGGCCGACGCCCTGTGCGACGACACCTTCAGCCGCAGGGGACGGCACCACCGCCTCGCGCCACGCCGCGCGCGGCGCCAACACCCCGTAGTACAAAACCAAATTGATTCGTGGCCGCGGAACCAGTGCAGCGAGTCGCTCGAGAAACTCCGTGTCTGATAAGGAGAGGTTATGTCACCGCAACAGCCACTTCATACGGGCTATCGACGTTAACCCCTGCTGAGTCCACTGGTTCAAAACTCCCGCCTCCTATCGCTGCGACAATCTCTTTGATGGCACTAGACAAGCCTTGCTTAACCCCAGGCGGGCGGACAACGTACAACATGACGCCTGCGTCGGCAGCCAATCGCTGAACCATTCTGGCAGAGCCCTCCCCGGCCGGAGTCTTTCCTGTGTCCAAACCGTCGGTTAAAGCCACAATGACCCGGCGGCCAGGCTCCTGCTGCAATACGGCTATTGCTTCCGTCAAAGCCTGCCAGACCGGAGACCCACCTCCCGCCCACATCTCTTCGAGAAGAATTCGCTCCACCTCCGCAGCGTCTCTCGTCCAAGCAGGATTAATGGCGACGCGAAGGCCAAAACTACCAACCCGCACTCGATCTTTAGGACCGAGTGCCGAGACCATCTGGAGAAGAGCCTTATAGTGAGGAACTCTGGCGTTTGTATTGCGGTTGACGGAGAAGAACGAGACACTCAGACTTGTATCGACCATGACCACCATCGACAACGGTCTGGGTTCGACATCGAACGTGGCTACGTCAACGGGTTTCCCGTTTACGGTGACTATGAAGTCTTCCCGCTGGAGCCCCAGGACGAAGCCTCCGCTGGATTCAAGTACTGCGACGTCTATCGGCAGCGTGTCCGCACTTGAGCGAAACGTCGGCGCCTGAGTCGCTAGCTTCGGCGATGCGAGGCTGACGACTCCAACAACCGATAGCAGCAGAGGGAAGACGTGGATCATGGTTTTCGCCATGCGCGACTACACTTCATCCGGTGGAGTATAGTCGCGCACACCTATTCCTTCAGCATGCCGATAGTCCGTATTACGTGGGTCTTTCCCAGACATAACCGACCTTATCCGACGCTGGTCCATCGCCACCTGCCCATCCGCAGGCAAGGTCGCAAAGATCGGCACGGCCGCGAGTGAATCGTACCGGGAATGTCAGAGGGCGAGTTAATTGAGTCAGGCCACTGCAGCCTGCTCATAATACCGCGCCTCAAATTCCGCCGGCGGCACGTAGCCGATCGGCTCGAGCAGTCGGCGCATGTTAAACCAGTCCACCCACGTGAGCGTCGCGAGTTCTACCGCCTCGAGACTGCGCCAGGGGCCTTGTCGTCGAATCACCTCCGTCTTGTAGAGCCCGATGACCGATTCGGCCAGGGCGTTATCGTACGCATCGCCGCGACTGCCGACGGACGGCGCGATGCCGCCTTCCGCCAGTCGGTCGGTGTACCGCATCGACAGGTATTGGCTGCCTTGATCGCTGTGATGCACCAAGTCCGCCGGCAGCGCGCGCCCGCGCGCGCAGATCGCTTGTTCGAGGGCGTCGAGCACGAAGTCCGTCCGCATCGACGACGACACCCGCCAGCCCACAATGCGTCGAGCGAAGACGTCGATCACGAAGGCGACGTAGACACACCCACCCCAGGTCGCCACGTACGTGAAGTCCGACACCCAGAGCTGATTCGGTCGCGTCGCCACAAACGCTCGGTCGACCAGATCGCGGGGACGATCAAGAGCGGGCTGAGACTGGGTGGTGGTGACCCACGCGCGGCCCCGGACCGCCCCAGACAACCCCATCGCCCGCATCAGGCGTTCCACGGTACACCGGGCCACGTTGTGGCCCTCCCGACGCAATTGCCGCCAGACCTTGCGCGGCCCATACACGCCGAAGTTCGTGTCGTACACGCGCTGGATCTCCGTGCGCATCACGTCGTCGCGCTGGGCGCGCGCACACCGTTTCGCGGGGTCGCGCGCGACCGCGCGGTGGGCATAGTACGTCGCTGGGGCGATCGGCAACACGGCACAGAT
>Ga0163146_10007504_pt1 | contig 11945 bp, 9 predicted proteins | sample OliLakLV19MP7G1_FD_148648 | JGI IMG/M metagenome (GOLD analysis project Ga0163146, IMG submission 148648) | Freshwater microbial mat bacterial communities from Lake Vanda, McMurdo Dry Valleys, Antarctica - Oligotrophic Lake LV.19.MP7.G1 | ecosystem: Environmental > Aquatic > Freshwater > Lake >... | reverse complement strand
GTCGTCCCCACGCCCCGAACCATCCCGACGCCTCGGGAGGTTCCAACGCCGGCGACGATTCCCACGCCGCGAACCGTTCCCACGCCGAGAGCCGTGCCCACGCCAGGAACGGTGCCGACTCCGCGGAGGTTGCCCACCCCAAGGATCAAGCCTTCACCGGGTCAGCTTCCGACGCCCATCGTGATTCCCACCCCTCTGGTCACGGAACCTCTCCACCGATAGCGCGCCTCGCGCACCGCTTTTGTCGGGTGGCCCCGCAACATCGGTGACCGCGATTCGGTTTAGCGCACAAAAAAAGCCCCGGGAAACACCCGGGGCTCTTTTAGGATTTCGGAATGACCTTAACGCTGGGGCTTTATCGGGGTGTAGGTGATGGTCTTCACCACGAGTTCGCCTGAGGCCGTAGGCACGATCGAGATGCTCTTGCCGATCACCAGGTCGCTCGGGACCATCGAGGTTCCGGTGATGATGTAGGTGGCCTGGCTTCCGTCCGCACGGGTGATCGTGAGGGTCTTGCCCGGTTCGTAGGCCTCGACTCTCCCGGAGATGGTGGTGGTGGTCGTCCGGGTGGTTGCACCTGAGGGGAGGTTGCGGGTGTCTTCCGTGACCTTCTTGACGCTGCCTTCGGGAGTGACGCTCGTGATGGTGACGCGGGAAACCAGTTGCGTTCCTCCGTCCTCACCCGGCTCCGTGAAGAGAGTGACGCGGCGGCCCACGCGGATGTCCGCGGGCATGGTTAGAGAGGGCGAGAGGGTATAGAGGACCTCCTTGTTGTCCACTCCCCGGATCACGATGGTGCGTCCCGGCTCGTAGCGCACCACTTCTCCGTCAATGGTGACGTACTTCGGAGCGATCTGAACGGTCTGGGCCGATGCGAGGCCCGAGGCGACAGGGGTCAAGCCGAGGCTCAATCCTGCTATCAATACAGTTATCTTCATTCTCTTCATTTCTTTCATTGGGCCGGCGCGGATTGCTGCCGGAATGCCCTCAACGGCCGGGCGCACATTGATTGAGAGCAAGAGCCATGCCGCCATCCCGCGGGCCTGAGAACTCGCACAATGAGGCGAGGAGGCCTCAAGGAGGCTGGATCGAAACCGAAGGCTTTACGCTTTCACCGGGTCCGGTGTGCGTTTGTAGACTTGCCGACGACGGTTCGTCGCGACCTCGCCTGGCCCTCGGGCCCGTCGGAACCACCCGCACCCGGGCCGCGTCGAAGAAAAACCCCGCGGGCGGGGGTCTTATGGATGCCTTTATCGGTTGCTCCCCACCGCGATACCGCCGGTCGCCATCGGCAGCGTTTCCAATTCAAACGCACGCTGCTCGGCCAGATATGTGTCGATCCCTCGTTCGATTCCCGGCGGGAACAGCGGCGGCGGTCCAAACAGTTTTGCCTGGTAGACGCGGAGCATGATCTCGCGAAAAACCGGCAGGGCGGCAAGGCCTCCCGTTTCCTTGTTGCCCAGAGTTGTGTTGTCGTCGAAACCGATACGCACCGCCACGGTGATTCCCGAGGGTCCGTAGGTTGAGCCGATGAAGAGAGCGTCCCGGAACTCGCTTGTCGTTCCCGTCTTGCCCATGACCTGAATCGGAAAGCTGCGGCTGTCGAGGGCACGCGCGGTACCGCCCGAGAGACGAACGACGCCGCGCAAACCTTCCTGAACCTGTTGCAACTGCTCCGAAGTGATGCCGGTTGAGCCGATATCGAGGGACGTACCGCTCGCCTCGTAAAGCGAGCGTCCCGCGCTGTCGCTGACTGCGCTCACGATATGAGGCTCCGCCAGAATCCCCGACGCTATCGCGCGATAAACATTCGCGATCTCGAGCAGGCGCACCTCCGAAGCTCCAAGGGCCGTCGTGATGTACGGCTGAACCGGCGACCGAATCCCCAGATCCCTGGCGGTCCGGATCACATTGTCGAGTCCGATCGTTTGGGCCAGCCAGATCGCGATGCCGTTGCGCGACTCGGCGAGCGCCTGGCGGGCGGGAATCAGGCCCTTGAACTTCCTGTCGTAGTTCGCGATCCATTTGACCGCGCCGTCGCTTCCCATGGGCACCGAGATGGGCTCGTCCGGCACGATCGATTCGAGGTCGAGGCCCTCCCGGAAGGCGGCCAGATAGACGATGGGTTTCCATACCGAGCCGGGCTGACGAAGCGAACCGGTGACGCGGTTGAAGTCGAAGTAGCGGTTCAGCCGATCTTTGTACAAATTCCGCCCGCCCGCCTCCGCGAGGATCGCCGCATCGGAGTTACGGAGCACAACCACGGAGCCCTGGATCACTCCCCGGGCCTTCGGATGTCGTTTCTCATAAAGGACGAGGCCGTTTTCAAGAGCCTCGTTCACGATGGTCTGCGCGCCCTCATCGACCGTAGCGCGGACGGAGATGCGGCCCTCGATGAGGTCGTCGATCTTGAGGCTTCCTCCCGCATGAGAGCTCAACTCGTCGAAGACATGTTCGATCACGGCGGGCGCGTGCGTTTCCGCCGACCTCTCGGCCAGGACGACGGGCTCGTCCTGGCACCGCTTCGCGAGAGCTGCGTCGATGTACCCGTTACGGGTCATCGAAGCGAGGATCAGATTGCGCCGTCGCAGCGGCCGGGGGTCGCCGACAACGGGCGCGTAGTCGCGGGGCGATTTGGGTATTCCCGCGAGAAGAGCGGCTTTGCCCGCGTCCTTTGCGGTATACGTGGAAAGAGACTTGCCGAAGTAGTACTCCGAGGCGGCGCCGAAGCCATACCGGCTATGACCCATGTAGATGAAGCTCGCGTAGCGGGCGAAGATCTCTCGTTTTGCCCGGTCCTTCGATCCGTAGTGGCGACGCATCTCGTGTTCGATCCAGAATGCGAGCCTGGCTTCCTCGATTTTCCGGCAGAGCTTGTTGGTCGGCGACACGCCCAGGAAAAAGGCGGCGAAGCGTGGAACAAAACCCGTTTCGATGAGCACGCCGCCGTTCTCACGACGGGTCAGGTCCTGGAGAAAGTAGCCACGCACCAGCTGCTGAGTCAGCGTCGAACCCCCCTGGGGAAAACGGACCCAGGGCCCGGAAGCGCCTTTCCACCAGGCCGTCACGGAATGAAGCGCGGCCTTTTCTACGATGCGGGGCAGGGAGCTGTAGTCGACTCCCCCGTGCGAAAAGAAGTTCTTGTCCTCGGCGGCGAGGATCGCCTGACGCAGGATCACCGGCACTTCGTCATAGGACACCACGCGCCGGTATTCCCGCGCGAGCTCGATGAGCACTTTGCCCCTCGAGTCCGCGACCTCGCCTATCGCGGGCGGGTCGAAGCGAATGAAGGCCTCGAGGTCGGGCGCACCGCTGCGATCGAAATACACGCGATGAGCAACGCCCAGGGCGAGAGCCAGCGGAAGGATCACCAATACGGCAAGGACCCGAATCATTGACCGGCCATGTCGTTCCCTGATCGCGCACGCCTGCGTCCAGGTTCGAGCCGCGAGGCTCAAGCCCTTCTGTTGGAATCGCGCGAACGCCGTCGCGCCGCGGTCCGCGTAGGGCACTCGTTGCCCTGCGATGATCCCGACCGTCGGTCGTCCAAGCGGCACAATGGGGTCTATGGCTGAATTCCTCGGCTCCGCTTGAGCAAGGATCGCGCCAGGGGAGCCGAGCGTAGTGAAAGAAGCGGTTGCCGCGGTGCGAAGCGAAAGTCCCGGGGCGAGCGTTTATTGCGGCAAGCGCGGATGGGGAGCACCAGCACGGCGGGTGCTGGCATGGGGCTCAAGCGTGCGTCAGCACACGGAGAAAGAAGCGCTGACGGGTTTCTCATGGCGACTCCGTCGCTCCACACGAACCGGGTTCGGGCGATGCCCGCCAGAGTTGGACGAGTTGCGGGCGATCAACGCCCGCCAGCGCGAAGTGGAAAGGCGGGAGATCGAAGCCATCACCGGGGAGTGAGGATCGGACTGTGGAGTAGGCTCCACAGGCGCAGGCCATCCAGATTGTGCTGCTAGGGCTGGGTGGGGCCGCGAAGGATCTGCCGGGCCGCCTTCTGCCCGCTCCGGCTCGCCCCTTCGATCCAGGGCGCGTTCATGTAATCGCCGCATAGATACAGTCCCTGCCGGCCTTGTCCGTCGCGTAGAAAGGCCTTCACCCGCGCGATATGCCCGCAGTCGTATTTCGGGATGGCCTCGGGCCAGCGCTGCAGGTCATAGGCCTGCACCGAGTTGGCCACGGCCCGCAGGTCGGCGTTCAGGGTGAGCAGTTCGCTCCTCACGATCTCGAAGATCCGCGCATCGTCCTCGTTCATGAGTTTCAAGGCGGCCTCCTCGTGCAGGCCGACATTCACCAGGGACGTGCCTTCGTGGGTGGTGTGGTCGCCCTTCAGCGACTCGTTCGTGAACTCGGAGATGACGGTGTTCTCCACGTAGGGGACGTAGAAACAATGGGTGCGTCCGAGCGTTTCCTTGGGAATGCGAAAGGAGACGTTGATGGTCGCGGCGCAGCGGGTCTGGGCGAGGAGATCGAGGTGCGGTCCTGGTGCCTTAAGGAACCCGAGCGCGGCGCCTGGAGTCACGGCCAGCACCACCTGATCGAAGAGAGAGTCGGAGCGGGCGGTGTCGACCCGCCATCCGCCCTTCTGAGCGGTGAGCGATTTGACCGGACACTCGCGGTGAGCGATCAGCCTGGAGGCGAGGGCTTCGGGGATAGCCCGCATGTCGCCGTCGGCGTACAAGACGCTGAAGTCGCAGGCGGGATCGGCCATCATGCCGAACAGGGACAAAAACGCGGTGACGCTGGTCTCGGTCGAGCGCGAGAACATCATGCACGAATTGAACGAATCGAGAATGTAGTCCGCGAATTCCGGGCCCACCTCGCGCAGGGCGAAGGTGTAGGCATCTTCCTGGTTCAACTCGTCGGGAGCGAGGCCGAGGTCGAAGAAGTCGAGCCCCTGATGAGCGCTTCGCACCTTGAGCACGAAGGCCAGGAATCTGAAGCGGCTTCGCAGATCCAATGCACCCATGCGGAAGATGCTGCGGACCGAGTTGAAGTTCATCGAGTACGCGCGGCCCGCCCGATAGACGATGTGGGGCACCGGACTCGCCTGCCGCCGCTCGATCCCCATCTCCTCCGCCAGCGCGTTCACGCCCCGGTAGGCGCGGATCAGGAAGTTGGCGCCCACGTCAAAGGCCAGGCCATCCTTCGTGCGCGTGTTCATGCGGCCCCCAACACTCGCCTCGCGCTCGAAGACCTCGACCTCGACTCCCGCCTTGTGAAGCTCCCAAGCACAGGTCAAACCCGCAATGCCGGCGCCGATCACTGCCACTCTCATTGGACCACCTTAGAGGAAACCGCTGCGCACTCCCGTGGCCGCCGGGTGGCTTTGGGGCCGGCGCGGCAATCCTGAGGCGAACGGGTAGGCTACGCATTGAGGCATGAACTGTGAGTGAGAACGAGACCGTGACCGAAGTTCCGAGTGGGGAGGACTTCAAGACGCTGTTCGAAGCGTCGTACGCCGCGAACAAGATCAGGCGGCTGACCAACGGACAGACAGTTGAGGGGACCATCGTCGCCATAGGTGCGGATGTCGCCCTGGTCGACGTGGGTGCTAAAAGTGAAGCGACCATCGCCCTCGCTGAGCTCAAGAACCAGGATGGCGTGCTGGAGGCCAGGGTCGGCGACCGCATCCACGCGACCGTGGTCTCGACGACCGGCGGGCTGACCCTGTCGCGGAGACTGCAGCGCGGCGCCGCCTCGGCCCAGCAGCTCGAGGACGCCTTCCGCGCCGGCCTGCCCGTGGACGGCAAGGTCGAGAAGGCCGTGAAGGCCGGCTACGAAGTCAACGTCGCCGGTCACCGCGCCTTCTGCCCTCAGTCACAGATCGACGACCTGCGCGAGACCGACCCGACGGTTCACGTCGGCCGCGTCTACACCTTCAAGATCGTCGAATACAAGGAAGGCGGCCAGAAGTTCGTCGTCTCTCGCCGTCGCCTCCTTGAAGAAGAGCACAAGGCGCGGGCCATCGAGGTGCGGGAGAAGATCGTGCCCGACGCGGTGGTGACCGGGCGCGTGGTGTCCGTACGCGACTTCGGCGCGTTCGTCGATCTGGGCGGCGGCGTCCAGGGCCTGCTTCATGCCTCGGAGATGGGTTGGTCGCGCATGGACCCGTCCCAGGTGGTGAAGCCGGGCGAAGACGTCACCGTCAAGGTTCTCCGGGTGGAGGAAGGCAAGATCGCGCTGGGGCTCAAGCAGCTCACCGTGGACCCCTGGTCAGCCGTGGCATCGAACTACGCGGTCGGGCAGGTGCTCACCGGCCGCATCACCCGCATCGCCGACTTCGGCGCCTTCGTTGAACTCGAGGCTGGGATTGAGGCGCTGGCGCACGTGTCCACGTTCGCGCCGACGGGAAAGTCAGGGGGCTTTTCGAAGTCCGTCGCCGTGGGCATGTCGGGAGCGTTCGAAATTCTGAGCGTCGATCCCGCCGCGAAGCGGATCGGCGTGGCCCTCGTTCCCGAGGGCTCGACCCGCGCGGGTGCGGCGAAGCCGTCCCGGTCGTCGATCGAGCCGGGCGCGCGGCTTACCGGGAAAGTGGAGCGTCACGACAAGATGGGCGTGTTCGTGTTCCTCGCGCCGGGCATCACGGGCCTCCTGCCTTTGACTGAAACCGGCCAGGCCCATGGAGTGGATCTGCAGAAGGCCCTTCCGATCGGCTCCGACATCGACGTCATCGTTCTCGAAGCCGACTCCGCCCGCCGCCGGATTCGTCTCAGTGTGAAGGCGATCGCCGCGGCCGCCGAAGCCGCTGAAGTGAGCGACTACGCGGCGCGCGCGGGAGCGGCGCAGACCCAGAGTTTCGGGTCGCTCGCCGACAAGCTGCGCGGGGCGCTCGGGCCGCGGAAGAAGTAGAGCCTGGCTCGCATGAGCGATTCGATCTCAGACGCCGAGACCAGGGTGGGCCCGCCCGGCCCGGCCCCTCGCGAGCAGATCGGCCCCTACAAGATCCTCCAGCGGATCGGCGAGGGCGGCTTCGGCTCGGTGTACGAGGCCGAGCAGGAGCAGCCGGTCAGAAGGCGCGTCGCGCTCAAAGTGATCAAGCTCGGGATGGACACCGAGCACGTCATCGCGCGCTTCGAGGCCGAGCGCCAGGCCCTCGCCATGATGGACCATCCCCACATCGCGCGGGTCATCGACGCGGGGGCCACGGAGGCGGGACGGCCGTACTTTGTGATGGACCTGGTGAAGGGCGATCCGATCACCACCTACTGCGATCGGCAGCGCATGCCCATCGCCGAGCGCCTGGAGCTGTTCGACCAGGTCTGTTCCGCGGTGCAGCATGCCCACACCAAGGGCATCATCCACCGCGACCTCAAGCCCAGCAACGTGCTCGTCAGCACCCAGGACGGAAAGCCGTTTGCGCGGGTCATCGACTTCGGCATCGCGAAGGCCACGAGCACCCGTCTCACCGAACGGACGCTCTTCACCGAAATGCACCAGATGATCGGGACGCCGGTGTACATGAGTCCCGAGCAGGCCGAAGGCAGTGCCGACATCGACACCCGGACCGACGTCTATTCGCTGGGCGTCGTCCTCTACGAACTTCTCACCGGCACAACACCGCTCGATCCCCTGACCCTCAAGACTCCGACCGCCCAGGAGGTCCAGCGCCTCATTCGCGATCAGGACCCCCCGCGCCCCAGCGCCCGGCTGAGCGACTCGGTTCGACAGACCGCCGACATCGCGCCCAATCGACGGCTGGAGCCGCAGCGCCTGGTCAGCACCGTACGTGGCGAACTCGACTGGATCGTCATGAAGGCCATCGACAAGGATCGAACGCGCCGTTACGAGACGACCAACGCTCTGGCCATGGACGTCAAGCGCTACCTCACGGGCGAACCCGTGCTGGCCGCCCCTCCCTCGACCGGCTATCAGATGCGGAAGTTCGCCCGCAGATATCGAGTGGGACTTTCCGTGGCCGCGCTCGTCATGGTTCTCCTCACCGCACTCGCCGCGGTGGCGACGGTGCAGAACATCAGGATCCGCCGCGAGCGCGATGTGGCGCGCACCGAGCGCGAAAAGGCCGAGCAGGTCACGCGACTCATCGTTGACCTCTTCAAGGTGAACGACCCGTCGGAAGGCCGGGGAGCGAAGGTGACAGCGCGCGAGATCCTCGACCGCGGAGCCCGTCAGATTCCGCAATCGCTGAATGACCAGCCCGACGTGAAGGCGACGCTGCTTGGAACCATGGGCAACATCTACTCCGAACTGGAGATCTACGAGGCCGCCCAGCCCCTTCTCGAAGAGTCCCTTCGGTTGCGTCGTACGCTTCAAGACGACGGCGCCCGACTGGCCGAGAGCCTGATTCTTCTGGCCTCCCTGCACGAGAGAAGGGGACGCCCGCAGGAAGCCGAAAAACTGGCGCGAGAAGCACTGGCGCTGCAGCGACAGCGGCTGGGTCCTCAAGCGGCGGAGGTTTCAAAGGCCACCGGTGAGCTTGCCCAGGCTCTGTTTTCACAGGAGAGGCTTGACGAGGCGGAGGCGCTGTTCCGCGAGGCCATAGCCCTCGACCGGAAACTGGGAATCGAAGGAGCGATGCCCGCGATCATGAGACGCGAGACTCTGGGCTTGCTCCTTGAAGCCCGGGGACAAAGGACCGAGGCGGAAGCGATTCACCGCGAGACCCTGGCCGCGGCGCGCCAGGCGCTTGGACCCGATCATCCTGATCTTGGGCCGATGATCTTCAACCTGGGCAACCTCATGCGCCAGGCCGATCGCCCGGCCGAAGCCGAACCGCTTCTGCGCGAGGCCCTCGCGATCGACCGCAAGGCGCTGGGCAACGAGAGCCCGTCGGTGGCGAGCGACCTCAATGTCCTGGGTCTGGTCCTGCGCACCCGCGGTCAGCTCGAAGAGGCAGAGAGCGTCCTGCGCGAAGCTCTCGCCATCAAGCGCAAGGCCCTCGGCGATGAACACCCGAACGTGCCACCCGCCCTCAACAATCTCGCCCTCGTTCTTGGGGAAGCCGGACGCTACGACCAGGCGATCGCCTTCGCGCGTGAAGCCGTGGCCATCGACTTGAAAGTGCTGGGAGAGGAAAACAGCGCGACCGCGACCCACACCATGAATCTCTCCATGCTCCTCAACGATGCGGGCCGATCGGCCGAAGCCGAGCCGCTCGGGCGAAAGGCCCTCGCGGTCCGCATCAAGATGCGCGGCGAAGACCATCCAGACGTTGCCCTGGGTCTGGCCCGCGTCGGCGAAATCCTCCTCGCCCGCGGCAAAGTGGCGGAGGCGATCGGCCTGCTCGAGAGATCCCTTGCCTTTCCCACCGAGAAGCTGCCGGCGAGGAGCGTGCCGCGCGCCCTCGCGAGCAGTGCCCTCGGGGCGTGTCTCACGACGCGGGGCGACCATGAGAGGGCGAAGACCCTTCTCGAGGATGCGTCCTCTGTCTTCAACGAGCGGTCACGCGAGGGTCTTGACGCCAGGAAAGCCCGGCAGCGACTCGCGGCTCTCGAAAGTGCACGGAGGAGGTAGGGTAAGAGACCGAGATCCTGTTGGATGAGCATAGGCTTGGCCGATGAGCACTCCACCTTCCCAGCCCGACCCCTGGCTTCGCGGTCCGGTCGCTTCGATCCGCGCCCTCCTCCAACCCGTTGCCCACGCCTTCATCGCTGCCCGCGAGGACGTCGATCGTGCAACGGCCGGAATCGCTCGCGATGAAGTGTGGGCTCGCCCCGCGGGCGTCGCGTCGATCGGGTTCCATGTCGTTCACCTCGCGGGCGCCACCGATCGACTCCTGACCTATGCGCGTGGCGTCCTTCAGCACCGACGCCAGCGTGTCGCTCACCGTGTCGCCTGCGAAGAGTCGCTCGCCCGTGAGCATTTCGAAGAGGACGACCCCGAAGGACCAGATGTCGGCACGTTTATCGACGGTCTTCCCGCGCGCCTGCTCGGGCGACATGTAGGCCGCGGTGCCCATGATCATCCCGGCTTCCGTGGCGTGACGCGACATGGTGGGTGAGTGAGAGACGTCGGCCGATGAGCTGTTGGTCCCGGCCTCGGTGTCGAACGCCTTGGCCAGGCCGAAGTCGAGGACCTTCACCTTGCCGGCGGCCGTGACTTTGACGTTCGCAGGCTTGAGGTCGCGATGGATGATGCCGCGTTCATGCGCTTCTTCCAGCGCCTCCGCGATCTGCTTCGCGATGGCGATGGTCTCGTCGACTGGAATCGCACCGCGCTTCAATCGTTGCGAGAGGTCTTCGCCCTCGACGAGTTCGAGGATGAGCGCGACAGCCCCTTCAGCCTCTTCGAGCCCATAAATCGCCGCGATGTTGGGATGATTGAGCGAGGCGAGGAGTTGAGCTTCACGCTTGAACCGTGCCACGCGTTCATGATCCTGCGCGAACGTCGCGGGCAACACTTTGATCGCCACGTCCCGGCCGAGCTTGGTATCGCGCGCGCGGAACACTTCGCCCATTCCCCCCCCGCCGATGGCCGCGGTGATTTCGTAAGGTCCGATCCGCGAGCCGGGGGGCAAGGGCATGGAGGGACGCGGTCTAGTAGCGTCGGGGGACGTGGACATTGATGGCCGCACGCGCCCAATATCCTCTCGCAGAACAACCTAATATCCTCTCGCAGAACAACATGAGAAGAGCGACCGAAGCGGACCCGATTGGTATCGACGAATTGCGGCGGCTGGCCGCCGGGCGCTTCGGCGATATGGTGAAGGCGGTCATCGATCTCCGGCGTGGCGTCATGCTGCTCGATGCCGACATGCATTCAGACCAGGAGGCGGAACTGCTCTCGGAGGGTGCGGACCAGAAGGACCTGTGGGGCATCAACCTGTATCCCGATCTTTCAGGCGAGGACTTTCTCGAGTTCGATTCGATGATCAACCTGCGCCCCTCTTTCGGCAACTGGTCGCGTGGGGTTGACGATCTGGCCACCAGGACGGCGCTTGCGAACCTCGTGGCCCAGCTGGTGAGACGGTGACCGAGATCCAACACAAAGACCTTGCCGCCGGCCGATGGTGGACTCTTTCGCTCCTCGAACAGTTGGGGAACGTGGGAAGTGAAATCAGCCGGACGATCCGCTGGACATCACGGAATCCTGACCTCGCGCGGGGCGCCTTGCACCGCGCGCTCGATCTGCTCGATCTGACTCTGGCCGACCCTGCGCACCGAAAATCGAAGGCGCGCCTGCGTGAGATTGCCAGGACGCGCGAGGTGGTGGTGGACTTCTTCGCCGGCTCCAACGACTATGGCTCGACCGCGGCCAGTCTGCAGAAGTACTTCGATGCCTACGCTCTTGCCGCGCGCCGGGCGTCCGCCGCCGCCGCCTCGCCGCCCGTCTGACGGTCGGAAGTGCGTGAGTGAAACAAGCGCGGTTTGCCAGTCCGCGGTCCGCCCGGCGCTTCGGGCTTGAAATCAAGCGCTCGGAGCGGCCGACCGTCACCACAGCTTCCACCACGACCGCGCCGGGGGCGCGAAGCCTTCAAGAATCCAGATGTCGGCTTCGGGCTTGAGGTACGCGTATATGAGGCGGGTCCCATCCGGGGAAACGCCCATGGCCCGCTTGTCGCGCTCGACCATCGCATAGATGAGCCGCCCATCGGGCGAGAGATCCCAGAGCAACGGCTGCTCGTGGGTGATGAGCCGGGGCGCCGTGCCGTCTTCATTGACCTGCTTCAGTCCGTCGGCGGACCGGTAAACGATGCTGCGCCCGTCAGGTAGGAAGCGATCGCGCTGTCCCTCGCTGCCTTTCGCCCGGTCGGACGCGATGCTCGTCCCGGCCGTTCCACCACTGGCCAGGGCCTTCAATACGTGGTCGCCCACGCGGAAGAGGATCCAGCGGCCTTCGGGAGACCAGGAAGGGGCAAAGGACCGAGGCGGAAGCGATTCACCGCGAGACCCTGGCCGCGGCGCGCCAGGCGCTTGGACCCGATCATCCTGATCTTGGGCCGATGATCTTCAACCTGGGCAACCTCATGCGCCAGGCCGATC
>Ga0163146_10007501_pt1 | contig 11954 bp, 7 predicted proteins | sample OliLakLV19MP7G1_FD_148648 | JGI IMG/M metagenome (GOLD analysis project Ga0163146, IMG submission 148648) | Freshwater microbial mat bacterial communities from Lake Vanda, McMurdo Dry Valleys, Antarctica - Oligotrophic Lake LV.19.MP7.G1 | ecosystem: Environmental > Aquatic > Freshwater > Lake >... | reverse complement strand
GGTATAATTATCAAAATGCAAAAAATCCCTGCAATTTCCCTTATTGGCGTATCTGGATTCGGAGAGGTCCACTACACGAACTTCCTGCAATTCCATCGCGAGAACCGCTTGAGAATCGTGGCCGTCACAGTGATCAACCGCGAGCAGGAAGAGGAGAAGTGCCGCGTTTTGGAGAGCATCGGGTGTCGGGTTTTCACCAGCACCGACGAGATGTTTGCCGGAATAAACGGTCAGTGCGATTTGTGCGTGATCCCGACTGGGATTCATCTCCACGCAACGATGACCACGGCTGCATTGGCTGCCGGTTGTAACGTCCTCGTTGAGAAACCGGCGGCAGCCACCATTCAGGAAGTCTTCGCCATGCAGGAAGCAGAGCGGAAATCTGATCGCTTCGTGGCCGTGGGTTTTCAGAAACTCTATGCGCCGGAAACCCTCGCCATCAAGCAGGCCATCCTGGACGGCTGTATCGGACGCATCACTTCCATCCGATGCCGCGGTCTTTGGCCGCGGCCACAGAGCTACTACAACCGGAATCAGTGGGCGGGAAAGCTCAGATTCAACGATGCCTACGTTCTCGACTCTCCTTTTAACAACGCATTTGCCCACGAGGTGGCAATGGCCTGCTTTCTCGCCGGGAGGGAGCTTTTTGCAGCTGCCGAATTAAAAAGTATCGAAGCCGAGCTCTACCGGGCTCGGGAGATCGAGAGTTGCGACACTGCGTGCTTTCGCATCATCACCGCAAGTGGACTGCCTCTGAGCTTTTTCTTTTCCCACGCCTGCCAGGTCGCCGAAGATCCCGAGATTCTCATCACCGGCGAAAACGGGGAAATCCAATGGGGCTATGACAGCCTGAAACTTTCCGGCGGTGCTGAAAAACTGCAGATCAGCCTGCTTTCGCCCCAGGCAATCCGCGAGGCAATGATGAATGCCCTACTGGAAAAAATCCACAACCCCTCGCGATTTGTCTGCAATCTACAAATCGCTGCCGCTCACACGATTTGTGTGAATGCGGCAAACGAATCGTCCGGGGTGACCCGGATTCCCAGCCACTTCATCACCACACCTGAGATCAACGGCTCCATCCAACCATCCATCGAAAACATCCAAGGCCTCGTGGCCCGTTGTTTCGAGAAAAACGCACTCTTCAGTGAAAGTGATATTCCATGGTCCCAACCGGGAAAAGCCCTCCCGATCCACGATTACCGCTCGTTTCCGTCCCGGAATGCGCTCCCCACTTGAGTCGTATGGCAGCTAACTTGTTTCCCAGATAGCTCTCGATAAGACTGTAGATGCGAAGCGGGGGGCAGCGTTCACCGGTGAGCTCTCTGGAGAATTGAACCCTCACCATCTTCGACCCGCCGGGCGGAAGATGGGAAAAACTATCCGACTACTTCACCCTTATGGCCATCAAGCCCAAGGCACGAGGAAAAGTAAAAGATCCAGCTCCGGATGGAAAACAATGCCTCCGCTTCCTGGATCTCCTGCCGTTTGCTAGAGATCGGGTCGGCGCTCAAGCTCAGGGAAGCTGGGGCAGTAAAAATGCTGAAGGCCTCCGCACACGTTGCGCCCGAGTGATCGAGAAGATCCACAGGCAGAAAGTCTTCGTCGCGGCCACGCTTCGCAAGCAGCTCGGTAAAATCCACACTTTCCAGCAGGAGTCCTCGTTGAGGTTCCGTTTGCACCATGATGTCTTTATCATCCAACACAGTCCCCTCCAGCAGGCAAGGGCGACGCCGCTCAGACGTAATCCAAAGCGATTGAGCGGTTGGCCCCTTATGCTTTCAACGGCAAACTTATCCGGGCCGCGGTCCAGCACAATCCGCCTCAGCCCAATCCTCCGGAACCAGATATCTGTGGCCGCCACGCCTTCGAGATGAATTGCATTAAAAGACAGGCGCGTTATTTATAGTTCTATGAAATCCTTTGATGTCATGGTTCTCGGCGGCGGTCCAGCCGGATTCCCTGCAGCCATCCAGGCGGCACGTGCGGGAGCTCGTGTGTTGCTGGTCGAGAAAAGCGGCCAGTTGGGGGGCACGACCTCGTTGAACCGGGTGGCCTTTCCCGGAATTTTCCACGCCTGGGGACGACAGATTATCGCAGGCATCGGCTGGGATCTGGTTCGCCGCACAGTGGAACTTGAGGGCAGGAAACTTCCCGATTTTTCAGATATCCATGCCAGTCACTGGAAACATCAAATCCCGCTCTGTCCGACCTTGTTTTCCGCCCTGATCGACCAGGATGTGATCCAATCAGGGTGTGAACTATGTCTTCACACCATGCTGGCGACGATCAGGCCCAAACCAGGCGGAGGGTGGGTGGTAACGCTTTGTGGCAAAGAAGGACTATATGAGGTGGAAACAGCGTGGTGTATTGATGCCACTGGTGATGCCAATGCCGCCAGTCTGGCCGGTTGCCCGTTCCAAGCAGATTCCCCTGAGTTGCAACCAGGAACTTTGGTTTTTCGCCTTGATGGCTACAACCCTGAATCCATGGATATTCCGCGACTGGATGAAGCCGCCCGTATGGCGCTAAAGGAGGGAAAGTTGCACAAGGGAGATTTTGGATGGAGCGGGGATTCGTTGCGTAGTTTATTATCATCGCGCGGAAATAACTCCATCCATATTTTCCCGATCAATGCGGTGGACAGCCCCGGTAAGACCTCCGCCGAGATTTTGGGACGAGCAGCCTTATTGCGTATTTATCGCTTCCTCAAAACCCTGCCAGGCTTTGAAACCCTGCACTTCACCTGGAGTGCTCCCGAATGTGGCATCCGGGAAACGCGACGCATTGCGGGAAGATCGATGGTGACCTACAAGGAGTATGTTTCCGGCTGGCACTGGCCGGATGCGGTTTGTTACAGCTTTTACCCGATTGATTTGCACACGGATGAGGGCTTGAAGTATGAAAAGTTGAAAGAGGGAATAGTTCCAACCATTCCACTTTCTGCCATGCTCCCCCAAGGGGTGCCGGGTTTCCTCTGCGCGGGAAGGTGTGCGTCGGGGGATCGCCTGGCGAATTCCGCCTACCGTGTTCAAGCTTCCTGCATGGCCATGGGGCAAGCGGCGGGAGCGGCAGCAGCCCTGGCCGTCCAGTCCGGGTTGGCGGAAGCTGATCTCGTGAATTTGTCGGATTTACGCAAAGTGCTGGAAGCTCAGGGGGCCATTTTCCCAACAAATGGGATATAATTTTCATCGTTCTTCACCTAATTTTACATGTACGTCAACACCTACCGCCGACCCCTGACCTCTAACCCCTGGCCTCTTAGTATGATCGAATACCTCATTAACCTATGAATCATGAACCATCATCAGCGGCCAGGCCCGTTCACGTTCCCTCCCAACCTTTTTCCGATGTCACTATTGCGGCCTATTACTACCCGTGCCTGCATCCGCATGAACGCTGGGATTCCCAAAAATATCCGGGGTTTACGGAATGGGATCTGGTAAACACAGCCCCTTCCCGTTTCCCCGGCCATGTCCAACCTCGGGTGCCCTTGTGGGGCTGCGAAGACGATTCAAAGCCGGAAGTTATGGCACGCAAAATTGATGCAGCAGCAGATCATGGAGTCCAGGTGTTTATATTCGATTGGTACCATTACGATGATGGCCCCTTCCTCGAGCATGCCCTCGATAAAGGTTTTATGCAGGCCTCGAACAATCAACGGATCAAGTTTTCCCTTATGTGGGCGAACCACGATTGGTATGGGATTCAAGGCTACGATCCCCGGGAAGAATGCAAACTTTGGTACCCCGGAAAAATCACACCCGCAACCTGGGACAAAATTACCACCTTGATCCTTGAAAGATATTTCAACCATCCCAGCTATTGGAAAATCGACGGCTGTCCCTACTTCTCCATCTACGACATTCAGGTATTTTTGGAAAGCTTCGGTTCCGTCGCCTCGGCTCGTGCTGCTCTGGAAGATTTTCGGAGGAAGACAACCACAGCCGGCTTTCCGGGGCTGCACGTCAATTCGATTATCTGGGGCCAGCCAAACCTGCCCGGTGGCACAACCCCGGCTGACTGGCCTAACTTGTGTCAGGAACTGAAGTTGGACAGCGGCACCGGCTACACCTGGGTTCACCACGGCGCCTTGGATTCCAGCACCTTTCCCATCACAGAATATACCAGAGGGCGGGATCGCTACCTCCAAGTCTGGAAAGAATCTCTTTCCAAAATGCCAATGCCTTATTTCCCTAACACCACCGTTGCCTGGGACAACTCCCCGCGCGCGGCCCACTCAGTTCCCTGGACCGAACCAGCCCCACATGTCGTCAATCCCGTGCTGATTCATAATACTCCCCAGGCGTTCGGAGAGGCCACCCGGATGATTCTTGAATCCGAGACCTTCCAAAAACTTCCCCACAAAATTTTAACGGTCAATGCCTGGAACGAATGGCCAGAGGGAAGTTGCCTCGAACCGGATACGCAGCACGGTTACGGTTATCTGGAAGCCCTGCGCGATCTAGCGTCCTGACATCGGAATTGCTTCATTAAATCCGTGAGGGATTTTGTTCCCCGGCGAGGCAGGAGAGCAGCCTTCTATCTGAACGATAGAAGGCAAACGAGTAACGAAGTCCGGAGAGTAAAAGAACCACGGCCCCAAGAATCCCCACGGAACGCGGCCGCCTTGCCCGCTTCCAGAGGCACCTTGCCTCTGGCCCTCCCTTCCGTTCGGCAATTCTCCAGTGGCGACTTCATGAGATGCCGGAAGGAGCAGGCAAGATGCCTGCGTTTCTAATGAAGGGGGGATGCAACTCCATTGTGCGAGCCTCAATAGTATTCTGACAATGAAGTTTTTGCGTAACGGTTATGCTCTTCTTTAAGCAGATGAGCTTCGCTGTCAGGACAGTCAACTTGATTTGGTCTAGGCGAAAGATGGAGCCATCGCGACACCAGGTCGCTCATATGGGGAGTTTTTTGTAGGAGCGTGCCTCCCGCGCAAAGGGTGGGGATTTGGGTTTCAAACCCCCGACTCTTGATTGATCTGATTGCGCGGCACGAATGGTGCCTGGACATCTTTCCGAACGAAAAGGCTAACCAAAGAAGGAAGTGGCTGACCGGTTAATGCTAACCAGCTACAAGCGGCCATGACAAATCGTGAAACCCGGCCTTCAACACAACCGGGGATTCGGATTCCAGAGGCGGATAATAGGTCGCCGTAGTCCCAACGGGCACCTTAACCGAACTCCGGAATACACCTTCATTGATCTCCCAACGAATAGACGCCTCGCCGCGCGCAGTTTGCAGGCTTGCCTCCGCCCAGGTGATGCTGCCTCCCGGTCTGGGTTGGAATCGAATGTGCTGGTAGCCCGGTTGCTCTGGATCGAGGTCCAACCCGGCCACCACCCCATACATCCATGCTCCCACCGCGCCGTAAGCATAATGATTGAAGGAATTCATGTCCTTATCTTGAAAACCTTTCTCAGGCGTCCAACCGTCCCAACGCTCCCAAATGGTGGTGGCACCGTTTTTAATCGGGAAGAGCCAGGACGGGAAGGTCTCTTGCTCCAGTAATTTGTAGGCGATGTCGAGATAACCATTTTTGCCAAGCACTTCGAGAAGATAGGGTGTGCCTACGAATCCCGTGGCGAGATGAAACCCGCGCCGTTCGATGTCGCGCACCAGCTCTTTTGCGGCGCTGGCCCGCGCTGCCTCCGGAATGAGGCCAAAATGAAGTGCCAGCACATAAGTGGTTTGTGTGCCGCCGGCCATCAGTCCGTCGGGAGTGACGAAGCGGCGGCGAAAAGCCTCCACGATCCTGCCATGCAGATGGGTGAAATGTTGTACGTCCTCCTCCCGTCCCAGCACGGTGGCAATTCGGCTCATGATCTCCGTATCGTAGGCATAGAACGCCGTGCCAATCAGATCGCGGGCAGTTCCGCCCTCGTTTCCGCTCCCGTCGAGAGCCAGCCAATCACCGAAGCCTCCAAATTTGTTTAAATCGGGGTGCGAACGGATGTTGTTTTTGCAACGGTTCAAGGTCACAAACTCCAGAAAACGCTTCATGGAGTCATAGTGATCGGCAAGGATTTGCACGTCTCCGTAACAAAGATAGATAGTCCACGGACAAATGATCGTCGCATCAGCCCAGGCCGGGCCGCCCTCCTCGATATTCTGAACGGAATCGCAATCCGGTGCGATCGCAGGAACAGCGCCGTTGGGCCGCTGGGCATCCCGCAAATCCTGCATCCATTTGTGGAAAAAACCCCGCACATTCATGTTGAAGCACGCCGTGCGGATAAAAACTTGAGCGTCCCCGGTCCAGCCAAGGCGTTCATCGCGCTGGGGGCAATCCGTTGGCACATCCAGGAAATTACTTTTCTGACCCCAGACAATATTCTGCTGCAATTGATTGAGCAGCGGGTGTGAACACCGGAATCTTCCTGTGACCGGCATATCCGAGTGCAGAACGACACCAAGGATCTGAAAACTCTGGCCTTTTTTTATCCCGGAGATCTCAACATAGCGAAATCCATGAAAGGTGAAACGCGGTTCCCAGACTTCCTCCTCTGAGCTTTTGCAAGTGTAATAATCAGTCACGCGGGCAGCGCGGAGGTTTTCGGTATAAAGCGTTCCGTCCGGATTCAAAACTTCCGCAAAACGCAGTTTAATGGTCTGGCCCCGTGAACCCCTGACGGTCAGGCGGACGCGTCCGCTGAAATTCTGCCCAAAATCAATAATGGCCAGCCCACCACTGCTGGAAGCGGATTTCTCAATGGTGGCTACGGGCTGAATCTCCCCAATGCGCCGGACCGGAGGAGCCGGAGATTTTTCCACCATGAGTTTAGGATGCTGAAAAACTTCCACTGACTGCCAGTCTCCGTCCGCAAAGCCAGCAGCGGACCAACCGCTTTTTTCCAGACGGGCATCATAGGTTTCACCGGCCAGGAGATCATTCTGCAAAACCGGACTCGCGACGGTTTTCCAGCTTTCATCCGTGACAACAATGAAAACCTCTCCCTCTGCCATCGTCACCTCAAGCTGTGCCAGAAACTGCGGACGATCCCCGTAGCTCTGACGGGGTTGTAGGGCAACGAAGCCGCAATACCAGCCATCACCAAGAATAGCTCCGATGGCATTGTCACCAATTTGCAAGAGGTCGGTCACGTCATGAGTCTGGAAATAAACACGCTTGTGATAATTTGTCCATCCTGGAGACAGGGTCATGTCTCCAACCTTCCGACCGTTGATTTCGCATTCGTATAGACCCAGTGCGGTGACCGACAGGAAGGCCTTTTGAATCGGACGATCCAGGACGAAGCTCTTTCGGACATAGGGCGCGGGCACCCCCCAGAAAGGGCTTCCAACCGAGGTTGAACCAATCCATGATCCATGGAAAACGGGTGCATGTGACATCAGCCAGATCTTAGGCGGGTGGGCAGATGAATGGAATTGAAAAAGAACCTCGGCAAGCCACACAGAATGTCGGCACTGGGCGCCCGCGCTGGCATGTACGGACGAAGCTTCTTAATAGAGAATCCCCATGAGCGCTCCGAAAGCTTACGGAGCTGTTTCCGAGATCTCATGATTTTACCTCTGGCCCTCCCCTGCAATTTAGCGCTTTTAATGCTTTAGCGGGCCATCAATCACGTCATTCCGTTTTAGCCGGACCTATTCAAAATTCTCCCCAAGAAACACGCGAAAAACGCCAAATAAAGAATGAATCCATACGAGGAATGCCTTTCTTCCCTGTTCTGTAGCAGCGACCTCGTCTCGCGATGGCTTAAACTTCCGTAGGAGTGGGTTTACACTGGGTAACAGTTTAGCCCGATAGTTTCGGCTCTGGCTGGCTACCGAAAATAACGTCTTGGGCGTGATTAGGAGAGGAACGGAAGAGGGCGCGGAACATATCGATGACTTTCGCGCCCTGAAGGGCGGCAGTTTGGGTGAGGGAGGCGAAGACGGAGATGTTCTCAGAGCCGGTCGCGCTGCGGGTTCCCATGCAGACTTTTCGAAAGATGACGAGCGGGCGCAGAGCGCGTTCGGCGTGGTTGTTGGTGGGGGGGCCTCCGTGTTCGATGAAGGTGAAGAGTTGCGAGTATTCGCGGGAGGTTGGAATGAGCCGCTTGCGGAGAGTTTCGGCTTTCGCAAAGGCCAGCGGCTTGCGGCAGATCGGGGCGAGCTTTTTGCGGAACTGATCAGCGAGTTTTTTGCGCTTCCCTGTTTGTTCGGGAACAACGACCGCACATGCCTCTTTGAAAAGGACGCTTAGGGATTTGCAGAACCGCACGGAGCGGGCATCGGCCCCATCAATCAAAGCCAATTCCTCGCCGATTTCTTTGCTCTTACGCAGGAGATGGGACAGACAGCTTTGCCGCCCGCCCTTGCACTCAATAGCGTTGTAGGCGGCGTAGGCATCGGCCACCAAGAGCCCGTCGAGTTTCTCGCCAAGAAGGCTTTTGGCCGCCTCGGAGGTGCGGTGCGCGTCGATGCGGAAGACTGCGAGCGACTCGTTGCCAGCATACCAAACCCAGTAGTTTTCCCCATCCTCCCGCCAGTGGGTTTCATCGGCATGGATCAAATCGGCGACGCGTATCTTTTGGATCAAATCTTGGTAGATGGGACGGGCGTTGACCTCGGCGCGCTTCTCGAAGCCCAGAGTGCTGGCCGGAACAAAATGGATTCCGAAAAGCGTGTCCATGGCTTCGGAGATTTTTCGGTAGGGCACCTTCAGGATATGACGCAAATAGAGGGCGGTAGCTTTCGCGTTCGGGCCGATGGGAGCGAAGGGAAGTTCCCCTTCGAGCGGGTGGATCACCTGACGCTGACAACTCGGGCAGAAGGCGGTGTCGTGGACATAGGAGGTCACGACAGTTTGGGGGACGAGCACGATGTCTTCTTGGATGTAGGAGGTTTGGCCGCCGAGGATCGTGTCTGTCGCGCTCTGGCAGTGGGGACAGATCAGCGGAGCCTCGACGTGGATGTGGCGATCAATGCGTTCGGGAACTTTCCTCACCCAAGGCGCATGGCCTTTGGGGGCTCCTCGTCGCTTCTGCGGCTGGGCTCCACAACAGGGGTCCTCGGCTGACTCATCGCGCCGGGAGGACTTGGCTTTTGAAGACTTAAAGCGGCTTTGGTGGAGGAGTTTGTTTTCTGCCTTCAGACGCTCGATTTCCTGCTTCTGCTCCGAGACGATGCGGTGGAGGCTTGCCATTTCTTGGGCCATTTGTTCGCGAATCTGCCAGTGTTCGTGTTCCAACAACCTGGCACGCTGATATTCCCCAAACATCCAGAAAGCGGACAAGCCTTCCAAGTGCGGGCAATTGTCTCGGTAAGGGCAGACAAAGCCATCGGGAGCTGTCTTCCATTGCCCCATATCAGCGAGGGTCCTTCGCTTTGAGTAACGCCCAATTGACCTCGGAGAGTTCCTTGAGCAACTCTTTGAGTTTGCGGTGCCGCTCAATCTTCCTCTGCACCTCTTCGAGCATCCCCGTCCGGATATATTTTGTCCGGGTTTTGCCCTTCTCGGCAGAGGTGAGGCTGAACCCGCCCCGCGCCCCCTGACTGGTAACGGACCCAATAAGAAAATCCAAATTGCTTAGAATTTCTTTGCGAAGGCGTTCCGCCTTTTGGCTGAGATTCCAAGTGGTTTCAGACATATAAAAAAAGCATAGCAGGCGCACTGATGCGCCTGTTTGCAATAAAAGTCAAGTGCTAATTTCCAAGAAATCTAAAAAATATTTTCGCAACCCGACGATTTCATGCAGAAAACAGCTAAACTGTTACCTTTTTAAGTCCTCGACAATGGGGTCAGTCCCGCGTATTATCACATTTTCTCGAGCCATAACGCCCGCCAGAGTGTTTGCGGAGACCCGGCATTTAACTCTCTCGCGATCCAAGCCATTGTCATAGTCGTCTCTCGTCGCAGTCTGGCTGCCAGCTTCACTTTCAGAGGATGCCCCTTTTTAAGTCCTCGGAATTCATTCTCTCCCATCCTGAGTTTGCTGAGATAAGCCCCGATCAAACTTCGGCTTTTCTCCTCCATCGTGTCTTGATGCACATCGCGAATATGGCTTCCCAGGCTTTTGACGTCCGGGGTCGGGATTTTCTCGGCGACTCGCTCGATGAAATCCTCCGCCCCGAACCTCCAGCCCCGTCGGATCTCCGGCCAAAGTTTTTCCTCGGCATGTCCCTCCTGCCCGCATCGCAGCGCCATGGTATCCCGGAACTCCCGCCTTCCTCTTGCATTGTCCGCGGCGATGCCGTGTTCACCAAGCAAACGATCCACCCTCAGCCACCCGGCCCGTTTGCCTTCAGGTTTCAGGTATTCTGGAAAACTGCTCCAGAGATAATCCTCCAACGATTTCCCCTCTTCCAGCATCCTCGCCCTTATCGGGTTAAGGTGCACGTAATCACAGACCACACGCAGATAAAAATCATCTCCCTCGTCCACAAGCAACGACCTGTAGCGTCCCGCAAAAAGATGCCCCCGCATCTGGTGCCTCACGTTGAATCGTTGCGTGTAAGTGCCCAGAAACCATTTCATCCCCGCCACCAGCGTTGGCTTAGGTGTCTCCAGAACCAGATGAAAATGGTTACCCATCAAGCAATACGCATGCACCTGCCAATCCGCCCGCTCACAGGTTTCACCCAACGTTTGTAAAAATCGACGCCGATCTATGTCATCCAAAAAAATCGCCTCCCGACGATCCCCCCTGTTCATCACATGGTAAATAGCCCCCTCGTATTCCGTGCGTAGTTGTCTGGCCACTTGCAGAAAATACCAAAACAAAGAAACACGTCAATACGCGGGACTGACCCCATTTGTCTTCGCGGGACTGACCCCATTTGTGTGATGTGCAATAAAAATTATGCGTAATGAAGGGAGAACAATGAATTTCAACGCTAATCCCGCGTTAATCCCGCATAAGACGGGACGAATGGACTCTCAGAACTCCGCAAAAAAAGTCCCAATCGCTCTTCCCAGAATCCATCCGAATGCCGTTGCGCTGGTGCGGTTCACTTCTTCACCCCTTGCGGAGTCATAGGGGATTTCCACGGAGGCGGAGAGAACATTGTCCGGTTGACATTCTGCCCATCGACTGAAGCTGAGCAGGTGGGCTTCATTTTTCCCTGTATTCCAAGCCTCTCCAAATGGAAGGTAGTCCTCCATGGCAAAAGGGAGCGGCCCGTCGTTGTGGCTTTCGATCAGATGTCCCAATCGCCGCTGCGCTTCCGCATTTGCTTCCCTCCGGCTTCCGACGATGTAGAGGCAGTCATTGTGTTTTCCACGAATCCACGGGCAGTGGAGGTCGATAACCGCAAAGGGCTGGCCGCCGCACCGGGACAGTATCCATTGCCGGATCGCGGCGGTTTCAGGGTAGATTGAAGGCTCAAGATAGTCGCGGTTGTGATCATGCGGAATACGCAATTTACCCTGATCCCCGTTTTCCACACCATCCCGGTCCACAAAGGGAACAAAGTGTGTTTCAAAATTTGCCTCTTTTGAATTTTCCACCAAATCCAATAACCAGCCTTCCAGCACATAGCTCGCCATCATCTCGCAGGCATGATGACGGGCGGTCACAATCAAATGGCCGGAAACACGGTCACCGCCAGCGGGAATCGTGAACATTTCCACAGGCCGTCCCCCGCGTGATTCACAAAGTGTCTGCACTCGAAGCCGGGGATTCAGTCGGTGGGGTTGGAGCGCCCGGTCGAGATCGAACCCGGTGTAGGGCATGCCCACGCTCAGCCGGATTTCAGGGCAATCCGGTGGAACATCCACGTGAAATCCCCATTCGCCCTCCAAAGACTCCGCGCCCAGCCAGTTCCAGGAAAGCCCACCGTCCAGACTCATCGCCGGTCCCCGGGTGGCGAGTGTGCATGGGCGCGAGATTTCAAAATGCAAACGTTGTCCTGCCGCTCCACTCAAACCAAAAGCCCAGTAAAACCAGGGCTCTGAGGTGTCACGAAGATCGGGCCGAAAACGAATGCGATTTCCGGAAATC
>Ga0163146_10007494_pt1 | contig 11959 bp, 10 predicted proteins | sample OliLakLV19MP7G1_FD_148648 | JGI IMG/M metagenome (GOLD analysis project Ga0163146, IMG submission 148648) | Freshwater microbial mat bacterial communities from Lake Vanda, McMurdo Dry Valleys, Antarctica - Oligotrophic Lake LV.19.MP7.G1 | ecosystem: Environmental > Aquatic > Freshwater > Lake >... | reverse complement strand
GGGGCATTCTCGCGGATGCTCTCGACGCGGATGCCCCCAAGGGGGAAGGAGAAGAGGCATGAAGTACGCGGGGAGAATCGCCCTCGTTACTGGAGGTGGCCGCGGGATCGGCGCCGAGATCGCGCGCACTCTCGCTCGCGAAGGAGCCACCATAGCGGTCAGCGCGCGCACGGAATCCGAAGTGCGAAAAGTGGTCGATGAGATCAGGGTTGCGGGAGGCCACGCCCGGTACTTCATCGCCGATCTGAGCAAGGCGGAAGAGACAGGAACCCTCGTGGCGAAGGTTCAAGCCGCCGTGGGACCGATCGACTTCCTGATCAACAATGCCGGCATCGCGGGCTCGGCTCCCGTGATCAAGCAGACCCTCGACGAGTGGAACCGGATCTTCGCAATCAACGTGACCGCGACGTTCCTTTGCACTCAGGCGGTTCTTCCCGGGATGATCGATCGCGGCTTCGGACGCATCGTCAACATCGCTTCGGTAGCCGCGCGTTTCGGGGCGCGGTACATCGCGGCCTACGCGTCGTCGAAGCACGCGGTGCTGGGCTTCACGCGGTGTGTGGCCGCGGAAGTGGCGGCGAGCGGCATTACCGCGAACGCGGTGTGCCCGGGTTTCGTGGACACCGAAATGGTGGCGGACAGCGTGGCGCGGATCGTTTCGAAAACCGGCCTCTCGGCGGCGGAAGCACTTGACACCATCAAGGGCCAGTCGCCCCAGAAGCGGCTCCTGACCACCACTGAGGTGGCGGCCATGGTCTTGCTCCTATGTTCCGAGGAGGGGCGCGGCATCAACGGCCAGGCGCTGGTGATGGATGGAGGCGGCCTTCTCGCATGAGTCTTGATCCCATCAATCCTGTGGACCTCGGTCCGGCTTCCGGTTTTTCGCACGGACAGCTCGGCCATGAGGGCGGCCGCGTTCTCTTTGTGGCCGGCCAGATCGGCGTTCGCGAAGCCGGGCCATCGGGTGAAGACACCGCCCCGCCGATGGTCGCGCAATTTGGTGAGGCTCTGCGTCGCGTCCTGCGCGTGGTCGAAACCGCGGGAGGACGATCCACCGATGTGGGCCGGATGACCGTGTTCGTCACGGACATGGACCAGTATCGGGCGAGTCGCAAAGCGCTTCGGCCCGCGTGGCAAGCACACCTGGGCTCGCACTACCCGGCGATGGCGCTGGTGGAAGTGAAATCACTGGTGGATCCTCTGGCTCTGGTTGAGATCGAAGCCACCGCGGTCATCGGAGGGAAATAGTGCCTATCGACCCGAAGACGTTCGTCTACGAACATGACGCGACCACCGGCGTCGCCACCCTGACCCTCAACCGTCCCGACCGGTTGAACGCTCTGACTTTCGAGATCTACCGCGAGTTGGCTGCGACGTTCCGCGCCCTCGACATCGAGCCGGGGGTGCGCGCCATCCTTCTGACCGGCCGCGGGCGGGCCTTTTGCTCGGGTGGCGACGTCGAGGACATCATCGGCGCGCTGCTGGGTCGGCCGATCGATCAGCTCCTCACTTTTACCCGGGCTACTTGTGAACTCATCCTCTCGATCAGGGAATGCCGCCGGCCCGTGGTCGCGGCCCTCAACGGGACCGTGGCCGGAGCGGGTGCGGTGATGGCTCTCGCTTCGGATTTTCGAGTTGCTTCGAACACCGCGAAGATCGCTTTCCTCTTCACCAAGGTCGGCCTCACCGGCGCCGACATGGGTGCGGGATGGCTTTTGCCCAGGCTGATCGGTGAAGCGTCGGCCCGAAAGCTATTGATGTTGGGCGACTTCATCAGCGCCGCCGAAGCCCAGACCATTGGTCTTTACACCAGCGTCTTCGAGCCGGAGCAGGCGGCCGTGGAGGCCCGGGCTCTCGCGGTTCGGCTGGCCAAAGGGCCCTCGTTCGCCTTGGGCGTGACCAAGCAGGCCCTCAATCGTGAGGCTTCTCTCGACCTGCGGACCGCCCTCGATAACGAGGCCGAGTTGCAGGCGATCTGCATGCAGAGCCCCAACTTCGCGGAGGCGCACGCCGCTTTCATGGCCAAGCGGGAGCCGAAGTTCGAATGACCACCGACCTCCATCCGATCCGCGTCTTCCTCGACGACTCCCACCACGCCCTCCTCGCGAAGGCCCAGGTATTCGGGCGGGAGGTTCTGTCCGCGCGCAAGCCCGCGGAGACCGACATCGAGGCCCGCTCCGAGGCCCGCACGCTGTTGAAGTTGATGGGCGCTGCGGGCCTGCTTGAGCCGATCCGGGCCCGCGACTACCGCGGTTGCTGCCTCCTGCGTGAAGAGCTGTCCTTCCATTCGCCCCTGGCCGACGCGGTGTTCGCCTTGCAGGCTTTGGGGGCGACTCCACTGCTCCTCGGTGGCGATGCCCGGCAGGTGACCTTTGCCGACCAGGCCATCACGGGAGACGCGATGGGTGCTTTCGCGATGACCGAACCAGAGGCCGGTTCGGATGCGCACGCAATCGCCTGCGAGGCTCGACGCGAGGGTTCGGACTATGTCCTTGACGGCACGAAGACGTTGATCTCGAACGGCGGGCTTGCCGATTTCTACGTGGTTTTCGCGACCCTCGACCGCACTCGCCCGAAGTCGATCACCGCGTTTGTGGTCGACGCGAAAGCCGAAGGCGTCGAGTTCGTGCGGCCGCTGGTGATGTCGGCGCCCCATCCGCTGGGCGAGATCGCTTTCCGCGGGGTGCGCGTGAACGAATCGTCGCGGATCGGCAAAGAGGGTGAGGGCCTGAAGCTCGCTCTCTCCACCCTCGACCGACTGCGGGCCACCGTGGGTGCTTCGGCTTGCGGCATGGCCGCCCGCGCCCTCGACGAGGCGATCCTGCATGCCCAGACCCGGCATCAATTCGGCAAACCTCTGGCCGACCTCCAGCTCATCCAGGACAAGATCGCCCGTATGGCCATAAGGCTGCGCGCATCCCGACTGCTGGTCTACGAAGCGGCTTGGGAGAAAGACACCGGCGCCTTGCGGGTCACCCTCGAATCGGGCATGGCGAAGGCGTTCGCCACCGAGAACGCCCAGACCATCATCGACGATGCCGTTCAGATCCTGGGCGGCCGCGGCGTCTTGAAGGAATCGATGGTCGATCTCCTCTATCGCTCGATCCGGGCCCTCCGCATCTACGAGGGCACTACGGAAATCCAGCACCTTCTCATTGCCGCTCAACTCCTCCGGCCGCGGTCATGAAAATTGCCTGCGCCGGTGCGGGTCCCTCCGCTCTGTATCTGGCGATCCTCCTCAAGAAGCGCTCGGCGTCCCACCAGATCATGCTCTTCGAGCGCCATCAGCCCGGCGATTCGTTCGGTTTCGGCGTCGTCTTCTCGGACGCCACCATGGACAATCTTGCGAACGCGGATCCGTCCACCATCGACCGGCTCAAGGAGAGCTTCCATCACTGGGACGACATTGATGTCCACTACCGCGGCCAGCTTCTTCGCTCGACTGGCCATGGTTTCAGCGGCATCGCGCGCGCCTCGTTGTTGCGCATTCTGCGCGAAGAGGCCCTGAGCCTCGGGGTTCAGATCCACAACGGTGTGGAGATCCGCTCGCGCAAGGAACTGCCGGCGGCCGACCTCCTCGTGGCCGCGGACGGGGTGGCGAGCTTTCTCCGTACCGAAGCCGCCTCCCGGTTCGGCACAACGATCGACGAGCGGCGCAACCGCTTCGTGTGGCTGGGCACGACCCGGCGGTTTCCCGCCTTCACTTTCTACTTCAAGACGAACGAACACGGCCTCTTTCGCGTCCACGCCTATCAGTACGAGACGAATCCGGTGGGTGAGGGGCCCTGCTCGACCTTCATCGTGGAGGCGACCGACGAGACCTTCCGCAAGGCTGGACTATCGGAGACCGATGAGGCCGCAACTGTTGCGTACTGCGAGGCTCTCTTCCGCGAAGAACTCGAGGGCGCTCGCCTTCTCCCCAATCGGTCCATCTGGCGCCGTTTCCCGACCATCGTCAACCAGCGCTGGTCGGACGGGTCGATGGTGCTGATCGGCGACGCCGCTCATACCGCTCATTTCTCGGTGGGGTCAGGCACCAAGCTCGCGATGGAAGACTCGATCGCCCTCGTAGCCGCCCTATCCGAGGAGTCGACCGTCGAGGCCGCTCTGGCCCGCTACGAGCGCGAGCGCCGCGGCCCGGTCGAAAGCCTGCAGCGAGCGGCCCAGGCGAGCCTCGAGTGGTTCGAGGACACCGAGCGATACATGAACACGCCGGGAATCCAGTTTGGCTTCAACCTGGTGACCCGCAGCCTGCGCATCACCCACGAGGACCTTCGCCTCCGCGACCCCCCGTATGTGGCGGAGATCGATGCCTGGTTCGTGGGTCAGGCGGAGGAGCAGGCGGGAGTGATCGCGCCGCATCTCGAGCTGGTCGAGCGCCCGGCCTCGGGCTCGGCCCGTCGAGTGGCCCCGCCCTTTCTGACTCCGTTCAGGATGCGCGACCTGGTTCTCGAAAACCGCATCGTGGTTTCCGCGATGTGCCAGTACTCCGCGGACGAGGGGCTACCCGACGACTGGCACCTGGTTCATCTGGGCAGCCGGGCCATGGGGGGGGCTGGACTGGTCATCGCCGAGATGACCGATGTATCCCCCGAGGGACGGATCTCCCTTGGCTGCACCGGGCTTTACGACGACAAACACGCGCGGGCGTGGAAGAAGATCGTGGACTTCGTTCACAAGCACAGCACCGCCAAGATCGGAATTCAACTGGGGCACGCCGGCCGGAAGGGGGCGTCGACACGCGAGTGGGAGGGGGATGAGGCCCTCCCTGAGGATCAGGCCTGGCCGCTGTTGGCGCCCTCGCCCATTCCGTGGTCGAAGGGAAAGCGCACTCCGCGCGAGATGACCGCGGAGGATATGGCCGAGGTGAAGGGTCATTTCGCCCAGGCCGCTCATCGTGCGCGCAAGGCGGGTTTTGATCTGATCGAGCTCCACTGCGCCCACGGCTACCTGCTCGCGAGTTTTCTTTCGCCGCTCACGAATCAGCGAACCGATGTATATGGCGGCTCGATCGAGAATCGACTGCGGTATCCGCTGGAGGTGTTCGACGCGGTGCGCGGAGCCTGGCCCGCCGAGCGGCCGATGAGCGTGCGCATCTCCGCCACCGACTGGGTAGACGGTGGAATCGACGGCCCCGAAGCGGTGCGGATCGCTCAGGCCTTCAAGCAACGTGGGTGCGATCTCATCGACGTGTCCGCGGGACAGACGGTGCCCCAGCAGCGCCCGCGCTACGGCCGCCTCTTCCAGACCCCGTTCGCCGACCGCATCCGCCACGAGGCGGGGATGGCCACAATGGCGGTCGGTGCGATCTCGTCGTATGCGGACGCGAACACGATCCTCGCCGCAGGCCGCGCCGACCTCGTGGCCCTCGCCCGCGCCCATCTCTATGATCCGTACTGGACCCGGCACGCCGCCTACGAGTTCGGCGTTCGCTTGCCCTGGCCTGACCCCTACTCGTCGATCCACCGGTACAACCACCGGCCGAAGTGAGGGCACCCACCAGGGGTGCCCCTACACACTCGCCTTCGGAGTTGTGACCTCGACGGCCCGGGCCACCGTCGGCGCGTCACCTGCGAGGTGGATCGTGCGGGTGGGGAGGGCGAGGCTGGTGCCCGCGTTCTCCACCACATCCATGAAGCCGATCAAAAGCCCCTGACGGATTTGCTGGAACTCCGACCAGTCCTGGGTCACAAACCAGGCGCCCACCTCTATGTCGAGCGACGAAGCGCCCAGTTCCTTGAGGTTTACCGTCAGCGCCTCCGGCCAGATCTTCGGATGCGCGCGCAAGAGCGCTTCGATGCCTTCGAGAACCTGTCTCACCTGAGGAGCTTTCGTTCCGTGCACAAGGCCGATCACGCAGGCGAGCCGCAGCCGATCGCGCGCGGTGAAGTTCTCGATCCGCATGTCCGCCATGCGACCGTTGGGGATGGCGATCAGCGTGCGGTCCTGGGTTCGAAACCGGGTGGATCGCAGTCCCACCGTCTCCACGTGTCCGACGAAGTCCTCGACCCTCACGAAGTCGCCCACGTCGAAGGGGCGGTCGAGAGCGAGGGAGAGCGAGCCGAACAGATTCTCGCCCGTCTTCTGGGCGGCGAGGGCCACGGCGAGCCCCCCGATTCCAAGACCCGCGAGCAGGCCTGAGACGGGATACCCCAGGGCGGAGAGGGCCGCGATCAGCGCCAGTGCGGCCAGAAGGACCTTGGTGAGGCCGCGGCCCAGAGAAACCAGGGACTTTGCCGAGGTACCCTGACTCCACGACGATGCGTGGATTGCCGCCACCCCCACGTCCACCGATCGCCACAAGGCCCAGAAGAATCCGATGAGGCCCAGAGAGCGGATGAGGCCGCGCATGAACAGCTGGCCCGGCTCATAGAGATCGAGGAAGGGCAGAAGCAGCCAGGCCACGAAAACGCCGATCAGGAAACGAAGGGGTCCGCCGGATCGCGCGAGAAGGAGGTCATCCCAGGGAGTGCGGGTGCGGGCGAAGAGCCTGCGGAACATCCAGGTGACCGGAACCGCGAGGGCCAGGCCCCCCACGGTCGCGAGGCCGGCGATCAACAGCACGGCCAGCCACTGCCACCACGCGATTTCACCCGGACCTGATCGAAGAAGGGCTTCGGGCAGGTTCTCGCGGATCCACCGGTCGCTGAGCGAGACGTACCAGGAGTCGATCCGAGAGACAGTGGCGATCGAGAAGACCCAGCGTGGCTCGGACACCCCTTCCAGCCGAACCACGCGCACCGGCTCCCGGCCCTGAAGACGGCCCACTTCGTCCATGCCGGGCGGAAGACCATCGCGTTCATCGCCCGCTGAGCGAGGAGAGAGTCGCTCGAGATCCACCCATAGATGGCGGTCGAGGACGGCTTTGAGGTACCGCGACAACTCCGCGGCCCGAGGGCGTTGCTCTTCCGAAACCGCCAGGTACGCGCTTGCTTGTGCGTAGCGGCCGTCGCGAGCGAGATCAAGGAAACGAGTGACGGAGGCTCGGGGCGAATCGGGGTCGATTGGAAGTGGTGCTGCGGCCGCGGCGCCTGGAACCTCCTGGCCGGTAGTGGGGAGCGCCTGGCCCAGGGCGGCCGAAGCCGAGCCCAGCAGGAAGAGAATCAAGAGGGTGCGCAACATGGCGGCAGGCTAGCAGGGGTCTTGAAAGAACCTCACTCGTAGGCCGCCACGCCAGCGCGGAGGGCGGCCTTGCGCGCACTTGAGACCGTGGATTCGAGCGCCCACTCCCGAAGGCGTCGTATCACCGCACCGACCAGCTGTTCGCGCCAGCGCATGGGGGCGCTCGCGGTCAGCCGCCGACGATTCCGAGGGGCGGGCGGCTCTTCCACTTTCCGCGGGTGAAATCGGGCACCTCGAGCGCGCGCGATCTCGATGCCACGGACTTCGCGGTGAGTTCGACCATGCAGCTCCAGGAGGCGGCGTCGTAAACGTCGAAATCCGTGGGCGCGCCCTGCTGCAGGCATTCGATCAGCCGCAGGTCTTCGAGGAAGTCCATCCCCCCATGACCGTGCTTCGCATTCACCACCCGGTCCGCCTTCCACAGGGGGTGGTCCCACAACGCGGCGAACTCGGCGAGTGGCTGGTAGCGGTGCGAAGGCTCCTGGCCGTCGAAGTAGAACCTCGGCGGAAAGCCCATGTAGATGCCTTTGCTCCCCTGGAAGACGTTGTACCGCGCATACGGGCGGGGCAGATTCGTATCATGGACCATGTAGATGGTCTTGCCGAGCTTCGTGCGGATCAGGCTCGTGTGCACGTCGCCCAGCACGTAGCGCTCACGTCGCCTGGGATCGTCCGCCGCGAGGTGCTCGCGCTGAAAGTCCTGAAGTCCGCGCGAGTTGCCGGCCATGGCCACGAGGTAGTCGAACTGATCTCCGCGGTTCACCCCCATGGCCTGCGCGGCCGGGCCGAGTCCGTGGGTCGGATACAGGTTCGCGTTCAGCCTGGTGGCATGGGCTCGTCGCCACAATCCTTCATCCTTCGTTTCAAACTTGATCGCGCGCAGGTCGTGCTGATAGCCGACCTCCGCGTGCATGGCTTCGCCGAGCAGGCCCTTGCGCAGCATATGGAGGACCATCATTTCGGGACGGTCGTAGGAGCAGTTCTCCATCATCACGCAGTGCTTCTTGTACTTTTCCGCCGTCTCCACGAGCTTCCAGGAGTCTTCCACGGTCTGGGCCGCGGGCACTTCGGTGGCCGCGTGTTTCCCGTTCGCCATGGCCGCGAGCATCACGGGGACGTGCCACTCCCACGGGGTCGCGGTGAAGATGAGGTCGAGGTCCTCCTCGGCGCACAATCGCTCGAAGTCGCGGGGGCCACGGGTGAATGCTTTCGGCTCCCGCTGGCCGGCCTCGAGGGCGAGCTTCTGCGCGCGCGCCGCCTTCTCGGGAACGATGTCGCAAACCGCGGCGAGGTCGGTGCCCTCGATGCTCAACAGATTCTTGATGTGTTCAGTGCCTTGGAGACCGCAGCCCACGAAGCCCACTCGGACCACACGGATCGGCGCGGACTTGAAGAGATCTCCTTGATCCTCCACGCCCGCGTTTGCCGAGGGCACCAGCCCATGGGCGACGGCGGCGGCCGTGACGGCCAGAGTGCTTCCTTCGATGAAACGCCGCCGTGAAATGTCTTCGGTCATAGCTCGAATACTCTGTCGAATCGTCGCAGCACGGCGCGCATGGCGAAGGCCGCCGCCACCGCCACCACCGCGAACCCAAGTGCTGGTCCCGTCCGTCCGTAAAGAAGTTCGCCCACACCGAAGAGGAGGGAGTAAACGAGGACACACCCCGCGATCGCGCCGGTCAGCGAGTCGCCGAAGTGGGTTTTTTCGGGACTGGTGATGCCGAGACGCACACGGGCGGCCCGCCACAATCCGCCGCCGACCCCGGTTTTCTCGATGAAAGCGCGCAGAGTCGCGTCATTCGAAGGCGGCCAAGCATAGGTCGCGATGATAGCGGCGAGGGTGGTCAGCGCCACGGTGATCACCAGCTTCAGGGAGCCTGAATACGCGGCGGAGGCCGCGCTGTAACGGAAGTACAAGGCGATGACCAGGGAGACCGCCATACCCACGATCTCCGTCCATGGGTTGACCCGCCACCAGAACCAGCGCAGCAGATAGATGGCTCCCGTACCCGCTCCCACCGATATCAGCATATTGAAGGCTTCAGAAGCGCTGCCCAGGGTCAGCATGAAGGCCCCGGCGGCAATCGCCATCAAAGCGGACGACACCCGGCCGAGGAGCACGAGCTTCTTCTCTCCGGCATTCGGGTTCATGAATCGCACGTAGACGTCATTCACGATGTAGGACGCCCCCCAGTTCATGTGCGTGGACATCGTGGAGAGATAGGCGGCGAGAAGAGCCGCGACTACCAGGCCCTTGAAGCCGGAAGGCAGACCGAGCAGCATGGCGGGATAGGCGAGGTCATGACCGATGAGCGCCGGGTCCACATGGGGAAGGGCGATCCGAAGGTCTTCGAGAGTAGGGAAGACCTTCATCGAGGCCAGGGCCACGAGGATCCAGGGCCAGGGGCGGAGCGCGTAGTGCGCGATGTTGAACCACAAGGTTCCCTGCAAAGCGTCCTTGGGGGAGCGGGCGGCCAGCATGCGCTGGGCAATGTAGCTTCCGCCGCCGGGTTCGGCGCCCGGGTACCAGGTCGACCACCACTGGATGAGGAAGGGAATGATGAGGAGCGACAACAGCGCGTCAGTGTTCGAGAAGCTCGGCAGCAGGGACAAGGTTTGCGGATCGGTGGTCGCGATCAGGTTTTGAAGGCCTCCCACTTCCGGGCGGTTGAGGGCGAAGTAAGCGGCTCCGGTGACCCCGATCATGGCCAGAGAGAACTGGATGACATCGGAGACGAGCACACCTGAAAGACCGGCCGGAGATCCGAAGATGATGGACATCGCGATGCAGGCCATGACCGCGCTCTCGCGCGACAGACCGAGCATGACCGAACCCATCTTGACCGCGGCCAGCGTGACCGAAGCCATGACCAGAGTGTTGAAGAAGACGCCCAGATAGACGGCACGGAAACCGCGAAGGAAGGCCGCTGGCTTCCCGGCATAGCGCAGTTCGTAGAACTCAAGGTCGGTCAGGAAACCGGCGCGGCGCCAGAGGGGCGCGTAGAAGAAAACGGTGACCATCCCGGTGACCAGAAAGGCCCACCAGGCCCAGTTACCCGCGACGCCACCGGTGCGGACGAGATCGGTGACCAGATTCGGGGTGTCGGTGCTGAAGGTCGTCGCCACCATTGACGTTCCGATGAGCCACCAGGGCGCGCTCCGGCCGGACGCGAAGAATTCATCTTTCCCTTTCCCGGCCCGCTTCGCCAGCATCAGAGAGGGAACGGCGGCGAGGGCCACGGTCAGGATCACGATGACTAGGTCTAGAGTGGTCATTGGGGTTTGGGTGACCATACCTGAGCGAGACCCTGGGCGTCCCGCGGAAGGCCTTTCCCCTTCCTTAGATGGCCGAGTAGCACCGAGCCGCGGGAACGCTCACAAACGTGTCGCTTTCTGCGATCCAGGCGGTGAGCCGGCCCCCCCATACGCAACCGCTATCGAGGCCGCGGAACCCAGGGCGCTTTACCAGACCCGGACGGGCCCAATGTCCGAACACGATGGTTTCCTGACGCTTTCCCGTCATCCACTCGTACCAGGGACGGAAGCCCGGCTCCGCGGGCGGATCCACCTCCGGCTTCGGCACGCGACCCTGCTCGTCGCACCATCGGACGCGGGTGACGAAGTCGATATCGGGATGCCTGACCAAAGGGTTCAGCTTTGAGAGCGTCGCCACCGGGTTCGCCCACGCGGGGCTCAGGCCGGCGTGGATCAGAAGAACATCGCTCCAGGCCCGGATGAACGGTCGGGCCCCGAGCCAGGCAAGCAGCTCAAGGCAATCGGGCGCTTTCAGCACCGACTCAACGGTATCTCCGTCGCGCAGCCTGCGGTCGCCTCGCTGCACGGCCAGCAGATGGAGATCGTGGTTGCCGAGCACTCCCGACGCGCCGAGCGATCGCAATAGTCGCAAGGTCCCCAGGGAATCGGGTCCGCGATTGACCAGATCGCCCACCGGTTCAAGGGAGTCGCGCGCCTCGTCATACCGGAGAAGCTCCAGCAGCCGCTCAAGTTCCTCCCGGCACCCTTGAATGTCGCCGATGAAGATTCGGCGGCCCGAAGGGGCAGGAAGCGGGCGGTTCGCCGAGTCCAATCAGCGCCTCGAGGAACTCACATCGCGCCCCTTGGCCGCGTACATTCCCTGGTCCGCGCGCGAGAGGACGCGCGAGATGTCTTCACCGGGCTGACGGACCGCCACCCCGAAACTGAAGGCGGCCGGGCTGTTGCGCTGCGCGGCCTCGATCACGCGGTCGGCCAGGGTCTGGCCATCGTCAGCCGGCCCGCTCTGGATGAACAGCGCGAACTCATCGCCCCCCAGTCGCACCAGGATGTCTTCGCTCCGGTGGAGCCGCAGGAGGAAATGCGCGAAGGCCACAAGGATGCGGTCCCCTTCGGCGTGACCATAGGTATCGTTGATGGCTTTGAAACCGGTGAGGTCGAAGAGCAGGCAGGCCCAGCGGGCGGCGTCACCCTCGAGGTCCGCTCGTTTCTTGTCCAAGTAGCGACGATTGAAGCAACCGGTCAGCGGGTCGCGAAACCCCATTTCTTCGAGGCGGGCTTCCAATGCCTTGCGAGCCGAGATGTCACGCACCAGGGTGCGGATGCGGCAGGGGCGGCCCTGGGCGTCGACCACGAACGTGCTGTGCGTCTCGGCGGGAAACACCGATCCGTCCTTGCGACGCATGTTGAATTCGCGCAGATCCTGATTCGCGGTCCGCACATACCGGATGCCGCCCCCCTGCCTGAAGCCTTGATCGAGTCGCTCACGGGTTTCCGCCTGGGCGCGGTCGTAGTCGGTTTCGGCGAAAATGTCTCGCGCGGTCATGGTCGGGACGTCTTCAGG
>Ga0163146_10007485_pt1 | contig 11964 bp, 11 predicted proteins | sample OliLakLV19MP7G1_FD_148648 | JGI IMG/M metagenome (GOLD analysis project Ga0163146, IMG submission 148648) | Freshwater microbial mat bacterial communities from Lake Vanda, McMurdo Dry Valleys, Antarctica - Oligotrophic Lake LV.19.MP7.G1 | ecosystem: Environmental > Aquatic > Freshwater > Lake >... | reverse complement strand
GAGTGCGTCGACCCTTGCATCCAGATCAAGGCCCTCCCTACCGGGCGGGTTGACGACGGCGCACGCTGGAGCCACCGTCCGCAGATCACGATCCGTAGCCGACCCGACGCCGTCGAGGCATCCGCCATCGGCGACCCGCTGCCGCTGGCGGAGCGACTTGCGCTGGCGCACAATGTCGTCGCGACACCGAGATTTCGTGCGCTTTGTTTCTGGAATTGGCCGGAAACGATCTCCGTCACCGAGGCCACGTTGCCTGATATTGCCGGTGCCCTTCAACTCCACGGGGGCCGTGAAGGCCTCCGTCTCGGCGCGCAACTATGCCCCTCACCGAAATCCAAGAGAAAGTTTTTCGACTTCTCCGCGCCAATCGAAATCCCGAAAGCCATGTAGCCGGGGCGTCGGTGCTGCACCGCGACCCCGCTTCACCGCGATATTCGGGCGACATCGATCTTTTTCACGACGAAGTCCGCCTTGTGGCCGAAAACGCGGAGCGCGATGTCGCGACGTTGCGCGCTGCCGGTCTCGTGATCGAATGGGCCGCGCGCCCCGAATCGTTTCATCGCGCATGGGTTGTCGATGGCGCGCAGCGGTTGAAAATCGAATGGGTCTTCGACTCCGCGTTTCGATTTTTCCCGGTCGAACCGACCCCCTCTTGGGGTATCGGCTTCATCCGGCGGACTTGGCGGCAAACAAACTGCTGGCCGCACCGTCATCCGCGATTTCCTCGATGTGCTTCATTTGCACGAAACCTATCTCTCGCTCGGAGCACTGGCGTGGGCCGCCACCGGGAAGGATCCCGGCTTGAGTCCGCTCTTTATCTTGAACGAGCTCGTGCGCACCAGCCGCTATCGCCCGGAAGATTTGGCCGTCGTGGAGCTCGCACGGCCCGTCTCCGTGGGGGAGCTGAAACAAAAGCTTCTCGCCGCCGTGCGAGAGGCGGAAGATTTGCTCGGTCGCTTGCCCGCAGTCGGAGTCGGCTGCCTCGACCTCGCCGCCGCCGGCCGGCCCGTGACGCCCGATCCGCAAGCGCCGGACTTCGCCGGACTCCGGCGGCATTTTGGGAGTTTGCGCGGGAGTTGGCCGCGCGTGGTTCGGGAATAGCCGCAAACGCCGCCCCTATCCTCGCGTCACTTGGCCGTGAGTCGCCGCTTTTCGTTGCCGTGCCCGGCTGCGCGCCGCGATTTTCTTTGCGCCTTTTGCGCCTCTTTGCGGCCATCTCCACCCGACCTCCATGGATTTCGAACTCGATCCGCCCTCCGCGCCGGTCGGCTTTCCCGCCATCGACTTCCGCGCGTCGCCTTCCTCCTGTCGGAGGGTGTGAAGCCTTGGGAAATCCCCCTCCTTGCCTTCACCAACAAGCCCGCCGATGAAATGTTCCACCGCGTCCAAGACCCACACCGCGATCTCGGGCTTCAAGGCGTCCCGCGAACCGACGAGATCTGCGGCGCTTCGGGAAAAGGCGGAGAACGATCCCGGCGTCTATCGCCACCCGCCACAGCCGGTCAGTTTATTTGTCCCGCCGGTCAACCGAAGGCTGCAAGTGAACCGGAGTTTTTCGGAAGGCACCGCGATCCCGCGCAGAATCGCAAAAATGCCCCGCCGTGCCGAACGGGCGGATTGACGATGGCACGCGCAAGAGCCACCGTCCGCGCATCATGATCCGTGGCCAACCCAACGCCGCCGAAACGCCGGCCAACGGCGACCCTCTGCCGCTGGCGGAGCGACTCGCGCTGGCGCAGGCGGCGTTCGCCGAGTTTTATCCGATGTGTTTTTGGAGCTGGGCGCCCGATACGCGCGTGACCGAGTCGTTGCTGCCGGGGATCGCACATGCGCTTCGCTCGCAGGGCGGACGGCGGCAATTTCTCCTCTCCGCGAAACTATGCCCCTCGACGACCTACAGAGCGCTATATTTACCGCGATACGCGGCCGGCGAAACCCCGACAGCCACGTAGCGGGGGCCACTGCGCTGCACCGCGGTCCGGAATCGCCGCGGTTCTCGGAAGACGTAGACATTTTTCACGATGCCGGGAGACTCGTCGTCGAAAACGCCGTCGCCGACTGCGCCGCGCTCACGGCTGCGGGATTCGGCATCGAAGTGGATAAAATCTATCCGACCTTCTATCGCGTCTGGGTCTCCCGCGAGGGTCGACGCATGAAGATCGAATGGGTCGCAGACTCCGCCTTTCGGTTTTTTCCCGTCGTGCCCGACCCGGTGCTCGGCTACCGCCTGCACGACGCCGACCTCGCCGTGAACAAAATCCTCGCCGGAGCGGGTCGCGTGAAAATCCGCGACTACCTCGATCTCATCTTCCTTGATTCCGCCGGCTTCAGCTTGGGTGCTCTGGCTTGGGCCGCGACGGGAAAAGACCCCGGCATGGCACCCCTGTTTGTGCTCGACGAAATTTCCCGCAACGCGCGTTACTATCGCGAAGAGGAACTCGGCGAAGTGCGGCTGGCGCGGCCTGTGACGTTGCAAGAACTGAAGGCCCGATGGCTGGAGATGCTCCGGCGCGCACGTGAACTCGTGGAGCAGTTGCCCGAAGTCGAAGTCGGCTGCCTCTACCTCGACGCCGACGGCCAGCCCGTGACGCCGGATCCGCAAGCGCCGGACTTCGCCGGCCTCCGGCGGCATTTTGGGAGTTTGCGCGGGAGCTGGCCGCGCGTGGTGCGGGAATAGCCGCAAACGCCGCCCCGATCTTCACGTCGCCTGGTCGCGAGTCGTCGCCTTTCTTTGCCCGTGCCCGGCTGCACGCCGCGATTTTCTTTGCGCCTTTTGCGCCTCTTTGCGGCCATCTCCACCCGACCTTCATGGATTTCGAACTCGATCCGCCCTCCGCGCCGCCCGGCTTTCCCGCCATCGACTTCCGCGCGTCGCTCAACGACGAACAGTTCGCCGCCGTCACCGCCGAGCCCGGCCCGCTCCTCGTCCTCGCCGGCGCCGGCTCCGGCAAGACCCGCACGCTCACCTACCGCGTCGCCTATCTTCTCTCCAAAGGTGTGAAGCCTTGGGAAATCCTCCTGCTCACCTTCACCAACAAGGCCGCCAAGGAAATGCTCCACCGCGTGCAGGATCTCACCGGCGTCGAGCCGTCGCGCTTCTGGGGCGGCACCTTCCACTCCATCGGCAACCGCGCCCTCCGCATCTACGGCGATGCCATCGGTCTCCCGAAAAACTTCACCATCCTCGACGCCGACGAATCCGAATCGCTCCTCAAGCAGGTCGTCGAATCCGAGAACAAACTTTTCTTCAAAGACAAGACCAACCCCAAACCCGGTCCCCTCTTCAACGTCCTTTCCCTCGCGCGCAACACGCAGAAATCCGTCGTCGAGACCGTCGAGCGTCAGTTCCAGCAATACAGCGAGATCAAGATGATGCTCCCGCCCTTCGCCGCCGCCTATGCGAAGAAAAAACGCGAGCAGGGCGTGCTCGATTACGACGACCTCCTTGAGCTCTGGCTCGAGCTCCTCACGAAATCTCCCGAGGTCGCCACCTACTTCGCCCAGCGCTTCAAGCACCTCCTCGTCGACGAATACCAGGACACCAACACGCTCCAGTCGCAGATCATCGACACCCTCGCCCCGCATCACCGCATCATGGCCGTGGGCGACGACGCGCAATGCATCTACTCGTGGCGCGGCGCCGACTTCGAAAACATCATGACGTTTCCCGACCGACACGCGGGCACCGTCATCCACCGCATCGAGACCAACTACCGCTCCACCCCGCAGATCCTCGGCCTCGCCAACGGCGTCCTCGAAGCCCAGCCCAAGGGCCGCCACTTCGACAAGGAACTCCGCGCCTCCCGCGCCAATTCCCACAAGCCCGCCGTCGTCCAGACCATCGACGACCGCGAACAGGCCGAATTCATCCTCAAACGTATCCGCTCCCTCATCGAGGACGACGGCGTCTCCGCCGGGGAGATCGCCATCCTCTACCGTTCCCACTTCCACGCCCTCGAGATCCAGCTCGCGCTCTCCCGCGCCGGCGTGCCCTACCAGATCACCAGCGGCGTGAAATTCTTCGAGCGCCAACACGTCCGCGACCTCGTCGCCTTCATCCAGTTCGTCGCCAACCCGCGCAACGAATCCGCCTGGAACCGCATCGCCATTCTCCTCCCGAAAGTCGGCGAGAAGGGCGCGCAAAAAATCTACGCCGCCGCTTACGAGCACGCGAAGCTCATGCAGCGCGACTTCATCGACGCCCTCGCCACCGACGACGTGAAGACCAAGGTCTCCAAGGACGCGAAGGACGAGTGGGCGAATTTCTGCGCCACGTTGAAACAAATCTCCGACGCCGTCCGCACCGGCAAACCCGATGCCGTCGTCTCCACCGCTATCGACGGCTGGTATGGCGACTACATGAAAGGCGAATACGCCGACTACACCGACCGCCTCGAGGAATTGAAGGCGCTCATCGGCTTCGCCGGCCGCTTCGACGACCTCGGCGAAATGCTTTCCCAGATCGCGCTCATGAACGGCGAGACCAGCGAGCGCTCCGTCGAGGTCCCGCCCGACACCGTGAAGCTCACGACCGTGCACCAGTCGAAGGGCCTCGAGTTCGACGTCGTCTTCGTGATCGGCGTCGCGGACGGGATGTTTCCCGGCCGCCGCGCCATCGAGGCCAACGACGTCGAGGAAGAGCGCCGTCTTTTCTACGTCGCCGTCACCCGCGCGAAAAACGAACTTTATATCTGCTATCCGAAAGTCGCGTCCCGCGCCGGCCCCGGCGGCATGCTGCTCACCCCGAGCCGCTTCATCACCGAGCTCGACCCGGCGCTCTACGAACCCGTCCGCATCAAGCGGAATTACGGTTGGTAATTCTGGTTGGCTTTCAAAACGAGGCGAACAACGGCTTTTTGTAGGAGCCTGCTTGCAGGCGATTTCACCCGCGCCGGCCAACCCCATTCGGAATCGCCTGCAAGCAGGCTCCTGCCTCGCGGCCCATCCGGTCTCATCTTGAACGCGAACTGGAATTAGTGGAAAATTAAGGAAGTCCGCGACGTTCGCGACTATGCAAGAGCGTCGTTAAGCGGGATCGTGCTCACCGGTTCGAGACTTAGTCGCGGTAATGAAACCGCACCTGCGCGATCCAGAGTTGGTCCCCGACCACTTTGTAGACCAGCCGATGCTCGCTATCGATTCGCCGCGACCAGTAGCCCTGAAATGCATGCCGCAACGGCTCGGGCTTGCCGATTCCGCTGAACGGCTCGCGCATCACCTCTTTGATCAGTTGGTTGATCCTGCGGACCTGTTTGTCGTCGGTCGCCTGCCAATATAGGTATTCCTCCCACGCTTTGACCGAGAAAACCAACCGGGTCGCAGCCATCGCCTCAGACTTCCTTTAGTTTCCGCACTTTCCCCTGCCCGGACTCCAGTTGCTTGATCGAGGCCAACAACCTCCGCGCATTCGTCGGGCTGCGCAGCAGATAAGCCGTCTCTTCCATCGCTTTGTAATCTTCCAGGGAAACCATCACCACCGCTTGGTCGCGGTTGCGCGTGATGATCACCGGCTCCCGGTCGTCGCACACCTTGTCCATCGTCGAGGCGAGATTCTCCCGGGCTGCGGTATAGGTGATGGCGTTCATATGGACAGTATCCTGTCCGGTAGCCCGGCCCCGTCAACCTCAAGTTCCCGGTTCATCGCCTTACCCCCGCGTCCTCCGTGCCCGACGGCAGCGTGCGATCTGGATCGCGCGTCTGATCGTCAACGGCGTCGCTCCCGCTTTGTCCGTCATGCTTAGGCGACGGAGTCCTTCCGTTGAACGATCCCGGTGGTCTCATCGGCGAACTCGTAGCCATCGCCGAAGCCGCACGGCTTTCCGGTTTGGCCGTTTTGCAGGGGCGTCGCTTGCCGACGCCCGCGGGCGTCCGCGATGAACGCTGCCGCCCACACCGGAAAGCGCGTGGGCGAAGCGGACGCTCGCACGGCTCACGCGCATCCGGAGATAACCGCAGCCCTTCCCATCGGCGCTTTGTGAACCGTGCGCATCAAGCGAAACTACGGTTGGTGAGCGCTCGCGTGATCGGTGGTCCCCGTTCGCGATTCAGTCGCACGGGCAGCTTTGAATCGGGAAATCATTATCTGGAACTCAGGAAATCAGAGATCGGACAAAGGCGGCTCCCGGTTCGTTTCCTGATTTCCTGAGTTCCAGAGAGGAACTCTTTCCTTTGATTCGTCAGCGCGAGATGTCGCGCTGCGTGAGGACGCGGAAGCCGCGGTTGCCGAGCGCCTGGCTGGCGGTGTCGGCGTCCTCGGAGCTGATCGCGAGGGCGGAGCGGCCCTCGGGACGTTTCATGAAGCTGTAGATGTAGTGGATGTTGATCTCGGCCTCCAGCAGTGCGGCCAGCACGCCCTTCAACTCGGACTCGTCGGCGATTTCCACGGCGAGGATCGTGCACTCGGTGTAGGGAAAATCATTGTTCACCATGAGCTCGCGGGCCTTGGTCGGATCGTCCACGACGAGGCGCACGATCGTGCTGTCGGTGGAATCAAGCATGGTGATGGCCATGACGTGGACCTCGTTGGCCTTGAGCACGGCGGTCAGCTCGTGCAGGCGGCCGACGCGGTTCTCGACGAAGACGGAGAACTGCTGCACGGGATCGGTGGCGATGAGGATGTTGGAATCGGACATGGCTACGGTCGAAATCGTGAAACCTCAGCCACATCGGGTCAACTCGCGCGTTGTGGCCTGTCGGTCGGCGTCGCTAGCCTCGGCGGGATGTCACCGGAGCTTCCCGTCCACCATGCCGCCACGCAACGGCGCGCGCAGGCCAGCGCCCGGCTGGTGCTGCGGGGCATAGCGCTGAACGCGGTCTTGGCGGCGGTAAAATTTGCCGGCGGGATTTTCGGAAACACCTACGCGTTGATCGCCGACGGCGCGGAGTCGCTCATAGATATTTTGTCCTCGGTGCTGGTGTGGGCGGGTTTTCTCGTGGCGGCACGGCCGCCCGACGCGGACCATCCCTATGGTCACGGCAAGGCGGAGCCCTTGGCGGCGCTGGCGGTGGCGGTCTTTATTTTTGGCGTCGCAGGCTGGATCGGTTGGAGCGCGATCCACGAGATCCTCACGCCGCACCCGGGCCCGCATTGGGCGACGCTGCCGCTGCTGGCCGGCGTGGTGGCGGTGAAGATGTGGTTCTCGCGGCGGATGCGGGCGGCAGGCGAGGCGGTGGGGAGCACGGCGCTCGGCGTGGAGGCGCTGCACCACTATTCGGATGCGATCACCTCGGCGGCGGCGTTTGTGGGCATCGCGGTCGCGGTGTGGGGCGGGGCGGGCTACGAAACGGCCGACGATTGGGCGGCGCTGCTGGCGTGCGCGGTCATCGCCTTCAACGGCGTGATCATGTTCAACCGGGCGCTCGCCGACGTGATGGACACCGCGGTGTCGACGGCGTTTGAAAACGAGGTCCGCGCGGTCGCGCTCGGTGTGTCCGGCGTGAGCGCTCTCGACAAGTGTCGCGTGCGCAAGAGCGGGCTGAGTCATCTCGTCGACATCCAAGTGCGCGTGGACGGCGATCTGACCGTGCGCGCCGGGCACGCCATCGCCCACGCGGTGAAGGACGCGCTGCTCGCCTCCGCGCCGCACGCGATCAGCGATGTCTCGGTGCATATCGAACCGATGGGCTGAGGGGTCGGATCGACGCCGTCTGAAGGGAAATTCAGCTTTGTTTCAGGCGGACTTTAGCGTAAGCCGCCATGGTTTTACGCTGAATCTTGTTTTGCGTCTTAACCGAGTTCCCCGCCCATGAATCCCCACGCTTCCGTTCGTTTTTTCCGCTCCGCCCTTCTCGCCGGCTTGCTAGCGGCCTGCGCCGCCGCAGCGGCGCCGTTGCCTGCGCCGCCGACCGAGGCGCAGAAAGAAGCCTGGAGAGAGCATGGGCGCGATCTGCCTGCGCCGGAGGTGCTCCAACCGACACTCGACGAAGGGCTGCCCGCGTTTGTGCCGCGGCACGGCCGCGAACTTTCGGGCCGCTTCAAGGGGGCTTCGTCCGACATATTGACCGCGCTCGCGCGCCGGTGGTTTGAGGCGTTCAAGAAACACTATCCCAACGTCGTCATGGATCTGCCGCCGCCCTACGCGGGAAGCCTCGGCGCCATCGAGCTGATCAAGGGCGATCTCGATTTCGCGCTGGTCTCGCGCGAGTTGAAGCCGACGGACGTCACCGATTTCCGGCGTCGCTTCGGCTACGATCCGCTGAGCGCGGCGATTGCCGGCGGGACGTGGCGGCACTTCGGGTTTCTCGACGCGGTCGTCTTTATCGTGCACGAGGACAATCCGCTCAAAGCGCTGAGCTACGACCAACTCGACGCCCTGCTCTCGTCGACCCGCCACCGTGGTGGCGCCGCGATCCGCACCTGGGGCCAGCTCGGGCTGAAAGGCGAATGGGCGGACCGGCCGATTACGATCTGGGGGATCAAGCCTTGGAACGGATTCGAGGAATTCGTGCGACAGCGGGTGCTTAGTGTCGGCGCCTCCCGCGGCGAGTGGCGAGACGATATCAACTTCGTGCCGACGGTGTTTCCGGTTTCCGGCAACGTCGCGAAAGACCGTTACGCGCTCGGTTACGCCGGGCTCGCCTATGTCGGCCCGGGCGTGAAGTTGCTGCCGTTGGCCGCGAGCGCCGCTGCGTCGCCGGTCGGTGCAGGCTACGAGGAAGTGGCGAGTGCGGATTATCCGTTGAGCCGGCTCTGCTATATCAACCTCAACAAGAAGCCGGGCGAGAAACTGAACCCGGCGTTGGATGAGTTCGTGCGTTTCATCGTGAGCCGCGAGGGCCAACAGGTCGTTCTCGACCAGAAGATTTTCCTGCCCTTGCGCGCCGCTCAGGCGGCCGGCAGCCGTGAGTTGCTCGGACGTTGAACGGGTGTTTGCCGGCCGCTTCAGTTGAGTTTCACCCGCTCGGCGGCGGCCTCTTCCTCGTCGAGCGGAAAGTAGCCGGAGGTTCGAACCATGTCCTGCCCTTCGTGGCTCAGCACGAAGCGGAGAAACTCGCGCACGGGCGGAGGGAGCGGTGCGTTCGCCTCGCGGTGGAGCCGGATGAACATCGAGCGAACGAGCGGGTAGCGGCGCGCGGCGATGTTTTCGTGCGTGCCGGCGAAGGCCCCGGCGTCGCCGCGGGCTGCGAGCGGCACGGCGCGGACGGAGACAGTGACGTCCGGCGACCACGGCCCGTCGCGCAGGACAAACTCCTGAAACCAGGAGGCGTGCGGCGGCGAGCCGGGCGTCGACCAGTGGCGCCATGTCGTCATCGGCGACGCTGTTCAATGGGCCGGTCAATGTTTGCCCCGAAACATAAGTCGGCAGCGCATGATCGCGAACGAAAATCCGTTCACGTTGGACGTGCCGGCGCGGTTCATTAAGAGAAATTCACGCAGGGTTCATTCGACTTTCAGTTTGTTAGGTCACCCTGCCTCATACCCCTCCTTTCCCCCTTCGGAGCAAGTTTTCCCCATGAATACACCCGTGATTTATCCCCGTCCGCTCTCGTTCCTCTGCGCCATGCTCGTGCTCGTCGCGCCCGCGTTTGCGCTCAAGCACGCCCCGGTCGAACACCAACTGAAAGCCGATCCGGCGATCCCGGCTTGGAAACCCGCGCCCGTCGCGTCCGTGCCCGAGGAGGAATTCAACCTCGTGGGCGCCGACATCATGGACGAGATCACCCTCGGTTGGGTGAAAATTTTTCGCGAGGCCTATCCCAGGTTGAGCGTCACCATGGAGGCCCGCGCTTCGGGCAGCGGCGTGCCCGCGCTCACCGAAGGCAAAGCCCACGCCGCGCCGGTCGGGCGTGAAGCGCTCCCCGCCGAGTTCGATGCGTTCGTGAAAAAATTCGGCTACGAGCCGTTTCGGATCAAAGTCGCCACCGGCTCGCTCGGCTCCCTCGGGAAAACCGCGACGAGCGTGATACTCGTCGCCAAGGCCAACCCGATCAAGGGGCTGACGTTCAAGCAGCTCGACCAGATCTACTCGAAGTCGCACAAGCTCGGCGGCGGCGACATCACCACCTGGGGCCAGCTCGGCCTCGGCGCCGAGTGGGCCGCGCGGCCGATTCACCTCTACGGTCTGCGTCCGCCGAACGGGATCGAGCAATTCGTGAAATGGAAGGTGCTCCAGAACGGCGAGTGGCGTGACAATATCCAACACGTCAAGGGTCAGGGCTTCATCCATGCGTTCACCGTCGCTTCGAACGACATGAAGACGCAGCTCGGCGGCCTCACCTACGGGCTTCTCGCCAACGTCACGCCCGACGTGCGCGTCGTCCCGCTCGCCAAGGAGGAAGGCCTGCCCTTCATTATGCCGACGATCGATACGGTCTATAATCACACCTACCCGCTTTCGCGTTACGTCTACATCTACCTCAACCGTCCGCCCGGCGCCGCCCTTGAGCCGAAGACAAAAGAGTTCCTCCGGTGCGTCCTGTCGCAACAAGGCCAGCGCGTGGTCGCGGCCGAAGGCGTGTTCATGCCCTTGCTGCCTTCTGTCGTGAAGGAAGAGCTGGCGAAACTGGAATAGTCGCGACGCACGCTGCGCCCGCTCTGCTCGGACCCAATCCGAACCCGGGACAAGGATCGTCATGCACCTCTTCCGCACCGCAATGTTGGTCGCGGTCATCGCGTCCGCCGCCAGGGCTGAATCCGCGTATCCCGAATACAAGCCCGGCGGCAAACTGAGCGGAGAATTTCGCACCATGGGCTCGCCCACCATGGACACGATCACGCTCGGGTGGATCGAACTCTTCCGCGAAGCACACCCTGAAATCGAAGATGTCACGACGATGGAGGCGCGGGCCAACACCACGGTCGTCACCGGTCTGATCAGCGGCCAGAGCCACGCGGGCCCGGCCTCGCGCTCGTTGTTTCCAGACGAGACTGCGGCGTTTGTGAAAAAATTCGGCTACCCGCCCACGCAGATTCGCGTCTGTGGCGGCGCCTACGACCGCGTCGGCTACTCGCCGGCGCTCGCGATTTTCGTTCACGAGGACAACCCGCTAACCGAACTCACGCTCGCGCAACTCGAGGAAATTTGGGCAAAGGACGGCAAACTCACAACGTGGGGCAAGCTCGGCCTCACCGGCGAATGGGCCGACCGACTCATCGCGCTCTTCGGCCTGAATCTGCCGAACGGTATCGCGACATTTTTTTCGGAAGCCGCGATGCGCTCTCGGGAATACCGCGCCGACATCGCGACGCGCGCGACCGATCGCACCGGGAAAGTCGTCGTTCGCGCGTTGAGCGGCATGGTCGCGGGCGTCGCGGCGGATCGATACGGTCTTTGCTATGCCGGAGCGAACAACGCGCAGCCCGGCACCAAGATCCTGGCGATCGTGCCGGGGTCAGGCGCACCCGCGATCAAGCTCACGCGCGAGACCGTCTCCGATCACACCTACCCGCTCGCACGCTACCTCTACATTTATATCAACCGCCCGCCGGGAAATCCGATCGAGCCGAACTTGCTGGAATTTCTCCGCGTCGTCCTCAGCCGGCAGGGGCAGGAAGTCGTCTCGCGCCGCAGCCCGCTGCTCCCGCTCTCGCCCGCGGTCGCCCGCGAGGAGCTCGCGAAGCTCAGATAATTTCCGCCGCCAAACCCCACGTCGCACCCATGAACTCGATTCCGCTCCGCGCGAGTTTGCTTTTGCTCGCCTTTTCCGTGTCTGCGCCGCCCGCGCTGCGCGCCCAATCCGGCATCAAAAAATCGGAGAAAGACGATACGATCGCGCTCGGCGCGTTCGTCGTCACCGGCTCGAACATCCCGACCTCCGCAGATGCGACCGCCTCGCCCGTGACGATCCTCGCCACGCAACAAATCGAGCAGGCGGGCGTTAATGCCAACATGCTCGAGCTGCTCCGCAAGCGGCTGCCCTCGATCACCGGCCGCAGCAACATCGGCTCGTCCAATGCCAACAACGTGAACCAAATCACCCTCGGCGGCTCGCAGATCGCGCTGCGCAATCTCGACACGCTCGTCT
>Ga0163146_10007481_pt1 | contig 11967 bp, 10 predicted proteins | sample OliLakLV19MP7G1_FD_148648 | JGI IMG/M metagenome (GOLD analysis project Ga0163146, IMG submission 148648) | Freshwater microbial mat bacterial communities from Lake Vanda, McMurdo Dry Valleys, Antarctica - Oligotrophic Lake LV.19.MP7.G1 | ecosystem: Environmental > Aquatic > Freshwater > Lake >... | reverse complement strand
GATCGACGCTGATCCACAACGGCCAGTCGCGCGAAGCGGCGTCACTCGCGCGCGACTGGCCGTTGTGGATCAGCGTCGATCAGGAAGGCGGGCGAGTGGCGCGACTGCGTCGCCCCTTCACCGAATGGCCGCCGATGATGACGCTGGGACGCAGCGGGGATGCCGCCCTCGCCGATGCCTTTGGGACCGCGCTCGGCGCTGAGTTGCGGGCCGTGGGTGTGAACCTCGATTACACCCCGGTGCTCGACATTCATACCAACTCGCAGAATCCGATCATCGGCGACCGCGCGTTTGGCACCACACCCGAGGTGGTCGCCTCCTTCGGCGCGGCCCTGATCCGTTGCCTCCACGCGTCTGGCATCGTGGCCTGCGGGAAACACTTTCCCGGGCACGGCGACACCGCGACAGATTCACACCTCGAACTGCCGCTGGTGGAACACGCGCCCGATCGGCTCGACCGTGTCGAGTACGTGCCGTTTCGCGCAGGCATCGCCGCAGGGCTGGCCACGATCATGACCGCGCACGTGCTGGTGCCGTCGATCGATCCCGATCTGCCGGCGACGCTGTCGCACGCGATCGTTGATGGCGTGCTGAAGAAGGCGCTGGGTTTTGACGGTCTCGTGATCAGTGACGACCTCGGTATGAAGGCGGTGGCAGCGACCTGGCCCTTGCCCGACGCGATGGTGGCCGCACTGCAGGCGGGCTGCGACAGCGTGCTGCTGTGCAACTCCACGCAGGACGAGCAGATGGAAGCGCTCGAAGCGGTCATCCATGCGATGGAGTCAGGCATGCTGCCGGTGGCGCGCGTCGAAGACGCGTTGTCCAGACAGTGGCGGGTGAAGACCCGCTTTGCCGACGCCCTGCAGGCGCCACCGGCGGCCCTCTCGTCGGTCGGCCTCGAGACCCACCAGCGCATTTCAGACCGCATGGCGGCCTGGCTGTGAGCCTCAGAACGCGGGCGGGGCTCCTGAAGGTGCGACCTGCGGGTCCGGGAAGCCGTATCGGCCTTGTGGCCCCAGCCAGCCCCTGCGATCCGGATGAGTTCGAGAAGGGTGTCCTCGAATTGCGGCGCCTGGGGTTCGACCCCGTTTACGACGACCGGGTGTTCGAGCGTCGAGGGTTTGTGGCCGGGGATCCTGACCGCCGCAGAGCCCAGTTGACCGACCTGTGGCGACGCGCCGACGTGGACGCGGTGATGGCCTTGCGCGGCGGCTACGGCAGCCTGCAGATGCTGCCGCTCCTGGGTCCGGCCGACGCGGAACTCGCGCGCGAGGCGCGGATGGCCTTCATCGGCTACAGCGATGTCACGTCCCTGCACATCTGGCTGGCCTGCAGGGCGGGGATGACCTCCATTCACGGCCCCATGATCGACCGGCGATTGTCGCTCGGCCCCGACGCGTACGACCCCGTGTCGTTTTTGGCGAGCCTGCGGACCGAGCCGATGGGAGAACTGCGCCCTGAAGGGGTGGAGGTTCTCAGGAAGGGCTCGGCCGAAGGGCCGATGCTGGGCGGCACGCTGACCCAGCTCCTGGCGTCGATGGGAACACCCTGGGCGTTTGATCCGCCGGCGGGCCACGTGTTGTTCATCGACGAAGTCGGGGAGCGGCCGTATCGCCTGGACCGGATGTTGGTGCAACTGCGTCAGACCGGTCTTCTGTCGCGCGCCTCGGCCGTGGTCTTTGGACAGATGCCGCGCTGTGATGAGCCCGACAGCAGCGTGACCGCCAGAGCCACCGTGGCCGACGTCATGTCTGGGTTTGACGGCCCGGTGCTGTTTGGTTTTCCGTCAGGGCACACCACCTCGCCGTTGATGACGCTGCCGTTTGGCGTCCACACGCGGGTGCTGGGTGATGGCGGAGCGGCGGGCCTGTCGATCGAGGAATCTGCCGTGGACGAGGGGACCGCATGACACGAGTGCATTTCATTGGCGTGTGCGGCACGGCCATGGCCACACTGGCCGCCATGCTGAAGACGCGCGGTCTGGACGTGCAGGGCTCCGACCACGGCGTGTATCCACCGATGTCCGACTTCCTGGCCCGTGAACGAATCCGCGTGTTCAACAGTTACGACGCGGCCAACATCACGAGCGACATCGACATGGTGGTGGTGGGTAATGCGATCTCCCGCGGGAATCCCGAGCTTGAGACCGTGCTCGATCGCAAGATGCGGTACTGCTCCCTGCCAGAGGCCATTCGGGAGCACTTCCTCTGGGACCGCCGCTCGATTGTGATTGCCGGCACCCACGGCAAGACGACCACCACGTCGATGGCCGCATGGCTCCTTACGTCAGCGGGTGAAGATCCAAGTCTGCTCGTGGGCGGCATCGCATCGAACTTCGACAGCAGCTACCGGCTGGGGTCGGGTCGTGACTTTGTGATCGAAGGCGACGAATACGACAGCGCGTTTTTCGACAAGACCGCGAAGTTCCTCAAGTACCTGCCCGACATCGCCGTGATCGGCAACGTCGAGTACGACCACGCCGACATCTATCCCGACATGGAGGCGTTGCGCATCGCATTCCGGCGCCTGGTCAATCTGATCCCCCAGCACGGCTTGCTCCTGCTCGGCGCCGACTGCGCCGAGGCGAGCGGACTCGCACGCCTGGCACGTTCACCCGTCGAGACGTTTGGCTTCACCGAAGGCGCCGACTGGCGCGCAGGAGAGATGGAACCGGTCGGAGACCACACGCGATTCGAAGTCACCTACCGAGGAGACCGACTCGGCCACTTCGAGGTGCCGTTGTCTGGCGCGCACAACGTCCGCAACGCGCTGGCGGCGCTTGCGGTCGGCCATGCCGTGGGCATCTCGCCCGAGCGGCTCCGCACGGGGCTGCGCTCGTTCCTGGGCGTGCGCCGAAGACTCGAACTGCGCGGGGAAGTGCGCGGCGTGTCGGTCTACGACGACTTCGCGCATCACCCCACCGCGATTCTCGAAACCATCCGCGCGATCAAGTTCACGTACCCCGATCGGCGCGTGTGGGCGGTGTTTGAACCGCGGTCAGCCACCTCGTGCCGCAAGATCTTCCAGGACGACTTCGTGCGCGCGTTCCATGAATCAGGCGCCGACGAAGTGGTGCTGGCCGCAGTCTTCCGGGCCTCGTTGCCCGACGCCGATCGCCTTTCAGTGGACGACATCGTCAAGGAACTTGTCCGGCGAGGCGGACGCGCGCGGACGCTACCAGGCGTACCGGAAATCGTGGCCACCATCGCGGACGAAGCCCGCGAAGGCGATATTGTCGTGCTCATGTCCAACGGCGGATTCGACGGTATTCACGAGAAGCTGCTGGCCGCCCTCGGGTGCTGACGTATTGACCATGACCGCGCTCACCGGGCAGTTGCAGTCGATTGTCGGGCCCGAGGGTGTGCGCGAGCACGCGCCACTCGGTCCGCTGACCACCTTCGGTGTGGGGGGGGCCGCAGACTGGCTGGTGGAGCCGCGCTCGGTGGTCGCTCTGGAGGCGGTGCTGCGAACGGCAGCGGCGTCTGACCTTCCAGTGACGGTGCTGGGCGGCGGGTCGAATGTGCTCGTGGCCGACGTTGGCGTGCGCGGCATTGTGGTGCGGCTGCGGCTGAACGGTATCTCGCAGCCCACGACCGGGCGCGTGAGGGCGGAGGCGGGCGTCACCATCAACGGTCTGGTCCGCTGGCTGATCGGGCGTGGCCTCGCCGGCCTGGAAGCGTGGGCCGGCACACCTGGGACCGTCGGCGGTGCGATTCACGGCAATGCGCACTACGGCGGCCACAACATCAGCCAGCATGTGGTCGAAGTGGGGCTGCTCTCGTCGCGGGGCGTGCTCGGCATTGTGCCGGCAACCGAGATGGCGTTCGGCTACGACACCAGCCGTCTCTTCGACACGGCCGAGGTCGTGGTCTGGGCCGACATGCGTGTGACGACCGGCGAGCCTGATGCGATGCGGGCCGTGGCACGCGCGTCGCTGGCACATCGAAAACGCACGCAGCCGCTCCACCTGCCGAGCGCAGGCTGTGTCTTTCAGAACCCTGACCCAGCGAGGGATCGGGTACCAATTGGGATTCCCTGGTCAGCCGGCGCGCTGGTGGATCGCGCGGGGCTCAAGGGCGCGTCATCGGGTGGGGCCACGATCTCGACGACGCACGCCAATTTCATCGTGGCCGACACGACGGCCACGGCTGCCGATATCCGGCGGTTGATCGAACGGGCGCGTGAGGCAGTGCGACGCCAGTTCGGTGTCGAGCTCAGGGACGAAATCGTGTACCTCGGGGAGTGGTGAGATGGCGTTTCTGGTCGTGCGCGGCGGAGCCCGGTTGTCGGGGCAGGTGGCGGTGGACGGCAACAAGAACGCAGCGCTGCCACTGCTGGCTGCCTGTGTGTTGACGTCGGAGACCTGCGAGTTGCGGAATGTGCCGCAAATTCGCGACGTGTCCGTCATGATCGAGTTGTTGCGCTCTCTGGGCGCCACCGTCGAGGGCGGCGGCACATCCACACTGCGCGTGACGTGCGCCAACATTCCGTCGGGCAGCCCCGACGCCACGCTGGTTGGGCGCTTGCGTGGTTCCGTCATGCTGATGGGGTCGTTGCTCGCCCGCGTCGGGTGGGCCACGCTCGCGGAGCCCGGCGGTGATTTCCCAGCGCGCCGCTCGATCAGCACCCACCTGCGGGCGCTCCAGGCGCTTGGCGCGCGTGTGATCGATCACGCGGCCGACCATCGACTGGAGGCGCCGAACGGTCTCAAGGCCGTCTCAATGTATCTGCCCGAGGCCAGTGTCACCGGTACCGAAACGGCCCTGATGGCCGCGGCCGCGGCTGAAGGCACATCGGAATTCCGACACGCGGCGTGTGAGCCACATGTGGTCGAACTCTGCGAACTGCTCACCGCGATGGGCGCGATCGTCGAGGGCATCGGCACCAGCACGCTGCGCATCACCGGCGCGCGCACGCTCAAGGGCGTGGTGCACACGCTGCGCGGCGACTACATCGAGGCGGCCAGCTGGGGAGTGGTGGGCGCGGTTACCGGCGGCGACGTCGTGGTCAGTGGCGCACGCGCGCTTGACCTGGAACCTACTGTGTCGGTGCTGGCCGACATGGGCCTCGACTGCGACCTGCGCGACAACGAGTTCGTGGTTCGGCCGTCTTCGCTGCGCGCCGTGAAGCGCATCGCCACCGGACTCTGGCCCGCGTTCCCCTCAGACATCGTCTCGCTCGTCACGGTGCTGGCAACGCAGGCTGAAGGGCGGACGCTGCTGCACGACTGGATGTACGAGCTGCGGCTCTTCGCTCTTGAGCAACTCAGTTCGATGGGCGCGGATCTCTTCCTCTGCGACTCTCACCGGATCATCGTGTCTGGCAAGACGCCGCTGCGCGGCCGCACGCTGGACAGTCGCGACATCCGCTCGGGCATGGCGCTCATCGCTGCGGCGTTGGCCGCGAAAGGCGAAAGCCGAATTCTGGAAATCGAGACGGTCGAACGTGGATACGCGCACTTGGTGGCGCGCCTGCGTGGACTTGGCGCTGACGTCGAACGACGGGACTAGCGAGCCCCTGCGCCGAACGACGCAGCACAACCGACCCCCGGACCCCCGGACTCCAGGACCCCGGGCACAATCGCCGACCTACTCGAACCGCAGCGCCTCGATCGGATCGAGTGCGGCCGCTTTGCGCGCGGGGTAGTAGCCGAAGAAGATGCCGATGCCGGCGGCGACGCCGAAGGCAAGGATGATCGCGTCGGTCGGCACGACGGCGGGCCACGCGCGGAACCACTTCATGAATTCCGCCGAGCCGAAGCCCGCGGCAATGCCGAGGCCTCCGCCCACGACGCTGATGAGCACCGCTTCGACGAGGAACTGGTACAGCACGTCCGAACTTCGGGCGCCAATCGCCAGGCGCAGGCCAATCTCGCGTGTGCGCTCGGTGACCGAGACCAGCATGATGTTCATGATGCCGATGCCGCCAACCAGCAGCGACACGCCGGCGATGGCGGCAAGCAAGGAGGTCAGCGTGCTGGTGGCCTGCGTCCGCATCGCCACCATGTCATCGGCGGTCAGCACGCGGAAGTCGTCCTCCATGCCGGGGCCGATGTCATGGCGCACACGCAGCACATCGCTGACGGCGGCTGCGGTCTGTGCGATGCGATCGCCCGATGCCGCTGACGCCAGGATGTAGTTCAGGTGCTGCTGGCCCAGAAGTTTTTTCTGGACGGTGGTATACGGCATGAAGACCTGGTCGTCCTGATTCTGTCCGCTCGACGATGCCCCCTTGGGGGCCATGACGCCGATGACCTTCACCACGTGGTTGCGCACCCGCACGAACTGGCCGGTGGGGTCCACGTCCTGGCCATAGAGCAGTTCCGCGACGTTGACGCCCAGCGTGATCACTTTCGCGGCGGTCTGCACATCCTGTTCGCCGAAAAACGCACCGTACTTCATCGGCCACGTCTTGACCTCCGTAAAGTCCACGTTGGTGCCGACGATGGAGGAGTTGGTGTTCTGGGTGCCGGCAATAATCTGCTGGCGCGTGGTCACCGATTCGGCCACATGGGTCACGTCGGGCAAGGCGCGAAGGGCCGCCGCGTCATCAGGCATCAGCCGCGCCGAGGAGCCCTGGCCCATACTGACCCCCATCGTCATCATGTTGCCAGGGAAGACCGTCACCATGTTCGTGCCGGCGCCGCGAATCTGCTCCTCGATCGACGACTGAGCGCCGCGCCCAAGGGCCACCATGGTGATGACGGCGCCGACGCCGATGATCATCCCGAGCATGGTCAGCATGGTCCGCATCTTGTTGCGGTTCAGCGCCTTCACGGCGATACGGAGGGTCATGAGGATGGACATTTGTGGTTAATGAGGCAATGAGGCAATGAGGACGAATACGACCAAATCCTAACGCATCTTTCAGTGTGGCCATTGGCTCATTTTATGATCACATCCCTGGGTGGCGCGATGGGCGTCAGCTCGATTGGGAGGGCGCCGCTGCCGTCGCTGCGGATGCGGAAGGGGCGTAGATCCTCATCGGTCAGTTCCAGTACCCGTACGATGTGGGGAGTGAGGGTGAGGACGATGTCGGTTTCCTGCGTCTCGCGTTTGTTGCGGCCGAACAGGCGCCCGATGATGGGAAGGTCCGAAAATCCGGGAATGCCGTTCGCCACTGTGCGCTCGGTGTCGCGAATCAGGCCCGCGATGATGTTGGTCTCGCCGTCGCGGAGCCGCACAGTGGTCAGCACCGACCGGTTGCCGAACGTGGGGTAGCCGGCGAAGCCCGTCCCCGACACTGTGCTCATCGTCAGTTTGACCGACAGCGTCACGTCGTTGTTGGCGTGGAATCTGGGCGTGACGTCGATGTTGATGCCGATGTTCTCGTAGGTCACGTTCTGGATGGACTGCAGGCTGTTGCCCCCCTGACCCAACGGGACGATTTGTGAGGTCGGGACGGGCACCCGTTCGCCCATCTCCTCGCGGCCCATCACGCCGTCCACCGTCCGGATGTGGGGATTGGCCAGCGTCCGTGTATTGGAGTCGGTCTTCAGCAGGCGGTAGTACAGCGCCGGCACACCGGACATCAGGATGTCGGATTGCGTCAGATTGCGCAGGCTCCTCAGCGTGAGCGGCTGATCGGTGCCCGCCGCACCGTCGATGCCCGGCGAACCTGGCGAGGCGATCTGCAGGCCATATTCGCGCATGCTCGTGCGATCCACTTCGAGGATCTCAACATCCACGATGACCTCGGCCTTGGCCTTGTCGATGGCGGACAGGAGTTTAGACACGGCATCCAGGCGCTCAGGTGTGTCCCTGATGGTGAGCGTGTTGGTGCTGACCGCTTGAATCTGCCGGATATCGGCGACCACGCGCAGCAGATCCACCACTTCCTTCATGTCCAGATTGCTGACGAAGAAGGTGCGAATCTGCTCTTCGGTGTACTCGCGGCGTTTCGCCGGATTGTCGGGAATGACCGTGATGGTTCTGGGCGCCGTGACTTTGTAGAACGTGCGCGTGTTCTGAGCCACCGCGTCCAGTGCCTGCCGTACGGTCGGCTCCTTCAGGCTGATGGAGACCGGCGCATCCTGAAATTGGGGATCGAATACGAGGCTGAATCCCGCCAGCTTGCCCAGCATTGTGTAGACCTGCCGGCTGGTGGACTGCGCGCCGGTGTCGATCGCCGCGGGCATCGGCGCTTCGGGCAGCTCGAATCCGCTCGGCGGCAGGTTGCGGGTCCGCGTCAGCACTGATTCAAGCGCGGTTTTGCCCTCGGCGGGTGCGGCAAGTTTGGCGCGTTGAGCCGCCCGCGCCATGCGCAGGTCGTCTTCAATCGCGCCGCTGGTGGGGTTGAGTTCGTACGCCACCTGCAACTCCACCACCGCATCGTCGTACCGACCCTGGGAGAAGACGCGACGGCCGCGACCCAGATGCACTTCCGACGCGCGGAGTTTGGCGCGTTCGAGTCCCTGGCGCGCTTCGCGATTGTCTGGCTCGGCCCTGACCAGGCGTGAATAATGCGCCACAGCCAGGTCAAAGTCCTGCGCCTGTTCGGCGGATTGTGCCTGGCGCATCGCCCCGGCAGATGCGCACGCAGACACCGCAGCCAGCAGAGCGAGGCCGACCCAGCGGACGAATGACGATCTACTTCCCGCGCCCGGATTCAATGACATGTGTGCCCTTCGGGAACGTGAAGCGGAAGTCCGGGTCTTTCAACCCGGTGTTCTCGCGCAGGTTGGTGAAGCGAAATACGAACGACCCACCCTGATGGTCTGCCGTGGCCAGGCCTCCGAACGCCAGCGTCTGGCGATCAACAAACAGCGTCAGTGTGGCGAAGTCCTCCTGGCGTTTATTGGGCACCAGGTCCAGTTGCCACTCGCCAGCCGGCTGCACGCTGGGCATTGAGGCCTTGAAGTCCTTGACCAGATCGCCGCGACCCGCCAGAAAGAGAATGGCCACCGAGAGGTCGTCGCCCTCCGGCATGGGAGCGATCGTGCCGGTGCGATCGGACGCGATGTAGGTTTTGACGGTGGTGCCGTCCGCCACGAACGACTTCTTTTGGGGCGGCCCATACGTCATGGACACGCGCCCTGGTTTCAAGACCTTCAATTCGCCGCGTTCGGTCGTTCGAACGGTGCGAAGCACCGCGCCTTGCACCGTGTGGGAGAAGTCCGCGCGAAAGTCGCGAATGGTGGCATACCGCTTTTGCAGCGACATGGCGAGGCGGTCCGCTGTTGGCACCTGGCCGTGAACCGGCGTCGGGGCGACCGCGCCGAGCGCGGCCAGCCCGGCGAAGAGTACTGTCGCTGCCCGAGCCTGCATGGGTATCTTCATACTAGCCGAAACGTCTCGGTCGATATACTGTCGGAGGCAGGGAGGCCGGTGATGTCGCGTGACGAAGAAAATGCGGTAATGGCGTTCAAAAACGCGTGGCTGGGGGCGGTAACCTCGGCAGAGGAGCTGCGGAAGATGGCGCCGGCGGTGGAGGGGTTGCCCGCCGACACACCTGTCGCGTCGCTGGATTTTGACGGGTACCACCGGGTGCTCGGCGCGCACGCCAACGCGGTCATGGCCGTCCGCGGGCTGCTCGATGATCTGAAGCCGAAGGAACCGGCGGCCTGAAGTTCGGCGAATGATTGGCGGGGTAATTTTCGTGGTGGAAGGCTGAGCAAAAATTGGTGGACGGCGCGAGGATCGAACTCGCGACCTCTGCATTGCGAAGGCGATTTTAGCCTCATCTCCCATCACACACTAGATCGCCGAGTGGCCTGTAAGTCCATGAAAACACTACGGTTCGGACTGGCCTGTTGTGGTACTCTGTGTGATAGACGGTGACCACCGGATAGCGGTCTTGCACCCCTATTGCACCCCCGGCCGTTTCGCTGGGGGATGTTCGGACACTAGAGGGTCACTGGTTCGGGGGCCATATGCGGGCGTTCATCGGCCTGGATCTAACACGCAAGCTACCGAAGCGAGACGTCGATATCCGCGACACCAAGTTGACCGGCTTCACAGTGCGCTGTCGCGCGTCGGGCAGTCACTCGTACCGCGTCGAACTCGGTCGGGGACGTTGGCTCACCGTTGGCCCCGTGTCGACGCTCAGAGTGGCAGAGGCGCGCGAGGCTGCGCGGGCAGCATTGGCCGATTCGGCGTTGGGCAACGACCCCCTGGTCAGTAAGCGGAAGGCGATCGCGTGGCGCCAGTTCCTCAATGAGAAGTACGAACCATGGGTGACCGAGCATCGCAAGTCGGGCGCGGCGACCGTGGCGCGGCTCCGTGCGAGCTTTGCGGAGTTCAACGGCACGTCACTCTCGGATCTGTCGGCCTTCGCCATTGAGCGGTGGCGAACCAAGCGAATCAAAGCCGGGCTGAAGCAGGTCACCGTCAATCGGGATCTGGCGGCGTTACGGTCTGCACTCACCACGGCTCGCTCATGGGGCCTCTTGTCTTCGCATCCGATGGCATCGGTGAAGATGGCGAAGGTTGACGCGATCGGTCATGTCCGGTTCCTCAGTGAAGACGAAGCCGCGCGGCTACAGGGAGCACTCGACGCGCGAGACGAACTGTTGAAAGCGAAGCGAGCATCTGCGAACGAGTGGCGACGTGCGCGTGGTTATCCCGAATGGCCAGACCACGGTGTCTATCCCGACCACCTGACGCCCCTGGTGACCCTGGCTCGACACACGGGTTGCCGGCGCGGAGAACTATTCGCCCTGCGTTGGCGTGATGTGGATCTGGCCGGTGCGACGATCACGGTCAAGGGCGACACGGCGAAGTCTGGCCAGACGCGCGTGATCCCGCTGAACTCTGACGCGGTTGGCGTGCTTCGCGCATGGCGACCGACTGAGGCCAAGGGCGCCGCGTTGGTCTTTGCCAATGCGGAGGGTGGGGCACTGACGGATGTCAAAACGGCGTTCTTGCGCGTACTAAAGGCGGCGAGGATCGAGGGCTTCCGGTTTCACGACTTGCGGCATGACTTCGCATCGCGACTTGTTCAGGGTGGGGTGGACCTAAACACCGTTCGCGAGCTTCTCGGCCACGCCGATCTGAAGATGACCCTGCGATACGCGCATTTGGCACCTGAGCACAAGGCGGCCGCTGTCGCGGTGTTGGTGCGCTGAAGCCGTGGCGACCCACAGATATACGGACGTCGAGCGGCGGACGCTCGCTGTTCAGGCGCTCGGCGACATTCTCCAAGGCGACCCCCGACTGGCAAACGTGCGGCGGGCGTGGCTCCGCGCCTCTAGCCAAGGCGACTTTCACGCGGTACTGCGCCTCTACAAATCTCGACTCACCGACGCGCTCCAACGGCTTGGGGCGCCCCACCCGGACACACTTGTCGGGATGATCTTGGAACGGTGGAAAATGGACTCGTTCGGGATTCAGTGTTTACTCGTCCCGAACGCGAGGACCGAGACACTGACCATTGAATATACCGACAGGGACTCGCGCGAGGACATCCGTAAACTGTTCCGCGCGGCCCTCGACCATGCGCGTCCCCATGAGACACCCGCGCGCCGAGTTCGGCAGGCTGGTGTCCACGTGCGGCGCGATGTCATGTGGCTTTATCGGCATCGCATTGCTACTCCAGCAACATCGATCGCGCGCCTCGCGCGGGAGTATGCCGTTGAGACTGGCCGGACCACCGATGCACGCTCAGTCGTCCAGTCGGGGATTACGCGCGCGGCCGACCTCCTGGCCCGCTCGGCCAGCCTGCTGGCATAGCCCCAAGCGGGTGCCTTTGTAGTCGGCTGACTACGTAGGCGCTGTGCGCGTCGCCGATATCTCGCCATGCTCACCGTATGGCAGTCCTACACCCCCAGTCCCACGTCATCACCCCGGCCGCGCTCCATGACACCGAGGCGGCCCAGTACCTCGGCATCTCTCGCGCGTACCTGGGCGCGCCGCTCGAAAACTGATCCATTCGCCGCTCGAAAAGTAGACCACCTGGGGACCTAACCGGTGGGCTTGCAGGGCCGAAGGCCTTGGGGTCCGCTACGAGGATGCTCAGGATGGATCAGGT
>Ga0163146_10007478_pt1 | contig 11971 bp, 13 predicted proteins | sample OliLakLV19MP7G1_FD_148648 | JGI IMG/M metagenome (GOLD analysis project Ga0163146, IMG submission 148648) | Freshwater microbial mat bacterial communities from Lake Vanda, McMurdo Dry Valleys, Antarctica - Oligotrophic Lake LV.19.MP7.G1 | ecosystem: Environmental > Aquatic > Freshwater > Lake >... | reverse complement strand
AACTATCGCGCCATTGAGCGATAACCCTCTCGTCAGTCTACCGGCCGTGCCGGCATGACGACCGGCCCAACCCGCCGGTGAGACCGCGACGAGCGCCGGCTCGTACACCACGTTCAGGGACACGACCAAACTAGTAGCCGCGCGCGCTTTTGGCGAGCTTTGTTCGACTATTGGCCTGAGGCCAGCCGTTACCCCACGTAACTATTGTTACGGGATGAAGGAACGCAGAGGATGGACCGCGCGCCGTCGACCGGAGCGGGGCGCCGGCGTCCACCGGACTGGCCGCGCGATAGCCGTTAAGCCATGCCGCCGTATTGCGATCGGGCGGATGATTTGCGCGCCGAACGGCGCTACCACTGCCGGATGCTGCTCTTCACGCACCCGTCAATGCTCCGGCATGAACCGCCGACCGGCCATGCTGAACATGCGGGCCGGTTGCAGGCCGTGCTCGATGCCTTCGAAGATATGGCGCTTGATCGCCGCGAGGCGCCGTACGCTACGCGTGAGGCGCTGCAACGCGTTCACCCCGCGGCCTACGTCGAAGCGCTGGAGCCCGCATTCGCGGAAACCAGCAAAGGCCGCGTGCGACTCGACCCCGATACCTACATCTCGTCGGGCTCGCGCGAGGCAGTTTACCGCGCCGCTGGCGCTTGCGTCGCCGCCGTCGATGCAGTGATGGCGGGCGACGACGACATGGCGTTTTGCGCGGTGCGGCCGCCCGGCCATCACGCCGAGCCCAAGACGCCAATGGGCTTTTGCATCTTCAACAACGTCGCTATCGCCGCCATGCACGCGCTCGATGCGCATGGTCTCGAACGCGTCGCCGTCGTCGACTTTGATGTCCACCACGGCAACGGCACGCAGACCATCGCCGAGCGCGAGCCGCGCCTCATGTTCGCGTCCACCCACCAGGCCCCGCTCTACCCTGGCACTGGGGCGGTGACCGAAAGCGGCATCGCCGGCAATGTCGTCAACGCGCCGCTCCCCGCGGGCGCCGGCAGCGCGCCCTGGCGGCGCGCCATGGAATCCCGCGTGTTGCCGGCGCTCGATGCATTTGCGCCACAGCTGATCCTGGTTTCGGCCGGTTTTGACGCCCACAAAGCCGATCCTCTCGCGCAGATGGAGCTTGAGACGGAGGATTTCGCCTGGGCGGCGCGGGAACTCCGCGCTCTGGCGCTAAGGCACTGTCGGGGCAAGCTTGTCTCGACTCTGGAGGGCGGCTACGACTTGCCCGCGCTCGCCGGGTCTGCCGCGGCCTATTTGGCGGCGCTCCAGCGCGACTAGACCCGCTCACGGGGAGGGGGCGTCGATCGCGCGAAGGGTCAGAATGACGACGACCATGGCGCCCGAAGAGACGCTAGATCGCCGTTCCGCCGTTCGCGTTGGCTTCATCGTCATCGCACGGCACGGCAAGCCTCATGCTGACAGAAGTGTGCGGATCGATCAGCAGGGCTTCCGCGAGTGGTGGGCCGGCTACGATCTCGCGGGTCTGCATCCCGACGAACGTCCGCCCGAAAAACTCCTAGACATGGCCGCCAAGGCCGACGTGATTTACGCCTCCACGCTGCAACGCGCGATCCACACCGCGCAAATGGTCGCCGGCGGCCGCGAAATCGTGACCGACCCCGTTTTTGTCGAAGCGCCGCTGCCGCCGCCGGGGCTGTGGGGAAAGCGTCGTCCCGGCGCTTGGGGTGTCTATGCCCGCGCCGCTTGGTGGTTCGGCCACACCGAAAATGGTGAGAGCCGGGCAGCGGCCGAACTTCGTGCCGAGGCGGCCGTCGCGACGCTGACCGCACAGGCACTGCGGGGCCAGAACGTGCTGCTCTGCGCGCATGGCTGGTTCAATCGCATGATGCGCCCGATTCTGCGCGCCCAAGGCTGGCGCGAGGTCGAGAACGGCGGGGACCGCTACTGGAGCTACCGCCGCTACGCAAAAGTGAAGTGAACAGGCAAAAGCGCCGGGTTAGGCACTTTTCACGTCCTGCTATTCCCTAAACGCCGCTGAGCCCATATTTTCGTGACCATGACGCCAGATCAAAAAGACCCTGCCAGCCTCAGCTTCGAAGACTCCTTGGCGGAGTTGGAGAAAATCGTGGCCCATCTGGAGCGCGGCGATGTTCCGTTGGCCGACTCGATTCGCATCTACAAGCGCGGCGCCGCGCTGAAGGCGCGCTGCGAGAGCCAACTCAAAGATGCTCAGCTTGAAGTCGATCAAATCGTGATGGGTCCGGAAGGCCCGCGCACCGAGCCCGCAAAGATCGGGCAATAGGGAGAGAGCACCGCAAATGGCCGACGATCCGCAAGACAATGCGCGCCTGCCTCTGATCTCGATGGACGACTTTCTGAAAGTCGACATTCGCCTCGGCACCATCGTCGATGTGAAGGTGTTCGAGGAGGCCAAGAAGGCCGCCTATCAGCTGTGGATCGATTTCGGCGATCCGCTCGGCGTGAAGAAGAGCTCGGCGCAAGTCGTGCAGAATTACGATCTCGGCGAACTGCTCGGCCGCCGCGTCGCCGCCGTCGTGAACTTCGAGCCAAAGCAGATCGGCAAGTTTATGAGCGAAGTGCTCTGCCTTGGCTTCCCGGATCGCAACGGCAATGTGGTGCTGGTCAACGTGGATCGCCCAGCGCTTGAGGGCGGGAGGCTTTATTAGTGACGAAGCTCGATCTGGTGTTGGCGCGTATCCGCAAGTTGCCGCCTGAGCAGCAAGAGGCGCTCGCGGTCGAGATCGAGTACCGGCTCGACAACGTTGGTCAGCGTAGCTTTTTCACTGACGAAGAGTGGGCCGAGATCGAACCCACGCTCTACGAAGATAAAGAGGAAATTCCGCACGCGCAGGTGGTTGCGGAGATGCGCGCGAAGTACGGTGAATGAACATCGTCTGGCGCGCTCGGGCGCGTCGTGATGTCGATTATGCCTTTGCTTACATTTCGCGCGAAAGCCCCTCCGGTGCGCAGCGCATTCGATCGCAAATACTTCATTCGATCGAATTTCTCGCTGAATGGCCAGAAATGGCGCCGGCGACGCGCGACGGTTTCCGTGAGCTGGCGGTCCCGCGTACAAAATATGTCGTGATTTATCGAGTCACTCCGCCGGGCATTGTGATCCATCGCGTCATGCATGCGAGCCAGAGGCGCTAGCCACATCCCCGAACGCCGCTCGGCCGCCGCGTCGCCGCGGTGGTGAACTTCGGGCCGCCGCCCCCTCAGGGCACAGGCGCGTCATTCGGCTCCGTCGCCGGCTCTTCCGGCGGCGACAGCGATTGCGGGCCGTTTTCGGTGGATGGCGCGGGAGTCGTCGCAGGCGGCGCGCTGTTCGGCGGCACGAGATCGGGATTGAGCGGCTCCGCCGGCGTCAGCGTGTCGGTGTTTTCGCCGATCGGGGCTGTCGATTGCTGCACGCGCAATTCTTGGATTTGCCCTTGGGCGAACACCGCTTCGTCGCTGTTCGGGAAATCGCGCAGGAATGCTTCCCACGCATCGATCGAGTTGGCTGCGCGCGCGTCAGCGAGCGACGCTTCTTCCAGTCGCGCCAGATCGTCCTGCGCGCGCTGACGGTCGGCGGCGGGCGGATCGGTGGCGAGGAAGTCATTCAGCGCCGAGACGCTGTCGTGATCGATGCTGGCGTAGGCGCTCGCGTTGTTCTGCGTCATGTACCAGTAGCCGCCGCCACCGGCGACCGCGACGACGATGAACGTGATGATGCCGATCAGCATCATATTAGCGCCGCCCTTTTTCTCGCCAGCGTCCGGCGCGGGCGATGACGCGCGCTGTTGTGGCGGCGATGATGGGGCGCGCGCTGCTTGCGGCTGCGGACGTTGTTGTGGCTGCGCCTGGCGCGGCGGCGCGGTTACGCGCTGGGCCGGTTGCTGCGGCGCGCTGGCGGCGCCTTGGGCTTGCGGCGCGACGACGCCCGGCTGGAAAAAGCCGGAGGGCGGCCGCGGCGCCGGCGGCGGCAATGGGGCGACGCCGGCTTTCGCCGTCACCAGCTTGGCCAACTCGCGCCATGCCGGGAAATCGTCTTCGCCGCGCCAGCCAGTCAGGTTCACCGAGGGATCGGAGCGGAATTGGTCAGGCGCGGTCGCACTTTGCATGGACGCGTGAATGAGCTTGGTCTTGCCGCGCGCGAACGCGGCGTCGTCGGCCAGTTCGGGCTGGCTGGCCGAGCGGGGCGACCAGAGCGCGATGGTCACATTCGCGGCCTTTACGGCGTTGCGGAGCTCTTCGCCGGATTTCTCGAGCACAACGTCCAGCTTCGCTTGGCGCACCTTCTCAGCCAGCGCACGAGCGGGCAGGGTGTCTTCCGCGGCGTGAATGATCACAACCGTTGGCATGCAAATGTCCTTCTCAATCAACCCCTAAGGCCCCGGTTCCTGGCGCCGCCCGAAAGCGCCGCCAGCCAGGGGCCCAGCCCAATTCGAGCGCATGATGCCCCGGAAGCACCCGTGTTGGAAAGACCGCGTCCCAGCGCCAAAGCATTCCCCCTGCAGGTGCGCCCCCGCCAGCGCTTGCGCCCATTGCGCGCTCTGCTAACTCCGGCGGCCATGGCCAAGCTCGATACTCGCCTCAAGGACGCCGCCGACCGCATCAACGCGGCGCTCGATGCTCTGCTGCCCAAAGCGCAGGGGGAGGAGTCGCGCCTGGTCGAAGCGATCCGCTACGCGGCGCTTAGCGGCGGCAAGCGGCTGCGCCCCTTCTTCACGCTCGAAGCCGGGCGCATTTTTGACGCCGACGAAGGCGCGCTGATGCGCGTCGCCGTGGCGATTGAGTGTGTGCACACGTATTCGCTGATCCACGATGATCTGCCGTGCATGGACGATGACGATTTGCGCCGCGGCCGCCCGACACTGCACCGCGCTTTCGATGAAGCCACTGCGCTGCTCGCCGGCGATGCGCTGCTGACGTTCGCGTTTGAAGTGCTGGCCGAACCGGCGACGCATTCCGATCCGCAAATGCGCTGCTTGCTGATCACAGGGCTGGCGCGCGCCGCAGGCGCTGTCGGCATGGTGGCCGGCCAAGCCGCCGACATGGCCGGCGCCGACATTGGCAGCGATCTCATCGCCGTCACACGCATGAACCGTTTGAAGACCGGCGCGCTGATCAATTTCGCCGTCGACGCAGGCGCGATGATCGGCTGTGCATCGGAAGCCGAGAAAACTGCGCTCACCCGCTACGCCCACGATGTCGGCCTCGCCTTTCAAATGGTTGACGATCTGCTCGACGCCGAAGGCGTCATTCGCGACACCGGCAAGGCTGTTGGCAAGGACAAAGCCCGCGGCAAGGTGAACTTCGTCACCGTGCTGGGCGCCGACGCTACCCGCGACCGCATCAAAATGCTGGCGGATCAAGCCAAGCGGCACTTGGCCATCTTCGGGCCGCGCGCGCACGTGCTAACCGAAGCTGTCGACTTCATTGTCCAGCGCCGCCACTAGACGAAACCGCAAGGCGCTCTCGCGTGTTGACCCTCCATGGGTAGACCCGTCATCGTTTCCATTCCGCACCAGCTCGGCCGCGAAGAGGCGCGCAAGCGCGTCGAAGCCAGCCTCGATCAATTCAAAGCGCAGCTCGCCAGCGCCGGGATCGGCAAGGTCCAACACGCCTGGAGCCAAGATCAGCTCGGCTTCAACGCCAAAGCGCTCGGCCAAAACATCACCGGCAAGATCGATGTCAACGACAGCGATCTCCAGATTGAAGTGATGCTACCTGGCCTGCTCGGCAGCTTCGCCGAGAAGGTTGCCGCCAAGCTGAAGCAGCAGGCGCCGCTGTTGATCGAGAAGAAGTAGCGCTTCCCGTCATCCTGGGGCTCGCGTCAGCGAGAACTCAGGACCCAGGGGCCACCACGCAGCTCTATGACCTCTGGGTCCTGGGCTCGCACGTCGTGCGCCCCAGGATGACGAGGGAGCGCTAGTCGATCAACCTCTGCGTCAGATACATGTACTCCAACGTCCGCCGCCGCGCCGCTTCGCGCAGATTGGCGTTCGCCGAATGGCCGCCGTCGGTGTTCTCATAATAGAGAAACGGCACGCCAAGTTCGGCCAAACGCGCGCCGTACTTACGCGCGTGCCCTGGATGCACGCGGTCATCCTTCGTAGATGTGTAGATGAACACGGTCGGAAAATTCTCGCCACCGCGCAAGTTTTGATACGGCGTGATCCGCTCCAGAAATGCGCGCTGATCCGGCACGTTCGGCGAGCCGTACTCGCCCACCCAAGACGCGCCGGCCAGCAACTGGTCGTAGCGCAACATATCCAGCAGCGGCGAGCCGATCACCGCCGCGTTGACCATCTCCGGATGCTGATTGAGCATCACGCCCATCAGCAAGCCGCCGTTCGAGCGCCCCGAAATCCCGAGCCGACGCGGCGACGTGATGCGGCGCGTCACTAAATCCTGCTCGACCGCGTAAAAATCATCATAGATGCGCTGACGATTGGTGAGCAGCCCCGCATCGTGCCAAGCGGGGCCGAACTCGCCGCCGCCGCGGATGTTCGCCAGCACATACGTGCCGCCCTGATCGAGCCACAGCCGGCCGATGTAGGCGTTGTAGCTCGGCACTTGCGAAAGCTGGAAACCGCCATAAGCGTAAAGCAAAGTCGGGTTCTGCCCTGTGGGCTGCATGTCGCGGCGCGCGACGATAAAGTAGGGAATGCGCGTGCCGTCGGCGCTGATCGCCTCAAGCTGCTCCATCACATACGGCGACGCATCGAACTGCGCCGGCAGCGACCGCACGCTGCGTGGCTGTGCGCCGTCGAGCGCGTACAGCGTCGATGGCGTCAGGAAATCTTCATACGTCGCGAACGCTCGCGCATCGGCGGTGGACGCGCCAGCAATCGACACTACGCCAGTCTGCGGCAGCGCGATCTGTTCCTGGCGCCATTGGCCGTTGGCGAGCGTGAAGCGCCACAGTCGTCCACGCACATTGTCGAACCCAGGGGCGAGCAGGGCGTCGCGCGTGGCCTCGATGTCGCCGACGGACTGGCGTGGCCCAGGCTGAAAGATCACCTCGATCGTGGGGGTCGCGCTCGTTGCCGTCGCCAGGGGTATGGCGAGCAGCGTGCCGCTGGCATAAATGCGTCCGCCAATTGTCCAGTCCTGCTCGATCGTGACGATCAGCCGGTCATGAAAAAACTGATGGATCGTTGCCTTGCGCGGCAGCGTGATCCGCTGCGGGCCCTCGGCGGCCATCAACGAGTACACCGTCTCGAAAAACGTCTCGCCCTCGACGGCGATGGCGATGTGGTCGCCGCTTTCGTCCTCGAAGGTCGCAACGCCGATGGACACATCCGTCGCTTCGCCGCGCATGATTTCTGTCGCGCTCGAAAGCGGCGTGCCGCGGCGCCATGCTTTCAGAATGAATGGATAACCGGACTCCGTCAGCGAGCCTTCGCCCCAATTGGTCGCCACCAGCAGCGTGTCGCGGTCGAGCCAGCCAATGTTGGACTTTGCTTCCGGCACGACGAAGCCGCCGTCCACAAACTGGCGCGTCTGCAGATCGAACTCACGATCCGTCGATGCATCCAAGCCACCGTTCGACAGCGAAATCATACAACGCACGCCGCTCGGATCGCAGTCGGCGCCCTGATACACCCAGTTCGCATTCTCGCTGCGCGCCAGCGCGTCGATATCGAGCACCGTCTCCCAACGCGGAGTGTTGGCCGCGTAATCATCGAGCCGCGCGCGCCGCCAGATGCCGCGCACATGATCGGGGTCTTGCCAGAAATTGTAGAGGTAGCCGCCGCGCACGTCGCCGAGCGGCAACCGGTCGCGGCTCTCCGCCACTTCAAGCGCTGCGTTCAACAGCCCCGCATAACGCGGATCGTTCTCCAACACCGGCAGCGAGCGCGCATTCTGCTCATTGACCCACGCGAGCGCCCGATCGCCCTCGACCTCTTCAAGCCAAAGATACGGATCGGCCGCGGTTTGCACCGCAGGCGCTTGCGCGTCCTGAGGCGGTGAGGCGCAACTCGCAGCCAAAGCCATCGCCGCAAGATAGGCGCCAAATCTCATCATCTCGTCGTCCCCTGAAATCTTGCCGCGACACTAGTCACGCCCGCCTGTGACCGCCAAGCAGCAAGCGACGCCTGACAGGTTTCGCAAGGTGACGTGTCGACTGTGACCGCACGACGGGGTACCGCATAGGCAAGCCACGGAGGGCAAAATGCGCGAGCTTCACATCAGCAAGCAGGACATCCGCACGACCGAGTTTGTGGAGGTCACGCCCGCGCAACTGGCGCCCGGCGCCGCGCGCCTCAAGCTCGACCTCTTCGCGCTCACCTCCAACAACGTCACTTACGCCGCGATGGGCGCGGGCGTGCTGGGGTATTGGGATTTCTTCCCGGCGCCCGAGGGTTTCGGCAAAGTCCCGGTCTGGGGTTTCGCCACAGTGACCGCGTCCAACGCGCCCGACGTCGCCGTCGGCGCGCGCTATTACGGCTATTACCCCCTGGCGGAGACGCTGGAGGTCACGCCGCGCAAAACCGCAACCGGCTTCATCGACACCGCGCCGCATCGCGCCGCCAAAGCGGCGCTCTACAACGTCTACACCGACACCACCGCCGATCCGGCCTACGACGCAAACTTTGAACCCGAACAAACACTCTTCCGCCCGCTCTACGGCACCGGCTGGTGGGCCGCCGACTTCATCAAGCAGGGCGAATCCAAAACAGTCGTACTCTCCAGCGCCTCGTCGAAGACGGCGCTCGCCACCGCGCACCAACTCCGCAATCTCGGCGGCGCCGAACTCGTCGGCCTGACATCGCAAAGCAACGAAGCTTACGTGCGCGAATGCGGCCTCTACGATCGCGTCGTGCGTTACGAAGATGCGGCCGCGCTGCAAGCCGAAGCGCCTGCGACCTACGTTGATTTCCTCGGCCGCGCCGAACTCAACAGCGCCGTGCATACGGCGCTCGGCGCCGCGCTCACCCGCAGCATCATCATCGGCGTCACTGATTGGGCCAGCCCACGCAGCGGCGCGCCGCTCCCAGGCCCGAAGCCCGAATTCTTCTTCGTGCCGACTTACGCCGCCGAGCGTCTCAAAGCCGAGCCGCACTTGCTGTCGGCCATGGGCCGCGACCTGCGCGCATTTTATCCCGCCTCCCGCGCGTTCGTGACTGCTGTCCGCATCCAGGGCGCCGACGCCATCCAAGCCGCTTGGGCGCGCTTGGCCGCGGGTGATGTCCCGCCCCGGGACGGGCTGGTGCTCTCGTTCTGATGTGCGGGGCCGCCTGCGCTCGCGTGCCGCACGAAAGCTCGAGGGAAACCGGGGGCGAGCTGCCTTCATGGTGTCGATTTAACAGGTGAACGTCGCTAGGCTGCACGTAACGTCAGACGACCCGAGGCTCCATGGCTCCCCAGACCCCGCTGCTCGATCAGATCAAGCTCCCGGCCGATCTTCGCCAGCTGGGCGAAGACCAGCTGAAGCAGGTCGCCGAAGAGCTCCGGGCCGAAATGATCAGCGCCGTCTCCGTCACCGGCGGACATCTGGGCGCAGGGCTTGGCGTCGTGGAACTTACCGTGGCGCTGCACTACGTGTTCGAGACGCCGCGCGATGTCGTCATCTGGGACGTCGGCCACCAAGCTTATCCGCACAAAATTCTCACCGGTCGCCGCGATCGCATCCGCACCTTGCGCCAAGGCGGTGGTCTCTCCGGTTTCACCAAGCGCACCGAGAGCGAATACGATCCGTTCGGCGCCGCTCACGCCGCCACCTCGATCAGCGCAGCCCTCGGCTTTGCCGTCGCGCGCGATAAACGCGGCGACGATAGCCACGTCATCGCCGTCATAGGCGACGGCTCGATCTCTGCCGGCATGGCCTATGAGGCGATGAACAACGCGGCGGAAACCACCAAGCGCCTCATCGTGATCCTCAACGACAACGATATGTCGATCGCGCCCCCGGTGGGCGGCATGAGCTCGTATCTCGGGCGCCTCGCCTCGTCGAAAACCTATCGCCGCATCCGCAAGACCGCCAAGTCCGTCGCCGAACATCTGCCGGCGCCGATCCATGACGTCGCCAAGAAGGCCGAAGAATACGCGCGCACGATGGTGACGGGCGGCACCTTCTTCGAAGAGCTGGGCTTTCATTATCTGGGGCCCTTCGACGGCCACGACGTCGATATGCTGCGGCTCATCATCACCAACGCCAAGGACTTCACCGATCGCCCGGTGCTGATCCATGTCGTCACCAAGAAGGGCAAGGGCTACGCGCCCGCCGAAAACGCCGCCGACAAATATCACGGCGTCTCCAAGTTCGACGTGATCACCGGCCAGCAAGCCAAAGGCGCGAGCGCCCCGAGCTACACCAAGGTGTTCGCGCAATCGCTCGTGCGCGAAGCCGAGAAGGACGAGAAAATCGTCGCCATCACCGCCGCCATGCCGTCCGGCACCGGGCTTGATCTCTTCGGCTCGAAATTCCCCGACCGCACCTTCGATGTCGGCATCGCCGAGCAGCACGCGGTCACCTTCGCCGCCGGCCTCGCTGCTGACGGCATGAAGCCGTTCGCCGCGATCTACTCGACGTTCTTGCAGCGCGGCTACGACCAGGTCGTCCACGACGTCGCCATCCAGAAGCTGCCGGTGCGCTTCGCCATGGACCGCGCCGGCCTCGTCGGCGCCGACGGCGCAACGCATGCCGGCTCGTTCGATGTCGGCTATCTCGGCGCGCTGCCGGGCTTCATCGTCATGGCCGCCGCTGACGGCAACGAGCTTTCCCGCATGGTCGCCACCGCCGCTGTGATCGACGACCGCCCCAGCGCCTTCCGTTACCCGCGCGGCGACGCCGAAGGCCCGATGCTGGCCGATAGCGCAACGCCGCTCGAAATCGGCAAGGGCCGCATCCTGCGCGAGGGCACGTCCGTGGCGCTGCTCAATTTCGGCAGCCGCATGTCGGAAGCCAACAAGGCCGCCGACAAGCTCGCCGCCATGGGGCTCTCCACCACGCTCGCCGACGCGCGCTTCGCCAAACCGCTCGACGAAGATCTGATCCGCCGCCTCGCGCGCGAGCACGAAGTGCTGCTGACGATCGAAGAGGGCGCAATAGGCGGCTTCGGCGCCTTCGTGCTGCACTTTATGGCGAAAGACGGCCTCTTGGATCGCGGCGTCAAAATCCGCACGCTGACGCTGCCCGACATCTTCCAGGACCACGACAAGCCGGAAGCCATGTACGCCGAAGCCGGCCTCGACGCCGACGCCATCGCCAACGCCGCCCTGCTGGCGCTCGGGCGGGGCGTGAACGAGGCGCGGGCTTAAGCTACTTCGGACCGCCGGCTTCCAGCCGGCATCCGATGCTTGCCACTGCACGGCGCTGCGTGATTGAAACGGTGCATGCCGGCTGGAAGCCGGCGGTCCGAAGTTTTGCGCACGCGCGCCTTGAAAACCCAAGCGCTTGGGTTTATCGTTCTCCCATGCCGACCGTGCATACGTTCGACGGCCATCGGGTGTTCATCCCAACCAATGATCACCGGCCCGCGCACGTTCACGTCGTCAAAGGCGGGAACGAAGCCATCTTCTTCCTGAACTGCCCGAGCGGTCCGGTCTCGCTTCGCGAGAATTACGGCTTCAAGCGAAGCGAGGTCTCCGCGATCGAGCGCGAATTCAATCCGAAGGTCGGCCGTTTATGCGCCGATTGGGAGCACATTCATGGCGAGCCCTGAGCACTTCAAAGCAGCGACCGCCGCCGGCAAAGCGGTGCTAAAATCGCAGCCCACGGCGTTGATGGCGCACTACGAACCAAAGATCGGCCAGGTCATCATCACGCTCAACACCGGCCTTCAGTTCCTGCTCGACCCGAAAAAGACCCAAGGCCTGCAGGGCGCATCGCGGAAAGCGCTGAGCGAGATCGAGATCACCGGCCCGGGGCTCGGTCTCTACTTCCCGAAGGTCGATGTCGACGTCTCCATCGCCGGGCTTCTCGCCGGCCATTTTGGATCGAAGGCGTGGGCCGCGAGCCAGCTCGGCAAAACCGGCGGCAGCGCCA
>Ga0163146_10007473_pt1 | contig 11976 bp, 10 predicted proteins | sample OliLakLV19MP7G1_FD_148648 | JGI IMG/M metagenome (GOLD analysis project Ga0163146, IMG submission 148648) | Freshwater microbial mat bacterial communities from Lake Vanda, McMurdo Dry Valleys, Antarctica - Oligotrophic Lake LV.19.MP7.G1 | ecosystem: Environmental > Aquatic > Freshwater > Lake >... | reverse complement strand
CATGCACGTCCCTTGAAGGCAAGCAGAGCCAGACCTGCGAGCGGCACGCCCGTCATCGCCGCCCACTTGACGTAGTGCCAACTCCGGACATTGCGAGACAGCACCGCCCACGCCGCCACCAACCCAACCACAACCGCCAACCCAAGCCGCACCACGAGAAACAGTCTGAGCGATTGAGACCCGCCGCTGCGCATGGTCATCGTCCCGTTGGGCACGCTCAACCAACCCAGAAACGACGCGACGAAGAACGTCCCTGCCACGCACGCCAGCGCCATCCCGGGCCCTTCGCGGAAAAAACCTCGCGCGAACAAAACTCCGATCGCGCCCGACAGCCCGATGCACAGTTCCATCCCCAGCAACAAGTAGTATGGCTGGCTGGCCCGCATCGTGAGGATCGACACGCCCACTGCACTCAATACCGCTAGGACGCTCACAACCAATATGAGCGAACGCAGGCTCTTCCCGATATCCGGCAGAACAGCGATGCCCTCAACAAGGGAACGATTGACGACATTCATGTTGGCTGGCTTCGTTTCCATTCCAAGGAACCAATCCTATCGACTTGCAACGTCCGCCGATTCGTGCCATTGACGCTGGCTGCTCTTCAATCAGCAGCAATCTTGTCAATTTTACCGAACAAAAAACGAAAAATATGTATCGGACCTGAAGCCCCCCCCACGGCTCAACCGATGCTGAACATGCGAAGATATGCAATCCACGCATGCTCGATCAGTCAGGAATCGACAGGTCAGAAACCAACAGGTCAGGAGTAGTCACGGATGGCTCACAATGCTCCCGCCAATTTCTCAGGTGGTCTTTCAGGCAGTTCACCGGTCGAAGTCGCCGCTCGTCGGCTCTATGCCCGCGTCCTCTCGCAATGGGCGATGGACTTGATGATGCTGCGACGCGAAGGCCTGGACCAACCCACCGCCCGAGGCAGTCAGAACTACATCGCTCCTCCAACCTGGGAAGGCGCGTTCGTCGGCCATGGCGAGGCCATGCGATGGGTTGGCGGCTCGTTGGAGCGTGAATTGCGATGGAAGCCAGCAGCCCGCAAGGCGGCCTGAACGCACCATCGCAGGTTTGGACCGATCGATTTCCATCGCGTGGGACTCGATTCCCGAAGTCAAGGACGACACCATGAGTGGCATCAGCACAGGCACAGGGATCTTCAGCGGCATCGACTCACGCTCGATCATCGATCAATTGATCGCCATCGAGTCGCGACCGAAGCAGTTGGCACAGTCTCGTATTGCCGGCCTGCAACAGCAGCGCGCGGCGTTTCTAGACATCAACGCCCGTCTTGGTTCGCTCAAGACCTTCGCCGCGTCGTTCCGCATCGACAGGACCTTTGATGCCAAGACCACCAGCAGCAGCAACGAGAACATCCTCACCGCCACCGCAAGCCTCACGGCGGCCACGGGGAGTTATTCATTCCGCATCGACCGTTTGGTGACCACCCAGCAGAGCATCTCGCGCGGCTTTGCCGATCGTAATTCCAGTGGCCTGGGCCTTCCCAGCATCACCGTCGAATCCGCCAAGGCCCGCCTCGACGCCAACACCGCCCTCGCCGACCTCAACAACGGGTCGGGCGTGCAGCGGGGCAAGATCATCGTGACCGACTCTGGCAATCGGGCGGCGACCATCGACCTTTCGAGGGCCGTGTCGGTCGAGGATGTCGTCAACGCAATCAACGCCAATGGAACGGCCCAGGTGACCGCGAGCGTCAAGGACGGATCATTCGTCATCAAGGACAACGCGGGCGGCACCATCACGATTGCCAACGGCGCGGGTTATACCACAGCGACCAGCCTCGGACTGCCTACGGCCACCACCACTGGTGGAACCGTCACCGGCTCGCGCGTGTACGGGCTCAACGCCAACACTGCCCTCACCACGTTCAACGACGGCAACGGCGTGCTCATCAAGCAGAATACCAACTCCACCACATTCGCCAACTTCAATATTGTGGTGGATGGCACCAACGTTGCAATCAATCTCAGCGATGTCTACGAGGCTGCCACGGGTGGTGGTGCAGCCACCAAGATACGGTCCGGGGTCAGCACCACGGGCGGTGTGATCCAGCGCATCAACGATGCCCTGACCGCAGCCAACTACAACGAGGTTCGCGCGTCCCTCAACGCCGACTCTGGTCGGATCGAACTCACGGATTCACTGGGACGCTCGTTCGAGATAACCGAGGCCGGCGGCGGAAGCACCGCCCGCGACCTTGGCCTTTCGGGCAATGGAACGGGCTCGCTCAATGGCCGTCGCGTGCTCGCGGGGCTCAATAGCACGCTGGCTACCAGCCTCAACGGCGGTGCGGGTGTTGCTGGCGATGGTGTGCTGAACTTCACGCTCCGCAACGGCAGCACCTTCACCGCTACCGTCGACACCACCAAGTCAATCACCGACATCCTCGCCGACATCGAAGCCGCCAGCGCCACAACGCCCGGCGGACCAGCCCGCGTCCGCGCCACGCTGGATTCCAAAGGCACGGGCATCCTCCTCACCGACACCACGGGGGGCACCACCAGCAACCTCATCATCACCGGCTCCAGTGGGAATGACACAGCGGCGAGCCTAAAGATCTCAACGGGGACGATTGGGGTTGCGGCGAGTTCGGTTTCCAGCGGCAATCTCCAGAAACAATACATCAGTTCGAGCAGCCTCCTCGAAAAACTCAACAATGGCAGGGGCGTTGGGACGGGCAAGTTCCGCTTGACCGACAGCGCGGGCCGCATCGCAACAATCGACATCAGCACCGACAGCAAGACGATCGGTGATGTCATCATCGAAATCAACGCCGCTGTCTCAACTACGGGCAGCGGCGGGACCGGGGGCGAGCCCCTCAGCATCCGCGCCCGCATCAACGAGACGGGCGATGGTGTCGAGCTCTACGACACCGGCACTGGCGCCGGACGCATCAAGGTCGAGGACACCACGGGCACGGTTGCTAAAAGCCTGAACATCAACGGCACAGCGACGGGCACCGCGACCGGGGCGGACAACAAGATCAACGGCACGCTCGAACGCAAGATCACGTTTGGCCTGAGCGATACATTGGACGATGTGGTCCGCAAAATCAACGAAGCGGGTGGAGATGTCACGGCCTCGGTGATCTCAGACGGCACTGGTGCAACTCCCTTCCGCCTCGCTCTCACCAGCAAACTCAGCGGGCGTGACGGACGAGTGATTATCGACTCGGGCGCGGTCGATCTGGGCATCACTTTTTTATCTCAGGGCGAGAACGCGCTGGCGTTCTTTGGCTCTGGAGATGTCGCCAACTCCATCGCCGTGACCAGTTCCTCCAACATCATCGACAACATTCTGCCGGGCGTCAAGATCGACCTCAAGGGCACGAGCCAGGATCTGATCCAACTCAACGTGACCAACGATAGTGCGAAACTCGAGAAGTCTGTGACCGACTTCGTCGGTGCCTTCAACACCGTGATTGATCGCATCAACACCCAAACCAGGTACGATCGAGAAAGCAATCGCAGGTCGCCCCTGACGGGCGACGGCACCACCATTGAACTCAAAGCAGCCCTATCGCGCGTCGTTCAGCAGCGGGCCCAGAACGTAACCGGTCGCTACCAGCGCCTCGTCGATGTGGGTATCAAGATCGGGAAGGACAGCAAACTGGAGTTTGACGAAGACAAGTTCCGCGAGGCCATCGCGGCCGATCCCGAGGCGGTCGAAGCCCTCTTCACCACGCGCACGCTGGAAGGAACGCAGACCCAGGAAGTGGAGCCGGGCGTCACGGTCAACAACCCAAACTTTGGCTCGACCTTCTCCTCGCTGGGTGCGTTGGGCCAGATCGAGGCGCTCACGGATCGATACGTCAACTCGATCAGCGGCGTGCTGACCAGCCGCAACAATGGTTTGCAACGACAGATCGACTTGCAGACCAGCCGCATCGAACTTCTGGACGTGCGCTTGGCTTCGCGCCGGAGCGTGCTGGAGCGCAAGTTTGCCGCGATGGAGAGCATTGTGGGCAAGTTGCAGCAGCAAGGCTCGTCGCTCAACTCAATCGGTCGCTAAGCAACACTGTTGGACTCAACTCACCCACTGCCACGACCGATAGTTTCCCGCATGAGCCTCCCGCAACGCCAGAACGATGTCGCCCCCGCGCATGCCCAGGCAGCTCAACAGCCAGCTCAAGAGGCAGTTCAACAGGCCACAGCGGGCGCGGCGATCAATCTTGGTGCAAATCCACTCTTTGATGCCGCAACCCAGCAAAAGGCCCGCTCCGCCAACGCTTACCTGCGCACGCGTGTCATGTCGGCTTCGCCCGAAGAACTTCGCCTGCTCTTGCTCGAGGGCGCGGTGCGCTTCGCTGGCCAGGGTCGAGAGGGCATCGTCTCCAAGAACTACGAGCAGTCCTTCACCGGGCTCTCCGGTGCCCGCGACATCGTCATTGAACTGATGACCACCATTCGCGAGGATGTCAATCCCGATCTCGCTTCAAACGTCAAGGCGCTGTATCTCTTCATCTACCAGCAACTCATCGAAGGCGGGCACGAGCGCGACATCGTGAAGATCGACAAGGCCATCGAACTGCTCGACTATGAGGTCGAGACCTGGAAGTTGCTGATGCAGCAACTCCACAAGGAACGAGCCAGCACTCTGGCGCATGCAACGCCATCGATCGATCCGATCACCGCTGCATCCTCCGGTATCGGCTCCGCCCCTGCAAGTCGCGCCCCGCTCGCGGTCCAGGGCTAAGCGTCAATCAAACCTGATCGCGTACTTCACGAACTCCGTCCCCAGCGTCATACCCAGCCGCTCGTAGAGCGCTCTCGCACTGGCGTTGGTCTCCTGGGTCTCAAGCGTCAGACGCGCCGCCCCGTCCTGCCTCGCGAATGCGATGCAGGCAAGCGTCAGCGCCTTGCCGATGCCACAGCGGCGCAACTCGGGACCAACATACAAGTCATTGAGGTGCCAGACGCGGGCAAGCCCGACGCTAGTAAATGTCGGATACATCTGCGCGAAGCCCGCAGCAACGCCACCAGATCGAGCAACCAAGATCACCGACTGATTCCGCTCGATCCTTTCACGCAGGAAGACCTCGCACCGCACACTATCCCCGTGGGCTTTGCCATAAAACTCTCGATACTCCGCGAACAGCGGAGCAATGGCGGGAACATCATCCAATCCTGCACGAGCGATAACCAGTACGTTTGTCAGACAGGTACCCTCACTTCCAACCGCCGATCCACCTGGTTACTCGAATGGCCCCAACTCCTGCTTGCGATACGTCAACTCCACGTCACCACGCAGATTCTTGACCCGCCACAATCGAAACCGTCTCGCGTTGCTGAGTTTTTCCGCAACGCGTCCGACCGCAGCGCTGCGTGCCTGCTCATCCCCCAGCAGCATCGGCGCGATGTACACGATCGCCTCGTCAACGAGGTTCTCCTCAAACAATGAACCAAGCAGGCCCGGCCCCGCCTCAACCATCACCGTCGATACGCCGTGGTCGCGCATCAGTGTTCGCAGTAGTTCTGAAAGATCCAAGCCGTTGCCAGGCCCCTGATCCGCGATCGGCACGATCGTGATGCCCAGTTGATCCGCCGCCGCACGCTTCTTGGCTGTATATGTCGTGCATGCCATGCTGCGCTCCACCGCCAGCAGCGTTGGATACTCACGGGCGGTCGTGGCCAACTGGCAATCAAGCGGCATGGAAAAGTCCGAATCCGCGACCACACGCTTGGCGACACGCCGCGGGGCATGCGCGATCCGCGCCGTGAGCAGCGGATCATCGGTGACGACCGTTCCAATCCCCGTCAGAATCGCGTCCACCCGCCCACGCATCAGGTGGACCCTGCGCCGCGCCCAGGCCCCGCTGATCCACTTGCTCTCTCCCGTGCGAGTCGCAACCCGCCCGTCGATGGTCTGTGCCCACTTGGCAATGACCCAGGGGAGCCCGGTTGTGATTCGCTTCACGAACGAGTCGCTCACACCGGTGGCCAGCAGACTCTCGCTGCTGACTCGGGTAAGTATGCCCGAATCGCGCAAGACTTCCTCGCCTCCCTTGGCCACATTGTTGGGATCGCGCCGCGCGTAGACCACTTCGCCCACACCAGCCTCGATCAGCGCGTGCACGCAGGGCGGCTGCTTCCCGGTGTGTGCACATGGCTCAAGCGTGACATACACCGTCGCGCCATGTATATCAACACCCCGTCGGCGTGCATCCTCGATCGCCTCCACCTCAGCGTGCAACGACCCGAACATGCGATGATGCCCGCACGCCACCACCTCCTCGCCCCGCGCGATCACACACCCCACCATAGGATTGGGCTCGACATCTCCAAAGCCGCGCAGCGCAAGCCGGGCCGCCTGATCCAGCATCAACCGATCAAGATGGGACCGGGACGCGGCCATTGCTGATTGTTCGCACGCTTGTCGTCGAAGGCTCCGCCAACTTTGGTTCCTCTTCAAGTTCGGGCCACGCTCAGCAACCACCAACGAACTCGCAATCTCCACCGCTTTGCTGTCCCGCCATTCTCTTCATTTTTATCGTCTCTCCTTCTCTATCGTCTCTCCTTCTCTTGATCCCCGGCTTCTGCTAGACTTGCGCCCATGGCCCCGTCTACCAACGCCGTACCAACGCCAGCCGATGTCGTCGCAGCACCGCAGCGCGTCGATCCTTCGACGCAACGCAAGTTCATCCGCGACCTGGGCACACCCGAGTTTGTGCGTGGTCTCTTCTCGATAGCCAATGCGCAACTTGGACAGACCCGCCAGGGCAAGCCCTACCTCAAGTGCATCGTGGGCGACAAGACGGGCGAGATGCCCGCACGCATGTGGACTATCGAGGAGCCGACATTCCGCCGCCTTCCCACCGATGGCTTTGTCTATCTCGAGGGCGAGACCCAGGCGTACCAGGGCGATGTGCAACTCATCATCCACACCATCGAGCCCGCGGAGCCCAACGCCGAGCAGATGCGCGAACTGCTGCCCTGCACCACTCGCGACATCGATGAGATGTTCCGCGAGGTTGAACGCCTGCTCGCGACGCTCCAGCATCCCGCCGCCAAGGCCCTTGCTCAGACCTACTTAAGCGACGCACACCTCATGGATGGCTTCAAGCGCGCACCCGCTGCCAAGAGCATGCACCATGCTTGGCTGGGCGGCTTGCTCGAACACACCATGACGCTGATGCAGATCGCCGATGCCATCTGCCCGATCTATCCCAAGGTCAACCGTGACATCATCATGCTGGGCCTCTTCCTCCACGATCTGGGCAAGACCCGCGAACTGGTCTACGACCGTGCCTTCGGCTACAGCGATCGTGGCGAACTGATCGGCCACATCGTCGACGGTGCCATCATGCTCCACGACAAGGCCCAGATCGTGATGCGCGAGCACGGCATGCGACTGCCCCCGGGCCTGCTCACTGTTCTCCAGCACATCATCCTCAGCCATCACGGTCAGCCCGAGTTTGGCGCTGCCAAGGTGCCCATGACGCCCGAGGCCATCATGATCAACCTGATCGACAACCTCGATGCAAAGACCGTCATGGCCCTCGCCGCGACCCGTGACGAACGAGGCCCCAAGGCGGAGAGTCCGGGCAGTTTCACCGAGAAACTCTGGGCTCTCAACACCAAGCTCTTCAAGCGCGATCCGCTAGCCTCCTAAGGCCTCGAACCTAAAGCCTGCACAAGTCGCTGCTCGTTCCACACCTCGATGCCTAGTTCGCGCGCTTTGTCGAGTTTGCTGCCCGCTTCCTTGCCCGCGATCACCATGTCCGTCTTCTTGGAAACGCTGCCACTCACCTTGGCCCCCAGCGCTTCCAGCCGCTCGCTCAACGTTGTTCGGTCAAAGCCTTCGAGCGTGCCCGTCAGCACGATCTTCTTACCGGCAAATGCCGACGAAGGGACCGAAGTCGATGCGGCTAAAACCGTTGATCGCGTGGTGGGATCGATCCACTCCTTGCTCGTCAAGTCCACGCCCGCCTCCCGCAATGCGATAAACGTCGCCCGTGCTGGTGCACTGTGCAAATACGCATGGACCACATGCGCAGTGCCATCGCCCAGTCCCGTCTCAGGGCGAAGCGACGGCTCACTCGCATAGCCCAGGGCCAACGCACGCTCCTTGCTCAGACTTCGCGGACGCAACTGCTCCTCGCTCGCTTCGAGCAGTGCTTCGACATCCCGAAACTGCTTCGCCAGCATTTTGGACGTGCTCTCGCCCACATGACGCATGCCCATCCCCGCGAGCAGTTTTGCCATGCCCCGCGACTTGGCCGCCTCGATCCCCGCGAGCAGGTTGTCAACCTTCTTCTCGCCCATCCGATCCATCGCGAGCAGTGTGCTTCGATGCTCGCGCAAGTGAAAAATGTCCGCGAACGAATGCAGCGGAATCCGCCCGCCTTGCTTGTCGGCCTCGCGAATCTGATCGATCGTCTTCTCGCCCAATCCCTCGATATCCATCTGCCTGCGACCCGTGAACCACACCAGTTTCTCTCGAACCTGCGCGGGACATTCGGGATTCATGCAGCGTCTCGTCGTCTCTCGATTCGGATCCTGCTCAGCCTCGGGGGGCTCCACTTCTGCGGGCGAGCCACACTCCGGACACGCCCTAGGCGGCAACACCGCCATCGCGTCTTGCGCCCGCTGCTCCAGCAGCAGCCCAACCACCTGCGGAATGATCTCGCCCGCTTTTTCAACATACACCGTGTCGCCAATGCACAAGTGCGCCGTTGCTCCCGCCGGGTCGTCGGGGTTCACGGGCAACTGGCGAAGCCGCCCGTAATTGTGCAAGGTCGCGTGCTGCACCACTGTTCCACCAAGCAGTACCGGCTCCATCGTCGCCCGCGGCGTGATCTTCCCCGTCTTGCCGACCTGGTGCGCAACACTCACCAGCACAGTGGTCTTCCGCTCCGCAGGATACTTATACGCGATCACCCATCGCGGACTCTTGCTGGTCGTGCCCAACGCACGCTGATCAGCAAACGCATCCAGACGCACAACCATGCCATCCAAGGCGTAGTCCATCGTGCGACGTTTCATCTCAACCGAGCGAATCGCACCCAGAATCTCCTCGACCCCTTCGCACCGAATGCTCCCCGGGTTTGTCGGTATCCCCAATGCCCGAATTCCAGCGAGAAATTCCCAGTATGTCCCTTCCATCTCCCCTTGCGACAGGCTCGCAGAATCCGCCGACACGTACTCGCCCCGCCCATGGGCCACGAAGCGCAACTTGCGCGATGCGACCAACTTCGGGTCCAGGTTCTTGAGCGTCCCAGCCGCAGCGTTGCGGGGGTTCATGAACAGTTCCTCGCCCGCTTCCTCGCGCTCCCTATTGACTCGCTCAAATTCCTTCAGCGAAAAGAAAACTTCGCCGCGAACCTCAAGCACCTGCGGCACGCCTTCCCGCTCGTTTCCAAGTTGCAGCGGGATACTGCGAATCGCTCGTGCCGCGTGCGTGACATCGTCTCCCTTGGTCCCATCGCCCCGCGTCACCGCATGAACAAGCCTGCCCTCCTCATACCGCAGCGAAAGAGCCAGCCCATCCACCTTGGGTTCCGCAACCGTAAACAACGGGCTATTGGGCCGCAACGAAGACGTTTGAGGTTTGTCGAGTTCGCGCAGCATGCGCTCGTACCACTCGCGCACTTCCCCCTCGCTATACGTGTTGTTGATAGACAGCATGGGAAGAGCATGCTTGATGGTCCGAAATCCGGTGATCGGCTCTCCACCCACGCGATTGGTCGGACTGTCCGCATCATCCAACTCTGGATGCGCGGCTTCCAACTCCGCCAATTGCTTCAAACGCCGGTCATACTCCGGGTCCGACATGATCGGGGCCGCATCGATGTAGTACGCCCGATTTGCGCGATCCAAAATCGCCCGTAACTCAGTGACTTGTTTGGCAACCTGCGTCATGCTCACCATGCATCGTTGGCACACGAACGTACACAGTCATCCCGCGCATTTTCAGGCTCTATTCAGGTATCAATAACGGGACAGATTGGAGGCTGAAATACGCGCTATAATCACTGTCGGCATTGCAGGACGTGGTCGGTTGATCGGTTCTTGTGCGGTGCCATCGGAGTTTCACTTTTTGGCACACGCACAATCGCGTTCTCACGCCAGCGGTTCTGGCAGACCCTCGGCTTCTCACTCAACCAATCGTAAACAAGGCGGGCATGGGCCCAGCCGAAGCGATAGCCACGCCGGGGGGAGCACGCATCCACGCGTGCATTCGCCTGCCCACCCCATGGCCCACCTCGACGATCCTCGCCCAGCATCACTGGGCCTGCACCAGCACGCCGGCGGGACATCACCCGCCGCGGCGACCACCTTTGCAGAAATTGGCCTGCACGAAGTTCTGCTCAAGGCCCTCGTTGAAGAGGGCTACCTCACACCAACGCCCATTCAGGCCCAGGCCGTGCCAGTCATCATGTCGGGCAAGGATGTGCTTGGCTGCGCCCAGACCGGCACAGGAAAAACCGCGGCCTTCGCGCTGCCCATCCTGCATCGCATGTTGCAGCAACCCGTCGACAAGGCTCGGCGCGGGGCGGCCCTGCCACGCGTGTTGGTTCTCAGCCCGACGCGCGAACTGGCGACGCAGATCGCTGAGAGTTTTGCGACCTATGGCAGGCATACTGGTTTTTCTCACGCCATCATCTTCGGCGGCGTCAGCCAGTTCCATCAGGTCAAGGCATTGCACCGCGGCGTTGACATTCTGGTCGCCACGCCGGGCCGCCTTATTGACCTCATGCAGCAGCGATTGGTCAACTTGTCGCAAGTGGGCGTCTTCGTCCTGGACGAAGCCGACCGCATGCTGGACATGGGCTTCATCCGTCCCATCCAGCAGATCGCCGCAGCACTGCCCAAGGAAGCGGGCAGGCAGCGTCAGACGTTGCTCTTCTCTGCAACCATGCCGCGTGAGATCATGCATCTGGCCGAGTCGCTGCTTCATCATCCCGTCAAGATTTCCGTGACACCAGTCTCCAGCGCAGCCCCGCAGATCGAGCAGGAGTTGTACCACGTCCACCGCTTGCAGAAGCAGGCGTTGCTGACGCACCTGCTGGACGAGTTGGATGTCCAGAAAGGGGTGGTCTTTACCAAGACCAAGCACGGCGCGGACAAAGTGCAGAAAAAGTTGCGCGCAGCCGGGATTTCCTCCGAAGCAATCCATGGCAACAAAGCACAGAACTATCGCACTCGCGCTCTCGCTTCATTCCGCGACGGACGGGCGCGAGTGCTGGTAGCGACCGATGTCGCGGCCCGCGGACTCGATGTCGATGACATCACGCACGTCTTCAACTTTGACCTCCCCATGGAGCCCGAGGCCTACGTCCATCGAATCGGACGCACCGGTCGCATGGGCAAGAAGGGCCTGGCGATCTCCTTCTGCGACAGCGACGAACGCAACCTGCTCCGTCAGGTCGAGCGATTGACCGGCAAGAAAATTCCCACCAAAGTGCTGCCGCCCCTGCCTTCTTTGGACCAGGTAGTCGCTGAGCACGCGGCCAAGCACGAAGCATGGGAACAAACGCACGGCGGGGCTGGGCAAGGCGGCGGGGGCGGAGGTGGAGGGCACTCAAGAGGTGGACGAGGACCCTCGATGCGAACCCAGGGCGATGACCACGCGCCGCGGCGTGATCGCGGCCCGCGCTCAGATCGGCCTGCACCGAGGCCATCCCAACAACCCGCCCAGCCACGCACTGGCGATGATGCCACCATCTTCCGAGGTGGACAGCCACGTCGTGATGACGATCGACGCGGCGGTGGCCCGCGCCAAGCATCACGCACCAATTACGCACCTCGCGATGATCGCGCTTTTCAATACGGAAACGATGGTGGTCAACGATACAACCCGTATGGTGGTCAAGGTGGTGGTCAAGGTGGTGGACAAGCGAGCGGACAAGCGAGCGGACAAGGTGCTGGCCAAGGCACCGGCAATCGTGAAGGTTTCTCCGTCCGACCAGAATTCAATCCCGCAAGCCCAAGACGTGGTGGC
>Ga0163146_10007453_pt1 | contig 12000 bp, 9 predicted proteins | sample OliLakLV19MP7G1_FD_148648 | JGI IMG/M metagenome (GOLD analysis project Ga0163146, IMG submission 148648) | Freshwater microbial mat bacterial communities from Lake Vanda, McMurdo Dry Valleys, Antarctica - Oligotrophic Lake LV.19.MP7.G1 | ecosystem: Environmental > Aquatic > Freshwater > Lake >... | reverse complement strand
CACTTCCTGCGCGCTGCCGGATGACACGCGTCGCTCGGCTAACCCAATGCTGGTGCGCAGAAAAACATGGATTTGCCCAAAGCGGTAAACCCCGCGTAGCAGCGGGCGAATGCTGTAGCCGAGCGCAACAGTGGCTCCGGGTTGCAACAGCCCTTGCCTCATAAAATCCCGAATTTGCAATTGGAACGGGAGCTCGTCAATGAGCTGGAAACGCCAGGCCATGCGGGTGTTGTTCTGCACCGTCAGGCGAATGGCATTGTCGTCGCCGAGCGACAGCAAGCGGGGCATGACGCGGTGCGGCTCGCAGGGCCGGCCCCGCCCAAACAGCAGCGCCAAATCAACACCGAGAAACCCGCACAAGCCCGCCAGCGCCACATGCGCCACTACCAAAAGCGGGAGCCAGGCAAACGAGACCGCGTACAACAACACCAGCACGCCCAGCCCATAGAACAACCGATTGCGCAGGTACACGGCTGACCAGGCGGCGCGCAGCGCCGCCAACCCCGAGTATCGCGCTTCGACGGCGGGCTGGCTCATCGCGGTACTTCCAGCGTTTCCAGGATCTCGCGAATCACGTGCTCCGGTTCAACACCCTCCAACTCGCGATCGCTGGTGAGCATGATGCGGTGATTGAGCACCGGATAGGCCATAGCCTGAATGTCTTCAGGGGTCACAAACGAGCGCCCGCCAATCATAGCAAAGGTTTTGGAAGCGCGCAACAGCGCCAGCGAGGCGCGCGGCGATGCCCCCAGATAAATGCCCGAATTGTTGCGGGTGGCGGCCACGATCGCGGCCACGTAATCGCAGAGCGAATCGGTGATGTGCACCTGCTCAGCCAGTGCCTGTCCCTCCAGAATTTGCTCCGCGCTCAATACCGGCGCCACCTGCTCTCCGCGCAGACCGGCGTAATTATCGCGAAAGCGCCGCAGCAACTGCTGCTCCTCTTCCACCGATGGATAACCCATGCGCACCCGGAACAGAAAGCGGTCTAATTGCGCTTCCGGCAGGCGGTAAGTACCCTCCTGCTCAATCGGGTTTTGCGTGGCCACTACAAAAAAGGGCGGGGTAAGCGCGTAGGTAACGCCATCGTAGGTAATCTGGCGCTCTTCCATCACCTCAAACAAAGCGGACTGCGTTTTTGCCGGTGCCCGGTTGATCTCGTCAATCAGCACCACTTGCGCAAAAACAGGCCCTCGCTGAAATTGAAAGCGGCTCTGCGACAGGTCGTACACGGACGTGCCGATCACATCAGATGGCATCAGGTCAGGCGTAAACTGGATGCGCGAATAGTCCAGTTGCAGGCTGCGCGATAGCAGTTTAGCCATCAGGGTTTTGGCAATGCCCGGAACCCCTTCCACCAATACATGCCCGCCGCAAAGCAAGCCGGTGAGCATGTGCTCCAGCACCTGCTGCTGGCCGAGCACTATCTGGTTGATCTGATCGCGCACGCGATCCAGATTTTGGCCAAAGCGGTCCAGGGCGTCTTGCGAAGGGCCTTTTTGCGCTTCGCGCGCGAGTTGATCGTGCTCGGAGGGGTTCTGGTCATCCGTCATAGGTCAGGTACATTTTTCGTAAAACTGTTGCAGCTCGCGGTGCAGGCGAAGCAGCGAATAATCTTGAAACTCGTAGCGAGAATCCAACTCGCTCAACCGCCTGAACAGCGATCGCACCGATGCTGCATCAATGCCAGTCAAGCTGATCAGCCGCAGCGCGGTTTCTTCGGTCAGTCCCGGTTGCCGCAGGTGAAAGCGCTCGCGAAGAAAACCCATAAAATGCTCGCGCATCATCTCGCCGATGGCGCGGTGGTCGCTGCGCTGTTGGTAGTACAGCTTGGCCACGGTATTCAGGTATTCCAGGCTCTGGTTGCTCTTTGGGTTCAACAGGGGAATGGCTGCCTGCCTCCTGCGACTGCGGAACACCAGATACAGCAGCCCGATGAGCAACAACAAGTACCACGCCATGCGCAACGCGGGGTGGTTCAGCACAAACCGCAGCGGGCTCTCCGCGGGTTGATAAGGTGTTGTGGTGTTGCGGGTTCCGGCATCCCAAAGCAAATCGCCGGGCGTCAAGTGCGACAACACCCGTTCGGCATAGTCGCGGCCATCGGGCTGCACCAGGTAAAAATTTGCGAGCGCCATCGGTGTGGTGAAGATCAACATTCGCCCACGGCCAACAGGCAATTCCACCAGGTTTGCGCCCCGGAATTTGTCTTGCCCTTTTGCCATGCCTTCTGCTAAACCGAGCGTGCGCACTTCTGGAAAAAGAATGCGCAAGCTGTCCGGTTGAATCAGCGACCAGGGAAAAGGCTCGTCTTTGTTCCACACGCGGTAAACCAGTTTGTGGTCTTCTGCCGTTTTAAACGGTGCCTGCGAAAAATTCAACCGCAGCGCGGGCAGTTCCAACTCCATGTGCCAGTCAGGCTGGGTTAGGGTGATTTCGGCCGTGAAAAAAGTGTCCATGCTGGCCGGCGTCATTGCTTCAGCATAGGGCAAAGTGTCCATGCTGGCCGGCGTCATTGCTTCAGCATAGGGCAAAGTGTCCACGCTGGCCGGCGTCATTGCTTCAGCATAGGGCAAAGTGTCCATGCTAGCCGGCGTCATTGCTTCAGCATAGGGCAAAGTGTCCATGCTGGCCGGCGTCATTGCTTCAGCATAGGGCAAAGTGTCCACGCTGGCCGGCGTCACTTGTTCGGCGTGGGGCAACCGGCTGCTGTCCAAGCCGGGCAAGTAGTCTGGAAGCGCCTCATGCGCCAAAAAGACCGTGTTGCCCAGCGCAGCCCAGGCCGCCAGACTGTCCAGATCAGCGGGGCTCAATCCCGAATGGTGTCCAATAGAAAAGTACGTGCCCGCGAACGCCCGCAAATCCAAGTCAGCCGGGGCCTGCGTGACCATGCTTCGCTCCCCGGCATTAAATGCAGGAAGCAGGTGGTACAGCACCGACATACCATACGGATTGTTATCTTCATGCGCATAGCTCAAATACCAGCTCCAGTTTTGTCCGGAACCGCGCAGGCCAATAACCAGCGCAGCGATCAGCAAAACGCCTCCACCAATAAGCACCAACCGCTGCATGGAACTTATGCCGTTCACGATTGCTGTGTTGGGTTGGTTAGAGAAGATTTGGAAGGCGCTTGCCGAATGCGTTCCAGAAAGGCACTAAAAAGCGGGCTTAATCGCTCGGCATCCTGACGGCTCACTGCCGCATCTCCGTAGCGCGACCATTCAAAAACACCGCTCAAGTGCCGGTAAAGCATACGCAGATCGCCATGCGCCCCTAGTTCCTGCTCGTAGTCCCGGTTGGTTTTCTCCGGTCGCCAGACGATGCGTCCGCTTTGGCTCAGGGAGCGCATGACCGCCAGAAACTGGAAGCGAATAACATCGCGGAAGCGTTCCTCGCGCCATGCCAGGTCCAGTTGTGCGTCAAAGTCGCTGTCCAACAAACGGCGGGGATCATCTGGATCAAGCACCGTTCCAACCTGAACTTTAGCCGGATTCGCCGCGGGCGAAAGGCGCCGGTACACGAGCCACAGCAGCAAAAGCAGCAGGCCGCCGAGCAGCGAATACCCCAGCACAACCAGCAGGTCTTCAACCCAAGGGGTCCGTCGCGATGGTGCCTGCTGGCTAACTGTTGGCTCTTCCGGTGCCTCGTCGCTGTAGTTCAACCCCTCGGTGGCTTCGCGCCAGGAGGATTCATCCAGTCGCCGCAGCGTTGTGGTGCTGTCTGATGCCTGGCCAGATACGTGGAACCTGCTCAGGCAAAGCGCGAGCAGCAAGCCAAGCATAGGAAAGTATCTGGTCCAGGTGTTCATAGTCAAGTCCAGCGGTTGCTCGATTTTCCGAACCCTTCGACCCGCGCTTTCAAGCCCTGGCTTTCACTCAGTTCCAGCGCGTGAAAATAGTACCCCACCAATACGGCCAGGCTTAGGGGCAGGAGCAAAAAGGCCGCAGCGTAGGTTTGAAAAACGAGCATAAACGTAGGGAGCCGGCGCATAACCGGCTCTGCAAAAGGCAGGTTGGCGTGAAGGATGTCCAGGAAAAAACCCGACACCGGAGAATTGACCAGCGCCATGCCGACCACGCTGAACATAAGCATAGACCCAAAGCCCGCTACCAACGTAGGGATATCAACCCGGATTAAGTGCAGTGCGCGAACCAGCGATGTCCAGGGCAGGCTGCGCTCCCACCAGGCTGAACAGATCCAGAGGATACAAAGCGGAAAGAGCAGGGCAAAGGCGAATGGTCCCCAAAAGCCGGGAAGAAACAACGGCAGTTGTGCGGCAGCCAAGGGAGCCAATACCCCCAGCCAGCGAGGGGTGCTGCGGCCAATACCTTCTTGACTGGCTTCGGTCGTGCGGTTCGGAATGCCGGGATAGCCCGAAAACAAGGTCAAAACCAACATGGTCAGTAAAAAAAATCCCAACAGGTTGATTGGGGCCAACCAGGGTGCTGCGTTGTAGTTGCCAAATTGGGCGGTTAAGCGCAGGTAGTGGTCTGCGCTAAACAGGAATTGAAAAGGACTGTCGGTCGTGAAGCCTTCGGTTAAAATTAAGTGGTGATTCGGCAGGCGATCCATCATCGCGGCGGCCAGGAGTCCCAACCCCACAGCCACGAGCAAAACGCCGCGCAACACCAATTTGTAGATTCGCCCGAAATGCGCAAACGCCAACGCGAACAATTCGCCGGAACTGCGCAATCGGTTGAGCGAAAAAGGAATGCTGGACCGCGCGGGCAGCGGCGCCGGCGCTGCATCCGCCAGCTTTCCGCTCCTGGCCAATCTAAAGGGATACACCACCAGATAGCCGAGCACCAGGGTTAGCCAGCCCAAAATAGCCAACAGCCGAAGGGCATCCGGAAGCGCCGTTTCTCGTGTAATCCAACTCTCCAAAAAAGCCGCCATCAAGGTCATGAGCACGACAGGGGCCATGAGCCGTAAACCACGCACGGCAGAAAGTCGAAAGGCCTGCATCCGGGTCAAGGTGCCCGGGAACGCGATACCGCGACCCATCGTCAATCCGGCTGCCCCGGCCAAAACCATGGCGCTAATTTCCAGCGTACCGTGCTGCCAGATGGTCAAGGCGGAATGGCGGAACAAATCATACTCAACAAAAAAGTATTGAAAGGAACCCACCATAATGCCGTTGTACAATACCACAAACAAAGTACCGATGGCAAAAAGAACCCCCGAAACAAACGTGAGCACATCCACCAGGAGGTTGTTAAGCAAAATGCGAAGAAACATATCAATAGGCTTGCTGTCTTTGTAGACCTTCATCGGGTCGCCGGCCTCGATGTTGTCGCGCGTCATGCTCACATAGTCAGGGCCCAAAATCAATTCGGCAAACCCGGGGTCCTGCACGCTCGACAGCAAGCCAATGCACAGCGCACCCACAAAAACCAAAAACGAAAGCAGCAAGTCCAAACGAGCCGACCAAAGTTCCCTTGGCAATTCCAGCGTCCAAAAATTGCGGATGCCTGCCCAGGTCTGGTGGCGGTTGCGGTAAACGCGCTGAAAAATTCGCTGCGAAAGCTGGTTCAGGTAAGCCCGAACCGAGCGATTGGGATAAAAGGTCTGCGCGTAGGCCAGGTCTTCGGTGATCTGTACATACAAATCCGTCAGCCGCCGTGGCTCCGGTTTTGGGCTGTTGAACAGCGCCTCAAATTCCGTCCATTTGGCCTGGTTCTGGCGGATAAATTCGCTTTCGCGCATGGGAAGGAAATCCGCTGGCAACGCCTGACTTCGCAGAGCTGCCGGGTTTTGGCTAAAGATAAGTTTCTTCTCTTCCGCCTTGAACTCCGTTCGCTAAAAAGCCGCAGCTTTCGCGCGCAGGGCCTTATTTTGCGGGCGAAGGGCTTTCGTTCTCGCAACCAGGTTGCGCGTGGTGCCCGTCTCCTTTCGCCCGAAATTGACCGAAATTGCAGCCAGTTGCCTGATCCTACCCCCCGCTGAAAACCGCCGATATCCATACGCCGCAACAAGTAGTGATTCGCTACGAGCTGGCTTCGCTTCGCGAGCGCATCATGGCCTTTTTTCTGGACCAGGCAACTATCTGGTTTGGAATATTTGTTATATTTATCTTTATATTGCTAATTGGTGCGGACGAATCTCGCGCTATGCAATTGTTGACGGCATGGCTGGTCATTATCGTCTTTTGGAGCTACAGCCTGTTGATGGAAATTCTGCTGGATGGGCAGACGCTTGGCAAGCGGTTGATGGGCCTGAAAGTGGTGAAGCTAAGCGGCGTTGAACCTCGGCCTGCCGACTTTGTGATGCGCTGGATGTTCCGCCTGTTGGATATTTGGGGCAGCCTTGGGGCCCTGGGATGCCTCATGATTGGGACCACGCCAAACGCGCAGCGCATGGGCGATTTGCTGGCTGATACCATTGTGATTCGGCTGCGCCCCACGCAACACGTGGCCTTGCCGGCGCTGCTGCGCATGCATGAAACCAAAGCGGAGTCCGCGTTGTACAGCCGGGCCGGGCGCTTTACCGAAGACGAAATGTTGATGGCCATGGAAGTCCTGGACCGAGCAAGACGGCACCCCAACCCCACCAACCGCGCCCTGTTGAGCGAGCTCAGCGCCAAACTCGGGCAGGAATTGGCCATGTCGGCAGTGCCGGCCGACAAGGATCGTTTTGTCCGGCAGGTGATTCGCGATTATGTATTGCTGACGCGGTGAGGGGCTCTCGCCTCCACACGCTCCAGCGCCTTATCTTTAGGGTAGGCTTGCTAAAGGGTGCTCCTAAAAACGCTGCCGCTCGCTACCGACGGTCAATCCAGGTGGAACGAGGACGGCACACCCGAGCCCGCACAACCAGCATGGCGCTATCCTACCGTTGTGCAGGAGCCGCAGGCTGGCTCCACCGATGAACCCGCGCTCAACGTGTTTTTCCGTTGGCCCACCAACGAGATTTGGTTCCAAACCCACAGCAAATTCAGCTCCAAGCTATGGTCCGCGATCTGTATGGGCGTATTTTGGTAGAGCAGTCTGGCAGCAACCCTTGGATGACTTGGCCTGTATCGGATGTTCGCAGCGCGTTGTTGGTACAGCTTCGGTGTTGGAACGATCGTTCCAAAATAGTTCGAATCGTGCCGTACTGAGGGCTGCTGTGCGAAACACCCCAACCAAAGCGCTGCCCTCTATCCAGGATGACTTGCCCACACGCCAACCGCTTTTCCACAACAAATTATATGTTACATCGCACCTTTACGTTTTTGGTCTTGGGATTCCTGAGCACATGGGCACACGGGCAAACCACCGTAGGCACCTTGTTGTACCAGGACAGTGCGGAAACGGGTTACCTGCTCATGGCACCAGCGGTGAGCGACGACACTTGGCTCATCGACAATTGCGGGCGCGAAGTGCATCGTTGGACCTCGGATGCCCCTCCGGCCCTGGCTGTTTATTTGCTGGATGATGGCAGTTTGCTCCGGCCCGCCAGGGTGTCTAACACCTTTGATGCAGGGGGGACCGGCGGCCGGGTTGACCGCATCTTGTGGGATGGGCTGACGGCGTGGTCCTTTCTCTATTCCAGCGACACGGGCCATCAGCACCACGACATTCAACCACTCCCCAACGGCAATGTGCTCTTGCTGACCTGGGAAAAACACAGCGCGGCCGAGGCCATCGCCCTTGGGCGCAAGCCGGAAACCCTGCTGGATGAGTTGTGGTCGGAAAAGATTGTGGAAGTGCGCCCCACCGGGCCTGCGAGCGCGGAATACGTTTGGAGCTGGCGGTTGTGGGACCACCTGGTTCAGGACCAGGACCCACTGAAACCCAATTTTGGCAACCCCGCTGCTCACCCCGAGCGTGTAGACATCAATTACCTGCTTAATGAAGGTCCGTCGTCCTGGCGCGATTGGACTCATGCCAACAGCGTGGATTACCACGCCGAATTGGACCAGATTCTGATTAGTGTGCGCAATTTCCACGAAGTCTGGATTCTGGACCACAGCACAACCCGCGCGGAGGCGGCGGGCTCCAGCGGTGGCAGCAGCGGCAAGGGCGGCGACCTGCTCTACCGCTGGGGCAACCCGCAGGCGTATGGTCGCGGAGGTGCCGCCAACCAGGTTTTATACCAGCAACACGATGCCGCATGGGTGCCTCAGGGCTATCCCGGCCAGGGAAACATTACGGTGTTCAACAACGGCAAAGGTCGGCCCGAGGGGGTCTTTAGTACGGTGGAAGAGTTTACGCCTCCGCTTGCTGGTGACGGCAGTTACCTTCTGGCCCCCGGCGCTCCCTATGGGCCAGCATCCACCTCCTGGACTTTTGTAGCCGATCCACCGGAGTTGCTGAACGCTAAAAACCTTTCCGGGGCTCAACGCCAACCCAACGGCAATACCCTGATCTGTGCTGGTGCCACAGGTGATGCCTGGGAGGTAACGGCAGACGGCACGCTGGTGTGGCGCTATGTGTGCCCGGTCAATGCTGGTGGTCCCGTTGCTCAAGGCTCGGTGCCGTTCAACAACCAATTGTTCCGCCTGCCCCGCTACTTGCCAACGCATCCCGGCCTCTCCGGCAGAATTCTTTTACCTGGAGAGACCGTCCAAATTGAGCCCTTTGAGCCTGAATGTGATATTCTAGGTACGGGTTTAATCCAGCCTGTGGCCGTTCAAGAAGATTTTATCCACCCCAATCCTTTTCTGGACTTGCTCTGGGTAAACTCCCCAAGTGGTCTTAACTTTCGGTTGCGCGCCATGGATGCTACCGGTCGGCTGGTTTACGACCAACTGTTGCCCGACAGCGAAGAACCCCTTTCCACCGAAACCTGGCCTGTGGGGCTTTACATTGTACTGCTTTTTGATACCGACCAACACTTGATCGGGCGCAGAACGCTGCTCAAAGCTGAACGCTGACGATGACCGCTGCCTCCAACCGCTGCCTCTAAACGCTGCCTACAACCGCTTACTCTAAACGCCGACCCCCTTCTGAAATGAAAAATAGTACCCTATTGCTTGCCCTGGCCCTTCTGGCTGGAAACCTGACGTTTGGCCAGACGCGTACCGTCGGGCTGCTTTCCTTTGATCACGAAAAGGCGTTGCCGGGCTATAACCTCCATTTCCCGCACAACCAGGGCAATGCTTACCTGCTGGACAACTGCGGGCAAATTGTGCACCGCTGGGACGATGCCGTGTACAGGCCCGGAAACGGTATCAAGCTGATGCCGAATGGCGATATCGTGGTCTGCAAGGGCAGGAATGCCTTTTCTAACCCGACTTTTCACGCTGGCGGAGGTGGGGAGCTAATAGAGCGCCGCGATTGGGACAACAACCTGCTTTGGCAATTTGTGTACAACGATGCGCAATTCCGCCTGCACCACGATATGGCGGTGATGCCGAATGGCAACGTCTTGGCCATTGCCTGGGAGGTAATTGACAGCGTGGACGCTGTAGCCGCGGGTCGCGATCCTGCTTTGCTGACAGAAACTAACCTTTGGCCGGACAAGGTAATTGAAATTGAACCGGACGGGGGGGGGGAGCCACCATTGTCTGGGAATGGCGCGCCTGGGATCACCTGGTGCAGGACTTTAACCCTTCGGCTCCCAACTTCGATGTTGTGGGCAACCGACCTGAGCGCATTGATGTAAACTACGATACGCAAGACGGCATCGCCGACTGGCACCACGCCAACAGCATTGACCACAATGCAGACCTGGATCAGATTCTGCTGTCGGTGCCTCACTACAACGAAATCTGGATCATTGACCACAGCACCACCACGGCAGAGGCCAGCGGAACCATCGGCGGGCTTGCTGGCAGCGGCGGCGACTTGCTCTTTCGCTGGGGTAATCCAGCAGCGTATGACCAAGGCGGCCCGAGCCAGCAGAAGCTCTTTTTTAACCACGACGCCCACTGGGCAGACCAGGAACTAACCAGTGCCAGTGCGGACTACAACAAAATCGTGCTCTTCAACAATCAGGTGGGCGTCGACTATTCGTCCGCGCATCTTCTGATTGCCAACTTCGACACCTACGAATGGGACTACCCCATTTCGGGAAGCACCTGGGGTCCCTCCGGCTTTGACTGGACCTACGAGCGCCCGGTGCCTCAGGACATGTATTCTTCTGGCCTCAGCAGCATGCAATTGCTGCCCAATGGCAACACGCTGATTGCATCGGGCCGCCAGGGCTATGCGTTTGAACTGACCCCGGATGAAGAAATTGTATGGGAATACGTCAACCCCATGGAAGGTGGAAACCCCGTGGACCAAGGCACCGTGGTGCCATCTGGTGCCAATCAGCTCTTCCGCTTTTTGCGCTATTCAATGGATTACCCGGCGTTTGACGGTCGGGATCTTACGCCCAGCGGCTTTTTGGAATTGCTGCCTGATCCGGCGTTCTGTGCCTTGCCCACGGGTCTGGCCTCAGCCCCGGAATCCGGCGTTCGCCGCATTTTCCCCAACCCCGCTCACGACCTGGTCTACCTTGATTTGGACCCCGCTGCTGCCGGGCAGTTGCTCCAGATTTTTGACATCGGGGGAAGGGCAGTTTTTCAAACCACAACGCAAGGCACACGCATGAGCATCGCCGTGCAACACTGGCCGACGGGCACTTACGCCATCCTACTGAACGGCACAGCCGCTGGCCGGATCGTGCTCGTAGATTGACGAGAAGCCCTTTCGACCTGTTTTTCTCAGCCCCTACACGAGCTTCTAAAACCCCCATTTACGAGGCTCGCACAACTTTTAACGCTGGAGTTTACTGCTGTAAATGAGGATGTTAAAAATTGTGCCTTTCGAAGCAGGTGGGGTTTCTGGAGGTTCCCTAAGCTGGTTTGAGCACTTCTAATTCGCGCCCCACCTTAATAAAGGCGGCGATGGCGCGGTCCAGGTGCTCGCGGCTGTGGGCGGCAGAAATCTGCACCCGAATTCTGGCCTGGCCTTTGGGAACCACCGGGTAGTAAAAGCCAATGACGTAAATGCCTTCGGCGAGCAAGCGCTCGGCCATGGACTGGCTGAGGCGGGCATCGTAGAGCATGATCGGCACAATAGCGTGATCCCCGGGTTTGATGTCAAAGCCGGCCTCGGTCACCTGCTCGCGGAAGTAGCGGGTGTTGTCTTCGAGCCTGTCACGCAGCTCGGTAGTTTGGCTGAGCAAGTCAAAAACAGCAATCGAAGCCCCGACAATGGACGGCGCCACCGTGTTGCTGAACAAATAGGGGCGCGAACGCTGGCGCAGCAATTCCACAATTTCCCGCCGGCCGCTGGTGAAACCGCCAGAGGCGCCGCCCAGGGCTTTGCCCAACGTACCGGTGATGATGTCGATTCTGCCCATCACCCCGCGGTACTCGTGTGTTCCCCGGCCAGTTTTTCCCATAAAGCCGGAGGCGTGGCATTCATCTACCATGACAATGGCGTCATAGCGGTCAGCCAAATCGCAGATTTTATCCAACTGGGCAACCGTACCGTCCATGGAGAACACCCCGTCGGTTACGATAACCCGGTTGCGCTGCGCTTGGGCTGCCTGGAGCTGGGTTTCCAAATCGGCCATGTCATTGTGCTCGTAGCGGTAGCGTACCGCTTTGCACAGCCGAACCCCGTCTATGATGGAGGCGTGGTTCAGCGCATCGGAGATGATGGCATCTTCCGGGCCAAACAGAGGTTCAAAAACCCCGCCGTTGGCATCAAAAGCAGCCGCGTAAAGGATGGTGTCTTCCGTTCCCAAAAAGGTGGCAATCTTCTGTTCCAATTCCTTGTGGATGTCTTGTGTGCCACAAATAAACCGAACCGACGAAAGCCCATAACCTCGCTGATCAATAGCGGATTTGGCCGCCTCAACCACCTGAGGATGCGAAGACAGACCGAGGTAGTTGTTCGCACAAAAGTTAAGGACCCGGCTGCCGTCAGCAAGGGTGATCTCCGCGTCCTGCGGGGAGCAAATGATCCGCTCTTTTTTAAACAATCCGGCGGATTCAATGTCGAGAAGTTCGCTTTGGAGGCGTTGGCGTAGGCTGTCGTACATGGTAGGCTTAGGTTACAGGGGCAGGAAGGCCCAGGAGGC
>Ga0163146_10007429_pt1 | contig 12030 bp, 6 predicted proteins | sample OliLakLV19MP7G1_FD_148648 | JGI IMG/M metagenome (GOLD analysis project Ga0163146, IMG submission 148648) | Freshwater microbial mat bacterial communities from Lake Vanda, McMurdo Dry Valleys, Antarctica - Oligotrophic Lake LV.19.MP7.G1 | ecosystem: Environmental > Aquatic > Freshwater > Lake >... | reverse complement strand
GGGTGGGCTGGATCATCGTGGTCGGGGAGTGGCTCCGGCAGGCCGGGCCGCTTGGGGCGATCGTTGGGTTTCTGGCTGGTACCGCAGTGGTGCTGCTCGCGGCGCTCTGCTACGCGGAAATGGCGGGCAGCTTTCCCGTCACGGGCGGCGAGATGGTCTACTGCTATGAGGTCTACGGGCCCGGGGTCGGGTTCGTCATCGGCTGGTTCATGGTGCTCGCCTATGTCGCCATCGCGTCGTTCGAGGCGATTTCGATCGGCTGGGTAATGGAGAGTCTGTTGCCAGGAAGCCAGGGCCCGCTGCTCACTACCGTGGCCGGACAGCCGCTCCGAACCGGCAGCCTGGCCGCCGGGGTGTTGGGGACCTGGGGCCTGGCCTATATCAACTACCGCGGCATCAAATGGTCCGCCAAAGTCCAGGACGTGCTCAGTTGGACCTTTCTCGGAGCGGCGCTGCTGTTCATCGCCGCGGGAATTCTGGGCGGCTCGATCGCCAATCTGAATCCCGGGTTTCAGCGGACCGCGTCGGGGGCGATCCTTCCGGGGATCCTGGCGGTGTTCTTGGTGACCCCCAACTTCCTCACTGGCTTCACCCTCATCCCCCAGATGATGGAAGAGTCGGTGCCAGGTTCGTCTCGTCGAGCGGCGGCCGTGATGTTGCTATCCGTGGTCGTGAGAACCGCTTTCTTTTGCCTGGTGATTCTCGCCTGCGCGATGGCGGTACCGTGGACGACGCTGGTGGGGACCAAGCTGCCGGCGGCCGACGCGTTTCAGATGGCGTTTCGGTCGGCGTTCCTCGCCAAATTGGTGCTGTTTGCCGGCCTGATTGGCCTCCTCCTCGTTTGGAACGGGATGATCCTCGCCGGTTCCCGCTTGCTGTTCGCCCTCAGCCGGGCCCGGTTTATTCATCCAGCGTTCGCCCGGACCAGGGAGGGGTCTCGCACCCCGGCCGTGGCCATCGCCTTCGTGGCGCTGTTTGCGACGGTCGGGTTGCTTCTCGGCCGGAAAGCGCTGATCCCGATCCTGACCGTGACCTCGACCGTGCAGGCACTAGTGTTCGTGCTGTTGGCGGTGGGGATCGTTAGGCTTCGTCGAACCCGGCCCGATTTGCCGAGGCCCTATCGGATTCCAGGAGGTTCGGTGGTGGCGGTGGTGGCGGCGGCCGGGTCGGCCATCGCGCTGTGGCTGGCGATCACCGAGCCGTACAAGGCGGTTGCGCGGGGGATCCCGCTGGAGTGGTGGATCATCCTGGTGTGGGCCGCGCTGGGGTTGGTGGTCTGGATTGGATCGGGCGGATATCGCCGGTCGGTGTCAGAAGCGGAACGTCGCCGGCTCATGTTGGGTGATACCGCCTCAGAGGGAACCGCCAGCGCGCGACGACCGGGCCGTTGAGACGGCGTGATCAGGTCGTACGCCCCGGCCAGCAGTAGGGCTGGGATCGACGAGACACCCGCCGCGTTCAACTCGGGTCCTGAACGCCGCACCGGCCAGGCCCCGCTGCGGGACGGCCTCGTTGACCTGGCCGGATCCGTCCCATGGTCCCTTCGAACGTCAGTATCTCGATGGAACGGCCGAGAGCCCCAACATGTCCCGCGCCTGGGCCCGGGTCGCCACCCTGCGGCCGAGTTCGTTGGCCAACCGGGCGGCCGCTCGACTAGCTGGGCATTGCTCGTGGCCTTCTGCCCGCGCTGGAAATAGACGTTGTCTTCCAGCCCGACCCGAATATGGCCGCCCAACAGCATCGCGAACGTAGTCAGGTCGCGCATCACCCAAGGGCCTCCGGTGTGGTAGGTCTCCATCTCGGGCCGGGCCGGCAGACAGCGGAGCCGCTCCTCCATCGTCATGGCGGGCCCGCCGCCGGTGGTGTTGTTGATGATGAGGTCCGGGTACCGTTCCCGAATCTTCTTGTTCGCGTCGTACCAGACCTCGGTCGTCCTGGCCGGCCGGGTCGAGTTCTTCGGGTCACGAGCATGGAAGTGCACCATCGCGGCGCCCGCCTCGTAGGCGCCGTACACCGAGTCGGCACTGGGGCTAATCCCGTGGTCGCCCATCGAGTGGGCCACTTCGCGGTCGATCTCGCCGGTCGCGAGGTCCCAGAGGCGCCGGGGGTACCCATCGGCGTCGGTGGGTCCGTAGGTGGCGTTCCAGGCGTCGATCTGTTCGGCGGAGCGACCCCGGGTTCCTTGGGTCTGCTCCATTCGCGACAGCTCGCGAACGTCGCCCATCGGTAAGGTGTTCATCTCGAAGGGCCGTTCGTCGGATCCACTTTCATGGGGTCGTGACCCACCGAACTGACTTCGCCTCCGCGAGGCAGGCCAAGTCGGGCTTGACCATGGGCGCCTCGAAGAATGCTTCCGCCAGCCGGAAGGCGCAGGAATCGAACGCCCAGATCACCACCGCATGGGCGCGGGTTGGGAACACCGCGACCGTACTATTCGCCAACGTTTCCGCCGCCGCGTAGGCGAAAGAGGGCGGCGTGATCGGGTCGTATGCGCCGGCCAGCAGCAGCGCCGGCACCGACGAGACGACTGTTGCGTTCAATTCCGGGCCCGAACGGCGCACCGGCCAGGCCGCGCAGCGTCGGTCGTAGTCCCAGCCTTCGGTATGCAGGCGGGAGAGGATGTCAGCCGGCCACGGCTTCCGGAACGCTATGCCGAGGCGCGGATCGGCCGGGAAGAAGATATCGTCGGCGCACATTACGGCGGCGTTGAGACCCTGGGCGTCGTGACGTCGCCACTCATAGCCGTCGGCCCTGACTGGCGCCGACGGGGTCGGAAACACCAGGCCCCACTCGGAGCGGATGGCGGCGTCGATCAGCCGCGGGACGGCCGCAAGAACGCGCGAGTCATACACCTGGCTGTAGACCCGGTCGAGGACTCGCTCGGCGGTGACCGCCGACCCCGCGAACCGCTCGGGTGCGTCAGCAAGGCGACGCAGCTGCGCGAAGAACCGCTGCTCAAGATTCGGGAACGCCCGGTTGCATGCCGGGTCGGCGCCGCAGTCGTCGAGCACCTTCTGGATCGCATTGACGCCGCTTTGCAGCGACCACTGGTATCCAGCGTTAGGGGGATAGGTGCTGTCCAGCAGCATCGTCCGGACGCCCTCGGGATAGAGGCGGGCGTAGTGCAGCAGGGCAAAACTGCCGTACGACACCCCGTAGACGTTCCAGGGCACAAACTTGAGCGCTCGCCGGAGCGCTTCCGCGTCATGCAGCGCCGACTCAGTGCCATACTGGTCGGGGTCGATCCCGGCCATCTTCGCGGCCCGGTAGCAGTCGGGTAGCTGGGCCACGCCGTCGCAGGTCAGCGCGGGATCCGAGTAGCCGTACCCCCGGAGTTCGATGATGACGATATCCCGCTTCGCGCGAAGCGGGGAGCGGGCAAAGCGTTCCAGCGGCTCAAATGCGCTGACGCCCGGCCCGCCGCTCAAGAACAGGACGGCGTCCGGCCGGCGCTCGGTCGGACTCTGCGCGGGCAGGACCGCAAAGCTGATTCCGATCCGGCGACCCTGGCCGGTCCGCCAGTTTTCCGGGACCCGGAGAACGCCACAGCGGACTGCGGCATCCGGTCGTGCGACGGGGCACGCGACCCACGTCAGGTCGTCGGGTGCCGCAGGCGGCCCGGCGGCCGCGAGGAGGGCCGGAGTGGTGCCGACCAACACGGTGGCCGCCAGCGCGCGAATCAGACCTCGACGTTCCATGGGATGCTCCGGTGAAGATTGTAATACAATAATTGTAATACAATTGGTGGAAGCGCGTCCAACCGGCAGCCGGGTCGCGACGGTGGCCTCGACCTTACCTACGGCCGCGAGTGTGTGGTATCCTCGACGGGAGTGATCAGCAGCCGTATCGGCCCGAGCAACCCCGCCGGAATCCGCGTCGGTGGCCGGCTGTACGATTCAGCGAACAGCACTCCCAACCGCATCCCCGAGCCGATCAATCGATTGAGCGGCGGGTTGGTGACCGTTACCTCCAGGGGATTCCGCCCGGGGCGAAGCAGGGAGGTGACCTCGGCCCGATAGGGGCGCAGCAGCAAGGTTGGCCCGCGTCTGCCGTTGACCTGAATCTCCGCCACATCACGAACAACGCCAAGATCGAGTTCAACGCGGGATCGGGCAAGGTCGGCCGAGGCGAGTGTGAACTCGATCCGGTAGTGGATCGAGGCCGAATCGGAACGGCTGGATCTCGGCCCCGCCGAAGTGCGCTTCGTCCAGGACCCGGACCTCGCGGCGGAGTTCGCCATCGCGAACGTCGCCGCCGGGCCAGAACCAGCGGACCATGGGGCGGTACGCCTTGGGCGGGTTCCGCCGCCCGGACCTGTTGCGGGCTCGCCGGAGCCTGGCCGCTCGCGCCGCCGGGAGCGAGTCCGATGATCGCCGCGATCGCCAGGGTCCGCCCCATGGGTCTCATCGGTACCTGAGAACCACCTTGGAGGGGCGGGCCCGCTGTAGCTGGTCCCACTCGAAGTAGGCCGGCTTGAGGCGGCGCTCGCTCGCCAGTCGAGCCTGATCATTGAAGTGGCGCCGGGATCCGGTCGGTCGCCAGCTCGTGCCGAAGGCCGCAAGGCTGAAGGACTGAATCGGCTTGGAGAATACCGTGAGCGTCAGCTCCTTCTGCCCTGCCGCTGCCAAATGCTTAGTGGACCCCGGAACCCTGGGGCAGGCATAGTTCCGCAACGTCGCCTCGAACGCCGTGCTGCAGCCGCCGACCGGAAAAGTCTCGCCGCCCCGGCCGATCCGGAAGATGTCCCCGAAGACCGGGATCATGGTGCCGAAATCCTTCGTCAGGTCCACTGCGGCGCGCCGGAGCCCGGTCAGCAGCAACCCCAAGGCGGCCGCCGGCACCTCCCGTCCGAACCGGATCTGTTCCGACAACTCTCTCACCTCTGGGGCCCCGGTCCCTCCGCCGGCCGCGGTGATGCCGGCCATCCAGTAGTAGAAGATCACCGCATCCCGTGAATCCCGGCCGGCCACCCCGTCAAACCGGAGGATCCTTTCCGCCAGGCCCCGATCCTCGGATCCGAGGTGATCACCCCGCCCGGCGGCGGCGCGGAGCGCGCTCGCCAGGGCCCGTTGCCACCGCGGCACGAAGGGCCAGCTCTGGTCCAGGGCCACCTCGATCGCGCCGGCCACGGTCATCGCGTACGACCGGGAGAGCAGATCGTCGGTCCGGAAGCCGCGGCTCAGCGAGCCGCCGCCCTTGGTGAGTTCCGGCACGTCGCTGACGAGGTCTTCCGGGTAGTTCGAAATCACCACCGGCGGGTCCTCGCCCCACATGTCGGAGGGCGCCAGGTTGGTTTCCCGGATGTAGCCCTGCTTCGGGTTCATGACCTGAATCAGGTTCGCGAACGGATGGAGCCCGGTCCAGGCCGTCGCGGACGAGTTTCCGGAAACCGGCCTCGTCCAATCCTGCCCCGCTGGCCGCACCGGGCTCCGGCCAGCCCGGACGTGGAAGAGGTTCCCGCCGGCGTCGGCGGCGGTGATGCCGACTGGAAACAGTCCCTGCGCCGACATCGCCTCCCGGAACTCGACCAGATCGCGGGCCTTGGCCATTCGGTAGAGGTCAACCACGCTCCCTTCCGCATGTTCCAGATACGGCGTCGCGACCGCATAGGCGATGTTGCCGACCCGGCGGACGATCGGCGCCCGCAGTCCGTTGAGCCGAACCGATTCAACCGTCATCCGCCGGTCCGGTTCGCCCCGGACCGCGATCGTGATTTCCTGGCGCTCGATCGGTTGCGGACGACCGTCGAAGAGGAACTGGTCCGGGCGCGCCGGGTCGACCTGAATGGCATAACAGTCCGCCACGTCGGGCGACCCGAACGTGGTGCCCCACGCGACCGTCCGGGTGTGGCCGGTCAGCATGAACGGAACCGCGGTGAGGAAGCCGTTCATTTCGAGGTCGCCGGCGTGGAACCGGATTTCCGGTGAAGGAATGTCCAGCGAGTTGTGCGGATCGGCTAGGTGGATCGTGACGCCCTCGGCCGTCCGCCAGGGCGCCACTGCCCAGGACGCGGAGGCACCGCCGGGCCCGCCGGTTCGCAACAGTTCGAGGAATTCCGTCATGGTCGACGGCAGGTCGATCCCGCCTCGGCGACAGTCGCCCACGCCCTGAAAGGTGTTAACCGGAAACATCAGGACAAACAGTTGTTCGAATCCGACCAGATCCTCGGCCCGCGGCACGAAGCCCCGCGCCCACACCGGGAGCTCCCGCGGATGGTCTGCCATGTAGCGCCGGATCCCCGCAACGTAGGCATCGAGGGCGCGCCGAATCGGATCGGCCAGCCGCCTGTAGCCGAGCGCCGCCTCCGGGCCGACCGCCATCATGGCGTACCAACGATCGATCTCGACATAGGGGGCACCGAAGAATCGGGCCATCTGGCCGCGACCGATCGCGAACTGGCGAAAGAGGTCCTCGAGGTTGTCTTCGGCAACGGCATAGCCCAAGCCGTAGAAGCCGTCTTCCTCACAACGGGCCTGGACGTGAGGGACGCCCCACGGATCCCGCCAGATGGCCACCTGCCCTGCCGGCGGCGCCGAGGCGATCCATGCGTTCAGTCCGGAGCCGCCCTCCGCCTTCGCGACCACCGCCGCGCAGAGCGCGGCCCCAATCAATGCACTGATCACCGAGACCTCCCTCGAGTCGCCAACCGTACCGTATCATATCGTTTGGGGCACGCCCGTCAAAGAATACCGGAATCCATTGACAGAACCCCGTTTCCGCCCTCAATATCGCCGGGGTACCGCCGTGGCACCAAATGATCCCACCAGAGGACAGGACGATGTCGACAGATACCGGTGCCGGCAAGAAGCCGGCGTTCCGCGTCTACCGCGATGACGATGCGGACTTGGGCCACCTTCACGATCGCTCCGTCGTGGTCATCGGATACGGCAAACAAGGCCGGGCCCAGGCGCCGAATCTCAAGGAGAGCGGAGCCCGCGTCACCGTGGCCAGCATCCGCGACTCGAGTGCGGAGAAGGCCGAGGCCGACGGCTTCCGGGTCGTCCCGATCGAGGGCTCTGCCCGGGGGGCCGACATCCTGCTGCTCCTGGTGCCCGACGAAGTCCAGCGGAGCGTGTACGAGCAGTTCCTCGCCCCCGACCTGGGCCGGGGCCACACGCTCTGCTTCGCCCACGGGTACAACTACCACTTTGGCCACATCCGGCCGCCCCGAGAGGTCGACGTCGTGCTGGTGGCACCCCGGATGATCGGCGCGATCGTCCGGACCGCGTTCGAGCGTGGGGCCGGCGTGCCCGCCTACGTCTCGGTAGGTCAGGATGGCTCCGGCCAGGCCCACCAGACCATGCTCGCCATTGCCAAGGGGATTGGCTGCACTCGGGCCGGCGTAGTCGAGATGACCTTCGAGGACGAGACCGTGCTCGACCTGTTCCTCGAGCAGACGCTGATGCCGATCTTCAGTCGGTCCATGTTGTGGGGGTTCGACCTGTTGGTCGAGGCGGGCTTCGATCCCGGCGTGGTGACCCTCGAACTGTACGGGTCGGGCGAAATGGCCGAGGTGTTTCAGGCCTGTGCCCAGGTCGGCTTCTTCGAGCAGTTGCTCCGGTTCCATTCCCGGACCGCGCAGTACGGCGAGTTGAGCCGGACCGATACCATCCTCGGCGAGCCGGTGCGCCAGGCCATGGCAAACACCCTGGCCGACATCCGCTCCGGCGCGTTTGCCAAAGAGTGGGCGGCCGAGGAGAAGAATGGGCTGCCCCGCTTCAACGCCATGCTCCAGGCGGCCCGCGATCACCCCATCAATCGGGCCGAACGCGAGATTGCGAAGCGGGTGGACTTCGGCGCATCGCTCCGGCCTTCGGGTGAGTAACCGCTCCGTGCGGCGCCGGCCGCCACTGGGCCGCAGTCTGTCGCTGCTCCTGTCAGGAGTCTTGGTGAGCTGCGACCGGCCACCGGTTTCGCCCGATTGGGTGGTCAGTACGAACCCGGCGCTGACCCGGATCATCGATTCGCTCAATCAGCCGTACACCATACCCCAGATGCCGGGCGCGATCATCGCCATTCTCAACGGCGACGACCCGGTCTTTCTCAAGGGCTACGGGATGGCGAACCGGGAGTTCGACGTCCCCTGGGATCCGACCATCATCTACACCTTCTTCTCGACGACCAAGTCGATGACGGCCGTGGCGGTCATGACCGCCGCCGACCGCGGCCTCCTGTCCCTGGACGACGAGATCCAAAAATATCTCCCCGATTTCCCCACCTTCTCCGACCGCATCACCATCCGCCAGCTCCTAAACCACACCTCGGGACTCTGGGAGGACGAGGAGCTGGTGACCTATCTGGGCGCGGGGGCTTCCACCTTTCCGATCACCAACGAGGAGATGTACGAGCTGGCCAAACAGCAGCCGACGCTGTCGTTCAGGCCGGGGACGTCCAACTTCTACAACGATGCCGGGATGCGTTACGCAGCTCGGATCCTGGAGAAGGTGACGGGGAAGAGCTTCGCCCAGGCGATGAAGGAACTCGTGTTCGACCCGGCCGGGATGAAGACCGCGCGGGTCAAACCGTACGAGCCGATGTGGTTCCACCGCCAGGCCCCCTCCTACGACCTCGATCGGACCCAGCAGCTCTACCCCGACATCGGCGCCGTGGTCGTGGGCGGCATCATGACCGAGACCAGCGGCGACGGCGCCGGCAGCGGATCAATCCAGGATTTCGTGCACTACGCCCAGTACCTGCGTCGGAAGGACGCGACCGGACGCTCGCTCATCGAGCGGCTGGTTGAGCCGGTCGAGTACCGGCCCGGAATGCCGGCCACCTATCGGTACGGCATGCGGGTGATTCGGTACCGCGGCTTCACGGTGTACGAGCACGGCGGTCTCTACGGTAAGGAGATCGCTTATCTCCCGGAGTTCGACACCTGGATTCTCACCATGCGGAACGCACTGGACTTCGCCCGCGTCGGCATGACGGCATATCTGTATCAGGTGGTCGACGCCTACTGTCGCACCGACCCGCGGTGCGCCCACTATCTGACTCCCGACAATCCGCTCGGGAAGCAAACCCGCGAGGTGTCGGCCGATCAACGCTTCACCGAGGATGAGTTCGCCCTGCTCCAGGGCACCTTCATCGAGCCCCGGAGCGGACTCCCGATCCAGTTCCTCCGGGTGGAGAACCGAATCCGGTACCGGCTGCTCAGTACCACGGCCGATCTGGTCCGCGGGACCGACGGCCCCGACTCCTATCGCAGTTTCGAGAATGTTTCGCAGGACCTGATCCAACTGGCGGTGAACCGGTCGGGGGCAAAGCCTCAGGTCCTCCTCGGGTTCGCCGACTGGGGCACCCCTCGACCGCTGATGCCGGTCGCGGCGTTTACCGCGCCGTCATCGGGAGCTCCGGACGACTTGGTGGGGCTCTACCGCTCGTCGATCTACGGAGTCGTCTACGAGATTCGCAAGCGGAACGCGAATCAGCTGGAGTTGAGAATCGGTGCCGGCGCCCGGTTCGCCGATCGTCTGTTGCTGACCCGAGTGGCGGCCGACATTTTCGAATCGACCCAAGAACGGGCGGGCTACTACCTGCCGATCAGCCCGGTGGTGCGGTTCCTCCGGGAGAACGGCCGGGCGGCCAGGATGGTCGTGACGGGCAACGGCGTCAGGGGTCTGGTCCTGGACCGGCTCCCAACCCCCTGACGGCGCTGATTCGGTGCCGACGGCCGATCCGCAAAATGGCAAGAGCCAGCGGTCTCTGACGGCCGCTGGCTCCACCGATTCGTTCAGGTACGGTGTCGAACTACTTTGTGGGAAGAATGACCGCGTCGACAACGTGAATGACGCCCCCGACAGCCCGGCGGCCGCGAGGAGGGCAGGCGTGGTGCCGACCAACACCGTGGCCGCCAGCGCGCCAACGAGAAGTCGACGTTCCACGGGGTCCTCCAATGACGATTGTGATACCATAATTGTGATGCAATAATCAAGCACGCGCGACAGGAGACACGTCGCGATAGCGGGGCAGTCAGCAGGATCCCGACGTGGCGCCGATCGAGGAAGAGATCACCCTAGCCGCGCCCGAGGCGCTCCCGCTCCGCGAAGCGCGGCGGCGTTGGGCTGAGCTCCTGCGGCGCAACTATGAAGTGGACCCGCTGGTGTACCCAGCCTGTGGCGGCGCGATGCGGATCCTCGCGTTCATTATTGAGGGCGCGGTGATTGACCGGATTCTCGCGCACCTGCGCCGGACGCGGGGCGACGCGCAGGGGCCGCCGTCGACGCAGGGGCCCGCCCGGCGCGCAGACGTGCGCCGCGTGCGCGTGCCGGCCTAGCGTTCGCGCCGCGCACGTCACCCGTTCAGCCTGCGCGTTTGATCCGTACGCCCTCCGGTGCGTGGCCGGGGGCCTTTGGTGTGCGCGACGCGGGGACCCGCACCGCGGGGCGCCGCCGACAAGCCCGTGACCGACGTTCGCTGACCGTCCCCGCGGCCATCCGTGGCCATCGGGCCCCGGACGAGCCTTGCCGCGGACGGTCGCCGTCGCCCCGCAGGTCGGTTGCCGCCTTCCGCCGCGCACCGCATACTCCCACGAGCCCGATTGAATTTCCTAGCCGTCGCCGTCATCGTCGGCATCGTGCTCAGCGTCGTGTGGCCTCCTATCGGGCGCCAGATCGACGTCTTCTCCCACTGGGCCGCCAACAGCAATCCGGCGTTGGCCTTCAGCGTCTACGGCGTCGTCGAGCGATCGCTCATCCCGTTCGGGCTGCACCACATCTGGAACGTCCCGTTCTTTTTTCAGGTCGGGCAGTTCACCGATCCGGCTACCGGGCAGGTTCTCACCGGCGAGATTCCTCGATTTGCAGCTGGCGATCACACCGCCGGCTTCCTCGCTGGCGGCTACCTCTTCAAGATGTGGGGACTTCCCGCCGCCGCTATCGCGATGTGGCGCACCGCGCGCCCCGAAAACCGCGCCAAGGTCGGTGGCATCATGATCTCCGCCGCGCTCACCTCGTTCCTCACGGGAATCACCGAGCCCATCGAATTCGCCTTCATGTTCGTGGCCCCGCTGCTCTACGTGATTCACGCCCTCCTCGCGGGGTTGGCGTACTTCACCTGCGTGGAGCTCGGCATCCGGCACGGCACCACATTCTCGCACGGGCTCATCGATTACGTCGTCCTCTTTCCCAACTCCACGCGCGGACTCTGGTACCTCTGGCTCGGGCCGCTCTGGGCGCTGATGTACTTCACCCTCTTCCGCACGATGATCGTCCGTTTCAACCTCAAGACGCCGGGACGCGATGTCGAAGACGCCACCGCCTTGCCTGACGAGTCGGGTGGCGGCGTTGGAGGCGCGGGAGGCGGCGCGTCGGATGCCGGCGCGGGCACTGGGACGACTGCCGACGACCGCATGGCAGCACGCCTGGTCGCAGCGTTCGGCGGCGCGGTTAACATCAGGAACCTCGATGCCTGCATCACCCGCCTGCGTGTGGACCTCCACGACGTGTCGCGCGCGAGCCCCGACGCCCTCAAGGCACTGGGCGCTTCAGGCGTGGTCAAGGTCGGTAACGGGATGCAAGCCATCTTCGGGACTCGCTCCGAGAACCTCAAGACCGACATGGAGGAGTACATGAAATCGGCCGGCGGCGTGGCGGCGGCGCGGCTATTGGCAAGCGGTACGGCAAGCGGCACGGCAAGTGCCGACTCCCCGGCCACGGCGCCATCCGCTGCGGTCGTCGTCACGGACGGACATCGTGCCCGGGCCGCAGCGATCGCTACCGCGTTAGGCGGCTCCGAGAACCTTGTGGCCGCCGAAGCCGTAGCCATCACCCGGCTCCGGGTCGCGCTGCGCGACGGCGCTCGGCTGGACGATGCGGCGCTGAGCCAGGCCGGCGCCAGTGGAGTGATGCGCCTCGCCGGCGGCATCGCGCACGTCATTGTCGGCGAGGACGCTGCCGGTATCGCCGCCGCAATGACGAGCGCCGCTCCTGCCGCACCGGCACGCTGACGCGCTTGTCGACAATCGTTACCCCGCGCTCGGCGCTGGTGGAGCGATGACCGTCACCGAGAGGCTGGCCGTTAGGCTGGTAT
>Ga0163146_10007422_pt1 | contig 12039 bp, 10 predicted proteins | sample OliLakLV19MP7G1_FD_148648 | JGI IMG/M metagenome (GOLD analysis project Ga0163146, IMG submission 148648) | Freshwater microbial mat bacterial communities from Lake Vanda, McMurdo Dry Valleys, Antarctica - Oligotrophic Lake LV.19.MP7.G1 | ecosystem: Environmental > Aquatic > Freshwater > Lake >... | reverse complement strand
TTCTTTTACTATCTCTCGCAGTTTGCCGCGGGCAACCTGGCCGTCGCCGATCTGACCACAACCGCCATCCCGGGCTCCCCCGGCTACGGCATCCCGAACGGCGTGCTCAACAACGACGACTTCTTCTATTACCTGTCGATCTTCGCGGCCGGGTGCTGAGTGAGACCGGGTTGGACGTGGCTCACGAAGCGACCTTGCGCCGCCGCGCTCTACCCGCGCCCGCCAAGTGCGGGCCGGGCGGGGTGCGGCGGCTCGGGGGCAGCGGGCAACGCGGAACGACCGGCGCAGGTGGCCCGCCGTGAGAGCAGTCGCCTGAATCGTGGCTCGGGCGGCGACGGAACAGTTGAACGATGTTCGGCCCATGACAGCTCGATTCGTGCGGATCACCTGCGACGCAATCTCTGCCCCCAGCGATCGGGAATCGGCCATCGGCGGTACGGCCCATCCGTCCATAACTCGAAATGGTCAAGACTGGGGTAAAGTGGGCAGGCCGTGCTGTCCTTTTGCCCGGTCACCCTTGCAAAGTGCCGGGAAACCGGTACTCTGTGTGGTACCGGCTTGCGCCGGCACAGTGGAAATGCGTGGCCGTCGGCGCGGTTCGGCGGCGAGTACTTGGAGGAACGGATGAAGAAGCTGATTGGTCTCGTGATTCTGGCAGCCGCAGGCGCCGCCAATGCCCAGTCGTTCACGCAGGGGTTCGACCTTACCGGTGCCCTCGGCGCCCCCGGCCCGGTTCCCGCTGGCTGGGTCAGCGTCAATAACAGCCCGGGCGGCCCCGGCACCAACCCCAACTGGCAGGTTCGTGGCGAGGCAGTTCCCGCCGTGTTCCCCCAGAACTCCGGCGCGGGCTACGCCTTCGCCAACTTCAACAGTTCCACGAGCGCCAACGACATCAGCAACTACCTCATGTCGCCCGTCGTCACCTTCAGCCCCGGTGACACCATCAGCTTCTTCACACGCACGGTTGACAGCGTTGGCTTCCCCGATCGCCTCGAGCTGGTCATCAGCACCGCCGGCGCCAGCTCCAGCCCCGCCAGCTTCACGACCTCCCTCGTTCAGGTCAATCCCCAACTCACCCTCACGGGTTACCCCAGCACCTGGACGCAGTTCACCGCCACCGTCGCCGCCTCGGGCAGCGGTCGCTTCGCGTTCTGGTACAACCCGACCGGCGGCGGCCCGCTTGGCTCCAACTCCGACTACATCGGCGTTGACGACGTCGTGTACACCGCCGTCGGCGTCTCCTGCCGTGCCGACCTGACCACGGGCGCGATCCCGGGCCAGCCGGGCTACGGCGTGCCCAACGGTATCCTGAACAACGATGACTTCTTTTACTATCTCTCGCAGTTTGCCGCGGGCAACCTGGCCGTCGCCGATCTGACCACAACCGCCATCCCGGGCTCCCCCGGCTACGGCATCCCGAACGGCGTGCTCAACAACGACGACTTCTTCTTCTACCTGTCCATCTTCTCCGCGGGTTGCTGATTGCGTCGGCACCCCCTCGCGGCGGATCGGCGCGCGGGGGGTCGCAACACGCCTCTTCTCTGACAAGCGAAGCCGGGCGGGCCTCCAGGCCCGCCCGATTTTTTTTGGCGCCGCCACCCAAGCCGTCAGCCACCTGACACGTCTGGCCCGCACACCAGCGATGCTCCGGGCTTTCCGATCAGGACCAGCGCCTCCGCGTTCGGATTGACCGCCACCCGGCGCGCCTTGCCCGAGAATCCCCTTGATCCGGGCAGCCGATTCGCGCAACTTTGACTTCACCTTGTTCGGGCTGACGCCCGCGCTCGACAGCCCGGGCAAGCCCGGCCTTGGAGGAATGAGAGACACGACCGCTCGCGTTCGCGCGGGCGCAGGCGCTGCCTGCCTCGCCACCGTCGCCAACGCCGGCCTTGTGGTCGGCAATGACCAGAGCGGCACCGGCGTCATCTGGGACATTGACGTTGGCACCGAGATCGCCACCAACATCTACTCGAGCACGATGAGCGAGGCCAAGCCCCGGGGCATGGCCCACGCCCCCTCGAGCAACACCGTGTACTGGAACAACGGCACCAACCTGGACTCCTCGCCATACGGCAACGCGCCGACCCCCGCGCCCCGATCGCGACGACCTTCCACATGATCAACCCCAAAGAGAACGCCCGCCGCTCCGCGGGCGTTCTCACTTTGGAGGACCGCCTGCATCGAGCGGTTGCATGGGTGCAACGCCGGGCCGCTGCGCCGTTGTGAGCAGCGCTCCCGCTCAGCGGTGCCCCGCGGCGACCCGGTGGAACAGCGTGCCGCCAGGGTGCTGGCGGTAACCACGGCTTGCCCGCCGGTTCAGCAGCCCGCGCTGAACACGACGAGGTAATAGAAGAAGTCGTCGTTGTTGATCACCCCGTCCGGCTCGCCGTAGCCGGGAGTGCCGGGGATCGCGGTCGTCGTCAGGTCCGCCACCGCGAGGTTGCCCTCGGTGAACTGCAGGAGGTAATAGAAGAAGTCGTCGTTGTTCACGACGCCGTCGGGCTCGCCGTAGCCGGGAGTGCCGGGGATCGCGGTCGTGGTCAGGTCCGGCTCGCATTGCGGCGTGACGAGCACGTCGAACTCGATCCGCGAGTTGACCAGCGTGCCCTCCAACGGCTGGTTGGGGTCGGCCCCGGCGATGATCCACCCGAAGCGCCCGGGGCGGATCGGCCCGTTGAAGGCATCGGTCGCGATCGAGTACGTCTGCCGCTGCGTGCCGAACCACCCGATCTCCGCGCCGATCAGCAGGAACTCGGAGTTGCCCGAGAGCGGCGGATCGACCGGGACCGAGAACGACGACATGAAGTTGGCGGTGTCGGTGCCGGGCTCGGGCGTGAAGTCGATGTCGGCGCGGGTGGCGACGATCTCGCCCTCGAGCGGCTCGTTCCCGCCGAACCAGCCGAACAGCAGTTCCAGGCCGGGATGCTCGGGCAACTCGTAGACGACGGTGACGGGCTGGGCCAGGGCCGAGGCGCTGAGGGCGCCCAACACGAAGATCGCGGACGCAACTCGGGAACGACGCATCAAGGACTCCTTGAACAGCCCGGCGCACCACATGACACGCTCGGGCGGGGGTTGGATGCAAGGGGTGCCATGCGTGCCGCTCTGGGCAAGCATGGCGAACGGCGGCACGCCACCCGTCTTCGCGCCACCGGTCGGCACGTCTCGCCTCCTGGCGCCGGTGGGCGCGTTGGCGAGCGACTCGCGACGAGCGCTTCCGCTCCGGGAACGCCTCACGCCCGCTCGGCGACCGCGCTCCGGGCCTTGCTCAGAACACGCGGCCCAAGCCCGCCGACGTTTGTCGCCGTCGGGGATCAACACGGTACGCCCGCCACGCCCTCTCGGTTTCTCGCGGCCATCTCACACGCCCCGTCCGTACACTCCCCGCTCGCCATCCGACCCGCACCGACCAAACCACGCAATGTCCGACCGCCTCCTCCGCCGCCTGTTTCCCTCGCTCCCGCCGCTCACGCGGAACCGGGTGGTCATGTTCCCGCTGGACGTGCTGGATCGCGTGCTGAACTCACCGTGGCCGGAACTGCGCGGGTTGCCGCCCAATCGGATGCGCCTGCGCGTGGGCGTGCAGAACCGGCTGCTGTTCAACGGCTTCGCGTTCCGCTCGACCGCCGTGCATTTCTGGATGACGCTGCTGGCCCGGCGTCACGCGCGCCTGGATTCGCGGATCATCGACCTTGGCTCGGGGTGCGGGCGGTTCGCCATGCCGCTGCGCGACCTGAACCTGTGGGGACGCGGGTTCAAGGGGCACTATGTGGGCGTGGACATCGACGCGGAGATGCTGGCGTGGTGCGCCCGGAACTTCGACTCGCGGTTCGCGTGGCATGATGCGGGGAGGGCGAGCGCGACGTACAGGCCGGCGAGGTCGGACTCGCAACTGCCCCCTCCGGCGCCCTCGCAGAGCCTCGCCGCCACCCCCCCCGCACGCGGGGGAGGGGGCGCGTCACCGTCGGCGACGCAGGTCGACGCTGGCGCGCTGGCACTTCCCACTCCCGACGCTTCGCGCGACCTGGCGTTCGCCAACTCCCTCTTCAGCCATCTTCTCGAAGCCGACTTCATCGAGTACGTCCGCGAGGTCGCCCGCGCGCTCCGCCCCGGCGGGTGGTTCTACTTCACCGCCTTCATCCGAGAGCACGTCAACGCGGGCGGACGCCTCGGCGGGCGCTGGACCTTCGCACACCAGCGCGGCCAGGCGTGGATCGAGACCCAGCGCTACCCCGAGGCCGCCGTCGCCTACGACGAGGCCTGGGTCCGCCAAACCCTCACCGACGCCGGCTTCACCGCCATCCACATCACGCCGGCCCCAGCCCAGTCGCTCGTGCGATGCCGTAAGTCCCGGCCGCGGGCGTGAGCACGCGCAGGATTCTGCCTCGACCGATCGACGGACCCCGAGCCCGTTGTGTGGCGAAGTGCGCGAGCCCTCGCACCGAGCCACCCGCGGCCCGACCCGCCTCATCCCCACAACCCGCGCCAGCCGATAAGCGATGCGATGCACTCCGCGCGGCCAACCCGCACCCTCATCCACGCCCTCGCCGCCGGCGGCGCGCTCGCCTTGGCCGCGATCACGGCCCTCGCGCAGCCCGCCACCGACCGCCGCCCCGACTCCGCACGCCGCACCGTCGCCCTATTCGACTTCGAGGAGTTCACCACGAATCCCGAACCGATCCCCATGAAGTGGCGATCGGGCCAGGACTCCCCGACCCTTCAACGCCCCGGCTTCCCCATCTTCAACGCCCCCCGCCTCGACTACGACATCGCCCACGCCGGCCAGGGCTCCGTCCGCCTGCCCACGCGCGGCGGGAGCACCTCGCTCATCATCGAATCTGGCGTCATCCCCGTCTTCCCAGACGCCGACTACCGCGTCAGCGTCATGGCCCGCACCCACGGGCTCCGCTCGGCCCGCGCCTTCGTCGAGGCCTGCCTTGTCGACGGCACGGGCCAGATCATCGAGCCCAGCCGTCGCCGCAGCCCGCCGATCCGAACCGACGGCCCGTGGGACCGGGCCGAGGTGACGCTGTGGGGCGAGTGGCCCCAGGCCGCGTTCGTCCGCATCGAGCTGCTGCTGCTGCAAGCCGAAGAGTTCGAGACCCGGGCGCCGGGGTACGGGCGGACCTGGCCCCGCGATGTCTCGGGGGCCGCGTGGTTCGATGACGTGCTGGTCATCCAGCAGCCCCGCATCACGCTCAGCACCGGCGCGCCAGGCAACGTCGTCACCCGCCCTTGGGCACCCTCCATCGACATCCTGACCCGCGACCTGGCGGGCGAGACGCTCGAGGCCCAGTGCCGCGTCTACGACGTCTCAGGCCGCCTCGTCGCGACCACGAGCCGCCGCATCACGCAAGGCCGCTGGCAGGAGACCTGGACGCCCCACCTGACCGACCTGGGCTGGTACCGCGCGGTCGTCGACGTGCGGTCGCAGGGGCGTCGCATCGGTCACGGCGTGCTCGACTTCGCCTGGCTCCCGCCCGAGCCAGCCGCGAGCAACGGCGAGGGCGGGCTGGGCGCCGTGATCAACGGTGCCTCGGCGACGCCCGACGTGGAGTTCGCACGCGCCGTCCAGGCCGCTGGCGTCGAGCACCTGACCATCTCGATCTGGCACCGTGGGCTGACCACGGCCTCGATGGGCGAAACCGTGGAGCGGATCAGCCGCGTGCTGGGCGCCCTGCGCTCGATGCGGGGGCGCGTCGCGTTCGCGCTGCCGATCGTCCCGCACGAACTGGCCGAACTGCTGGGACTGCGCGAGGAGCAGGTCAGCCGCGCGCTGGCGTCCGATCCCTCCGCCTGGAGCCCGTATCTCGACCCGTTGCTCGACCAGCACGGCCAGAGCGTCGCCCGCTGGCAGATCGGCCCCGTCGGCGATGAGTCGGTGTTCGGCTCGTCCACGCTGGGCGATGAACTCGCGGCGATGGATGCCGGGCTGTCGCGCCTGGTTCCGGGCCCAACGCTGGTCATCCCCTGGCGCGCCGATCGACAGCCGCCAAACGGCGATCCGGGCAGGGCCGGCAGGGGCGACACCGGCGCTTCAGCCGACGCGGACCCGTCGAACTCCGCGGCCTCCGCCGTCCGACCCGTCTCCGGCACCCCCCCCCCAACCGCTCCCGAGAGCCACACGTCGAGCACTCGGTCCTCATCCCCGCCGCGACCTCGCCCGAGGGCGTCGAATCCGTGGTCGGCGCGTGGGGCGCGCGGGAGACATCCAACACAGCACGCGGATCTGAGGGGTCGGTCGCGTCGGGACTCAACTCGGCCACCGCGCGCACCCGCAACGCCTCGTTCATCCTTGAGCGCTTCGACCTCGACTCCTTCGGCGCGCGTGCCGCGGTGATCGACCTGGTCAAGCGGGCCGTCTTCGCCTGGGCCGCCTCGCCAGCCGCCGACCCGACGCTCTCGCTCGCGGACCCCTTCATCGGCGGGGATCATCTCCGCTCGCCGCTCATGCCCCGCCCGGAACTTGCGGTCTGGCGCAACCTCCGCGACCGCTTGCGCGGGCGCCGCATCGTGGGCGAACTGCCCATGACCCCCGGCACCCGCTGCTTCATCCTCGCCCCGCGCACCGGCGACAACCAGCCCGGCGCGCTCGTCGCCTGGAACGACTGGGCCAATGCCGACGACGCCGTCCTCTCCGCCATGCTCACGCTCGGCCCGGTCCGCGTCGTGGACCCCATGGGCAACCAGCGCCTCGTCGAGCCCACCACCCAGATGCGCGGCGACCTGCCCGCCCGCCACCACCACATCCCCCTCACCGACATGCCCGTGTTCATCGAGGGCATCGACGTGGACCTGGCCCTGCTCCAGGCCTCGTTCCGCATCGAGCCGGGGATGCTCCAGACCCAGGCGACGCCCCACGACATCCACCTGGTGCTGACCAACCCCTGGCCCACGCCCATCTCGGGGCGCGCCTTCATCGTCGAGCCGGGCGGCTCGAACGACGACGGGCAACGCGACCGCTCTTGGCGCATCGAGCCGCGATCCTTCGACTTCGAGGCGCTCCCGGGCCAGGAGGCCCGCATGCCGCTCAGCGTGCTGATGCGCGAGTTCGAGCCCTCCGGCCCCACCCCCTGGATCATCGACCTGCGCCTGGCGGGCCGCGAGGACCTGGGCTGGATCACCGTCTCGGCCCCGCTCACCATCGGCCTCGAGGGGATCGACCTGCGCCTCTCCACCCGCGCTATCGGCCCGGACCTGGAGGTCGAGGTCACGATCGCCAACACGCGGGCCGTCGCCATCGATCTGGACGCAACCGTGTTCGCCCCCGGCTTCCCGCGCGAACGCCGCTCCATCGGCCAGATCATGCCGCGCACCCAGGTGACGCGGAGCTTCACCTACCCCGCCGGCGCCGCCATGCTCTCAGGCCACACCATCACCGCGAGCATCCGCGAGACTGACACCGGGTCAAGGCTCAACGCGGCGGCATTGGTGCCGTGATCCGCGTGGCTACTCCTCATCCCGGCCCGGCCCATCCTCCTCAAAGAACGCATCCGCCTCGCTGGGCAACTCCGCGAGAATCTCGTTGATCTCCGCCTCCGTGAGCCCTCCCAGGTCCAGCGCCTCGCCCTGGCCCACCGGCGCCGCATCGGGCAGCCCCGCCGCCGCTCGCCCCGTGGCCGTCGTCTTGTGCCCACGCGTTCCGGGCGCGGGAGCCGCCCCGCGCACCGGACGAGCCTCGGCTTGGCGACCCGGGTCCGGATCGTGCATCTGGTCCTCCTCGCGACGCCTGGCACGCACCACCATCCGGAACGGGATCTCCGGGAACGGCACGATCTCGCGCAGCCGATTCTCCAGGAACCGCATGTAGTTGGGCTTGAACAGCGCGGGATGGTTCACGATCAGCACGATCGTCGGCGGCTCGCAGCGGATCTGGGCCGCGTAGTAGATCTTCGTGTGAACCCCCGACCCGCTGGTGGGCCCCTGCCGCTCGATCGTGTCGCGCAGCACCCGGTTGAGCTCGCCCGTCGAGATCCGCGCCTGCGCCTGCTTCTTCAGGTCCAGCGCCAGGTCCATCACCTCGTCCACGTTCATCCCCGTCTGGGCCGAGATGATCGCGATGGGCGCGAATGGCAGACCCTTGAACTCCTTGCGCAGATACGTCTCGTAGTGGTCCGGCCCGATCGTCTGGCCCTTGGGGTTCTTCCGGCCCTCCGCCAGGTCCCACTTGTTCACCACGAGCACCACCGGCTTGTACGACCGCTGCACGAGCCACGCCAGCTGCTCATCGACCTGGCTGGTCTGCTCGGTGGCGTCCACCAGCAGCAGCACCACGTCGCACCGCTCGATCGCCCGCTTCAGGCGGTCGAACGCGTAGTGCTCGATCGCGTCCTGGAACGACTTCTTGCGCCGCAGGCCCGCGGTGTCGATCGCCACGATCGACCGCCCGTCCTTCTCGAACCGCACGTCGATCGCGTCCCGCGTCGTCCCCGGAATCTCCGACACGATCACCCGCGGCTCATCGGCCAGCGTGTTCACCAGCGTGCTCTTGCCCGCGTTGCGCTTGCCGATGATCGCAACCTTCAGGTCGGCCGCGGCCTCGGCCTGCTCGTTGTCCACCCGCGGCACGATGTCGTGCAGCGTCTCCACCAGCGTCCGGCGCAGGTAGTTGTTCATCGCCGAGCACATCAGCGGCTCGCCGAACCCCAGGCCCGCCATCTCGAACCCGTGCGTCTCCCACTTGGGGCCGTCCACCTTGGTGACCACCACGCGCACCGGCACGATCCGCCCGGGGTTCCGGCGCTGCCCCAGCTTCTGCTCGCGGAGCAGGCGCGCGATCTCCTCGTCCTGGGCCGTGATCCCCGCCTGCACATCCACGCAGAACAGCACCAGGTCCGCGCTCGCCACCGCCTCGGCGATCTGGAACTCCACGTCGTCGGTCAGCGTCCCCAGGTCGTTGCCGACCTCGTCGAACCGCTTGCCCTCGGCCGTGTACACCCCGTACCCGCCGGTGTCGGTGAACTCGACCAGGCGCGTGCTCCTCTCGTCCGCGCTGGTCACCTCGACCAGGGCCGACACCCGGTCGCGCGTCACCCCCGGCGTCGGATCGACGATCGACACGCGCCGCGACGCGAGCATGTTCATGAGCGACGACTTGCCGACATTTGGTCGGCCCACGATGGCGACACGGGGAACTGGCATTGCCCCCATCGTAGGGAGGGGCCAGCAGTGGCACCGGCGCCCACCGCCTGACGCCACTACTCGCACATCGGCGCACTGTAAATCGCGTCCATCACGGCGAAGAAGTCCACCGAATCGACCCTCCCGTCCACGTTGTAGTCGTACGCCATCGCCATGTACGCCAGCAGGTCGCTGCTGCCGAGCCCACCGTCCATGTTGATGTCGCCCGGGCGGAACATGAAGCCGTTCAACTCCTTCACGGCCCGGTTCGGATTCTCGAGATCGGCCGCGTACGACAGCAGCAACAGGTCCTGCTGCTGGCATGGTTGCAGAGGAATAATCGTGATCTGCTGGGACGTCCGCGCCCACATCCCGTCGCCGGACATCCGCTGCTGGCTGGCTGGCGCGTTCACCGACTGCACGAACACCGCGTCACAGCCCACCACCGCCAGGCCGGTCGAGACCACAAGTACGATCAACGCGTTCTCCTTCTCCCTCCGCTCGAGAGACATGGTTGGGGTTCGCGCCCGGCGTTTCCGCCCGGCATGTGCCTCCCCGTTCGCCGGATGCTATCGGACAGTTGCCCAGTTCTGAAAACAATCTGAGGCGCTTTTCACGCGCCAACGCTCCACCCGGCTGAACAACGCAAAATGCCACCCGAATCCGGGGGGTTTGCTCTCGAACAACGGGAGATCAACGTCCGAAACACCGAACATCGACGCCATGCGTCGTTCGGATTGTTCCACCAAATCGATCGATCCGTGAAGCGATGCTCCGCCCGGCGGCCGCGGAGTCCGCTCGCCGCAGTGGTTCGCGTCTGGGGTTCCGGATCACGAATTCCGCACGCGCCACACCGCCCGCTGTCGCGCTCGCTCGCATCAACCGTGCGATCGAGCGGGCTTGCCGCGCGCCACGGCGGGACGCGACCATCACGCTCGCACGCGCGGCCCCGTGGCCGTATCGCCTCGAAACGCCGCGCCCCCACCGCCCCGTTCCTAACATCCGGCCACGAACGTCACAAGATAATAAAAGAATTCATCAATCGTGATCGACCCCTTCGGAACCCCGAACCCCGGCGAACCCGGCACCGCCGTCGTCGTCAGGCCCGGCACCCAAACCACGCCCGGGCTGAATCCGAGCAACTCGAACGGCAACGACTGGTTCACCAGCGCGCCCGCCGGCTGGCACCGCCCAAGGTCCGTCGGCGTGCCGGGGTCCGCCACCGGCGTCCACTGCCCCGTCGCCGCCCCGAACGTCGCCGCGTTCTCTCACGCCCGCCCGCGCGTGCTCGCCCCGTGCACCCGCGTCGGGCACCAAGGCCATGAGAACCGCGTCCCCGCCGTCGCCACGTCCAGCCAGTACTCGCCCGCGCTCAGCGTCTGGGGCGGAATCTCCGCCCGAATCCGAAAGATCGTCCTCGTCGGCGCGGAAAACTCCGAGCAGGTGTGCTGCGACACGAACACCGCGTTGATGCCTCGCGCGCCGCGCGCTGGCGTCCAAGGACGCGCCCTCGCGACCGGCCCGCGGCAAAAGCACAGCCCCCCGGCCAGATGGCCGGGGGGCTGAAGCAGAGCATCATGGGCGAGCCGGACAAGCCGGCCCGCGCGGCTGACTCAGCAGGGGGTCGAGAAGATGGAGAGGTAGAAGAAGAAGTCGTCGTTGTTGAGCACGCCGTTCGGCACGCCGTAGCCGGGGCTGCCCGGGATGGCGGTCGTGGTCATGTCCGCCACGGCGAGGTTGCCGGCGGCGAAGGCCGACAGGTAGAAGAAGAAGTCGTCGTTGTTGACGACGCCGTTGGGGGTGCCGTAGCCGGGCTGGCCCGGGATCGCGCCCGTGGTCAGGTCGGGACGGCAGGCGGGGCCCGCCAGCGTGCCGTTGATCACGAAGGGGTACTCGAAGGGATTGTCGGCGGCCGTGATGACGCAGCCGCCCAGGCCGTCGGTCCGCGCGCCAAGGGCGGGGTTCCATGTGATGTTCTGCTGAAGGGCGTTGGCGCCCGCGAACACGGTGCCAGAGCCCAGGGGCTTGACGTTCAGGGAGGGGCTCCACGGGCCGGAGAGAGTGGTGCCGTTCATGGCCCAATCAAGCCAGTAGTTGCCCGGGGCGAGGGTGACGGCGAGGTTGGCCGTGACCTGCTGGAGCTGGCGCGTGGTGCCAGGCGTGGATCCAGCGCAGCTGCCGACGACCTTGCTGTTGAACGTGCGGTAGGTCGCGGGCGAGGTGAAGGCGACGGTACCAAAGCGGTTGGTGATCTGATCGCCGAACGCGGGAGGAACGCCGTTCTGCGGATTCTGGTTGTGGATCGCGACCGTCACGTTGTTGATCGAGGGCGCGACCGCGCCGGTCTGATACGTCCAGAACGTGAAGGAGGTCACGTTCCAGGTCTGGCCAGCAGGGACCGTGAAGTTGTCGGCGACACGGAACGAGCCGATGATCATGTTCGAGCCGGCGACGTTGTCCCTGTAACGGACGGAGTCATCGCCGACCTCGGACCACTCCCCGCCGCCCGGCGCCAGGATGCCGCTCTGGGTGGTCGCCCCAGTCTGCAGGCTCGCCAGGTTGCCGTTGCTGTACAGCTGGGCATTGGCAGACATCGCCACGCCAGCAACCACCACGAAAGAGGCCGTCTTCATCAACATCGCATCGCTCCCTTGAACCTCAAACCCCTGGTGAACTCGTCAACACGCCCGGCGAGACGCACCGGGCGCATGATCCGCGCGACTGCCTGGAAACTGCCCGCCGTCTGGCTGGAACGCCCCCACGCAACAGCCCTCAGATTAACCGTCGGATCCGTTCGCGTCAATGAAAATCCGGCATGATCAACGCGGACGCAGCCGCGGACAAATCCATCACACGACCTCACCGGCCCGCGTCAAAAGCACAGCCCCCCGGCCAGATGGCCGGGGGGCTGAAGCAGAG
>Ga0163146_10007418_pt1 | contig 12043 bp, 9 predicted proteins | sample OliLakLV19MP7G1_FD_148648 | JGI IMG/M metagenome (GOLD analysis project Ga0163146, IMG submission 148648) | Freshwater microbial mat bacterial communities from Lake Vanda, McMurdo Dry Valleys, Antarctica - Oligotrophic Lake LV.19.MP7.G1 | ecosystem: Environmental > Aquatic > Freshwater > Lake >... | reverse complement strand
GAAGTGGTCAAGCGCAGGGACTCGGGTTGATTGTCCCGACGCGGGCTAATCAAGCGGCCTATTCTTTTCCGACAACGCCGACGCTTTGGTCAGCGTTGTCACCGTGGTTGAACCACGGTGACAACGGTTTCGAAGCTCCGCCCGTCTCGCCGCTCAGAACGCTAGCTTCGTCATCGTCGTCGACACGGTGCGACCGTCGGCCGTGAAGGTGAGCGTGGCGGTCGTGGCGCTGGTGAAATTAAGGCTGATCGTGCCCGCAGCACGGCTGGTGACCGCAGCAGGATTAAAAGGAGTGATGCCGAGCCAAGGTCCGGTGAATATCAACAGTGGCTGGCTGAAGCTGGTCCCGCTGAGAGGACCGGCGCTCAGGAACCAGATCGGTATCGAAGACTCGTTGTAGTGATAAATATTCACTGCATATGCACCTCCCGCACCGCGGATCACCACCATGCCCCAGCCGCTCTGCGCCGGGTTGCTCCAGGCGCCTGTGTAGTCGACGCTCGAGGGCGGCGGCGTGGTCGAAGGTTGCAGGAAGGCTTGCAAGCTCGGGAACACCTGGTCGAAGCGCGAGAAGTCGTCGCTGTTGTCCGGGGTTGACACCGTTCCGGTATTGGCACAACTGGCTGAACCGCCCAGCAGACCGCCACGAAGTTGGTAGCCGTTTGCGCTCAAGGTCAACAGCGCGCAGCCACTGCTGCCGCCCTCGGTGGTGCCGTCGGTGTAACCGGCCTGCACGAAATTGCCGCTCGCGAGGCTCGACGGGCCGAAGCCTTTGACCTGGCCCAAGGTGACCTTTTTCACATCGCCGGCCGGATGATGCAGCAACAAAACCTCGTTACCGGTCGCCAATGTGGCCGCATTCCAGCCAAGGAAGTTGGCACCGGCGGGAGGCGCATTGTTCAAGCGCAGGAACAGCACGTCAGAGGCCACGCTGGCGAACTGCACCGTCGCGCCGCCACTTACCTGCCGCGAGGACGCGTCAAGCACACCGCTGCCGCAGGATGTTGCCTCGTAGAACCAGAAGGTAGTCAAGGTATTGGCCACGCTCTGGCTGGTGAAGCAGTGCGCGGCGGTAAAAAAGTGAGGTGTCTGGGTGCTGGTGTCGGTGTCGTTCAACAGCGTTCCGGTGCACAGCGAGCTGCCTCCGCTGGTCTGGAACACCATCCGCGCCACCGCGTTCTTGGCGGCGGTGTAGGCGGCCGACGGATTGGTGACGCACTTGGCGTCGATCTCGCAACTTTGCGACTCGCCGATCTTGGCTAAGGCGAGCGAACCTTGCGGCGACACGAACAGATGCGAGACAGCGTGTAACGACGCCTGCACCCAACGCGAATTGGTGCCGGCGGGCAGGAAGATTTCGATGGTCTGGCGCTCGCCTTCGGTGACCGGAGTCCAGTACATCGGATCCACCCGACGCAGCTGAGCGATTTCGTCTGCGCCAACCACCGCGACCGCGCCTGCAGAGGCGTCGCTACCGACGAACCGCAGCTCCGCGCCAGCGGGCAGCGCAGCGATGTCGAGCCCGGATCGCAGGGCCACCGCACCCGGCGAAGTCACCTCGATGCGCGCGGTTTGGCCGCCATCGCGCAGCACCCGCCAAGTCAAAAGTGACCGGCTCGACAACGCCTCGGTGGCAACCCTACGCTCAATGCCGATTCTCAGGACTTTCTGCGTGAGCGCAGAGTTTTCGCGCCGTATCGCATCGACGCGGGCCTGCTCCATCGACGGAAAGACGACTGCAGCGGCGCTAGCCGTCGGGAAATCCTGGTCTTTCAATCGCAAGTCCGACACCGCTTTTGTATCGGCCCACGCCGTTTCTCCTGAGGCCTGCGGTGCGTCGGCCTGCGGTGCATCGGCCTGAGCAGGTGCGGCGAAGAGGACAGTGGTCAAAAACAGGACTAGCAGGATGCGACTCATGGCAACTCCAGAATCCACCGCCAGCACACCCGTTGCGCGCCGGACGCAGGGCGCATCATGCCACGCTTGGGGTGGGACGGATGACATGGGCGCGGCCATGCTCTTCCGATTTTCACTCCCACCCTAAGTGCGGAATCCATCTGAAACAATAGCCAAACCCAGCCGCAGGAGGACAGTGCCAATCAGCGCAGACCACGTTGCCATGGCCCAGGAGAGATCCACTGGAATGACGTTGAACGGAAACGGGAAGTTTTCCTGGACGCCGGCGAACCAGTTCTCGCCATTGAGCTTTTCCAGCCCGGACTCCCAGAACTCCCAACCCATGATCGCGCGAATTGCCAAGGTCGGAAACACGTCGCCTGCGGCGCGCAGTTGAGAAGTCAATCATTCCCAGAGACCCAACAGTTTGCGAAAACCAAACAGTTCCATCGTCATCTCTTAGTCAATTTCAATGATCAATCTCAGCGATCAATCTCAGCGAACGCAGACTCGCGAGAATTCCAGAATGGTCGCCATGATGAATCCCCCTCGGGCTCGATGCACGTACACGGCTCAGCAGCGACGCGCACTGCCTGCGAGCGCCTCCGAACCGCAACATGAGTATGCGTGCGAGTAGGCAATTGGTTACACCCGTGCAGCCGGAGCGGTTGTTGCGGCAACGGCGGAAGCCGCGAACAGCGCGGCTCTTGTGGGAGCGGCGGAAGCCGCGAAAGGTCTGCCTTCGAGGCTGGGCTTTCGTGGCTTGGGCCGCTCCCACAGGCAATCTTCCGGTTGCACGTTGATCAGCTTTTGTCTTTTGGACAAGCCGCATCGGGCTGATGCTGGGCAACCATCAGATCAGGAGCCAACAGGCGAAAACTCCCGCCCCAACAATCGTCAACCGGGTGCAAGAGCTTTGCTTGACTCGCTGCGAGGGGTCACCTGCATTCGCTCTCTTCGTCCAAACCTCGACCCCCAAGGCCCGATAGGCTGCTAGCTCAAACACGCTTGCGATGCGATGCGATGCGATACGGTGCAGTCGTTGGTAACTTTCTGGGGGCGCGAGGCGTACTGTCATTTGATGATCGTTTGGACTTTTCCTAAGTCGCGGTGGACCACAAACCCATGGCAAGCTCGGCAACAGCACCCACTGATCGCCTGTTCACTTTTAGCGGGTGCCACACGGGCCCGTGGCTCGTGGACCGCGTTCACTGCGTCGTCGGGGAAGCGATGGCTGTCGCTTCATGGGTGTCGTTCGTCGCCACGCCGGTAATACAAATGCCGTCGGATGCGTCCTGGCTTCTGCGTGGGATAAGAAGCAACGAACGCTATGTCTCTCGCGAAGAAAAATCTGCTCTCGTCAGCAAGCAGGAAAGCCTCGGTCGGGCGGCTTCAACGAAGGCAGCGCTTATACCTATTCGCAAGAATGCGGCTTGGTGGGCACTCTCCCAAGACCAGCGCCGCCACATATTCGAAGCACAGTCGCATCACATCGAAGTTGGGTTGAAGTACGTCCCTGCGGTCGCGAGGCGGTTGTATCAGTGCCGGGACCTTGGCCCAGAAGAACCCTTCGACTTCCTCACTTGGTTCGAGTAATCGCCTTCCGACGCCAAGGAATTCGACAACCTTGTTCACACTCTGCGCGCGTCACCGGAGTGGGAGTTCGTCGACCGCGAAGTCGATATCCGTCTCGTCCATGAAGAAATCTAACCAAGGTCGCGGTCGGTCCGGCGGCCATTAACGGCTGGTCGATAAACTCCCCGAGAGCCAAGCAGTTGCAATGGCCGCATTCGGCGTGCCTCCACTCGACGTTCCGGGTGCCGCTTCCTGTTTAGCTTGGTACGACACCTGCTCTCGGCTCGCGGGAGATTTTCCGTTCACAACATGCACAGCACGATCCCGCAGCGCAGTAGGCATTCGTTTCAGAATGAATGATTGACCGTTGGCGGTAACAATCGCCTCAGGTGCCGGCGCGCGATGTGATCAAACCTTGACCGGCGGCCCATTGGGTGATGTCGTCGCGACGGATCGCCGCCGCCATCAAGGACGGGAAGGCGTCCGGCGTGCACGCGAATGACGGCACACCGAGCGCGGCGAGCTTTGCGGCGAGGTCCTTGTCGTAAGCCGGCCGCCCTTCGTCGCTCAAGGCAAGCAGGGTGATGAACTGGACGCCGGCCTCGACCAGCGCATGTGCGCGAGCCAGCAGCTTGTTTTCGACCCCGCCCTCGTACAGGTCGGAGATCAGGACGAGGATGGCGTTGTGCGGCTCGCGGATGATTTCCTGGCAGTAGCTGACGGCGCGATGGATGTCGGTGCCACCTCCGAGCTGGACGCCAAACAGCAGGTCGACAGGGTCGTCCAGCTGATCGCTCATGTCGACCACGGCCGTATCGAAAACAACCAGCTTGGTCGACACCGCAGGCAGGGACGCCATCACCGCGCCGAAGATGCTCGAGTACACGACCGATGCCGCCATCGAGCCGCTCTGGTCGATGCACAGGATCACCTCGCGCTGGGGACGGCGCGCCTTGCGGCCGAAGCCGATCAAGCGCTGCGGAATGATCGTTCGATAATCGGGTTGCCAATGCCGCAAATTGGCGCGGATGGTGCGGTGCCAGTCGATCTCCGCATGACGCGGGCGCAAGTTTCGCTGTGCCCGATCAAGCGCGCGCGAAATCGCCGAGCGCAGGGGTTCCTCGAGTTTGCGCATCAGCGCGTCCACCACCTGACCTACTACCTGACGCGCGGTCGCTTTGGTATTGGCCGGAATGATGCTGGAAAGCGCCAGCAGGTTCGCGACCATGTGAACGTCGGGCTGGATGCCTTCCAACATCTCTTTCTCGAGCAGCATCTGCTTCAGATCGAGACGCTGCAGCGCATCGCGTTGCATGACCTGCACCACCGACGCGGGAAAGTACTTGCGAATGTCGCCTAGCCAGCGCGCCACATTCGGCGCCGATCCGCCGCGGCCACCACGGCGCTTGAGCCCACTTGGACCCTCGGGTTCGTATAGCGCACACAGCGCCAACTCCATGCCTTGCAGAGTTCCGCTCAAGCCTCCGCAGCTGTTCTCTGCGTCGCTGCCAAGCACCATGCGCCAACGCTGCTCGCGGGAGATCGGCCCGAGCGAGACGTCGTCGTCGATTGGGTCAGGACTCATCAGTCACTCCGAACAGTTCGCGCAGCATCGGCAGGGCGCGCTCCGCACGGTGCGCGTCCGCCGCCGGTGTGGCGGCTGTGCCCTTACCGTGGGTATGAGGACGCTTCACGCGCTCGCCTAGGTCACGACGGTCGGCGGCTTCGAATTCCGCGAAGGCGCGTCGCACCAAGGGCAGGGCGCGAACGAAATGCGCGTCGCCCAGCGTCGTGAGCCAGTGATCGATCAGCGGCCAGACGGTGTCGCCGTGCAGCAGCACGGTCGCATTCCGATTGAGAAAGCCGTCGAGCCACTGCGCCGCGTCCAGCGGTTCGGTGCCGGACGACAGGTTCAGCTGCAATTGCTGCCGGATTTCATCAGGCGTAAGGATCGATGCATCCAGCATCAGCCGAGCGCACAGTCCGCGCAGCAAGGCCGTGCTGCTGTCTGCGAGTGCGGCCGCCCGCAGCGCCCGCTGCCAGGCTTGCGACTGTTCCTCACCTTGCCGCAAGGCGATTGCGCGGTCCGCTGCCAACAGTACGGCGCGGCAGCTTTCTGCGGGCTCGCCGTCCAGGTCGCAAAGTGCCAGGGGAAGGCCGACACAGGCGCGCAGCAACATCCCGTCAAACACATGCGCAACCTGTTCGCCGTCGGTGTTACGAACATTGCCGTAGCGATAGACGTTGGCCAAGGCGGGCAGTGCGGTCAGCAAACCAAGTGGATCGACATGGGTGGCGGCGCGCGCTTCCAATTCGGCAGCGACGACGGGAACCGCATCCGCCAGGTTTGCCAGCAGGACGCGATCAATCAGTGCGGCCAGCTCGGCCAGCTTTTCAGCCTTTCTTGCCGCTTCGACGGCGCATTGGCCAGCGGCGAATTCCACTGTCTGACCATAACGACCGGCGACGATCAGGTTGATCTGGAACGAGGGCTGCCAGGCCAGCGACCAGATCTCATGAAACGTCCCCCTCGCGGAGCGACCGACGTTGGTTATCTGGCCCCAACCGATGCCGAGCAGTGCCAGCCGATGCAACAGCTGGCTGCGCTGCAGGTCGGTTTCCTTGCGAAGATCAAGATCCAGCGTCTTGCTCAGCGCCTCAGGCTTTAGCCGCAGGCGTTTCTGTTCGACCTCAAGATCGCGTTGCAGCGGAACCATGGGAACGCTGGAGGGCACGCTGCCAATCACGTCGCCGACCAGCAGCGCTTCGGCGATCAGCTGCATTGCGGTGTCGTCGCCACTGCAGATGACGCTGCGTGTAGCCTCGCTGATTTCATCAAGTCCCGGCGCAGGTCGCTCGCGCATTGCTGCCAAGGTGTCGGCCAGACGCGCTGCTTCGATCAGGTGCGCCGATGAGCAGTCCAGATCGTGTTCGCGCAGTAGCCGCGCTACCCGCGCATACCAGCCGATGGCTCGTCGGCTGGCGTCGCCGCCGCTCCGCCAGAGATAGTCATACCAGCCTGGCGCTAAGATTCCGGCGCCATAGCCGCTGCGCGTGCTGAGATGCTGATAGGTCCACGGCACCCAGGTCGTCTGGGCCTTGAGCTTGGGCAGTCCCTTCAGCAGCCGTGCGTCGGCGGCGGCGCCTCCCAGGTTCGCCAAGGCAGGCACATGCCAAGCGCCGCAGACCGCGGCGATCCGCTGAAAACCTTGCTTGCGGGCATCACGTATCTGGCTGCGCATGTGCGCTTCGCGAATGTCTTCATGCGCCTGATCAGTCCGCCCTGCACGCGGCGCATGTTCGCGCAGCTCGGTCATTGCCTGGGCAATCGCCTCGAACAGACCTTCGCCGTCACCGCGCTCCTCGACCATGTGGTTCCACCATGACTCACCGTCGCCGTAACCAGCGGCACGCGCAAGCCAATCCAGCGGATCGTGCGGTGTGTCGTGATCGAAAATCGCGCCCGCAGATGGGCTGTCTGCTGGCTTGATCGGGCGGGTCTCAGCATCCGCTTGCGGCTCGGCTGGCTCTGCATCCTGCGTCGCTGCTGTGGTCGCCGCTGTACTCGGTTCGCGGCCGGCGTCACGCTTTGCTTTAAGCCGAGCGAGACTTAGCGTGGCTGGAAGATCGATGAACCGCACCGGCGTCCCAGCTTGCGCCGCCCACCGCATCGCCTGCCACTCGGGCGAGAACACCGCGTAGGGATGGAACACGGCGAGCTGCGGTTCCTCCACCGCGTGCGACAGCAGTGCGATCGGCGGCGACAGGTCGGTTTCGAGCAGATAGGCAAGCAAGGGCTCCGCACCCGCGGGACCCTCGATCAAGACGCAATCGGGCTGTAGATTTTCCAGTGCGCTGCGCAGGCTCAGCGCACAGCCGGGGCCATGGTGGCGTATGCCAAACAGTGAGATGCCATCGCTCATGGCAGCGACTTACACCTGCTCACGGAATGCGCGATATAGGTCCTTCCAATCGCTGCGTTCCTTGACCACCGTTTCGAGGTATTCGGTCCAGACGACAGCGTCCTGCAGCGGATCTTTCACGATGGCTCCGAGCATGCCCGAAGCCATGTCGGCGGCGCGCATCACGCCATCGCCAAAGTGACCGGCCAAGGCCATGCCATTGTTGATCACCGAGATCGCTTCGGCGGTGGACAGGGTGGAGCTCGGTGACTTTAACTTGGACTTGCCGTCCTCGGTCTTGCCATTGCGCAGTTCGCGAAAAATGCGAACGATGCGCGCGACCTCTTTTAGCGCGGGTGGCTCGGCGGGCAAGTCCAGCGCACGGCCCAGTTCGCTGACGCGCTTGACCACGATCGCGATCTCTTCTTCCTCACTGGCCGGCACCGGCAGGATCACGGTGTTGAAGCGACGCTTGAGCGCACTCGACAACTCGTTGACGCCCTTGTCGCGATTGTTGGCGGTAGCGATCACGCTGAAGCCACGCACCGCTTGCACCTCGGACCCCAGCTCAGGAATCGGCAGCATTTTCTCCGACAGCACGGTGATCAACGAGTCCTGCACGTCAGCGGGGATACGCGTGAGTTCCTCGACACGGGCAATCTTGCCAAGCCGCATGGCACGCATCAGCGGACTCGGCACGATGGCGTCTTCGCTGGGGCCGTGCGCCAGCAGCTGGGCATAGTTCCAGCCGTAGCGGATCTGCTCTTCGCTGGTGCCGGCGGTGCCTTGCACCAGGAGAGTCGAATCGCCACTGATGGCTGCCGTCATATGCTCTGAAACCCACGACTTGGCGGTGCCGGGAACACCGAGCAAGAGCAGCGCGCGATCTGTCGCCACGGTGGCGACGGCAACCTCCATCAGTCGACGGCTGCCGATGTACTTGGGCGTTACTTCAAATCCGTTGCTGAGCTTGCCGCCAACCAGATAGGTCACCACCGCCCAAGGCGAGAGTTGCCAGTTGACCGGGCGATTTCGTTCATCGAACTTCTTCAGCTGTTCTAGCTCCTCGGCGTATTCGTGCTCGGCGTGTTGACGCAGTACGGCAGTGGTCATTGCAGCTCCGTTGCGGGCCAGATTTCAGGGGTGGGTGTGCAGCGCAGCGCGCACATGGATGATGCGTTCAAAGGCCAGCGTGCAGTCGGCCATCGCGGGCGTTTCGTCGGCGCGACGTGGCAAGTCGATCACTCTGCCCAGTGCATCAGGATGGAGCAGGGACGCCAACTCCAACAGACACACGCGCAGTCCGTAGTCGTGACGAAGGCGGTCGTCCTCGAAGCAGGTAAGCATGCTGGTGAGCAAAGCCTTCGAGTAGTGACAAGACAGCGTCTCTCCTGGAGCACATGACGCGATGACGTCGTTGAGCCCGCCGTCCTTGTTCAGCGCGTCGATCTGATTCGGCCAGTGCTTCTCGCGCTGAGCGACCGGCAGCAGGGCCAGCAGATCGCTGGTGCTCGTCCGTGCGCCGGGCTTGCGCGCACCCAGCAGCGCTTCCACCCATTCTGGATCCTTTGCGTCCACCCGCTCCTGCCAAGCGCCAATCAAGGCAGCCGACCAGTCGCTCTTGATCGCCCAGGTGACCAAGCCCTGCGGATTCATTCCGGTCTGTGCCGTCCACCATCCCAGCGGGACCTGGCGGACCAATTGATACAGCCACCACGCGCGTTCGCCGAGTGGGTCGTGTTGCGGACGTGTCGCCTCGATTGCCGATTGGCCCCAAGTCGGGTTTGCGCTCTGCGGCGCATCAAGTTGCCAACTCTTGCCGAGCAATCCGCGCTTTTGCACCAGCAGAGCAGCCACCCAGCCGATGAGTCGCTGCGCATGGGCCGAGTCCGGCAAGCAGGCGAGCAGGCGCGCAGCCGCGAAGCGGACATCGCGACTGCGATCCTTCAGCAGTGGGTCCAGCAGGTGGGCGTCGTCGGCGTGCAGATTCACATTCATGGCAGAGACAAAGTCCGCCCGTTCTGTGGCTGCGAGCTCGCTCAGACTCGCCTGCAAGAGCTCGCGCGCCTCGCCGGCGGAGCTCGCCCGCAACCGACGGAAGAAGGCCAACCTATCCAGATGATTGGCTTCCTGCCATACCCGCATTTCGCTGTCTTCATCCGAGGCCGTGAGCACGCTGGCCGCATATTTCCAGTCCGGGTTTTGCGCGGCGAGCCAACGCCCGCGCGGGCCAAGTACGGGCAGCAAGATTGACCGCAATGCTTGACTGCGCTGCCCGGTATGCAGCGCCGTCGGTAACAGGATCGGAGGTAAGGTGAGGCCGACATCGGCAAGTCGCCGACAGGCTTGGTCGATCAGACGCGCTTCATAGGCCTGGTGCGGTGGGCCAGATGCAAACACTTCGGTGATCGCCGACATCCACGGATGCGACCTTGAGAGCGTGTTGGGATCCGCCTTCGCCGGTGCAGGCAGAGGCTGTTGCGATGGGTCTAGCGATCTCGACGCCAATTCGCAGGCGGCCAGAACGCCGCTTCCGCGGGCGAAGTTCAGGGCGGGATCGGGACTCTCGGAGACGCGTGCGAGCAACGCGCCGATGGCGCCATCAATCTCGAACGCGGACTCAGTCTGCACGCCGATCAGCGCCGACTTGATCCAGCGCTCATTCATTCGCCGGTCTCCAGCGCCCAGCGGGCGCCGCTGTCGTCCCAGCCGCTCAGCAGTCGCAATTGGTTTCCGGCCCATTCGCCCATTGTCGTGACCGCGTGGCCGCCGCTGAACGCAAGCAGGGTCCACGCCGAGTCCTCATCAACTCGCCAAGGTAGCGTTCCTGCGGCGGTGTGCAGCCGCCAGTCGTTGCCATCACGAAAAGGTGTTGCGGCAGCAAACACCAGCGGGAACTGAGCGAGCCAGGGGTTACTGGCAAAGGCCTGCGAGGCGGCATCGAATGCAGTTTCAGCGTCTTCCTCGGTCCAACTGACTGCCGTAAGTACCTTCGATACGGTTTGGGCGATGGCGCGCAGCGGCACGCTGCCTGGGTAGAAGCGCAGTTCGGCCGCGTACTGCGCACCGTTCTGCCATTCGCGGTCCCAAGCCTTCCCGGCGTAGGAAAATTCCTGCAACAGCGCATGGCGGCGGCTGGCTAATCCCTGCAGCCACACACGACGTTCGCTTAGCTTGGCCTCGGGCTCGGTGATGATCTGCCCCAGCACTCGCCATTGGTCGCTAACCGCATCTCCCGCAGCCTGCGCTTCTGCCTTGTCGGCCGCCCAACCCAAGGCCGCACGCAGATCAGCCAGTCGCGGTGCTGACAGCTGGCCGCGGCGGCGCACGCCCTCGTTGATCAACTGCAGCAGACCGAAGCTCGCAATGACGTCAGCCTGACGCGCCGCGCCCTCGCTCATCAGCGCCAGCGCTTCACGCAGGCGCGCCGCCAGCCCAGGTGCTTGCGCATCGATCATGCGCGCAGCCATGGCGACGCCATCCCGACGCTGCTCTTGGCCGAATCGGGCGAGTCCGCGCCGAAACTGATCAGCGATCCAGCGCTCCAGCTCGGTCGCACCAGCCTCGATGCGCGACCAGCGCGTGCTTTCCCGCTTGGCTACAGCAGCCGATGCGGCCGCCGGGTCGTCGGCAGGCTTCGAGGTTTCGGCGACGGCTGCTTTCCTCTCGCTGCGATTGCGCCGCGAGGCCAGCCATTCGTCCACCCAAGCCGGACGGGTCGTCGCCGCGAAACGCGGATTCTTCTGCGCATAGTTCAGCAGCAGGGCGAGGCCATGCTTGCAGGGAAATTTTCGACTCGGGCACGAGCACCGACTGACTAGCGCGCCGAGATCCACCTGCGCCTGATACGGATTCGATCCGCTGCCTTGGCATTCACCCCACACCGCCTCGTCATCCGCGCCCAGCGTGACCCACTTGCTGTCCGCAACGAGGCCGTTCGCGGCCTTGGCAGAAGATTCATCCGGTGCCAGCGCCAGTACCTGTTCCCGCGTCAGTGCGATCCCCATGCAGTCGCCGCGGTCCTTGCTCGATGTGGTGAGCGCAACAGCATAGCCGAGGTGTGGAAGCGGGAGATTCGCGGTGTGGAGCGACTCCCTTGTGGGCTGGCCGGGATTGGATGGATGCCCCCGTGGGAGAATCGTCGAGTGATTAGCGGGGACGCCATTGGTCATTTCGGAAGACCAAAAGGCGGAAACGTATTGCTGAGTCTTGGGAAGGAAGAGCAATCGCTTTGGGACTTGGAAAAGCAGGCTTGCGACCACCCCCAGTCGCTCCCATCCTTCCTTGGCAATCTTTGCCATCGGAGTGCGCCATGGCCACCATGAACATCTCCCTGCCGGATGAGCTCAAGCAGTTCGTCGATGCCCAAGTGGCCGAGCAGAGCTACACCTCCAGCAGCGAGTATCTGCGCGAGCTGATCCGCAAATAGGGGGGAGACCGAGACACTGCGCAGTGCGCTGATGCACGGATTTAACTCCGGCGCTGCAACGCCGACGGAGTCTGACTTCTTTGATGGAATGCGCCTACGCGCACGGTCGCGCAAGCAGGCATGAAGCGACCGTTCTGGCGGCCTCTGACCAGGCACGATGTCGATGCGGCGGCCGAGTGGTACGCCAGCCAAGGCGGCGTGGTGTTGGAACTGGCCTTCATCGAGGCGCTGGAAGCGGCCG
>Ga0163146_10007415_pt1 | contig 12047 bp, 8 predicted proteins | sample OliLakLV19MP7G1_FD_148648 | JGI IMG/M metagenome (GOLD analysis project Ga0163146, IMG submission 148648) | Freshwater microbial mat bacterial communities from Lake Vanda, McMurdo Dry Valleys, Antarctica - Oligotrophic Lake LV.19.MP7.G1 | ecosystem: Environmental > Aquatic > Freshwater > Lake >... | reverse complement strand
CGCGACCGAGTCGATGACGACCCGGTAGCGCTCCTTGGCGCTCCATGATCGGGGGCTCTTGGGATCGGACGACCTCGGCTCTTCGTGCGGCTCTGGGAGCGGTCAGGCGTTGGATCATGCGCAGTTTGAACTTCTCGGAGTAAGGCACGAATGGTGTCTCCTGCGCCCCCCGGATCTGGATCAATGTCGAAAGTCGCGCCCCCCTCGGGGGGCGTCCTGCCCTACGGGCAGGAAGAGGGACCGCGCCCCACCCGGCCTGCGGCCGGGTAGGGGCCCCGCGGCCCCAGAGATCAGGCGGCAACTACCCTGACACCGGGTTCGAGTCCCTTCGCCCGCTCCACCTAAGTCTAGCACCCACCTAGACTTACCCGCGCTGGCGCCCTGCGCAACGTGTAACAAAGGCGGTCGAGTGCTCACTTCTGCCCTCTATGTGGCGGAGGGGCGCGTGCGCAGCCTGCTCGCGGTGCTGGCCGACGTGTGGATGGTGGACACACCTAGAGGATGTCCGCGCCCTTGTGAGTTTTGAGGGGGGGCAAACCTGGCAGGCGGGCATTCAAGCAGCGGTTTCCGGCGAGTGCGAGGGGGTGTGGGTCAATGCTGTCATCAAGATGCGCAAGTCGGCGTAGCCTTTGATGCGGCGGAAGCTTCCCTCAGCCAGCGCGCGGCCGCCGGGGTCCAGCGCATGACCATTTTTGCGTCGCGCCAGCGCTTCACCCGCGCTACGAGGGCCTTCACCCGGTCGAACGCGGATTCGATGGGGTTGGTCGTCGACAGCGTCGCGCGAAGCGCTGCAGTCAGCCCCAGGCGGTGGACCGTCAGCGTCTCTTCAAAGCCCTCGTCCAGGCTCTTCGCCGCGCGGTCATTCAAGGTGCCAAGCCAGCGAACGACGGCCTTGAGCGCTGCTCGCGCCGCGCTGTAGTCCGACATGCTCCAGGCCGCGCGCAGCCGCCGGTGTCTTGAAGCGATCGCCCGTTGAGCGCATCCAGGTCCTTAGCGCTGGCGCGCTGGAAGGCCGCACTGACGGCCGATCGCTGCAGGTCCAGTCCATCGGCAAGCCGATCGAGAGCTGGGTCGTACTGCCGTTTCGAGATGCCGCGCCGAGATGCCGCGCACCAAAAGACGCTTCCCGGACACGGGGCCGCTCGAACTCGTGCGGCTCGCCGCCCAGGAAAATGCGGGACGGCGCGTTTCCACCCCGGCGCAGGCTCGTGCCGGGCTTGCGGGACCAAGGCGTCCCGACCAGCTTCTCGAGTTCCGCCCGGACCAGATCCTGAGCCAAACCACGGACATCCTCCGGTGTGGCACACCGGCCCCCGCGGTCACGCCGTGCGCGATCTCCCCCTGCCCGCCACGCTCGCGGGCCACGAACTCGCCGCTCAAATCCTGGTGGCAACGCCATCCGGCAACCTCGCTTGGACCCACGGCCTGCACCTTTTGATCGCTCCGTGAAATCGCGGACTGGACGTCACAGGAGCGCCATCGGGTCCACGTCGATCAGTGCGCGGGGACGGGCGCCGAGGTCCGCGATCAATTGGCGCAGCGTCGCGCGGGCCGTGGCGAAGGACGGGCCCGCGCGCGGCGCCTTGACGAGCAGGTGATGGCGAAAGCGACCGCGCAGTTTGGCGATGGGAGCTTGAGCGGGGCCCAGCACTACCGCGGCGGCGCAGCCTTCGGCCTCGCTCAACACCGCGCGCAGGCGTTGGGCAATGGAATCGGCGGCGGAGGCGGCGCGGGCCTCTTCTTCGTCCTCGAAAACGGCGCGCAGCACACGGCCCGCCGGCGGATAACCAAGCTCCCGCCGCAGCTCAACCTCGTGCGCCGCAAACGCCTCGAAATCGTGGCGCGCGGCGGCGCGGATCGCGGGATGCTCGGGTGAGGACGTCTGCACGACGATGTGACCCTCGAGCTCCCCCCGTCCCGCCCGCCCCGCGACCTGCGCGATCAGTTGGAACGTGCGCTCCGACGCGCGAAAATCGGCGAGGTGTAACGACGTGTCGGCGTCCACGATGCCCACCAACGTGACACGGGGGAAATCGAGGCCCTTCGCGATCATCTGCGTGCCGACCAGCACATCGATTTCGCCGCGGCCAAACGCTCCGAGCGTCGCTTCGTAATCCTCGCGGCGGTGCATGGTGTCCGAATCCATCCGCCGGATGCGCGCCGACGGGAAGAGTTTCGCGAGCACACCTTCGACACGTTCTGACCCGGCGCCGAGCAACCCGAGCCCCGGCGCGGTGCACATCGGACAATCTTTGGGGATCGCACGCTCGGCGGCGCACAGGTGGCAAACGATGCGGCCGATGCGCCGGTGCAAAGTCATCGGCGCGTCGCATTGCTCGCAGCGCACAACGGAGCGGCAACCTCCGCACCACAACACCGGTGTGTAACCACGGCGATTGAGGAACAAAATCGCCTGTTCACCGCGCGCGAGCGTGTCGGCGAGGCGTTGGCGCAACGGGCGTGAAAACAGGCCGCCCGCGGGCCCACCGGGCTCGGTGCGCAGGTCGACGATGTCCACACGCGGCATGCGGCCTGCGCCGACACGTTGTTCGAGCAAGAGCCGCGTGTGCTCCCCCGCCTTGGCCGCGGCCCAGGATTCGAGGGCGGGAGTCGCGGAGCCGAGGATGCAGACTGCGCCCTCGAGCTTCGCGCGCATCAGCGCGACCTCGCGCGCGTGGTACCGCGGAGTTTGGGCCTGCTTGAAGCTGGGTTCGTGCTCCTCGTCGACGACGATCACACCGAGGTCGCGCACGGGCGCAAACACCGCGGAGCGCGCGCCAACCACAACCCGCGCATCGCCGCGCCGCACCCGTTTCCACATGGCGAGGCGCTGGGGATCGCTCATCCCGCTGTGCAGGACGGCGACGTCCGCAAAGCGCGAGCGGAACCAACCGACGGTCTGCGGTGTCAGCGCGATCTCGGGCACCAGCACGATCGCACCGCGTCCGAGCGCGAGCGCACGTTCGATCGCGACGAGGTAAACCTCGGTTTTGCCGCTGCCGGTGACACCCTGCAGCAGGAAGCTCTTGCCCTTGCCCATGCGCAGCGCGAGCGACACCATGTCGAGCGCGAACGACTGCCCATCGGAAAGCTGTTCCGGTCGGCGCCGACTTGGGTCGATCTGTGCTTCGGGGAAGTTTTCGACGGGCGCGGAGCGCAGGGTGCAAAGCCCCTTCGCCGCAAGCGCGCGCGCGACCTGCGCCGTGACTTCGAGCTTGCGCTCGAGCACTCGCAGCTCCACTTCACCGTCGATCTCGAGCAGTGTGCGCAGGAGTCGATGCTGCGCGGGAGCGCGTGTTTCAAGGTCGAGGAGCGCCGCTTCATTCGCTGCGGACGTCACACGCACCCGCAGCGTCAACCGCGCGCCCTTGGCGCGTTTCATCGGCGCCGGAAGGATCGCCGCCAGCGCCTCACCCCACGAACATGCGTATTCCTCGCCAATCCAGCGTGCAAGATCGAGGAGCGGCGGATCGACGACAGGTTCTTCGTCCAGCACCGCGAGAATTTCACGCAAGCGCAACTCCTTTGGCCCTGCACCTTCGAGCCGCGCCACCACGACACCCACTTCGCTGCGGCTCCCAAACGGCACCAGCACGCGGCATCCGGGCAATGCCGCGTCCGCAAGACGTCGCGGGACCGCGTACGTGAAGGGCTCGGGCAGCGGTTTGGCGAGCGCGACGGCAATGCGCGGCAAACTCGGATCGGCCGCGGGCTGCCGAACCCGCGCAGGCTTCTTTTCGGCCGTTTCCGACGCCGCTTTGCCGGGGCTGCCCTGCGTGTGCGATTCCCCGTCCTCGAACAGCCCCGGGAAGAGGCTGTCGCCGTCCGCCCGCCGCCGTCCCGACATCACGAACCGTCCGGGGCGGCGCCGTCGTTCGCAAGCGCGGTGGATGGACGGTCCTTGTGGTGGCCCGGTACACCGTCCGCGAAATACTTGGCGCGCGCCGCCGCCTGGATGTCGACACCCGCGAGGCTTGCCATGCTGACGAGCCACGCGAGCACGTCGGCGAACTCCCCTTCCAAGTCCGGCCCAGTGTGTCCACGGCGCAGAGCGCGTGTGAGCTCCCCCACTTCCTCCTGGAACCACATGTACGTGCCCGCGAGGCCACGTTCGCGGTCGCGCGCGAGGTACAGGCTTTCGATCAGTTGCTGGAACGCGCGGATCTCCATGGTCAGGCCTCGCGCAAAAGGGTGATGAGCGACACGTCGGCGACCAGCGGCGCACCGTCTTGATGGGTGTCGAGTTCCGCGCGCACGGCTTTCAGAAACCGCGGTGTGTCGAGGCGCGCGGCGCGGCCGATCGCTTGATAAAAACGTTTCTCGCCAAACTCCTCGCCCGCGCGATTGCACGCTTCCACGGGCCCACTGCCGGCCAGCGCGATGCGGTCGCCGGATTGGAGTGCGAGCTCCGCCACTTTGAGGGTGCGCTCGAACACGGGGCCGCGGTCAAGACCGAGCGCGATGCCCTCTGGTTGCACAAGACGGAGCTTTTTTTCCGCCTCCGACCAATACAGCAGCGGGATGCGATGGCCCGCACATACCACGCGGGCCGCGCCGGTGGCGGGATCGACGTGCGCATACAGCGCGGTCGCGAACATACCCCGCCGCACATCCCGCGCGAGCTCACGGTTGACACGCACAAACGCCTCCCCAGGATCCACCCCGCGGATCAGTTCGCCGCGCAGGTAAGCGCGCGCACTGGCCCCGACGAGCGCCGCAGGCAAACCGGTCCCCGAAACATCGCACACGAGCAGTCCGACTGCTCCGCCAGGCAACTCCAACCAGTCGTGGAATCCGCCGCCAAGCTCGGCCGAGGGCAGGTGGAGCGCACCCGGATCAAAACCCGGCATCAGCGGCGTGGTCAGCGGGATCAACGCCTCGCGCACTTCGTTCGCCACCGTGAGTTCCCGTTGGCGCAGCGAGAGCTCGAGGCGGGTTTCCTCCGCTTCGGCGAGGTCGGCCGCCAGCCGATCCAGGGCGCGGGCGAGGGTGCCCACTTCGCCGCCCGCGCGCACGCGCGAGCGGTAACGCAGGTCGCCGAGCGCTATCTGGCGCACCTGCAACACGAGTTCGCGCAGCGGGCTCGTCGCGCGCGACGCAAGCAGCGCGACGAGTCCGACAGCGAGGAGCACGAACGCCGCCATCACAAAAATCAGGAGCTGACTGAACGCGTCCGCCACGCCACCGTTGGGCGGGCCGACAAACAAACGCATCGCCGGTGCGCTATCGGGCGCGCCCGCCGCGCGCGCTTGCAGGAGCCGCGCGGGCTCCCACCCCCGCTCGGTCCGGACTTCCACGGCGCTGCGCTCCACACGTCCGACACGTGTCGTGGTCCCGCTCGTCCCCCGCCATTTTGGATCGTCCGCGCTGAAGACCAGCGCATCGGCGAGCGATTGCTCCGACGCCCGCGCGATCGCGGCGTTGGCCTCGCGCCAAAGGAGCCATCCGGCGAGGCCCCCAACGAGGACGAGCGCGAACCCCATCGAAAGCGCGAAGCGTGCGACGAGTCCCATCCCCCCGGCTTCGCGCGCCCGCGGGACGTTTTCCCGGGGGCGGCTCATCGCGCCGACCAGGCCGCGTCGTCGAGCAGGGTGAAACGCAGCACCGCGAGCACGGCGAAGGCCCACACACCCGCCGCGACGTCGTCGAGCAAAATGCCGTCCCCACCGCGGCGGAGTTCCAAGCGGCGCGCGGGCCAGGGTTTTGTGATATCGAAGAAGCGAAACAGGACAAACGCGACCGTGAGGGTCAAAAGGCTCGGTCCGCGCACCCAGGTCACAGCGACGAGATAGCCGATCACCTCGTCGAGCACGAACCACTGCGGATCCTTGCCGCGGCACTCCTTCTCGGCCCAATCGCCAAGACCGCGCCCCACGAGGTACAAACCGACCGCCGCCGCAGTTACCCACAGCAGGTACGTGTCGGCGCCGGCGAGCATCCACGCGATGAGCACACCGCCGAGGGTCCCGAACGTGCCCGGCGCCACGGGGATCAGCCCGAGTCCGCCGAAGGAGCAGGCGAGGCGCTTGAGTTGGTTCACGGGCGCGGAGTAAGGATCTGGCGCGCTTTGGCGACGTAGGTGATGCCGGAGCCCACGGTCGTGACCAGCGTCGTCCAAACGGCGACGTGAGCGAGCATCTCGACGGGGCCCACCCATTGCGGCCCCCACGGGAATGCGTAGCGACCGAGCAGCGCTCCCACCGCGACACACTGCACGATCATCTTGAGCTTGCCCCAGCGGTCCGCGGGGAACTGCCCCCCGACGCTCTCGACGTAACCGCGAATCCCCGTCACGAGGAACTCGCGCGCGACGACCGCCACGACAACCCAGGCGGGCAGGAAGTCGCGCGACCAGGGCATGACCGTGAGGAATACGAGCGAACCGACAACCAAGACCTTGTCGACAAACGGGTCCGCGATGCGTCCGAAAGCCGTGACCTGATTGCCGCGGCGCGCGAGCCAACCGTCGAGCACGTCCGTCGCGGCGATCACGACGAAGAGCCAAAACGCGATCGCCATCGGCGTGCGCGCGGGCTCCGGAACCGCGAGGGGCGGCCACGCGAGCAGCGCAAAGAGCGCGAGCGCGCCGAGGAAGCGGATCGCCGTGATGCGGTTGGGCCAGTACGCAAACACCCCGACCGGTCCGGGCGGCACAGGGACGGGATGGCCTGCGGAAGGGCCGTTCACCGCGTTTTGGCCTCCGCCGCTTCCCGCGCGACAAGGTTCGATTCGTCGTCGATCGCGTGGACCTCCGCAAGCAGCCGCTGGCCCACCGCCACAGCGGGACCGATGCCTTCGAGCTGCACAACAAGGTCAACTTCGGGGGCATCCATCGCGGTGCGCGCAACGGCATAGGCCGCGCTCGCCGGTCCGCGCCGATCCGCCGGTCGCCCGGGATGGACCTCGTCGACCAACACTTCGAGCCGCTGGCCAACGAGCGCGGCCTGCGTCGCGCGCAGCACGCGGTCGCGCGCGGCGAGCACCGCGTCGCGGCGCGCTTCAGCAACCTGTGGCGGGACGTCGTGGGGCATCCCAAAACCGTGGGTGCCCTCCTCAGGCGAGTAGGTGAACGCTCCGAGCCGGCCAAGTTGGAACTCCTCGACAAACGCCGCAAGCTCCGCGGCATCCGCGTCGGTCTCGCCGGAGAATCCCATCAGCACCGTGGTGCGCAGCGTGATGCCGGGCACCTCGTCGCGCAGGCGCTCGAGGGTGCGCCGAACCTGGTCGCCGCTGCCGTTGCGGCGCATCGCGCGCAGGACATTCGTCGCGATGTGTTGGATCGGGATGTCGAGGTACGGCACCACGCGCGAATGGTCGCGCAAGAGCGGCACGAGGCCCCAGGGGAAACGGTTTGGGTACGCGTACATGATGCGCACCCGGTGGTCGCCGTCGAGGTCGGCGAGCGCGCGGACGAGGTCGGGGAGCTCGGCGCCGATGTCGCGACCCCAGGCGGTGGAATCCTCGGCGACGAGAACGAGCTCCTTCACGCCGATGGCGATCAGCTCGCGCGCCTCCGCCAGCACACTTTCGGGCCGCTTCGAGCGGTGCGCTCCGCGGATGCCCGGAATGGCGCAGAAGCTGCATTGGTGGTCGCAGCCGTGGCTGATGCGCAAGTAGGCGTAGGAACCCGGCGTGGCGAGCATCCGCGCGTCCTCGCGCTCGCCCCCGCGCAGGCCAGGGGCTTCGAGGTACGCCGGGCCGCGCCCGCCGCGGCCCAGCGCGGCGACGTGTTTGGCGAGTTGCGAGTAATCGGAGATCTCGGCAAAAACGTCGACGTCGGGGTAACGCCGCACGAGGTCGCGCCGATAGCGCTGGACGAGACATCCCGCAACCACAACACCGTCGAGGCGGCCGGCGCTCTTGCGCCGCAGTTGCTCGCGGATCGCGCCGTCCGATTCCTCCCGCGCCGGCCCGATGAACGAGCAAGTATTCACCACGACCACGTCCGCGTCGTCCGGGTCGCCGGTGACCATCACACCCTCTTCGGCGAGGCGCGCGAGGATCAACTCGCTGTCGATCAGGTTGCGCGCACACCCAAGGTGCACCAACGCCACTCGAGTGGGTTCGGCGGTCGCGCCGGACGCGCGCCGGCGGCGGGGTTGTTTCGATTGGGGCATGGTGGGTGCGGGCGCGTCTCGGCCCGCCCCCTAGTGTCCCAAGCTGCGGCCCCAGCGCCAACCGCGCCGCGCGCTGCGGCGGCGGGAACCTGCGCCGTGCTCGGATCGCGCCCACTCCTTGTGCCCCTCGGCACGGGGGATGGGCACCGCTTCAGCGAGAGGCCACCCGATTGTCCGCGGTGAAAAACCCGCGCAAAGCGCGGCTGGCTGTCACCGCGCGGCCTGAGCCGCCTCCCATTCCGCGGCGCTCATCAGGATCTCGCGCCGTTGTCCCCCCAGGTACGGACCGATCAGGCCGCGCTCCTGGAGAGCGTCGAGGATCTCGGTCGAGCGCCGGAAATCCAGGCTGTAGCGCTTTTGGAGGAGCGAAACCGCGGCGCGGCCCTCGGCCACAAACAGCATGCCCGCCGCGTGGATCAACTGCTCCCGCTGGGTTTCGTCGAGGTCCACGGGGTCCGCGGCGACGGGTTTCTTGCGGCGGCTGCGACGGGGAGCGCTCGGGAAATCCGCGGGCTCGGCCACCGCGTTCGCCGCGGGACGATCCACCGGGTTATCCGCCGCGCGCGCGGCCGCCCGCCGACTCGACTTCGGCGTCAGCACGACGTCTTCCTTCGCGCGGGCGCCCTCGGCGCCCTCGGCGCCCTCGTCGAACAGGTCAGGCTGAGGCACGGGATGCGGCCCGCGCCGACCGCTCCGTGCGCGGCCCGGGGTGGGTTCCGCCGGCGCGATTTCGACCTCGTCTTCGCCTTCCCAAGCGGCCTCGTCCTCGGAATCGTCGGATTCCTCTTCGGCGTCGTCCGCGTCCCCGTCGGCTTCGGCGAGCTCCGGTTCGTTCTCGTCGTCCTCGTCGTCCTCATCGTCCTCATCGTCCTCGTCGTCCTCGACTTCCTCGTCGTCGCCGTCGACCTCGGCGTAGGCCTCATCGAGTTCCTCTTCCTCGGCTTCCTCTTCTTCGAGTTTGTCTTTGTCGAGCTCGTCGCCTTCCTCTTCTTCGAGCGCATCCTCGGCGTCGTCGTACTCGCCCTCTTCGTCCTCGTCGGCGTCCTCCTCGGAGGCTTCCGCATCAACGTCCTCGACGTCCTCTTCCGCAAAGTCGCCTTCCTCGAGTTCGGCCATCGCGGATTCGTTTTCGTCGAGCGGCGTCTGAGCGCCCGCCGGCGCCGCACCCGCGAGGGCGAGGCCACCGAGCGCGCGGGCGCGTGTTCCGGTCTCGAGGCTGCTCGGGTGCGCGACGGGCGCGCTGTCGACGGGCGCAGCCGAGTCGGACGCCATCGTGATGGAGCCCAGCTCACGGGCTTTGACACCGCCGACAGCTCCCAGCGGCAGCGGCGCGATGCCCTCCGCGGGGTTGGGCGCGGGGGCGGTCCCCATGGGCCGCGCGAAATCGGCGGGGCCCAACGTGGTCGCCGCGACGGGCGGGGGAGCTCCCGGGGGCGGCGGCGTCGTCCCGATCGGGCGCGGTCCGCCGACATTGCGCGCGGCACCGGCCGGCGCGACGGGGCGGACGGCACCCGCGCCGCTCGCAAAGTCATCATCGTCGTCGTCCGCGCGCACCGGGCGCCCGCCGACCACCAGGGTGATCTGCTTCTTGGGCTCTTTGCTCAGTTCCGCTGGCGACGGACGCGCGGCCTCGGCGGCAGCGCCGGCGCGCAGGGCGGCGTCGTCAACGGCTCCGGTGAACGGGCGGGCAGACGCTGTTCCAGCAGCGGCCGCAGGAGCTCCCGCGCCTGCGACGGCAGCCAGATCCGCTCGAGCGGCCCCTGCGCGCGCAGCGCCGGCATCGCGAGCCGGTCCTCCAGCCGATGGAGTCGGATTCGCACGTGGGGCTTGGCGGGGTTCATCGGGGATCGCGGGTGTCGTCGCGGCGGCGCGGGGCTTGCGCTCGGCGGTGGGGGCGGCGCTCGCCGTTCCCATAGGTTGCTTAACGGCCGTACGGGCGCCGGATACGCCCCCGCGGATCAGCGCCAACAGGGCCGGACCCCGTTCGAAGGCCACAAAAACGGCGTAAATGCCTGCAACCACAAGGATTAGAGCGAGTGCCAGGGCCAGGACGCGGTCGCCTGTTCCGGCGCCTTCCGGCGCGGCCAACGACCCGATCCAGCCCCCCGAGCCGGGCGCCGCAAACGCCGCCGCGAACGGGAGCGCGAGGCCGGTGCCCAGGGCGCCGAGGGCGAGCGCCGAGGTGTGGAATCGCCGCCGCGATCCGAAGAGCCACGCACCGAGCCCCGCCGCGCCAACTCCCAGCGCGAAGAGCGGCGCCGCGCCGGCAAGCGCGATCAGACCGACCAGCACGGCGGTGCTTTGGTTCGCTCCACCCCCGTGGCCTCCGCGGACCCAATCGGTAGCCACGGAAACGGCGGCAAATGCGCCGAGGGCCAAAAGGATGAGCCCCGCCGCGTCGCGCGCGGAAAGGGCCCGGGGGTTGGCCGGGGACGCGCCGCCGGCTTCGGTTCGATCACTCATCGTCGACTCCGGCCCCCATGGGGGCCCCGTGCATCTCTTCCCAATCCTCGAGCGTCATCATGATCTCGCGCGCTTTGCTGCCCTTGTGCTCGCCAACGATGCCTTCCTGGGTCATCAGGTCGAGCAGGCGCGAAGCGCGCGTGTAACCGACGCCGAGCGCCCGCTGCAGCAGGCTCGCGGAACCCCGGCGCGACTTGAGGATGACACGCACGGCTTCGTCGTACATGTCGTCCTGATCCGAACCGCTGGCGCTCAAGGTACCCGAACGCACACCGGTGGCGGCCTGGATCAGCTCTTGGCTGAAGGTCGGCGCCGATTCCGTGCACACAAAATCGACGATCGCCTGCAGTTCGTGGTCTTCGACGAGCGCTCCTTGGGCGCGCTTGATTTGGCTCGTCTGCGGCGGGTTGTAGAGCATGTCGCCCTGGCCCAGCAGTTTTTCCGCACCCGACACGTCGAGGATGACGCGGCTGTCGATCTTGCTGGCCACCTGGAACGCGATGCGCGTGGGCAGGTTGCCCTTCAAAACACCGGTGATGACGTCCGTCGACGGCCGCTGGGTCGCGACGATGACGTGGATGCCGACGGCGCGCGACTTTTGAGCAAGGCGCGTGATCGACATTTCGGCTTCCTTCTTGCTGGTCATCATGAGGTCCGCCATCTCGTCGATGACCAGCACGATGTAGGGCACGTGGCGCGGGGTGCGCTCCTCGTCGAAACCGTCGCCCAGCGCCTTGCGCAGGCCCTCTTCGCCCAGGGCGTTGTACCCCTTGATGTTGCGCACGCCGGCGTTCTTGAAGTGCTCGTAACGCCCTTCCATTTTTTCGACGGCCCACAGCAAGACGTTGGTCGCTTGCTTCATGTCCGTCACGACCGGCAGCATTAGGTGCGGCACGGCGGCGAACATCTGCAGTTCGACCATCTTGGGGTCGACCAGAATCATCTGCACGTCGTGCGGTGAGCGCGTCAGGAGGAGGCTGGCGAGGATCGTGTTGATGCACACCGACTTGCCCGAGCCCGTCGTGCCCGCGATCAGCAAGTGGGGCATGCGCGCGAGGTCCTCGACGATCGAGTTGCCCTCCGCGTCCATTCCGAGGAACAGCGGCAGCGCGTAGCGCTTCGTGTCGTACGCCTCTTGGGTGATCAGCTCGCTGAAGCGCACGATGCGGCGCTTCGCGTTGGGCACCTCGATGCCGATCGTGCTGCGCCCGGGGATAGGCGCGATGATGCGGATCGAGCGCGCGCGCAGGGCCGCCGCGATCTCCTGGGACAGTTGGGTCACTTTGTTGAGCCGCGTGCCTTGGCTGACCTCGAGCTCGAACATCGTGACCGCGGGTCCGACCTTGGATCCCACGACCTGCGCGTCGACGCGGAACGAGCGCAGCGCGGCCTCGAGCTTTTCGGCTTCGGCGAGGATCGTGGCTTCGTCGCGACCGCTGGATCGAGCGACATCGGGCGGTTCGAGCA
>Ga0163146_10007412_pt1 | contig 12052 bp, 10 predicted proteins | sample OliLakLV19MP7G1_FD_148648 | JGI IMG/M metagenome (GOLD analysis project Ga0163146, IMG submission 148648) | Freshwater microbial mat bacterial communities from Lake Vanda, McMurdo Dry Valleys, Antarctica - Oligotrophic Lake LV.19.MP7.G1 | ecosystem: Environmental > Aquatic > Freshwater > Lake >... | reverse complement strand
GACGCCAACGGCGTGCGCGAGGTCCCCGATATCTTCGCCTTCCTCGCCGCCTGGTTTGCCCAGGACTCCAGCGCCGAGTTCGACGGCGTCGGCGGCATCACCGTCCCCGACATCTTCGCGTTCCTGAGCGCGTGGTTCGCGGGCTGCCCCTGACGCGGGGTGTGAGGGAGCGGGACGCAGCACGAAGAGGGGGGGGGGAACGGAGAATCCTGCTCCGATCATCGCGGCCCGCGCGGCCCGCGCGGCAGCGATGCCGAACCCAAGGAACTCTTCGTCAACCACCAGGCCGGGCTTGCGGGGCACGGGGGTTCGAGTTACATTGACACCGTGGTCTTGCGCGACAAGGACAACACCAACACTTGGACGGGCACCCCGGACGGGACCCGTGAGTCACGCCATTACTACGCGCAGAACTGGCGGGCGGATGTCAGCGCGATCTTCGACAACAGCGGCACGATCGAGGAGTGGGACAAGTACCGGGCGTACGGTGTGGCCTTCCTGCTCACGCCCGGCGACCACAACAAGGACGGCGCGGTTGCGAAGGCCGACAATGACTCGTTCGCCGCCGACTACGCCGCGGGAAACCTGAGGGCCGACCTCAACAAGAGCGGCACCGTCACCACCGCCGATCAGACGATCTTCAACGCCTCGTACGCGAAAGCCGTCGTGGGCGGGCGCTGGAAACTCTCGGCCCCCGACATCGGCAACCGCAAGGGCTACGCGGGGTACGAGCACGACGGGGACGGGGGGGTGCCCGAACTCGCGCATGTTCGCAACCGCGTCCTGCACTTCGGGCTGGGCAGGTGGACGAGAAGGGACCCGGCGGGGTATGTGGATCGTTTCACCTTGTTTGGGTACGCTCGAAGTTCACCGCTGCACTTCGTAGATCCGTCCGGCCGTGTTAGTCAAAGTGTGCCCGATGGTGGCTGCGCAAACGGCAGGTGCAAAACCGGACACACCCAGGAGCCCACACCCAACCCCATTCCTGCTGTACCGTATCTTTGCATAATTGGAGCAACAACGTTAGAGGATTGCCTCGCTTGTTGCCACTTTTCGAATGGGGAGACCGATACCATTTGTGCCGCCGCTTGTCGGCGTGCGTTCGATACAATGACTCCGCCTCCCGGCAATCCAAGCGACTGCGGCGAGGCACCATCGGATCCAATTTCCGACAATGAATGCTGTGGCCGTGCTCAGGGGTGCTTGGGGAACGCTGGCGGCATGGTGATTTGTTGCCAAGGACGAACGGTGTCCTGTCCGCTCCTCAATTATCCTGCCACAGGAACAGCTTACTCAGTGATACAAGATTGCATACGACGACACGAAGATGATCATCATGACGATGTTGACTGTGATGCAACCACGTGTCCGGGGAGAATCTGTCGACCACAATGGCGAGAAGGGGTGTTTGCGCACCGTGAAGAATGCGCCGCATCTCTTATTGAATATGATTGTATTAACGGTGGAATGTCCCAGTGTGCAGGTGATCAGCAATGTGTGCTACAGTTAATCTCTCGACGCAATCTTATTTGCGCGTACATGCGACAGCATTGTGGCGGATCAGCGCCGAGCGATTGTTGGTGACTGGGTACTGTCGGAGACAAATTGCTTATGCGAACTCAAACATGGTATTCGGCATGCGCAGTGATATTCGTATGCCTTAATGCTTTGGGAATCATCGACAGGCAACCAAAGTCAATCGAAGCTCCCTTCATCGTGGTGGCCGCGTCGTCGACTGCCACCAAGGGGGGCGGTTTACTCCTCGCAGTTTGGAAAGACGGCAAGGCCCTAATGCGATCGAGGCTCAACCAACTGGAATCGGAATTGGTCTTGGTCGAGTGCGATGCCGATTCCATCAAGACGGTTTTCGAGGAACTGAAGAAAACGGGATACCCGACCGCCAAGCCATTTCCGCAGTACCCAGATGGAACCTACACATCGATTCGAATTCAGTTAGACGATACTGCCAAACCCACGAAACTTAAATGGGATGAAGCATTGACCTCGGTACCGGAATCTGGACCATCTCGGAGCGATAGTCTGGCATCGGTGAGGGTGTGGTGTGATGTTCGAAGTGTAATATGGCGAATAACACCCGTAAAGACGAGAGCATTGAGCTCGAACGTAGACGCGAGTGGTAGATTTCGGGGGTATCTTCCTGCCAATCCGTACGATGTCGATTGGATGCACTAGCAGGCCGTTGAAAAACTCTCCCAAATCCATCGAGGGTCATGACTAGCAGGCCGTTGAAAAACTCTCCCAAATCCATCGAGGGTCATGACTAGCTGAGCGGGGTGTTTCGACAGAGTGTAAGCAGGACTTGGTAGAGGTCCTGGCGGCGGTGGTTGAAGCGGAACTCGCACTATTGACGCGGAACAAAATATGACCTACCCAACATCGACCGCTTCAACCGCGTGACGACGAGTTCCTGGTTCAACACCAACGCCAGCGGCACGGAGCAGTACGACACGGATGTGACGTACGACGAATCTTCCAACATCACGCTCATCGAGGACAACGTCCAGCTTGATCCGGGCGTGGGCGGCAACGGTGTGGGGATCATCCACGCCTTCGACGCCAAGTACACGATCGACGGCCTCAACCGCGTGACCCAGGCGGAAGAGGGGGACTGGACCGGGAGTTCCATCGCCACCAAGTACCGCGATGAGCAGTGGACGCTCACGCAGACGGGCAACTGGGACCGCAACAAGGTCAACTTCAACGGCGATGCCGACTTCACCGATGCCGGCGAACTGGATGACACCCGCGCGCACGCGCCGGTGAACGAGATCCTCACCCGCAACACCAACAGCACCGGCGGGGTCGAGTTCACGCTCGTCTACAACCTCCGCGGCGACCTCACCGATGAAGGCGGCACAGGGGGCTACAAGTACGACTGGGACGCGTTCGGACGGTTGGCGAAAGTCAAGAACCAGAGCAATACATTGCTCTCTGAGTACCGCTACAACGGGCTGAACCAGCGGATCACCTGGCACTACGACGCCACCGGCAACGGCACGACCGACGGAAGCGACCCCACCTACCACTTTGCATGGGGGGGCGACGAGAAGTGGCGGATGGTCGGGACCTGGCGCGGGTTTACACCCGCGGCGGCGTGACGAACGTCGCCGACATCTTCGCGTTCCTGAGCGCGTGGTTCGTGGGCTGCCCGTAGATGAAATCGCTTCATCTTCAATAGAACTCCCCCGCGGAGGGGATAAAACCGCGAAGCCCTTGGCCGGGTTGAGCGCTTTCCTGCGCTCGATGCGCAGCACCCACGCGTTTGCGTTAGGCTGCGGCCAGCGGGCCGCCGGGGCCTGTGATCCGGGGCGCGGGAAGGGCGCGGATGGGCGGCTGTGTTGCCATCCGCGAAATCAGGAGGAGATGTGTCATGTCAAAGTCTGTTGTGCGTCAATGTCTGAGATCCGTGGCCTTCTGCGCGACAGGCGCGGCGGTGCTGCTGGCGTGCGGGACGGCGAGCGGCCAGGGCCTGCCCGCGATGCCTGAGAAGGTTGCAGCGCCCGCGCCGCTCCCGCCCGAGGCCATGCCCGCCGCGGTCGGGGCGGATATCCGCGATGCGGTGCTCGCCCTCATCCACGTCGAGCAGTGCGAGTTGCTGATCCTGCCGATGGACTTCACGCCCGGTCTGCCGCTGAGCGTCACCCTCCGGCTTGAGGGCGTACACACTGCGATCGACCTGCGTCCGCACTCGGTGCGTTCGGACCGGTTCGCGGTCTTCGAGCAGCGCGATGACGGCCTGTCCCACCAGGTGAAGTCCCCGATCGAGAACACGCTTCGCGGCGAGGCCCGCGGGCTTGCCGGGAGCATCGTGGCGGGCGGCGTGATGGGCGACGGACTGGCCGCGAGGATCATTCTTGATGAGGAGCGCGAGTTCTGGATCGAGCCGGTGTCGGCCCGTGTCCCGGGCGCGCCCGCGGGGCTGCACGCGCTCTACACGCGTGCGGACCTGGCGATGGGCCAGCAGTGGCGGTGCGGCGGGCCGGAACTCGACGAGCACAACCCTGATGATGAGGGGCATGAGCCCCCGGCCGATGGGTCGGTCCGCGGCGCGACGCTGTGGACGGCGGTGATGGACACGGACGCGGACTTCGAGTTCTACCAGTCGTACGGCGGGACAAGCGCCGTAGTCGCGCGGATCTCGGTCGTCACCAACACGATGAACCTGCAGTACGAGCGTGAGGTGAACATCACGCACAACCTGGGCACGATGATCGTGCGGACGACGGCCGCGGACCCGTACACGGTGACGGACCCGGCGGTGCTCAACGCACAGATCGAGGCGGAGTGGAGCAGCGCGAACCGTCCCGGAACCTCGGATGTGGTGCAACTGTTCACCGCGCGGGACATCGACAGCAGCACCATCGGCCGGGCCAACCAGATCGGCTCGATCTGCCTGGACGGCGACTCGAACTGCCTGTCGCAGTCTGACTATAACGGCAACTTCATGAGCGCAACGGACCTGAGCGCGCACGAACTGGGCCATCTGTGGGACGCGGTGCATTGCACCTGCTCCGGCCCCGCCTCGACGATGAACCCGAATATCACGAGCATCAACCGGTTCACGTTCAGCAACAACCAGAACACCGTCGGACAGATCAACGCCTACCGCGCCACGCGCGGTTGTCTCACGACCAGCACCCCCGGCACCGGGGCACCCAACGACAACTGCGGGGACGCGATCACCATCGGGCCGGGGACATTCGGGTTCACGAACAACAACGCGACGACGGACGGCCCGACACCGACAACGTGCGGAACGGGCAACGCCATCCAGGAGGACGTGTGGTACAGGTTCGTTGCGCCCTGCAACGGCACGATGACGGTGGATACCTGCGGCTCCAACTTTGACACGGTGCTGCTTGTGTACACCGGGTTCTGCGGGTCGTTCACCGAGGCAGCGTGCAGCGACGACAGCGCGGTGTGTGGCGGCAGCCCCCCCCGCCAGAGTTTCGTCTCTATCCCGGTCACGTTCAACACGGCCTATCTGATCCGCGTGGGTGGCTGGAACGGCGCGAACGGCGACGGCCTGATGTCCCTGTCGATGACCGGCTGCCCCGCGCCGTCCAACAACGCCTGCGGCGCGGCGACCCTCATCGCGCACTGCTCGCCCACGGCGTTCTCAACCGCGGGCGCGACCACGGACGGCCCGATCGAGGCAGCCGCGTGCGATGCGTTCGGCTACCAGGATGTCGGAAGCGACGTGTGGTTCAGGTACATCGCGCCGTGCACCGGCAACGTCCGGGTCTCGCTGTGCGGCAGTTCGTACGACACCAAACTGGCCGTTTACGCGAACTGCCCCGGCGGCCCCGGGGCAACCCTCGCCTGCAACGACGACTTCTGCGGGGTGTCCTCGCAGGTCGAGTTCGCGGCTCTCGCGGACAACGACTACTACTTCCGCGTCGGCGGATACAACAGCGCCCAGGGCACCGGCACGCTGACAATCACGAATCTCGCGTGCCCGACCCCGTCCAACGACACATGCTTCACGGCCCAGACCGTGAACGCGGGAGCAACCCCCTTCAGCACCCGCGGCGCGTGCAGCGACGGCTTCATCAGCGCCCTGTGCGCCAATGACTCGGGCAACATCCCGCGCGATGTGTGGTACTCATGGACGGCGGGCTGCGGCGGCCAGGCAACGATCGATACCTGCGTTGCAGACTACGACACCAAACTTGCCGTCTACACAACCTGTCCCTTCGGTGACCAGACCGCGATCGCCTGCAACGATGATGCGTGCGGGACAACCGGCCTGCGCTCGCGCGTGATGTTCACCGCCTCCGCCGGAACGACCTACCTGCTGCGTGTCGGCGGCTTCAACAGCCAGTCCGGCACGGGCACGCTCAACATCGCCGTCGCCGCGTCCGCTCCGGCGAACAACGCGTGCGCTTCGGCGACAACGGTGACGGCCAACGGGTCGTTCGTGGGGACGCTCTGCGGCGCGACCAACGACGGCAGCGCCACCTGCGGCGCTTCGGCGACGAACCCGGATATCTGGTTCGTGTTCACGGGCACCTGCAACCAGCCCGTCACGTTCTCGACGTGCGGCACGCACGACGGGTTCCTCGGTCTGGACGCGGGCGTGGACACGGTCTTGTCCGTGCATACCGGCATCTGCGGATCCTTGACGGAGATCGCCTGCAACGATGACAGTTTCGGCTGCGCGGCGGATGCCAACATCATCCGCGACTCGGTCGTGACCGTGAACGTCACGCAGGGCACGGTGTACCGGATCCGCGTGTCCAAGTTTGGCGGTCACCCGGTCGACGCGCCGGTGCGGCTGAACATCGGGGTGTGCGGCCCGGCGTTCTGCGATGCCGACTGGTGCCAGGACGGCGTTGTCGGCGTGCCCGACATCTTCTGCTTCCTGTCGGACTGGTTCGCCAACGACCCGGTGGCCCGCAACTACGGCGGCACCAACGGCGTCCCGGCGATCTTCGCCTTCCTCTCCGAGTGGTTCGCCGAGGGCACAGGCCCCTGCCCGTGACCTGATCGCCCGATCAGAACGATTCAGAGACCCAGAAGGCCCCCGTCACCCGGCGGGGGCCTTTTTCATGCCACATCGCGGAACTCTTCGGGATGGCCGGGCTTGGCTCGCACGCCCGAGAGCGCATCGGGCATCTCGCGGAAGTCCTCAGCGCCGCGGATGTTCAACTCGCTCTCCATCGTCTTGCGGTACCCCAGCAAACGGACAACCTCCAGGATGTCCGTCCACGTCGGGTACATGACCTCGTTGGACTTCTTGAAGGCGTCGATGGCCATCAGGAACAGGAACTGCTCCCGGTTCATCTCGCCCTCTTCGGCGGACTTGGTGAAGTCGGTGCGTCGGCGGCCCGGGCCGCGGCGGCGCTCCAGGCCCGTGCCGCGCTCGCCCTCCTCGATCTCGCCCGCGTCGATGCGGGCCTGGATCTCGCGCCGATCCAGGCCGAGCCGCCGGTCCACGCCCAGGTTTGTCGGAACAGCACCGGACCTGTTCCTTGACATCGTGGGGTCGAAGCGATGGCTCGCGGGCGGGAGAGCCGTGTCCGCGTCATCGGTGTCGAACTCGGCCGCGTGGGCAGGGAGGACTGTGGGCGGATTGTTTTTCTTCGACGGCATGGCGGGCTTGCTCCGGGCCCGCGCTGCAAAAACAGCGCGAGCGACCCTTGTGGGCCGCCCGCGACACAGAACGGTCTTCAAGCCTCCGTGCGGAGGAAGGGAGACGGGGCGGCCTTAGAACTCATCGTCATCATCGTCGTCCGCGCCGCCATCCAAATCGTCATCCGCGGCGTCTTCGTCGCCAAGCGCGTCGTCATCATCCTCAAACTCGTCATCATCCTTAATCTCCTCCTCGTCCCCATCGGGGCCGTCGCCGTCGAGGTCCTCTTCCTCCTCGTCCCCATCGATGGACTTCTTCCCATCGTCCATCAGCGGTGTCCACGCGGGCAATGCCCACAGGGGACGGGTTTCCAAAGTCACTTCATCAAGGATTGCGTTTGGCATAATTCACCCCTCGCATGGTTGCGTGCATGGCCGGGCGTGCCGAATGGGACGCCGGGTATTTTGAAAACTCGATCGCACCGCCATGAACCGTCCATCGATCCCGTCAAGTTCGCGGCGGCCCGACCATCAGGTCGCCCATGAAAGGCGGTACACTACTCGCCCTTCCCGCCGTGTCAACCGTCCACATAATTTCCCAATCAGTGGCAGGAAGGCCCGCTCCTGCAAGCACCGGGCATCCGATTCCTACCCTCCCCGGCTGGCCGATGGCCGATGGTTTGCGTCCCGAGTCTCACGATGCCTCCAAACCCTAGCGGAACAACCAGCCGCCATGTTTTTCTGCAGCCGGTCGCCGGACTTCTGGCCATCCTGCTTCCCGGGCTGGGTCACTGGTCCTTGGGGTATCGCCGGCGGGCCCGGTTGATCGCCACCGGCGTCCTGGCGATGTTCGTTTCGGGGCTGGTGATCGGTGGGATCGATTCGGTGGACCGCCGCGAGGATTTCCCGTGGTTCCTGGGGCAAGCCTTGGTCGGCCCGATCGCCTTTGGGGTTGATTACCTCCACCAGAATCATTTCAAGGTGCGAGTCGCCGCGACCGGGGTGCGGAGCGCCTATCCGAATGAGACGCGCGACCCTCAAACAGGGGCGTCAATTGTCACGCAGGTCGATCCGGTCACCGGGAAATCTACCGCTCGACTGAGCGGGACTACACCGCTCAACGGGACGACCATGACGCCTGCCGACCCGCCCAACGTCAAGAGTCTGAGCCGGATGAACGAACTCGGCACGCTGTTCTGCACGATCGCGGGGATGATGAACCTGATCTGCATCATCGATGCGGCGTTCAGCCGCCGGCGCGAAGCAGGGGCACCCGCATGAGCATGATCGGTGCGAGCGTCAACCTGATCGCGGCGGCGCTCGCGGCACAACAGGGTGCGCAGCCCCCGCCCCTCCCGCGATACCGGCCCCTGATCGACCCCATCGCGCTGCACGAGTGGTGGTTCCTGCTGCTCATCCCCATGGCGTTGTTCGTGGCGATGACGTACAAGGCCGTGCGCCTGCCGGACATGGAACGCTACTGGAAACAGGTGCTGCTGATGGCCGCGCAGATCGTGGTGGGGATGATCGCGCTGGGCGCTGCGAGTTATGTGCTGGTGTTCTGGCTGGCGCGGACGTTGGCCGAGCGTGCGGGGTAATCGCCCGCGCGAGCATCACGAAAAGCGAGATGTATGAGCGTGGAAGCCTTTGCATGCCGGTCAACCGAACGGGTGCCGGTTGCTCCGGCGCGATCGCCCGACCGGGAGGTCCTCGCCAACTTCCTGCTGGATCGCGACGCGTGCTGCCCCGTGTGCGGCTACAACCTTCGCGCCCTGGCGACGGACAGATGCCCGGAGTGCGGGCGGCACCTGGTGCTCGCAGTGGGGACGACCGAGCCGAAGCTCGGAGCGTTCATCGCGGGGTTGGTCGGGCTGGCCTCGGGGTTCGGTTTCAGCGCGTTACTCATTGCCTACGCGATCTACCACTTCATGTTCGTGCGCGGCGGGGGTCCACCCGCTGGTTTTCTGCTGCCAATCCTGGTCGGCACCATCTCCTGCGGACTGGGCATCTGGGTCTGGCTGCGGAGTCGACGGAGCTTGGGGCGAATGGCGACAACACGTCGCTGGGCGTGGACGGCAGGCTGCTGGGTGGTGGGCCTGCTCTGCCCGGTTTGGTTCATTCTGACTGTGCAATAACACGCGAAGCACTCCTGCCGCGGCGTGTTCATGCAAACGTTCCGATCCCGCCGACGTTCTCCTGTCGGAAGTGGAGCAACCGCTATGCGCTCGATGCACTCTCGTTCATGCCTGGCCTTCCCGCTCGCGGCCGCGGCATTCGCCTGGATCGGAGCATCACCGTGCGCGGCGATGCGCGCGCACGATGACCCACCCGCGTCTGTTCCGGCTGCCACCGCGACGGTTGACGCCGCCGCGTGGGCCAAGCGAGGCGATTCCGCGGCGGACTATTCCGCCCAGCTCTCCGGCCGCGCCGTGCTCATCATGCACGAGGGCCAGGTGGTGTACGAGCGATACGACCACGAATGGAGCGCCAGCAAGCCGCACATGCTTGCCAGCGGCACCAAGTCGTTCACCGGCGTGACGGCGATGTTCGCCGTTCAGAACGGACTGCTGACACTCGATGAACTCGCCTGCGACACGATCATCGAGTGGCGCGATGACCCACGCAAGAGCAAGATCACGATCCGAATGCTGCTCAACCTCTCCAGCGGGCTCGACCCCGGCGAGGACACCATCGGCAGCGCGGGGGCGCTGCGGCTCCGCGGCAGGAGACTGTCGGGCGGAGACGGAGAAAAGGCAGTTGATGACAAGTTCGCCGCGGCCGTCGCCGTCGAGGCCATCAACGAGCCGGGCAAGCGGTTTGTCTATGGCCCGAGCCACTTCTTCGCGCTCGGCGAACTGCTCCAGCGCAAGCTGGAGGCGCGGCACGAAGCGGACCCCAAGTTCCCGCAGACCGTCATGTCCTACATGCAGGCGAGGATCTTTGAGCCCCTGAAGATCAACATCGCCTTCTTCGGCAAGGATGCCAAGGGCAACCCGAACCTGCCCGGCGGGTGCTTCCTGACGGCGCGGGAGTGGGCCAAGTTCGGGGAGTTCGTGCGCTTGAACGGCGCGGTGCGCAAGGCCGCGGATGGGAATGCCGACACGCTGACGCAACTGCTCAAGCCCGAACTGCTCGCGCAATGCTTTGAGCCCAGCAAAGCCAACCGAGGCTACGGCCTGACGTGGTGGCTGCCCGGCGAGGCCGCGACGGGCGGAACAAGCACCAGCGATGCCGACATGCCCCTGCGCGATCGCGTGCGGGCACGCGCGCTGCGCGCCGAAGCAGAGGGACTCATCAAGGACTCATCCGGGAAAAACCACCGCGTGTATATGGCCGCGGGATTGGGAAAGCAGCGGCTGTACGTCCTGCCGGATCAGGGTCTGGTGATCGTGCGATTCGCGGAGAACGCGGCGGAGGGGAGAGGGTTTGACAATGCGGAGTTTCTGAAGCGTGCCCTGGGCGTTGAATAGACAACTCCCAACGAAAATCGACCGCAGCACGTGCCGCGGCCGATCGGGTGGTTCTGAGTTGAGCGCCGGCACGCAATGCGGGCCCACCAAGGGGTCAGTGGCACTTCACTTCGTCGCCTGCGCCCACCGGATCAGCACATCCGCCACCTCGGGACGCGTGAACTCTACCGGCGGACGCTGGCCGGCGTTGAGCATCTCACGGACCTTGGTGCCGCTGAGGGCGATCTGGTCGCCCTCGATCTTCGGGAAACTCTTGCTCGTCACCATGCCCTGCGCGAGTTTGCTATACGCCGAGTGCTCGAACTTCAGTGGCTCGATCTTCAGGTTCGCCGGGTCGAGTTCGTCGAAGATGGTCTGCGCATCGTACGTCCCGTAGTAGGTGCCCACGCCCGCGTGGTCCCGACCGACGATGAAGTGCGTGCAGCCGTAGTTCTTGCGGACCAGCGCGTGCAGCACGGCCTCCCGCGGCCCGGCGTAGCGCATCGCCGCCGGCATGACGCTGAGCATCGTGCGCGAGCCGACGAAGTACTTGTCGATGAGGACGCGATAGCAGTCCATGCGGACGGCCGCGGGGATGTCGCCCTCCTTCGTCTCGCCGACGAGCGGATGGATGAGCAGGCCGTCGCAGATCTCCTGCGCGACCTTGCAGAGGTACTCGTGGGCGCGGTGGATCGGGTTACGGGTCTGGAAGGCGCACACCGTCTTCCAGTTGCGCTTGGCGAACTCGGCGCGGGTCTGCGCGGGCGTCAGGCGGTGCTCGAGGAACGCCTCGGGGCCATCCGGCTCAGCGCACACCTGCACGACCTCGACCGGTCCGGCCAGGCAGATGTCGCCCTCATCCATCACCTGCTTCACGCCCGGATGCGCGGCATCGCTGGTGCGGAAGACCGCCGGAATCTCCGTCGCCTTGTCGTGCTTGAACTCTTCCTTGACGGTCATCACCGCCTGGAGCGTGCCGCTCGGCGCGTAGAGCGCGATGCGCTCGTTGATGGCGGGAACCTCGGCGCGAGATTTGACGCTGAGCAGCACGGGAATGGGCCAGATGTCGCCGCCGGCGAGTTTCATCTCCTTGCAGACGCGGGCAAAGTCCGCCTGCCCCATGAAGCCGGTGAGCGGGCTGAACGCGCCGATGCCGATCATCTCGAGGTCGCAGGACTGCTTGGCCGAGAGCGTGAGGCGCTTCAGGCCCGGGGCCTCTTTCTTCAACTCGGCGAGGCGCGAACCCGTAGCGACCCGATCGACCAGAACACCGCCGTGGGGAGAAATCAACCCGTGCACGCAAGGCTCCTTTCGCTGACTGTGTGGGGCCGGCTTGTGGGGGGGTGCCGGGGAGGCAAGCGTAGCCCTAAAGCCCCTGCTCGGGTCGATACCGCTGCGCATTGGGGAACCGCCTCCCCGCACCAAACGCCACGCCCGTCACCTTCAGCCCGATCGCCGCCTGCTTCCGCTTGTACTCCGACAAGTCGATCAGCCGGACGATCTTTTTC
>Ga0163146_10007411_pt1 | contig 12054 bp, 8 predicted proteins | sample OliLakLV19MP7G1_FD_148648 | JGI IMG/M metagenome (GOLD analysis project Ga0163146, IMG submission 148648) | Freshwater microbial mat bacterial communities from Lake Vanda, McMurdo Dry Valleys, Antarctica - Oligotrophic Lake LV.19.MP7.G1 | ecosystem: Environmental > Aquatic > Freshwater > Lake >... | reverse complement strand
CGAGCACGCGGCTCGGCGGGGTCGGCGCTTGCGACCCCTTGCCCTTTGGTCCATCGCCCGCGGGTGTTGGAGCCTTTCGCCACACGCACGAAAGCGATGGAGCCCACACGCCCGTTGACACTCGACAGCGCCGCCCCGAGCCACGGTCCCTACTGCCCCTTCACCGGCGCGGTGCGGCGGCCGTGGGCACAGCGCATCGCCAGCGGCGCGCTGTGCCTCGCCATCGCGGCGGGTTTCGCGCTGCACGGGCTCGCGCTTTTGGCAGGCACGATCGGCGCGCCGCTCGCGCTCGGCTCAGGCGCGGTCGTCGCAGTGGCTTTCGGTGTGGCCTGTGTGGAGCCGCGCGCGCGCGCGGTCGGCCTGCTGACCGCGGCCGGGGTCAGCCTGTGGAGCGGGGCGCGCTCGTGGGGACGCGGGGCGCCCCTGGGTGGCGAAGGTCTCGAGGGTTGGATCGGCGCGGCGATGGCGACACTTGCCCGCGCGGACGAATCCGTGCTGCAGGCTGTCGGGACACGCTGCTACTCGCTCGTCGCCCTCGTCCTTGGCGTCACCGCCCTGGCCATGCTGCTCGCGGACCTCGCCGCCGCGTGGCGCGTCGCAGACCTGCCGCAGCGCCTGTGGTTCGCGCGCTACCACCCGGTTTGGCGCCGCGCGTACACCCCCTCCCAGAGCGCGCATCCCTTCGTCGGACTGCTGTGCGTGGAGCGCGACCCCATGCTTGCGCAAAAGCTCGTGTTCCTTGCGATCGAGCCCGGCTCGAACGCGCTGCGCTTTGCCGGTGCGCCTGAACTCGGCGCACGCGCGGCGATGCCCTTTGTACCGCTCGCGGAGCTCGCCAAACCCGCGGTGTTGTGGTTCGAGCGCTCCACCGCTTACCTGCGCGGGGCCCTCGACCCGGGCGGACCGGCGCAGTTGCGCCTGTTCCTGCGCGAGCCCGCGACAGCGCCCGAAGGCCGCATCCCCGAATTGCGCCTCGCCCCCGTCGACGATCTGCCCGTCGCCGACTGGTTCGCGGCCGACGACACGCTGTTCGGCAAGCGCCACACGCGCCCGCCGGCCCAACGCCTGGTCGGCGTGCTGTTCGACTCGCGACCGGCCACACCCGCCGACGACGGATTGCCGCGGTTCTCGACGCTGCTGCTCGTCGATGGACGTCCGCATGTGGAGCGCCCCCACCCCGATCTGCTCGGCGCACCGCGCTACGACCCCGAACGGGAACGCTGGCAGCTGATGTGGCGCTCCGACAGCGACGAACCGACGCCGATCGAATTGGAGCGCGGGCGCGACTGCGTCGTGTTCGTGCGCGCCCGCGGCGCGCAGTACTACCTGTTGTTCGTCGCATTCGGGGGCCCCGGAAGGTGAGTCGGCCCCTGTTGTTCGCGGCCGTCGAAGACACCGGCGGCCTTTTGCCGCTGCTTGCGGTCCGGCGCCGCGCAGACGGGCGCATCGCTGCTTTGTGCGATCCGACGCGGTTGTGCGTCGAGCGGCCCGGAATTGAGCACTCCAGCACCGCGCGGGCGCCGCCGGGGCGTTCCAACGACGTCTCCGCCAAACCGCTCGGGGTCCCGCGCCTCGGGACGCTGCTCGCGCCGGAGCACGGGCGCGGCGTTGCTGCGCTGATGGACCTCGCAGCGCACGCGGACGTGCTCCCACCGCCGGGGCAACCGCCGTCGGAGCGCCTCCTCGATGTGTGGTTCGTGGGCCCCGAGCCAACGGCCGCGCTCGCCCGCGAACTTCGCTCGGTGTGGCGCGCACCCGGCGGCGGCGTCTATCGCCTGCGAACGCGGCGCCTCGTCCCGCTGGCCGGTCGCGTCGCCGTCGGGATCGATTGGCGGGCCGCTACACCGTCCGTGCGAGCTGTCGGCGACGTGCCGCCCGAGGCGCTGCGACTGGCGCGGCTCGCCGCCGAAGCTTTCGGCACCGCGGTGGGCGGCCCCGTTTTCGATTGGCTCGGCACGGCGCGGGACAGCGGCGGTGCGGACGTCGCGGGCGATCGTCGGCAGGAGCTTTGGGAGGGCGCACGGACGGTGCTCGCGGGTGCGTTTGTTCACGGCGCGGGCGGCCGCAAAGAGAGCGACGATGGACACGTCCTCGAACTGGCGCTCGCGCGCGATCCGGCGGGAATCGCCTTCGACATCACACACACGGCGCCCGACGGGTCCAGCGCGTCGTTGCTCGCGCCGCTCGCGCGTTTCGAGGCCGAACAGTGGAGCGCTCCACCCCGCGGCCCGGAGTTTTTGGAGTTCAGCTTCGACGGACCACTTGGACCGCGGCTGGAACGGCGCGTCGCCAGCGCCGTGTACCTGCTCGAGTGCGCCCGCGATCCGAACGGGCCGCAGGTCGACCTCGACGCACTCGGGCGCGACGACGGTGACAGCGGTGAAGACCGTGGAGCGACCCTGTGAACCTGCGCATCGTCTTTGCACACGGGCACCTGGCCGCACCCGCGCCCGGCGCGCCCGCGGGCACCGAGGCACGCGCGCGTGTGCGGATCGCGGTTGTCGATGCCGATCGCGACCTGGAAGCGTGGCGCGCCATCCCGCGCGCGCGGCGGCTCGCCGACGTGCGCTCGCCGTGGTGCGACGTGGATCTGCCCCAGGACGTGGATGTGTTGCTGATGAGCCGCGGGCAGGAAAGCGCGCACGGGGACCTGCACGTCGAAGCGCTCGTGCCGGCGGAGTTGCAGGCTGAGCTCGAACGGCGCGCACCGCGCACGTGGCAGCGATTGCTCAGCCGGACGCGACTCTTGCAGCGCGACGGCGTGTGGCACGTGGCGCGCAGTGGCGCCGCGGCTCGGCTCCTGTGGCGGCCGGCGGGAGAAATGGCGGCGCTCGAGCGCGAAAGCCCGCTGATCGGGCTGGCGGACCATCTCGCGCGCGGACACCTGCCAGGCCTCGCGGACCCGGGGCCGGTCGCGCTGGCGCTCGTGCGCAGTGTGTTGGAAGCGCACTGGCTCGCACGCCGACTCGGCCCCGAGCTCGCGTTCAACAGCGCCACGGGTGCGTTCACGCTGCGCCTTGCGCCGGGGCCCAGCCTGGTCGAGTTGGCGGACCCTGAGGCCACCGACCTGCGGTTCGAGCTGCATCTGGGGGACAACACTCGCGTCCCCCTCGACGCCAGCGCGGGCGCGGGAGTGCCTGTGCCGGTCGCCCGCCGCGCGCTCGCGTGGCTGCTGGGTGGACCTCCCACGGACGCGGGCCTGTTCCTCGATCCCAGCGGCGCAGCGCCCGCCGAACCCACACGCGAGCGCGAACACACACTGGGCCCATGAGCGCATCCGTCCGCCACGAACCCCAGGACCGCGCCGCGGTGGACTGGCACGCATTAAGTGCCGAAGACGCCGCACGCAAACTGGGCTCAGACGCACGCGGATTGAGCGCTGTCGAAGCGGCCAAACGCCTGACGCTTTACGGGACCCAATCGGCTGACGGAGACCGCTCCGCCGGCCCGCCTCACCACGCTCTTGAACCAGTTCAAGAGCCCACTGATCGCGATCCTCCTCGTCGCCGCCGTCATCACGTTGGCGCTCGGCGAGTTCATGGACTCAGGGGTGATCGCGGCGGTGTTGGCCCTCAACGCCGCCATCGGCTATTCGCAAGAGCGCCGCGCCGAAGCGTCGGTTCGGGCGCTGATGAAGCTCGTCGCACCCCACGCACGTGTGCTGCGCGACGGCCGCGAAGTTGATATCGACGGCGCTGACGTCGTGCCGGGGGACGTTGCGCTGCTGCAGTCGGGGGATCGCAGCCCTGCGGACCTGCGGCTGATTCACACGATCGAGTTGCGCGTTGACGAGTCCCTTCTCACGGGCGAATCGACGGTGGTCTCGAAGTCCCTCGATGTCCTCGCTGCGGACACGGCGCTCGCCGACCGGCGCAACCTCGCGTTCACGGGCAGCAGCGTAGCGAGCGGCCGCGCGCGCGGATTGGCCGTCGCCACGGGCGCAGCAACTCAGATCGGACACATCGCCGCCGTCGTACGTGATGCGGGCCCCCGCTTGTCGCCGTTGGAAGTGCGCATGCGGCGATTTGCGCATCAAATCGGCGCCGTGGTGGCCATCGCCTGCGTTGCGACGTTTGCGCTCGGCATCGGGCTCGGGCGCCCGGCGCCCGAGATGTTCTTCGTCGCAGTCGCGCTCGCCGTCGCCGCGATCCCGGAGGGGCTGCCGGTTGTCCTGACGGTGGCGCTCGCGGTCGGGGTGCGGCGCATGGCGAAGCGCAACGCGATTTTGCGGCGCCTGAATGCCGTCGAAACGCTTGGCAGCACGAGCCTGATCGGCTCCGACAAAACCGGGACGCTGACCGAGAACCGAATGACGGTGCTCGAGCTGTGGAGCGCGTCGGGCACCCACGCCTTCACCAGCGACTTCGACGTCGCCGCCATCGCGCGGGATGCGCGAGAAGTTCCCGGTTAAGCCGCGAGCCCGCAGGATCTTGCAGCGCTCGCGTGTGTGCTCGCGAACGAAGCGGAACTCGTGCGCACGGGCGGCACGCTCGAGCTCCTTGGCGACCCCACCGAGACGGCACTCCTCGTGGCCGCCGCACGGCTTGGGATCGATCCCGAGCGGGCCCGTGTGGTGTACCCCTCGCTGCGCGAAATCCCGTTCGAATCCGAGCGCCGTTACGCCGCCAGTGTGCGCGACTTCGCGGGAAAACCAAGACTGTTCGCGAAAGGCGCCCCGGAACGCATCCTCAAGATGTGCGACCGCCGCGCGGGCCACAGCGGTTCAGCCTCCGCGGCGCTTGATCGCGACGCGGTGCTCGATCGCGACGCGGCGCTCGATCGCGACGCGGCGCTGGCGCAGGCGGAGCGGATGGCCGGACGCGGGCTGCGTGTACTTGCGCTCGCGCATGGCGACGACTCGGGCGGTGATCCCCGCGGCCTCGAACTCCTCGGCCTTGTGGGCATGCTCGACCCGCCGTGGCAAGGTGTCGCCGACGCCATCCGGGCGTGTCAAGCCGCGGGCATCCGAGTTGTCATGATCACCGGCGACCATGCGGTCACGGCGTGGGCCATCGCGCGCGAGTTGCACATCGCGCAGCCGGGTGACGCCGGTGTGATGACCGGTGCGGAGCTCGAGCAGATCGACGATGCCGAGCTCGCAAGAAAGTTGCACACGACAAGCGTTTTTGCGCGCGTGACCGCGGGCCACAAACTTCGTGTGGTCGAAGCCGCGAAGGCGATCGGTCACGTCGTCGCGGTGACCGGCGACGGGGTCAATGACGCACCCGCGCTGGAGCACGCGGACATCGGCGTCGCGATGGGGCGCTCGGGCACGGACGTCGCGCGCGAAGCCTCCGACATGGTTCTGGCCGACGACAACTTCGTGTCGATCCACGCGGCCGTCGAAGAAGGCCGCGTGACGTTCGACAACGTCCGCAAGGTCACATTTTTTCTCGTGTCGACGGGCGTTTCCACACTGATCGTGATTCCGTTGAGCCTCGTGTTCGGGCTTCCGCTGCCGCTTCTTCCCGCGCAATTGCTCTGGCTCAACCTCGTCACGAACGGGCTACAGGATGTGGCGCTCGCGTTCGAGCCCAAAGAGCGCGGAGTCCTTGACCGTCCCCCGCGACCGCGGAACGAACCGATCGTTTCGCGCCTTTTGAGGGAGCGCGCCGCGCTCGCGGGCGCGGTAATGGCCGCGTGTGTACTCTGGCTGTTCATCGACGCGCTGGAGACGGGGCGCGGCGAGGTGTACGCCCGCAGCGTTGCTCTCACGGGGCTCGTCACCGCCATGGCGTTCCACGTCGGAAGCTCCCGTTCGGAGCACCGCTCCGCGCTCTCGCTCTCACCGTTCTCGAACCGCTTTTTGATCCTTTCGCAGGTCGCGGCCATCACCCTGCACGCGGGTGCCTTGAACTTTGGCCCCACCCAGGTGGTGCTGCGGGTGATGCCGCTTTCCCTGCTCGACTGGGGGCGTGCTGTCCTCGTGTCGTCGGCGGTGTTTGCCGCCGTCGAACTGCACAAATGGGTCCGCGGACCGAGTCGCCAGAGGCGTTGATATCCGTGCGGGGTGCGGAACCCACGGGCCCCCCGGGGGTGGTAAATTTGGGGGCCGACCGCCGCGTCCACGCCTCCCACCGCCCCATGCAGCCCGGCAAATACCCCGCAGACACCGCGCCGGTCGGCGTTTGGCGCGAGTACCGGCATTTTTTGCGCCATCACCCCGCCTGGTATCTCCTGCCGATCGCCGCAGTCCTCAGCACCGCGGCCTGGGCCGTGTTCTGCGGTAGCGCTTCGACTCCGTCCCACACGTACCCGATCTTTTGAGTTCCATGTCGCGCCCGTCGTCGGTCGGCGTCCGCGGGACGACGTGCTGGATTCCGCCGTGGCGGCGCGCGGTTTATGGCCTGCTCACGACGGTGTTCGTGTGCGCGGTTCTTGGTACTGGACTCGAAATTGGCGCGCGTGTGCATCTTGGGCCGCGGTTCGCCGCTGGGCTGCTGCCGACGGGACGCCCCGTGGACGCGATCGCGATCCACGATCCTGACTACGGCTGGGTGAACAAGCCGGGTGTGAAAACCCGTGTTGTGGCACCGCTCTTCCACTACGTCATCCGCCACAACAGCTACGGCCAGCGCGGGCGCGAGAGATCGCTCGCAAAAGCGCCGGGCACAAAGCGTGTGCTGCTGCTAGGCGATTCGCTCGCGTGGGGTTGGGGTGTGGACGACGAGCGGGAGTTCGCGGCGCTCGCCGAACGGGCTCTCGGTCCAAAAGTCGAGTTCATCAACCTGGGAGTGCCGGGTTACAGCACGGACCAGCAGTTGCTCCGCTTCGAAAACGAGGTCGACAACTGGAACCCCGACCTCGTGCTTTTGTGCTTCATCCTGAACGACGTCGAGGGCAACAGCCTGGACCACAACGGGACAATGGCGCAGCGCAAACCGGTATTCCGGCCTGGCGCGAACGGCGGATGGGAGCTGCGCGGACAGCCCGTTCCCCCTCCGAATCAAACCGCGACGGCCGACGGGTCGGAACGCACAATGGCTCCCGAAGAGTGGCTGTACGCGCACTCCGCGCTGCTGCAGTCGCTCTACCCGCCGGACGCCGAAGCGCGCCTCGCGCGGGCCGGCGCGGCGCAGGTCCTCAAGCGTTTGGCGTTCCCACGGACCCAAGCCGACCTCACGCCCGAGCAGAAGGTGGTGCTCGAGACCATGAACCAGGGTGTGCGCGCGCTGTGCGACGAACTGGTGAACCCCGGTGCGGTCACACACCATCTCCTCGGGCGGCTCGCGCAACAGTGCCGCGCGCGCGCTGTGCCGCTGATCGCGTTCAACATCGCGCACTACCACGACCAGTACCTCTACACGCCCGGTCTCCCGCTGCCGGACGGGATCGAAAAACACGGTGAACCGGACGCCGCCCCCTACACGACTCACCTCACCCGGCGGTTGCACGAGGCGGGCGTGGAGCTCGGCTTCGGCGTTTTCTCCGTCGATCAGGCCATGCTCACAGAGATCCTCGCCGGTCGCGGTCTGAACGTGGGCGACGGCCACCTCAATGAACTGGGCAACCGGATCATCGCAGAGCGCATCGTCCAGGAACTCGCTCCGCGCTTGCGCGAACAGTCCACACCCCACTGAATCTGTGCCCCGCGCCGGCGCGTGCGGTTCAGCGGACCCCGACTGCTCTTGTCTGTCGAGCCCACACGGGGCCGCGATGCCACCGCGACCCGAAACCCGCCGGTGCTCAGGACGCTCAGTCGCCGTGCGGCGGGGACTCCTTTGCGATGTCCTTGCTGGGCAAGGTCCATTCCGGGATTGGAGGCAGGTCCGGGGCCACAAGGACGAGCAGCGCCATGGCGGTGCCGTAGGAGGGGCTGCGCGGGACGATGCGGTCGTTCCATGGGTGCGCGGGCGTCCAGCCCGCCTTGGAGCGAGCCCATCGCTTGATCGGGCTCCCATCACGCTCCAAGGCGGGCCTGGAGGCCCGCGTTCCCGGCTGGCTTGGGCGCTTCCTCGCAGGCGCCTGCGGGTCAGCCGCTGCCGAGCAGGGCGGAAACGTGCGCTTCGCTCGAGCGTGCCAGGCCTTCGAGGCTATAGCCGCCTTCCAGCAGGCTCAAAATGCGGCCATCTGCGTGGCGTTCGGAGACCTCGACGAGACCGCGGGTCATGTGTGCGAATGCCGCTTCGGTCACGACCGTGTCTGACAGTGGGTCGAGGCGGTGGGCGTCAAAACCTGCGCTCACGATCACCCAACTGGGCCGAAAGGCATCGAGCGCGGGCAGCACCAGGTCGTCGAAGGCGGTAAGCCAGTCGCGATCGCCGGTTCCCGGCGCTTGGGGGCAGTTAAGCGTGAATCCCTCGCCCAACCCGCGGCCCCGTTCGGAGGCCGCGCCGGTGCCCGGGTAGTGCGGAAACTGGTGCAAGCTTGCGTAGAACACCGTGGGGTCGCGTTCGAAGATGTGCTGCGTGCCGTTGCCATGGTGCACGTCGAAATCGACGATCGCCACACGCTCGATCCCGGGCAGCGCCTGCGCCGCGCGCGCCGCGATCGCGGCGTTGTTGAACAGGCAAAAACCCATCGCCAACGATTCTTCGGCGTGGTGCCCCGGCGGGCGCGCGACGACGAATGCGCGGCGCCACACGCCAGTTGCGATGCGATTCACCGCGTGGAGCGCCGCCCCCGCCGCGCCAAGGGCCGCTTCAAACGAGCGCGGTCCGACGTTCGCGTCGGGGGTGTCGACCCAGGTTGCTCCTTGCGCGATGCGCGCTTCCACACGCTGCACGTAATCCGCGGGATGCACACGCAGCAGCGCGTCGAGCGAAGCCGCGGGGCTCTCTTCGCGCTCGAGCTGCGCGACGAGGCCGCTCGCTTCCAGCCGCGACAGCACCGCCGCGAGGCGCGCTGGGCGCTCGGGATGGCCGGCGCCCGTGTCGTGCAGCACGCTCGCGGGGCTCGTGACGAGCCCGAAGCGCCGTGACCCCTGTGCGCCGGCCAAAACCCGCGTCAGGACACCGTCCAGGCGTCCTTCGTGTAGAGCAAATCCTCGAGGCGGCCCGGACCCTTGCGCTCGAGCACCGCTCGCACCTGCGCGTGGACGTCCTGGTCGAACACGGGTGCATTCACACGCCGGAACAGACCCACCGCCGTCGGCAGGTCTTCGCGACCGTCGAGCTCCGCGAGCACGGTCGCAGGCGCGCTGCTGACCACCGTGGGATCCCACACGCCGGCTTCGGCCGCGCTCGTCGCGCGCACGTCGAACCCGTCGAGGCGGATGCCCTTGTCGTGGTTGTCGCCGTAAACCATCGCTTCACCGGCGCGCAGGTCGACCGTGCGCTCGTCGCGCACCTTGCGGCCCGCGACGGCGTCGAAACAACCGTCGTTGAAGATCACGCAGTTCTGGAAGATCTCGACAAACGCCGATCCGCGGTGGGTCGCCGCCTCGAGCAGCACCTGCTCCATGTGCTTCGGATGCGTGTCCATGGTGCGCGCGACAAACGTCGCACCGGCGCCGAGCGCGAGCTTCAGCGGATTGAACGAGCGGTCAACCGAGCCGTAGGGCGAGGACTTGGTGCGCAATCCCGCCGGCGACGTCGGCGAATACTGGCCCTTCGTCAAGCCGTAGATCTGGTTGTTGAACAGGAGGATCTTGACGTCCACGTTGCGGCGCAGGATGTGGATCATGTGGTTGCCGCCGATCGACAACCCGTCGCCGTCGCCGGTGATCATCCACACGGACAGGTTCGGGTTGGCGATCTTCACCCCCGTCGCGATGCCCGGAGCACGGCCGTGGATCGTGTGGAACCCGTACGTGTTCATGTAGTACGGGAAGCGGCTCGAACAACCGATGCCCGAGACGATGCAAAACTCCTCTTTGGGGATACCCAGCCCTGCGAGGACGGCCTGCATGCTGTTGAGGATCGAGTAATCGCCGCAGCCGGGGCACCAGCGGACCTCTTGATCGCTCTTGAGGTCCTTCTTGGTCAGAATGTTCGTGTCGCTCATGGTTCGCTGCCCGCGGGTTGCCCCCGGGCCCTCGGGCTCAGCCTAGGATCGTCTGGATGCGTTCGACCAGCTCTGTCGTGGTGAACGGCAGGCCTTGGACTTTGGGGTAGGACAAGAACGGGATACCTGGGTATTCCGAGCGCAACAGGCGCGTCATCTGACCCATGTTGAGCTCCGGCACGAGGACCGTGCGGTAGCGCGCGAAGATTTCGTCCAGGCCCTTCGCCATCGGCCACACGTGGCGAATGTGGATCTGGGCCACGCTCTTGCCCTGGCGTTGGACGAGGTCCACCGCGCTGCGAATCGATCCATAGGTCGAACCCCAGCCCAACACCAGGAGATCCCCCTGCTCCGGCCCGAACACGGCCGGTGTCGGGATCGTGTCGCGCACGTTGAGCACCTTTTGGTGCCGCAGGTTCGTCATGCGCTCGTGGTTTTTCGCGTCGTAGCTGATGTTGCCCGAGTCCGCGTCCTTCTCAAGGCCGCCGATGCGGTGCTCGAGACCTTTCGTGCCCGGCTTGACCCACGGGCGCACACCGCGCGCGTCGCGCAGGAACGGGTGAAAACCCTCGGGGTCGGTGCGGAACACGGCGGGGAAGGGCACGAGATCCGCCATCTTCGGCAGACGCCACGGCTCGGAACCGTTTGCAATGTAACCGTCCGACAGGAGGATGACCGGCGTCATGAACTGCGTTGCGATGCGCACGGCTTCGATGGCGCACTCAAACGCGTCCGCTGGCGTCGAGCACGACACGACGGGCATAGGTGCGTCGCCGTTGCGGCCAAACACCGCCATCAAGAGGTCCGATTGCTCGGTTTTGGTGGGCATGCCCGTCGACGGTCCGGCGCGTTGGATGTCGACGATGACAAGCGGGAGCTCGGTCGAGATCGCAAGGCCCATGGCTTCGGTTTTGAGCGCCATGCCGGGGCCGGACGTCGTCGTGATGCCAAGTTGCCCGGCAAACGCGGCGCCGATCGCCGAACAAATCGCGGCGATTTCGTCCTCCGCCTGCATCGTGATGACACCGTGGTCCTTGTAGGACGAAAGCTGGTGCAGGATGTCCGACGCCGGTGTGATCGGGTAGGACCCGAGGAAGATCTTGAGGCGCGCGAGATTTGCACCCGCCACGAGGCCCAGGGAAAGCGCCTGGTTGCCCATGATGTTGCGGTAGGTGCCCGGCAGCATCGTTTCGCAGCGCGCGACCGCGTAACGCGTCTGGAAGTGCTCGTGGATATCCCCCGCGTTGTAGCCAGCGCGCAGCGCGGTCTGGTTCGCGTTGACGAGCTCCGGCGACTTGGCAAACTTCTTCTCGAGCCACTTCAGCGTCGGTTCGAGCGGCCGGCTGTACAGCCAGTACATCAGACCCAAGGTGTAGAAGTTTTTGCAGCGCTGGACGTCCTTCGACGACAGCCCAGAGGAAGCAAGGGCCTCCTTGACCCGTGTGTTGATGTCGATCTCGATGACGCGGAAGCCATCGAGCACACCGCTCTTGCGCGGATCGATGTCGAGCTTCGCCTTCTTCAGGTCGACCTCCCCCCAGTTGCCGGTGTTCAGCACGATGATCGCGCCCGGCTTCAAGTCGCGGATGTTGACGATCAACGCCGCCGGATTCATCGCGACGAGCACGTCGGGCTGATCGCCCGGCGTGTGCACGTCGGCCGAGCTGAAACGCACCTGGAACCCCGACACTCCCGGCCGCGTGCCGACGGGGGCGCGGATCTCCGCGGGGAAGTCCGGCAGGGTCGCAAGGTCGTTCCCGACGAACGCCGACGTGTCGGTGAACTGGTTGCCGGTGATCTGCATGCCGTCGCCGGAGTCGCCAGCAAAGCGGATCACGACGCTTTCCTGTTGTTGCAGCGGAAGTTCGGCGCGGGTGTTCGGGAGGCTGGTCATGGTGCGAAGGGTGTCCCAGGGCGCGCGGGCGGCGGGGCGGGCGGCGTCCTTGCGCACAGGGCGGTGGACGCCGCGAGGGCGGTTGGCGCCGCGTCCCTTGACGGCGGCCTTGGGAGTCGGGGGCTCCAAGCCCCAAAATGGCGACTCAATTTGCCATCCGGAGCCCGTCCTTGCATCGGCGTTTCCGGCCCTTCCGCTCCATCCCCGTCCCGACC
>Ga0163146_10007402_pt1 | contig 12065 bp, 5 predicted proteins | sample OliLakLV19MP7G1_FD_148648 | JGI IMG/M metagenome (GOLD analysis project Ga0163146, IMG submission 148648) | Freshwater microbial mat bacterial communities from Lake Vanda, McMurdo Dry Valleys, Antarctica - Oligotrophic Lake LV.19.MP7.G1 | ecosystem: Environmental > Aquatic > Freshwater > Lake >... | reverse complement strand
TGTCACCGGGGCTGCTGTCGGCTTTGGTGAAGGGCGCGGTGTTGTCGGCGGCGTTGTAGTGGGGGACGTTCGTACAACAGCTCTATTAGTTTCTGTGGTGGGTCTAGTAACGCTGACCGACGTCACTGGGGCTGTTGTCGGCTTTAGCGACGGTCGCGGTGGAGCTGTCGGCGGCGTTGTAGTGGGTGACGTTCGTACAACATCTCTAGTAGTTTCTGTGGTGGGTCTAGTAACGCTGACCGACGTCACTGGGGCTGCTGATGGGGGTATCGATTTGGTAGGTGCTGCCTGGTTTGTACCCGCATTGCCGTCTCTTGTTACACTAGCGGATGTTACAGGACGTGGAGTAGGCTCAGCAGCCCCATTGTCATCTCTTGTAACGCTAAAGGATGTTACAGGAGGTGATGTAGGCTCAGCAGCCCCATTGACATCTCTTGTAACGCTAAAGGATTTCACAGGAGCTAGAGTAGGCTCAGCAGCTCTATTGACATTTCTTGTAACAGTAGCGGATGCGGTCGGAGCGGATGCAGGTGCAGAAGCAGGGTTTGGGGAGACGGATTTCAAGAAATCAACACTGAGATCGTCCGGGACAGCATACTGATTCAGTAACCAAAGTGCCAGTTCCACCGCTGAAGCAGAATCACGGGGCTTAGAAGTCGGTGCACCGGGGTTGGGAGCCGGTGGGCGTGTCACAGTAGCTGTATTCGTGGATCCCTCAGGTACGCGGGGGCTTAGATTTTCTGGACTGACCGACGGTTGAGGTCGCGTGACGCTAACAACGGGCATGTCGGCGGTAGCATCATAAGTGATGGTTGGTGCCGACGAAGGCTCCTGCGTTGTTTTCCTCCACACTTCCCATCGATATTTTCCTTCCCCATCCGAAACAACTTGAGTAGGTGGGGCCACGGGCTTTCGTGTCACGCCGACGAAGGGCATCTCAGTTGGACCCACACTTGGTACGGTTGATGGCGCAGATGAAACACTGGGAGCGTGTGTGGGGCCTTCCGACGGCTGGTTGGTTTTTCGTGTTACGAACCATTTCCCGGTGCGTACGCCCGTTTCCGAGGGTTTGCTGCTGGGGTCTGCCGAAGGTACGGAGCTTTGGCTGGGTTCCAAGCTTAGAGAAGGATTCAACGAAGGCTCTACGGACAGCGAAGGGTCTGTGGAAGTAGCAACAGAATTAGTCGGCACCCTGTAGGGTGGTCTTGTGACCGATCCGCTAAGAACTGGTTGCGGTGTGGGGTTTGGGGGTACAGTTGATACCCCACTGATTGTTGGTAATTCCGAGGGCTCCTTGGACGGTGCAAGTGAGGGGGGTTTGAATGGTGCAAATGATTCTTTTTCGGCAGATGGTTGTGTTGATGATGGAGAACGCTCTTGGATTGATGTCGATTGATTTGGCTGAACCGAAGGCTCAGCAGACGCGCTTCTAGAAGGCAATCCCGAGGACACGAATGATGGCGAAGACGAGAACGTCAGACTCTCGAAGAGCGGCTTCGTTGTTGGACTGGAGTTCTTCGGCATGGTCGGAAAAGGGGTGTTGGGTTTATATCCCGGCCGTGTTTGCACTGACGATGATGGTGTTCTTGGCGAATGACTTGTTGCAGCAAATGATGTGGAAGTGGTGAAATCTTCTTCCAAATTGGGTACATCCGACCATGGATGTAAGTTACTTCCCTCTCCAATGTCTGCCTCTTGTTGTAGTTCGTTGTTTCCATCTGAGGATGCAGCTGCAGCAGGAGGTTTCGTTACTGGTGGTGTAGGTGCTGGATTAATTTTGCGCGAAGAATCATTCGTAACATTGGATGTGACGTTGTTTGTGTCGTCTACATACATAGGTCTCGTTATGGCTGCTTCTTTAAGTGTTCCATTTTCATAGTCATCGTCTGCAGATTCCGTTGCTGCTGGTATTTGTGATGGACTTACTGTCGGCGACGAAGTGTTCATACTTGAAGTTGAGTTTTGATCATCTACAAACCCAGGTTTAGTGATTACTGATTCTTGGTGTGTCGTGTCATCGTCGTCAAATAATTCATCGTTCTTGACCTGGAATGGTCTTGTGATAGATTCTTCTTCTGTAACTCTCTGTGACAGCGTCGGGAATGGTGATGGTGACATTATCGTTGGAGATGGCGACGGCAAGGGAGAGTGTGTCCTATAGAGTTGCTCACTCTCCACACTTGATGGTCTGGTCACAGATCCTTCTCCTGGCACTGCTGGCTGTGGCGTTGTCGTCGGTTGTTTTGTTGGTGGGGGAGATGATGGAGAAGACACAGTTGATGAAGATGCGGGTACTGGCATTGCTGAAGGCTGTGTCTCCACTTGCAACGGTCTGGTCACGGACGCTTGAGATACTGGCGCTGGTGTTGGCGATTGTGACGGTTGCGGCCTACTCACGGATCCTTGGTTAACGACTGGCGCTGGACTTGGAGATTTTGTCTGTGGTTGGGGCGTTGGTTGGGGCGTTGGTTGTGGTGATGGTTGCGGTTGGGGCTGAGATGGCGCAGGCGTGGAAGTTGGAAGCAAAGTGGCAGTAGGCAGGTCCGTCCAACTGGATTCTGCAGTGGGAGCATCTGTCTTTTGTCCAATACGCAATGGTCGACCAACAGAGAAAACCGTTTCTTCTTCCTGCGGAGGAGAGGGCGTCTCTTCCTTATTATCATTCTTGTTTCCATTATTACCACCTTTGGCTGCAGCTGCGCCATCACCGTTAGTCTCACCGCGCACACCGCCACCACCACCTCGACCTCCATTTTTGTCTTCTTTCGTGTTGTCTTCTATGTTGACCCCCTTTCCACCTTGTTTGGTGTTCGGATCAACTGGTGTTTCTTCCGTTCGTTGTTGTACTCCATCCGCATTGTCTCCCACTTCTATTACTTCTTTATCCGCAACAGTATTGTCTTCGTTCTCGGGTCGCTTTCCTCCCTGTTTGCCAGCGTCGTCGGCATCCGACAATACTTCTTCTCTAGTTATCCCGTCTTTAGCTTGTGGTTGTGCGATATCCAAATTGCTCCCCACACCTAAAGCTTCTTCGTCGGATTGTACTACTTCTCCTTTGGCATTAGCACCTTTCGTTTGTTGAATTCCCCCCAGCCTACCCCCCACGACCCCTGCTTTAGCTCTGCCTTGCATGACATTCAAGCTATCTCCCAATACTTCGTCAGGCTCTGCTAAATCGTTAGCTCGGCCTTTCATGACATCCAAGCTGTCGCCCAATGTTTCTTCGTCATCTGGCTCGGCTAATTCTTTGGTTATATCTTTAGCTCGGCCTTGCATGGCTTTGGTCGCGTCTTCAGCTGGTTCCATGACACCCAAGTTGTCTCCTACTACCGCTTGATCATCTGTCTTGATTCTTTTGACATTGTTGTCGTCACCTGCATCTGCTTCTTCCTCTTTCGTGGGAACCCCTTTTGCTCGTTGTTGTTGTTCCGTGCCGGCCAATCTGCCCCCAACGGCTCTTTCGTCTTCTGCCTTGATACGTTTACCAATGTTGTCACCTGAAACTTCTCTGACAGGGGCGCCCTTATCTCGTTTTTGCTGTGTGTTACCCAATCTCCCCCCTTCTACTGCTTCGTCTTCTGTCTTGACACGTTTGCCAATGTTGCCACCTATATCTGCCTCTTCGTCTTTGGCGGCGCCTTTGGCTCCTTGTTGTTGCGTGACATCCAAGCTATCTCCCACTATTCCTTCCCTTTCCAACGTTGAAGTAGCTTGTTTTGCTTGGTTATTATTCTTGTTATTGTAGCTGTTGTCGCGAACAAAGATGTTGCTCTCTGTTCCCCTTAATCCCCTCGTTTGCGTTGCAACTATGCGACGTTCTCGTTGTCGGTACTTTCTAGCTGTTGTCTTGTCCTGTTGCTGCTTGTTTTGTATGTATTGGTAGTAACCCAGCTTTTTTTCGCTGGAGGATCCCCCGCCACGAAGTCGAGTGGTGCGTCCCAATCCCTTTCCTTCTATAGTTACTGCTGAAGAGAACGAGAGTATTATACACAGTAGTACAACGCAAGTGTTGATGGATGCAGGGAGTCGTGGTAGTTGACTTGTAGATAACATCGTCGTCACTATTGAGGCATTGGAGTAAAAGTGGGCTAGTATGGATCAGGGAATGGATGAGCGTTTCCTGAAGATAAAGATGTGCGTCTTGTATAGATGTTGAATGAGTTACTTGTAGTTAAAGTATGTTGGGCCTATCTCCATGAGGGGAACTCTACCACAAGAATGAATTCTTACTGTCGTAGAAAATCTTGTTAATACAAGACCCTACTTATACTAGCTAGCAGCACCGTTACGCACTGGGGGCGCATGGCAGGGATGCAGCATTGAGCTGGTGTCAATGATTCGGTAGCTTTAGTAAGGTCTTTCATTTTCAATCCGTTGGGTTGGATGCAAGGGAAGCAAGTAATTCATCAAGCGCACCTCAAACGGGATGCAGGTTTTGAGCGAGAAAGTATGAAGTTGATAGTATCGGCAGGCTCGAGATACAGTAATTAAATAGAGTGACGGCACTCAATGGAACCGTTAGCAACTTGCTGTGTAAGTACCGTAATTTAAATTATTGAAGCAATGTGCGTTCTGGGGTCTGGCCTTTGATCACAAGATAATCCATTCTTTCAAACGTGCCTATTGATGTCATCTCCACAACCAAATCCAGGAAACAATGACAGTCGTGCTCCCAGCACATCGACTTCTACCTTCTTTCTAGCCTTTACAACAAACGTGCTTTGCTTGATATATATTCCAAGAGCATCTCTCTAACAAGTCAGAGTCTGAAACAATCATTGTCATGATGCTGTAGCTCAACGGTAGAGCGTCGGATTGCAGACCCGAAGGTAGTCGGTTCAACTCCGGTCCAGTGTCTTTCAGAAGACGAAATCTTTTTTACTGCTTGCCTCTTTGGATATATTGACACTTTGGTGCAGTACAAAAAGAGTTGTCCACAACAATATTAGTAGGTGTAGTGGCAAGTGGGTATCGTTGTTGCCAGCCCGGTTGGTCTCACTGTGATCGCTGTGCGATGCAAAAGAAGAGAACTCGTTTCAATGTCCGCCATTTCGCTGCTAAGGACTCCAATTCCTTATTGCTGTCGAAAGAGTTTTGCCCCATCCTAAAGACCGGTAGTCACTGGCAAAATTCCATGTCTATTCACTACACAGACATAATCGTGCCTAGCCAAACAAAAATCAAAGTGCTGCCTGTATGGGCCATTGTCAGTTCTTTAGATGGGGCTCTACCGTTGCTAGGTTTCCGAGCTTTGTTGCATGTTACCTTGTAAGGTATGCATGAAGTTTGGTAGAGGATCTTTATTATCTTTATTTAGAAACTTTGTCCTTCGGGGAGGTTACATCTTGTCACGTTCTATCAAAGGGCTTCTTAAGCATTGTTTGTGTTTCACTTTCGACACGGCGTCAGAAAAGTTAAGATTCTTTGACCCGGAGCAATTTGTTAGTTTCCAGACTGACTCTTGGCGGCGCAATACAATCCATGTCACCTGCAGGGCAATCGTACTTCCATTCCCAGTCATACTCGCCGCCTTCGTGATCATGCTCCTCCATTCGAGCCTCGACCTCTGGCCAATCGTCAAATCTGAAACGCAGTGCCTTGTAAATAGGGGAACTGGTATCATTATTTCGAACATCAAAGAATGATGCCACTTCGATGGTATGGCCTACAAGAGCTGACAGGTCGACATTACGTGGATGATCGCCACCCCGTGCGACACCTTCAAAGGGATCACTGGGGATTGGTACCTGGAATGGTCCTCCTTGAAAGCTCACATAAAAATCACAATACTCTTCCTCTCCATCTGAATCATATCCGGCATTCTTGGGAGGACGAAATTGGATTTTGGTACCATCTTTCATTGTCATATCCAAACCCCTTTCATGGTCTGTATGCTCAATGCTTTCAATCGTCTTTCCAACCAACTCTTCCGGTCCAATCTCCACAAACCTGCGCCGTCGGCGTTGTTTACGTCCTCTGCCAGATCGTCTCATGCTTTGTACGGCTCGTCGTCAATATATGCAGAATACAGAATCTTGTCGACGACAAAGACCCTTTGATAAGTTTACGTAAGTGCTTGCGTTGGATGATTTCATGTTTTCGTGCAAACAATTTTTTGATACCCAATCCCGTGGGAATGACCCAGTGACTAGCATCTCGGTTCACGGAGTCACAGATCATGCAGATTTATTCGAAAGTAGCCTCGATCTGGAAAAACCACGCAATCCCACATGCCAGTTATTTGAAAACGCATCTAGAGTCGCAAACATTGATTTACATCTGTCTCGAGCTTGCCGTTGTTTCCACAAAGTGTTTGCTGCGGCCACTTTTTGGAGCATGCTCCTGTTTCCTTTTTGTGTGTGTGCTTTGATCCTGGGGCTCTCTTCTTCTGCCACATCTGGGGCATATGAAAAGGGGTGTGCCATGCAGCTGTGGATACAATAATGATTCCTACTGCGCATGCAGTTCAGTTGAGCAGTGAGGAGGAACTGGAAGGCTCCTCGATGGTCCGCACCATGGATGCATCGGAAGAAAACAAGAAGTGATGTGCGTTCAGGCGTCGGGCCTACAGTGTGCTATAATGATGTCATCAGGGGCTGACCAGTGACCACATTGATTTAACTTTCAAAACAAGTTTTGAGGTTAAATTATTCGCTGATTGGCTCATTTACTTAAAAACCAATTGCCGCCTCACCTCGCGTCTACACACTTTTTCGATCCCATGAAATCCTTTTGAGCACCCACCATCGATCCATCACTCACTATTACTATAATAGCTAGCTAGCTTCTAGCTGTTGTCTTCTATTTTGACTTTGAAATCTACCACAACAGTATATCACAACAGTTTACCACACCACCACCTCCAACAGCAGCAACAACAAGAACAGCATCATGCAAGGCGTACCTTCCCAGTTTTTGCCTCCCCCGTCGCAGCAACAGCCGCAGGCTGGTGGTTATAATGGCAACACCAATAACTCCGGCGTGTATGTGCCTTCCCAGTTTCAACAGCAGCCACAACAGCAGCAGGCTAGTACCTCTTATCAACCGCTGGGGAATAATAACGCACCGGTAGCAACAGCCACGCCCTACAATCCTAGCTATGTTCCTCCACAGCCACAACAACAGCAAGCCTACCCATCTGCACCCTTGGCATATCCTTCTACTGGTACTAACAACGCGAATGGATACCCCAATACGAATACTGCTACGGTTGCAGTAGCTTCCTCAAACACAATGACACACTGTGACCCGGAGTTGGAGCAAGCTTTGACTGGGACGTCCAAATTCATTATTCAACAAGACATGGAATATCTCGAAATGGCCGCCCAAGCCGTGGCCAATGCCGCCAACTTGGCCGCGTTGGGTGCCGTCGGAGAACAGGCCAATTCCTACAACATTTTTACCGACAATGGCGGCAAACAATTTCGCGTCCAAGAAACCTCCAATTATTTTTGTCGGTGTTGTCTGCGACCCAATCACGAACTGAAATTGCACGTGTACAATGTTCACAACAACTACAATCACACCAGTCAGGCCCTCCTCCTCATGGACCGACCCTGGAAGTGCGGGCATTGTTGTTCCTGTGCCAACATTTGCCAACAAGAAATAAAAGTGTACAAGGGCATGTATCATCTTCGTCGTGTATGGTTCATTACTCAAGTCTTCTATAAAGATCAGGACGATGGCAAGCTCACTATTTTTGTCTTCATTTTCTATTCTAAAATGCGATTTCTTACAGGCGATGCTCTCATGTCCAAAACGGGCCACGACGTACCCGATCCTTCCCAAATGATTGGGTACATCAAGGAACCCTTCTTGGGAGGACTCTTGTCGCCCAGATTAAACGTCATGGATCGGGAAGGGGGTCAAGAAATTGCCACCATTCAAGCCGAAGCCAAGTGTTGCATTGGAGGCATGTGCTGCAATCATACCTTTCACATTAGGGATCCCCAATCGGGTCGTTCCTTGGGCAAAATTGTCAAGGAACGTCCTGGGACCTTGTCCCAAATCGCCAAGGAACTGACCAGCGATGCCGACAATTTTACCTTGCACGTCCATCCCGATTTGCCGGTGGCCCAAAAAGCCAATTTCCTGGCGGCCCTCCATTTGGTAGATTACATGTTTTTTGAAGACGAAGGAGATTTGGCCGTGGATTTTCAAAGTCAATCCTGCAACTACAAATGCTGCGATTGGTATTTCTGTGGAGCTGTGGTGCCTTGTCGTATCCGTTGTCAATCATGTTGTGGCAAGAAGAAGAAAGAAAAACAGGAGGATTCCAATGGTCACACTACCGGTACTCAACAGCAACAAAATGGCGGCTACACGCAAGCACAAAACAGCTACGGCAACAACAACAATATGCCTCATGACTATAATCGCCAGCACGACCATCACCACGATCACCACCATGGGCACCACCACGATCATCACCATCACCCTCCTCACCATGGCCCTGGAAGACACCATCATCACGGCCGGGGCCCTGGGGGTCGACATCACCATGGCCCGGGCCGGGGCCCTTATTAGGATATAATTATTTGTAGGAGAAAGCAACACGAGTATATTATTATTCCTGCATGGACACATTATCTGCAAGCACCTAAAAATAATCATTCTGGTTATTGGCATCGACAATTGGTACAATCTACTGTAGAGTCGTTCACAAAGTGAAGACGTTGCCCTAGCTCCACCATGTAGCAATAATGTGGACAAAGCTCCTGGGGCAGCACTCCTGAAAAGTGATTTCCGGTCAGGGACATGTTGGTGGAGTGATTCAGTAGAACAAGTTCACTTGGGATAGGCCCCATCAGCTCATTCGAGGATAGGTTGAGCATCTCTAGGCTGGTCAGTAGACCTAACGTCGATGGAAGGGCGGTTGTGAGTCCCAGCTCTTGCAAAAAGAGGTGCTTTATATTCACCAGACGCCCCATCTCACTGGGGATGGGACAAGGGAACCTATTTCCAGAGGATTGCAGGGCACACAAGTACGCCTGGGATACGGTAAGATTGGTGGTGCGCTCGCAGGGACCTTCGTCCACGCGATCATTGTTGAGCCCCAAGCTCGAAAGAGACACCAGCAGGCCAAGCTCGGTAGGAATGCATCCCGACAACATGCTTTTTTCCAACCATAGTTCTTCTAGGTTCGTCAAAAGACCAATGCTACTGGAAATGCTTCCGGTAAAGAAATTAAAGGAAGCGCCCCAGTATTTAAGGTTCGATAGATTTGCCATGTCGGAAATAGGCAGCGCACCCGTCATCCAGTTTTCCGAGAAACGGATGTCTTCCAGCATGGAAAGTTGTCCAATCTCGGGGGGTATCGATCCAGAAATAGATGTCCTCCGAACCCCCAAGACTTTCAGGTTGGTCATCTTGTCGAATATTTCAAAAGGCAGCGTACCCGACATATCCGAGTTCAAATTGAGTTGTAATTCTTGAAGCTGCTCCATCTCTGCTATTTCACGAGGAAGTGACCCGTGAAAATTGTTAAAGGATGCATCCAACTGGAGAAGGTGCTCCAGTGTGCCCAGCTCTGTTGGAAGAGTGCCCGTCAATGACAATCCTCGGATTTTCAAAACTTTCAGAGTGGTGGATAGCTTTGGAAGTGATCCGGAGATTCCTTCATTAAAGTTCAGATTTAGATGTTCCAGGTGCTCCAGTTTGGCAATTTCACTTGGTATGATACCTTCCAGGGAGTTGAAGGCCAAGTTCAAATTCTCAAGTTCCGTTAAAAGACCAAGATCCGAAGGAATCGTCCCCGTGAGAGTGCAATAGGGTAGTTCAATGGTCGTCAAGTTGGGCAGACGCACAAGAATAGTTGGTACGAGAATGTCGGACAAGGGAGAAAAGAGAATGCTGCTCTCCACGGCCATGGTCTCCAGAGATGTCAAAAGAGCCATTTCGGGCGGCAGAATAGCAGGAATACCAGTGTAGTCTCCGGTCACAGCATCGAGGGCATAGAGAGAATTCAGAGAAAGAATCGTGTACCTGAAATCTGCATTACAAACAGTCACGTTGGGAGTTTGATCTCCTGCTGCCGTGGGTGTCGGATCCCATCCAAAGACGTCCGCTTGCAGAAAGGAAGCTGAAAACCAATCGCATTCATGACGATCATACCGCAGCCATCGGTCCTGGGTAAGCTCGGGCCATGTTGTCCCTCCAAAGGCATAGAAAAACGTAGCCAATGCAAACTTTTGAACAATATGCCAATCAGGTATTTGACTCAAGCCGTCTGGATACTCCTTGAGCCATTCGTATGCCTGATACTGTGGTGCCGATGGATTTCCCTGTTGAATGATATCCCATGTCTCTTTTGGAAGCAACTCCTTTAGGAATAATAATGAACTTTGCTCAGTTGGATCGTGTGGTGGAGAAGGGGGTTGTGACGGTACTACCGATGCCGTGGTGGTCGATGACGAGGAGGCAGCAGAGGAGGAAGTATCCTCCCGCTGAGAGGAACTGTTCTGCTGAAGCATTAGGGCTGCAATTATGACAGAAACAATGATGATCAGTCCAATACCTGATGCTCCCAAGAGGATAATGTTCAAGCGTCGTCGTGCCTCACGTCGTTGTGTGTGTTTTTTCTGCTGCATGCCCAAATCGACTTGCTCGGCGTATTCCATGTCTACTCCTTCAGGTATATCATCCTCCACAACCAAGACTGCTCGGGGCATTTCTTCCGTCTCCGTAGTAGACGGTGTGACTTGTCGGATACGATTGTCTACATCCCTGGGAGACTCATCCACTCGCGTTTCTCCTGTAACACTATCACAAGTAGTAACAGTATTGGTTCCGCCTTGTGGCTGCAGGATAGAGGGAGTGCCACTACTGAGCTGGCTTATAGAGCCTACGTTGTTGTCGGATTCGTGTCTTGAATTGTTGTCATGGATATTTTGACTTGGCCTCAGGCTTGACAGCACCTGGTGGACTTCCGAAGGACTTTGTCGGCGTGACTGCCAACTGACGCGAGATCGACGGAGTCCCTTGGAGCTTCCTGCTGCAGCTGCAGCCGTACTTGGTGTGGTTTGACTTATAGCCGCTGCCCTCTTGGGATCCGCCTCTTGCCGTGTTTGACGAAGTCCTTTTGTTTCATTCGTCGCTACTGCCGATGGGATTCCACCACCAGAGCCAGGATCATCCATTCTTCCTTCCCTACGACTCGTGGCTGCTACTGCTGCTTTTGTTGCCGCCGAGGTAGATGGTGGTTGGGAAGGAACCTCTTCTCGATTGGACGTGCTTTTTTTCCAGTGATGCTTTCGCAATCCTGGCCATAAATGTGGAGGCAATTTATTGCATTCTCTATAACCATTGTCCCCAGCAATAGTGTTCTTGTGCTCGTTGAATCTAGAAGATTGTTTTCGAGAGGCGGCGACTCTTGGAGGCATGGCTATAGCCTTTTGTACCTCATACTCCTGCCGGATCGATTGGACCAAGGGAGACCGCTTTTGAGGGGTGGTCGAGGATTTCTTGCCACCATCATCACAACGGTTTGGTTGGGCAGCATTCTTCATATTCTTAGGATCTTGAGGCATGCTGCATGCACGGGCTGGCTGTAACTCACAAAAGGTCCCTCTTTCTACTATACGTCGTACCTGATGTATCTGGTACCTTGTTGTCAGTGCCAAAGAGGATAAAGCTGTCTGTTGAGTACTACTGTACTGGTACTACTGTAAGGTTGTCTACTATTACTGATACTAGTAGTAGAGTACTCTACTACTAGCTAGCTAGCTAGTACTGGTACTTGTAGGCATGATTGTGTTTGTACTACTGTACATAACATGGTCAAGGTGATGCACTGGATCTTCGACTTTGTTCCAAAAACCACGATCCCGCATAAGGTTGATTCCCGCCAGCACCTTGGCGTCTCATTTTTTTCATTTTCGCTGAACAAATGTTAAAACAAAATTAATGATTTCGAATTTATTCTGTCTTGTATGTGTCGTGGATACAATACCATCACCTGAGTATCGCAATGTTACTGGACCATTCATTGATAGAACTTCAAATTAAGGAGGTGCGTGACCTCGATCATGGATGAACAGATCAATATATCCTCATCAACATATTAA
>Ga0163146_10007395_pt1 | contig 12071 bp, 16 predicted proteins | sample OliLakLV19MP7G1_FD_148648 | JGI IMG/M metagenome (GOLD analysis project Ga0163146, IMG submission 148648) | Freshwater microbial mat bacterial communities from Lake Vanda, McMurdo Dry Valleys, Antarctica - Oligotrophic Lake LV.19.MP7.G1 | ecosystem: Environmental > Aquatic > Freshwater > Lake >... | reverse complement strand
ATGCAGACCTTCGACCAGGCTCTCTTCGACCTGCACGAGGAAGACCGCATCAGCTACGAGGACGCCCTGCGCTTCGCCGACTCCACCAACGAGGTGCGCCTCAACATCAAGTTGAACGGCAAGGCCTCCAAGAGCCGCGACCTCAACGACGGGATCGCCCACCTGGACATCGTCTGACGGGTTCGAGCTTGTATTACCGGGGGAAGCGACGCGCGTGTCCGGCGTTTCATCTATAACAAAATCAATATCGCAACTGGCTGGAGAGCCGCTTCCTGAGCCAGTCTTGCGAATCGAATCTGCCGAAATCAAAGGAACCGCCGCATGAAGAAGACCGACCTCGAAAAGCTCCAGGGACTGCGCCTCAAGCCGCCGCCCGGCGCCGCGGGCGCCCCCGGCCAGTTCGGCAAGAACCCGCCGCAGCACCCTTCGCGCCGCGAGCAGCGTGAGGTCGACCGCGCGGCGGGGCTGGTGCCTTTCGCCGTCAAGCTGAACGAGGAGCTGGTGGCGAAACTGCACGAGCTGGCCAAGGGCCGCGAGGGCGGCCTCAACGAGGTGGTCGCCGAGCTCCTCGAGAAAGGCCTGGGCAGCAAGGCCAAGTAGGCCCATGCCTGCCGGGCCGGACATCGTCATTCCCGGGCACGAGGTCGAAATCACCGCCGTGCGCGCCCAGGGCGCCGGCGGGCAGAACGTCAACAAGGTTTCCAGCGCGATCCACCTGCGCTTCGACGTGCGCGCCTCGTCGCTGCCCGAGGCGGTCAAGGAGCGCCTGCTCAAACTCGCCGATCAGCGCATCACGCGCACCGGCATCGTGGTGATCAAGGCGCAGCAGCACCGCAGCCAGGACATGAACCGCGAGGAGGCCCTCGCGCGGCTGCATGACCTGGTGCGCAGCGCCGCTTTCGTGCCGAAGAAGCGGCGGCCCACCAAGCCGAGCCGCAGCGCGAAGAAGAAGCGGGTGGAAGGCAAGGTGCTGCGCGGACGCATCAAGGCGCTGCGCGGGAAGGTCGTTGACTGAGCCTCTTGCGCCCGTGGGGTTGGTATCATCACACGGGTTTGCCGCGCATGAACTTCGTGAGCTTCACGGCATCGTGCGCAATAACCTAGCCCGGTACTTGGAGAACTGGAATGAGCATCTTCGCAAATCCAAATGTGCCGCTGGCCATCGGACTCGAAGTCACAGACGACGAATTGATCGTCTCGCTGGCCGATGGACGCAAACTTTCGGTGCCTATCGCCTGGTACCCACGCCTCGCAAACACAACTCCGGAGCAGCGGCGGAATCGGGAAATCATTGGCCCAGGTGTGGATTTCCACTGGCCCGACGTCGACGAAGATCTAAACGTCGAAGGAATGCTTCTCGGATCTCCAGCGCCCGGTGTTCGCCCATGCGCACCAGAAAGGGCCGTCTAACATTCGCTTCCACGCGAGCGCACGCAACGACGGTGCGCGCCGATGAAACGGGACGTCATGACGCAGATCAATCCCCTCGCCCAGTAGTTCACCGAGCCCTCAGATGAAAACAGTACTGAAACTGTTTGGCGTGGTTCACGGCCTCATAGCGGCCCTCTTCGCCTGTGCCGCAGTCATGTTGATCATCATCGCCTCCCGCATGGGCTGGCACGCATTCATGGGCGGCCTGGATGGCGCCGCGGCCCAGCAAATCATCGAAGGTTTGGGGTTGCTTGCAGCAGCGGTTGTTGCACTTCAGATCGCGCAAACGATCGCAGAAGAAGAAGTCGTCCGCGGTGCGAATATCAGCGCCCCGACGCGCGTCCGGCGATTCCTGTCGCGATTCTTTGTCGTGGTAATCGTGGCCCTTGCCATCGAGGGTCTGGTAGCGACCTTCAAGGCAATCCACGAAGACCCCGTGCAACTGCAATACGCCGCGTCTCTCATCGCCGCCGTCGGAATACTGTTGGCCGCCTGGGGTTTGTTCATCCGTCTGAATCGCTCTGCGGAGGAACTGGAGCCCGAGGCGATGGCTGATGCAAAGCGTGAAGACAGCAAGCTGAAGCAATGAAGCAAGCACGCGCGATGACAGGGGTTGCAGCCGACGCAAGCAGGCCCGCCGTACTCGACCGACTTTAGGGTTTCCCCAGATCCGCGACGCCCAACGGCTAAGACTTGGCCGATCAGGCGCTTTGATTGCCGCCGCCTGTGGCGTTGTGGCAAAAAGTTCGACTTTATGTCTGCGAGCGCTATGTCCAGCGCGGCTGCCCTGTCAATGTTCGTTCCAAAATTAACAATTTTGACAGCGTCATAAAGCTATTTCCGGTTCGACCCCGCGACCACGACGAACTCGAACAGCCTGCATTCGAGCGCGCCGTTGAAGAGCGGCACCCGGCGGCTTGGCGACAGCCGGATCAGCTTCGCCATGCGCAGGTCCGAAGTCAGGAAATGGCAACGCCAGCCCGCAAAGCGCTGCTTGAGCGCGTTGCCGAGTTGCGGATAGAACGCCGCCATCTCGTCGGCATCCGACAATCGTTCGCCATAGGGAGGATTGGCGACCATCACGCCCGCGCTCGCCGGGGATTCCACGTTGAGGATGTCCGCGCGCTGCCATTTGACTAAGTCGAAGAACCCCGCGGCCATCAGGTTCTTCTTCGCGCTGTCTACCGCGCGCTGCTCGATGTCGCTGCCGAAGAGGGCCGGCCGGAGCTTGTTCCTCGGCGGGCGTCCGTCGCGCACGCGGTTCCACGCCTTGAGGTCGAGCGTATTCAGCTTCTCGAAACCGAAGCTGCGCCCAGCCCCCGGCGGCTCGTTCAGGGCCATCGCGGCCGCCTCGGCGAGGAAGGTGCCTCCGCCGCACATCGGGTCGAAAAGCGGCTCGTCGAACTTCCACCCCGTCAGCTTGAGGATGCCGGCCGCGAGGTTCTCACGCAGCGGCGCTTCGACGGTGGCGTGCCGCCAGCCGCGCTTGAAGAGCGGCTCGCCTGAAGTGTCCAGATAGAGCGTGCCCTTGGCCTGCTCCAGGAAGCAATGGATGCGCACATCCGGATCGAGGCGCTCGACGTCGGGGCGGCGCCCTGTCTCGTCGCGAAACCGGTCGCACACGGCGTCCTTGATGCGCAGCGTCGTGAAATCCAGGCTCTTGAGCGGGCTCTTGATCGCAGTCAGGTTCACCCGGATCGACCTGTCCACCCCGAACAGATGTCCCCACGAGACGGAGCGCGCCGCGGCGTACACCTCCTCCTCGGTGGCGTAGTCGAACGAGCCGAGCTGCCAGAGCACGCGCGAAGCGATGCGCGAATGGAAATTCACCGCGTAGCAGGTCTCCCACGAACCGGAGAACGAAACGCCGCCCCCCGCTGCAGTTACTTCCTGCGCACCCAGCGCGCGCAGCTCGTCGGCAAGCACGCCTTCCAGGCCGCGTGGGCTGGTTGCGAAGAACGTTTCAGACAGGTTTGACGACAACGAGGATCACGATCGAAAAGAGGATGAGGACCGGAAATTCATTGAACCAGCGGAACCATGCATGGCTGCGGGTGTTCCGGTCATTGCGAAAATCGGCGAGCAGCTTGCCGCACCAGAAGTGGTAACCGATGAGGGTCGCCACCAGCGCAAGCTTGGCGTGCAGCCACCCACCCGAAAACCCCCAGCCGAGCCATAGCCAGAGGCCAGAGGCGAGCGTAAGCACCGCGCCCGGCGCCATGATGGCGTAGTAAAGCTTGCGCTCCATGACCTTGAAGCGCTCGATCGAAACCGTATCGGTACTTTGCGCGTGATAGACGAACAGGCGCGGCAGGTAAAAGAGGCCTGCGAACCAGGTGACCATGAACACAATGTGAAGCGCCTTGACCCAGAGCATGTTGTCTTCCGGCGGCGGCGCCTACTTGAGCAGCCGCCTGCGAGTAAGCACCAGCGCGACGTAGAACCCGACCGCAGCATAAATGAGCGGGACGGCCAGGTGCAGCAGAATGTTGGGCGGCAGCTCTCCCAGCATGAACGGCCGGGCCAGCGCCACCGCGTGATAGAGCGGCAGCACCGATGCAACGCTTTGCAGGACCGCAGGCAACTGGTCGACCGGGAAGAACACGCCGGAGATCAGCGAGGTGGGCGTGATGACGAGCGTGAAGTAGTACATGAAGAAATCGTAGTTCGGGGCCAACGCGTTGAAGGCGAGTCCCAGGGCCGCGAACGCGAGACCCGTCAGCACAATGACCGCAAGCAGCGCGAGCGCGAACTTCGGCGAGGCCAGCCCGAGCGCCATGACCACGGCCAGGATGCAGGCGCCGGACAAGGTGGCCTTCGTCGTCGCCCAGACGAGTTCGCCGAGCACCACGTCTTCGAGCAGGATCGGGGCGTTCAGGATGCCTTCCCAGGTCTTCTGCTGGTGCATTCGCGAGAACGCGGAGTACATGGCCTCGAAGGTCGCCGCATACATGGTGCTCGATGCCACCATGCCGCCGGCAAGGAAGGCTATGTACGACACCCCTTGCACCGCTGGCATCAGGGCCCCGAGGCCATAGCCAAGGCCGAACAGGAAGATCATCGGGTCGGCCAGGTTCCCGAGCATCGACGGAATGGCGAGCTTTCTCCAGACGAGCAGGTTGCGGCGCCAGATGTGCACGAAGCGCATCGAAAGCATTGGCACTGCAAAGAAGCGCGGGTTCATCGACGCCTCAATCGCGCAGGTCGCGTCCGGTGAGCTTGAGGAACACGTCCTCGAGGTTCGCGGGGCGGTGCAGGTAGATCAGCAGCGGATGCGCTTTGAGGCTCGCGACCAGAGGCTCTTCATCCGTCGCGTAGCAGAAGGCGGTTTCGCCCGCGATCTCCACGCGTCCCGCGAGCTTGCGAGCGCCCTCTGCCCAGTGCTCGAACCCCGGCCCGTGTACTTCGACCACGTGCGGCTCGATGTGCTTCGAGATCAGCTCGCGCGGCGAGCCCAGCGCGATGATGCGCCCGTGGTCCATGATCAGCAGGCGCGAACACAGCCGCTCGGCCTCTTCCATGAAATGGGTGGTGAGCAGCAGTGTCTTGCCGTCCTGCTTGAGGCGTTTCAGGCGCTCCCAGATCAGGTGACGCGCCTGCGGGTCGAGCCCGGTGGTCGGCTCGTCCATGAACACGACTTCAGGGTCGTTCACCAGCGCGCGAGCGAGCGTCAGCCGCCGCTTCATGCCGCCGGACAGCGTCTGGATCTTGCCGGAACCGCGCCCGGCGAGTCCCGCGAATTCGAGCAACTGCGGGATGCGCGCCTCGATTTCGCTCTTCTTCAGCCCGAAGTAGCGCCCGTATACCTGCAGGTTCTCACTCGCGGTGAAATCGGGGTCGAGGTTGTCGAACTGCGGGACCACGCCGACTTTCTGCCGCGCTTCCCGCGCCTCTTCGGGCACCGGGCGATCGAGCAGCCGGATGCGGCCTGCGTCCGGATCGATGAGGCCGAGCGCCAGCTTGAGCGTGGTGGTCTTGCCTGCGCCGTTGGGGCCCAGCAAGCCGAAGCACTCGCCGGCGTGGACCTCGAAGTCGATTCCAGCGACGACTTCATCGGTGCCGTAGCGCTTGCGCAGCCCCGCCACCGACAGCACGATGCTGCCGGATTCCGCGCGCAGGTTCATCGGCCTCGCCAGTTCGACTGAACGATCGAACGCAGCGTGTGGAGCTTCTGGTGGAAGAAATGGTCCGCGCCGGGCACGACGACCACCGGCAACTCCTGCGGACGTGCCCAGTCGAGGACGTCGGACAGAAGCACGGTTTCGTCGAGCTCCCCGTGGATGACGAGCGTGCTCGCAGGCACGGGCTGCGCGTCGAAGCGCTTGAGCGCAACGCCGACGAGCACGATGCGCTCCGAGGTCACGCGCTTTGCAAGGTGGGTCTGGACGAAAGAACCGAACGAAAACCCCGCGAGCACAGGCGGCGCGGCGCCGAACTCGGCCTGCGCGAATGCAAGCACGGCGGCCAGGTCCTCGAGCTCGCCGCGTCCCTCGTCATGCACGCCTTCGGTTGCGCCAACGCCGCGGAAATTCGGCCGCACTGCGGCATAGCCGAGCTCCACGAAGCTGCGGGCGAGAGTCTGCACGACCTTGTTGTCGAGCGTGCCGCCGAAAAGCGGATGGGGATGCGCGATGAGCGCAACGCCGCGCGGCTCGGCGGGGGCGTCGATGGCGCATTCGATGCGCCCTGCCGGACCCGCCACCAGCTCGCGGCGCGTGGAAGCACGCATTCAGATCCTGAGGCGCTCGACGACCCGCCCGTTCCTGACGTGCTCTTCGACGATCTCGTCGATGTCGGCGCTGTCCACATACGTGTACCAGACCCCTTCCGGGTACACGACGATCACCGGACCTTCCTCGCAGCGGTCCAGGCACCCGGCCTGGTTGATGCGCACTTTGCCTTCGCCAGCGAGCCCGAGCTCCTTGACGCGCTTTTTCGCGTAGTCGCGCAGTTCCGAGGCGCCCTTTGGGTTGCAGGATTCGCGCGTTCCGTCGCGCTGGTTGCAGCAGAAGAACACGTGCCGTTCGTAGTAGGACATGAGGAACTCTAAGGGGAAGGCGCCATTTTAACCGCGGGGGCGCGGCTCGCCTTGCCGCGCACTGGCCAGCATGAGGTAAAGCACCGCGGCAAACGGCCACAGCACTGTCAACAGGCGCGTAAGGCCGTTGAAGTTGAGGAAATGGCCCTGCGACCAGACTGCTAGCGTGGAGGCGAAATATGGGTTGGGGGGCGCGAGGTTGACGAGCACCGTGGCCCCCATGAGGAGCACCGCGGCGAGCGCAAGGCGCGGCGCGCGCGGAAGCATCGCGGCGGCAAGCAGGACAGGCACGCCCGCGGCGAGGCCGATCAACGCGCCAGGCGTGAGCCAGTGGAACACGTCCTCCGCCTGACGCAGGATGGCGAATGCCCCGGTCTTGACTGCCAGGCCCAGGGACGCGCAGGACTGGTCCACCGGTCTTGAAGATCGAGGAGGCGATGAGCCCCACCGCGACGAGATTGCACGCCGCGGTCAGTGCCTCGATCGCGACGAACACGTCGGGCTCGTAGGCGCTGCCGCCTGGTTGCCGGAACAGGTCCCGCAGGTCCCCGGCGCCGAACAGCAGGCCCACCGGGTTGAGTTGGGTCGCGAGCCACAATCCCATGAGCACGAGCCCCGCATCGGCGCGCGCGCCGGGCACCACATGATGCGTTCGCAAGTGCTGCAGCAGGCTCTCCTCGAAAAGCCAGCGCACGGTGGCGAGCCCGATCAGGGCGCCCACACCCGCGCCGACCACGTTGCATGCTGCGTCGACATTGGACGCAAACCGTGCCGGCAGGAAAGTCTGCACCGCCTCGAGCGTGAGCGCGAGGGCGGCACCGCTAAACAACGCGGCAAAGAATGCGCCCACGCGGGTCATATACGGGTACATGGCCAGCACGGCCAGCAGGCCGTACGGTGCATAGCCAAGCACATTGGCGGTCAGGTCGAAGCCGGTGATGTACCGCGGCTTGGCCGCCGTCAGATAGGCGAACGCCGAAATGCCCGCGTCCCTCCAGCTCGCGAACGGATACAAGGTCGCGTAGACCACAAGCAGCACGTACGCGATGAACAGGTAGCGCGCGAGCGGCGAGGGACGCAGCATGGACGGATCCTCTGTCACGCGGCTCTTCCCTTAGAGCAGTTTGACGAGCACCCACGCCTGGAGTGCCACCCAGGCCGCGATGACTGCCACGAGCGCGCCTAGCAGGCGGTTGCGCCGGTTGCCTTGCGCACGCAGCGCTTCGAACGCGCTCTGCAGCTTGAGCGCCCTCTCTTCAGCCAGCAGCTTGTGCACCAGCCGCGGCACCTGCGGCAGGGTCGAAGCCCAGTACGGCGCCTCGCGCTTCAGCGTGCGCATGAATCCGCGCCAGCCGATCTGGTCGTTCATCCACCGCTCGAGGTAGGGCTTGGCGGTTTTCCACAGGTCGAGGTCCGGGTCGAGCTGGCGCCCGAGGCCTTCGATATTGAGGAGGGTCTTCTGCAGCAGCACGAGCTGAGGCTGGATCTCCACGTTGAAGCGGCGCGACGTCTGGAAAAGACGCAGCAGCAGCCGGCCGAAATAGATCTCCTTCAACGGGCGCGCGAAGATCGGCTCGCAGACCGCGCGGATCGCGGCTTCAAACTCGTCGATGCGCGTCTCCGGCGGCACCCACCCGGCGTCCAGGTGCGCCTGCGCGACGCGCGTGTAATCGCGGTTGAAGAATGCGAGGAAGTTCTGCGCGAGGTAGTTCTTGTCGACGTCGGTCAGCGTGCCCATGATGCCGAAGTCGAGCGCGATATAGCGCCCGAGCATCGGCCCCTCGGTGGAAACGAAGATGTTGCCCGGATGCATGTCGGCGTGGAAAAACCCGTCGCGGAACACCTGGGTAAAGAAAATTTCCACGCCCGAGCGCGCGAGCAGGGGAATGTCGACGCCCTTCGCGCGCATGACTTCGATCTGCGAAATCGGCGTGCCATGCATGCGCTCCATGACCATCACGCGCTGCGCGCAGTAGTCCCAGTGGATGCGCGGAACCAGCAGGAGCTTCGAATCCTCGAAATTGCGCCGCAGCTGGCTCGCGTTCGACGCCTCGCGCATGAGGTCGAGCTCGTCCTCGAGGTGCTTGGCGAACTCGGCCACGACCTCGCGCGGCTTGAGGCGGCGGCCGTCAGGCCACAGCGATTCGACCAGGCCCGCCGCGGATTCCAATAGCGCGACGTCGCGCGCGATGATCGCCTCCACGTTCGGCCGAAGCACCTTGACCGCAACCTCGCTTCCGTCGGCGAGCGTTGCGAGGTGCACCTGCGCGATCGACGCGCTGGCCACCGGGTCGCGCTCGAAAGTGGCGAAGGTCGTGCTGATCGGGCGTCCGAGCGCGCGCTCGATCTCGGCCGCCGCCACCCGCGAGTCGAACGGCGGCACCTGGTCCTGCAGCCGCGCGAGCTCGTCGGCGAGGTCCTTCGGCAGCAGGTCCCGTCGAGTCGAGAGCACCTGCCCGAACTTGACGAAGATCGGGCCGAGTTCCTCGAGCGCGCTGCGCAGGCGCACCGCCCTCGGCACGCCCCGCCCGCCTGCGGCCAAAGCAAGCAGCGAGCGCACGCGCCCCAGGGGAATGAACTCGTGCAGCCCATGGCGCAGGCTGACCGACAGGATACGCAGCAGTCGCAGTGTCCGGTTCAAGTGGCGCGCTTCAGGTCCGGCTTCGCTCAGGGAACCGCGCGATGCGTTGCTCGAGCCGCGCGAGGTCGTCTCGGAGCCGGGAGACGCCGGCTGCGAACTCCTCGAACTCGCCGCGAGAAATCACCATGCGCCGCTCTTCGACGGCGTACTCCATTACGTTCTCGGCGAGGCGTCGCCCCGCCTGCGCCTGCCACGAGGCGAAATCGCGCGCCGTGCTGACGATGCGATGCGCGAGCACATCGCCGAAGATACGCGAAAGATCTTCTTCGACATCCCAGCGCAGGTAGCGCAGCAGCGCCAGGATCTCACTGGCCAGCTGCGCATTACCCGAAATCTCAACCGCTCGCATGAGGTGCTCTTCGCCTTTTGGCAACGCAGCGAAGATCCCGGGCTTGGCGCTGATCGTGAGCGTCGGAACCGCGTCGGGCTCCGCGCCGGCCGCGTGCCCGCCAGCGCCGATTGCGAGCCGCAAAGGCGGGAAGGGCGCGAAGCGCAGCTCAACCACTTCACCCGCGAAAGGCGCAAGCTTCTCGCGAGCCCAGGCCTCGCGGCGGAGAAGTTGGTTCAGCGCGGTCGCGGCGCCGTTGTCTAGGAGGCCCATGGCTGAAACAGAAAGGCCACCTTGCGGTGGCCTTGGAGAGCGATGCGGAAGCTCTTCAGTGCATCTGCTGGATGCCTGCGAGCAGCCAGCCGTTGGAGCCGTCGGCAGGTTTGGACAGGTTCCATACTTCCTCGAAACTGGCCGGCGCCTGACCGGGGACTTCGCGCACGAGGCCCGAAAAACGCACGCTGGCCCAGTGGAGATCGCCCTCGGTCACGACTTCGAGCAGGTCGGCGTTCAGCGTCACCACATCGGTGAACTGCTTGGCGCCGCCGCGCGCATCGATGTCGCCCTTGAGCGCATCGAACATCTCAGGCGTGGTGAACTCGCGCACTTCCGCGACGTTGCCCGCATCGTTTGCCGTCTGGAGCTTGATGTACGAAAGCTTCGCCTGGCGCAGGAAACCCTCGCCGTCAAAACCGGCCGGCAGGCTGGCCGATACCCGGGAAACCGGCACCGACTGGGCTTCGAAGCCTGCCGACTGCGAAGGCGGCGGCGCGGCGACGGTTTCGTTGCCAAGTCCGGAGTACTGCATCTGCCCGGTTGCGGGTGCCGGTTGCGGGGCACCGCGGCCGCGCATGAAGAAGCGGACCACGAAGAACACCGCGAAGCCGAGCAGCGCCATCATCAGGAGGCTGCCCATCATTCCACCGAGCCCGTTGCCCGCGAACATCGAGCCCAGAAGCCCGCCGATCGCAAGGCCGCCGAGCATCGGCGCCCAGCGGCTGAGCGCAGATTGCGGAGCTGCGGCCGGAGTGGCCGCAGGCGCAGCCTGTTGGGCCTGCTTCGGAGGTGTCGCTGTCGGAGGCGCGTTGGTGACGTTGCGCTGCGTGCCGACGCTTTTGCTGCCGCCCACCTTGGCCGCCTTCGCCTCGCCCACGGCCAGCCCTGCGCCAAGGAAAACTGCCATCAAGCCCATCAGAATTCGTTTCATTCGAAGTCCCCAGTCCTGGAAAGTGGATGTCCGTGTTCTTGTTGTCCGGCCATCCTACATCGTCTGAAAGTACTTTTGTAGCTATCGCGCCCTCTAGATCCGGTACCCGCGATGCAGGGCGACGACCCCTGCGGCCAGGTTGAAGTATTGGACCTCCTCCAGCCCGGCGCGTTCCATCATCGCCTTGAGGGCCTCCTGGTCGGGATGCACCCGGATCGATTCGGCAAGGTAACGGTAGGCATCCCCCCCGCCCGCCACCTTCTGGCCGAGCCACGGCAGCACGTGGAAAGAGTAGGCGTCATAGGCCTTTTCGAGCGGTTTCCAGACCTTGGAGAACTCGAGCACGAGCAGCCGGCCGCCGGGCTTCAGCACCCGCCGCATCTCGGCCAGCGCATCCTCCTTGCGGGTCATGTTGCGCAATCCGAACGCGACGCTCACGCAGTCGAAGTAGGCACTTGGAAAGGGCAGCTTCTCGGCATCGCACTGCACGGAGGGGCAGACGAACCCCTCGTCCAGCAAGCGGTCTCGGCCCACAGCAAGCATGCTGCCGTTGATGTCCGTCACCCAGACCTGCCCTTTCGAACCCGTGCGCCGGGCAAATGCGCGCGCGAGGTCACCGCTCCCGGCCGCCACGTCGAGAACCCTCTCGCCGGTCCGGACCCCCGAAAGGGTGACTGTGAATGCCTTCCAGGCGCGATGCAGGCCAAGGGACATCAGGTCGTTCATTACGTCGTAACGGCCTGCCACGCGGTCGAAAACTTCTCGCACCTTGCCCGCCTTGGCGTCTTCGGCAACCTTCTCGAAGCCGAAGTCCGTATTCGAACTCACGCACAACCTCCTTTTCCAACGGTGGGTATGGTGGAGGTAAGCCCTTGCACAGCGTCTCGGCTGGCACCCGCGGCGGCCAGCTTCTTGAGGTACTCGCCCCACATCCGGTCCTGATCGATCCCGAGCGAATACAGGTAGTCCCACGCAAAGATCCCGGTGGCGTGGCCGTCCGAAAACGTCGGCTGGATGGCGTAGGAACCAACCGGATCGACCGAGGCAATGTCGACGCTCCGTTTGCCGGTCTGCAGCACTTCCTGCCCGGGACCGTGCCCGCGCACTTCGGCGGAGGGTGAAAACACGCGCAGGAATTCGTACGGCAGCGAGAAGCTGCGGCCATCCGAAAACGCAATCTCGAGAACGCGCGACTTCTGGTGGAGCTTGATTTCGATCGGGGTGGGAGTGTCGCTCATAGGGCGGAATCATACTGCCCAAGGGGAAGGGCAACCGGCGGAAAGCAAGACGGGGGCGCGGCCCCCCCCTCCGCCTAGTCCGCCAGGACCTCGTAGGACATGCGCTCGAAGTCGGTGCCGCGGTCGATCAGCTCCTCCAGCCTTACGCGCAAAGGCTGCTGCACAAAGACTTCCACGACGCGTTTGGG
>Ga0163146_10007392_pt1 | contig 12074 bp, 1 predicted proteins | sample OliLakLV19MP7G1_FD_148648 | JGI IMG/M metagenome (GOLD analysis project Ga0163146, IMG submission 148648) | Freshwater microbial mat bacterial communities from Lake Vanda, McMurdo Dry Valleys, Antarctica - Oligotrophic Lake LV.19.MP7.G1 | ecosystem: Environmental > Aquatic > Freshwater > Lake >... | reverse complement strand
ACAAAGGCATGTGAGCAAATGTCGCCAATGCCAACTTTGCAAAGGCAACCCCAAAAATTATGGACACTTGCCAGCCAAAGAAGCTGAGCCCTCAGTGCCTTGGGACAGGGTAAATGTAGACCTAACCGGCCCCTTTAGCGTCAAAACCCCCAAGGGTGTACGCAAAATACTTCTCTTGACAGCCATTGACCCAGCCACAGGTTGGTTTGAAATGAAAGAAATCCACGATGCAACATCCGAGACTGTTTCAGCAGCTATGGATGACATGTGGTTTTGCCGATACCCACGTCCTCATAAAATTGGACTAGATGGCGGCTCTGAGTTCAAGAAACTCTTTGACTCAATGATTGCAAACTATGGCTTAGAGAGGGCCCAAACTACCCCTTACAATCCCCAATCAAATGGCATAATTGAACGAGTGCACCAAGTCCTCGCTGACGCACTTCGCACATTCGAGTTAGAGGAGAGAGATCTGGACGAGGCAGATCCATGGACTCCCTTTCTTGCTGCCACTGCCTTTGCTATTAGAAGCACATACCACACCACTCTGGGCGCAACTCCTGCACAACTTGTCTTCCAAAGAGACATGATTCTCCCAATTAAGTTCCAAGCGGACTGGATGCGCATCCAACAAAGGAGACAGAAGGAGATAAATCGCAACAACTCCAGAGAAAACAAGCGCCGCATTCCCCATGCCTACAAGGTGGGTGATTTAGTCTCTAAGACTCGGCCAGGAATCCTTCCTAAACTAAGAAGAAAGAGAGAAGGTCCTTTTGAGGTCATTGCAGTCTTTGACAATGGCACAGTTCGCATTCGCCGTGGTGCAGTCACAGAGCGACTCAACATCCGTCGGATCCATCCTTATCAGGACTGATCACCCTGCTGTTTTGGACCACGACCACTGCTCGCACCATTGGGAAGCGGATGCACTAGACCCCTACAAGGCCTTCAGTAGAGCTCTGTGGACGCACAGTGTCTCCATGGCATTAGGGATTCATTCACTCAGGACCCAGGAAGAATCTCTGACTCAGACATTCTTCCATGAGTCATTCTTTCTTCACCTTTCCATAGCTTTCCGTAAGCTACCATTCTAAAGCATAGTAGAGCTCATAATATTCATTCCACTACCTTTTGCATGCTAGCTTCCTGCATAGGGCATTGTGAATTCACACCCCAGTGTGTACTGGAAAGAGTAATTCAGCGAAAGAAAATTTTTGCTCCATGAGCAAGAGCCTACGGCGCATTGGGAAGAATACTACCACTCCAATTCAAGCCTACGGCGTTTCTACACAGTTTCGGTACTACCAAATTCCGCCGGAGCGGTGATATCGATCCATCGGTCAAATCGTTCTTCATCGGCACGACTGACTCTGTAGACTTCTACAGAGATCCTGGTACAGTACCCTCCAACAAAAGTCAAATTTCTGCTCTTCCGACGAGGTGCGAAAACTGAGGATAAACTACCAGTGAGACCCACTTCACCCAAGAAGCCCCTCACTGAGACCCAGTTAACCAAACCCAAAGACAATAAGAGAAGTGTGTCTAGACCAATTAGACCCTTCCAGACGCAGTGAGACTACTTTTAAGGGCTGAATTTGACTAGCTACAGCAGTAGCTTGGATTCAAAAAGCCAAGTCTCCAAGCAACCAAAAAGCAAAGTTTGCAGGGCCTCCCCTGCAATTGAAGTCGCCGCTCTCACAGCCTGTGACAGCAGCCAAGACTCCAACTAAGGCTACTATAGACCTAAGTGGAGCCCACAAAGCAATCTGGACTCAAATCCAAGCTTCTCTCATTGAGAATAAGCAATTGGCCCAAGCCTAAGAGCCATTTGGGCACTAAGATCAAAAAGCTTCATCCCTCACAAAGTGACTAAGAAGCAATCATGGCACCTAGCCAATCAACCCTGAGGGGAAACAAAAAGCCTAGCTGGGAAGTTGCCCAGTATTACCAGTATCTGAGGGACCAACCAGCCATCCGAATGGAGCCACCCCAGAAGAAAGCAAAGGACACCCCAGTCCCTGGCTCAGGTGTTGACCCCAATTATGTGTCTCATGACATTTATTATGAAAAAGGGTCCACTGAAAAATACACCAAAGTAATCCTCAAACTCCAATCACACTGCAGTCCTGAGGACTATTGCAGCTGGAGAAGCGAAATCCGGGATCTGCTCATGGCAAAAGAATCCCTTGGCCCTGTGGCCTTTGATTTGAAGAAGAAGCTGATCCTCTCCTGCATGGAAGCGGGAGAAAAGGCAGCTCTCTTCTCCACCAAATGCGATGAATACATGGTGGAAGAAATGCGACAAACTGGCAAACAAGCAGCCAAAGAGGCGGCTGCAACTGCTGCAGAGGGCATTAAACCCACAGCAGATGAGTCATTCTTGCCTCCCTCCAATCCACAAAGCACTTCTGCAAAGAAGAAAAAGAAAAAGAAAAAGGGAGCGGAGAAGGACCAGGCAACAGACTCAGAAACAGAAGTGGAGGACCCCGAGGAGGATCCTATTCCACGCAAGAAAACAACAATCATCTCTCCCCGGTTGGAAAATGCCATTTGGAGAGCAATGAATGATTTGGGCCTTGCCATCTTCCCACAAGGAGCCCAGGCTGCAAGAATCCAGAGGGAATACCTCACACACAGCTTGCAGTTCAACATGGGAACCACAAAACCTGACAAATGGGCCAACCGTTTCCAGTTGGTCAACAGCTATCAAGCTTATTTCCCACTGCTACCTGAAGCTTGGTCCCCCACCAACAGGCACCCTCGCTTGTTGGACGAGGAGGAAAAGATAAGCATCTTGCTTAAAGCTGCTCCACCCAAATTCTACAAGGAGATCAAGATGCAGGGAACCAATAGCAGTCATTTTAAATCCATGCAGAGTGCGGTCAAATTCCTCACTCAGCTCCATGAAGCAGCTCAGTTTGAAAAGAAAATGCATGAATTCAATGAGCACAAGCGCAAACATGGAAGCGATGGAAACCATGAGCGCCCTAAGAAGCGCTACAAAGGAGGCAAACCCTCCCACAAAAATAACAACACCCACAACAATGGGTTCAAAAAGTGCAGCAATTGTGGCAAACTTGGCCACCTAGACTCTGAATGCTACTACAAAGAAGAAAATAAGCATCAGAGACCTCCTGGTTGGGTGCAACCCAACAACAACAACAAAAACAATAAGTCCAATAGGGACTACAATAAAAGCAATAAGCACAAAACCAAAACAGAAGAGGCTCACATGATAAACGATGCCAAACTAGAAGCCATTCTCAGCAAGGTCTATCAGCATGGTAGACAGACTGAACGCGAGTCAAAGGCTAAGGCCCCATCCAAGCGCACGCGCTTCAACAGGGACAACTATGACGCCGACTCTGAATCAGATGATTCCTTTGGCAGTCATCATTTCATGACTAATGAGCCCCTTCACCATGACAGTGACAGCGATAAGACTAGTAACAACAGCGTTAGTGCCTACTCGCTGCATCCTATACAAAATTTGCGACCTCAGAAGAGGAGCAAACACAAACATTACTCTGCTGATGTAGTTGTAGAAATAGAAAACGCTAGTGGAGACAGAGTCCCCATTCGTGCTCTGTTGGACACAGGCACAACAGCAACCATCATCTTGCGACCTTTTGTAAAGCAAGGCCGCATCAGCTCCTTCAAGAAGGATCAAATGATATGGAACACCATGGGCGGAACCTTCCTAACAAAACGCAAGGCCAAAATAGACTTTAAGTTCCCTGAACTGAACAACAAAACAGTCACTTGGTCTTGTCATGTGGATGACATCCACAAGCCCAACGAGACCTCCTATGACATGATCATTGGGTTGGATCTCATGGTGGACATTGGCATCTTTGTCAACACAGCAACTTTAACAGTTGACTGGGGAGAACACTCTGCACCACTCAAACCTCGTGGCTCTCTCTCAGAATCTGAATACATGGAAGCGCTCTACCACTTGACACAAGAGCCTTCTGTGCTTCAGCAAGCCGAGGAGCGACACAATCGCATTGTAGATGCCGACTACTCAGCAGTAGACATAGAAGACCATGTCGCTAGTCTTAAACACTTGTCACCAAAAGAAAAACAACTCCTGCTCAAAGTGCTTTCGGCACACACAGACCTGTTCAAAGAAGGGTTAGGACTTCTCAACATCCCGCCAGTGGAGTTAGAAGTCAAAGAAGGCGCACAGCCATTCCATGTCAAACCATTTCCCATTCCGCATGCCTATGAAAGGCCAGCCAAAAAGGAAATTGACAGGTTCTGCGACATAGGAGTAATGGAAAAGAACCGCGAAAGCGAATGGGGAGCCCCCACATTCTTCCAACCGAAGAAGAAAGGGAATGTTGGCAGCATGAGGGTGTTGACCGATTTCCGGCGACTGAACGCCGTCTTAAAAAGACACCCCTTCCCACTGCCAAAGATTTCAGATCTCCTCTTAAAACTGCAAGGTTTCACCTATGCCACGGCATTGGACCTTAGCATGGGATATTACCACATCCCTTTGAGCGAATTTAGTCAAAAATTGTGCACAACAGTGCTGCCTTGGGGCAAGTACCGCTACAAGCGACTCCCCATGGGCATAAGTTCAGCTCCAGATATCTTTCAACAAATAATGCAAGACATCCTGGGAGACCTTGACTTCTGTCGTGTCTACATCGATGATGTCTTAATAATTTCCAATGGAAGCTATGAAGACCACTTGGCAAAACTTACCATTGTGTTGAGCAGGCTAAACAAAGCCAACTTCAGAGCAAACATCCGCAAGTGCTACTTTGCACAGGACAACCTTGAATATCTAGGGTACCATTTGACCCGCGAAGGCATGCAACCGCAGCCTCAAAAAAGTGGAAGCCATTTGCCGTTTGCAGGCACCCAAAACCAGGAAACAGCTTCGGCACTTCCTTGGAATGGTAAATTATTACCGGGACATGTGGCAAAGAAGAAGTCACATCTTGGCACCACTGACAAAGTTGTCATCAAAAGCAGTTCCCTACAAATGGGGACCAGTGGAACAACAGGCGTTTGAGGAAGTCAAAGAGGTCATTAGCCGAGAAGCTTTGTTGGCCTTCCCTCAATTTGACAAGCCGTTCCACATCTACACAGATGCAAGCGACTACCAATTGGGTGCAGTGATCACCCAAGAAGGAAAACCTTTAGCCTTCTACAGTCGAAAAATGAACAAAGCCCAACAAAATTACACAACAGGCGAACAAGAGCTCCTCTCCATTGTGGAGACATTGAAGGAGTTTCGCAACATCCTGTTAGGGCAGAAAGTCATTATCCACACAGACCACAAAAACATTGTGTATGGAAATCTCTCCAATGATCGCATTGTGAGATGGCGTCTCCTCCTTGAGGAATTTGGCCCCGAATATCGACACATTGCAGGCAAAGACAATGTTGTGGCCGACGCCTTGTCCAGACTAGACATGGACATTGACAATGACAATGACTCCGACAGCGATCGCATTCCCAAAGATGGAATAGCACAGATTGCCGCCACCTGCATGTGCATGCTTGTGCGCGATGAGTCATGCGACATCCCATCAGCAACAGACCCCGCCTTCATGGCTGAGTGCTTCCTCAACAATGTGGCCAAGGAAAATGAACTTGCAGAGTTCCCTATGGACCCCAAAGTGCTCTACAAGAGCCAAAGAAAAGACAAAAATTTAATGCACAAGATGAAAACAACAGCAAAAGGCTATGGCACCAAGGTCCTCGAAGGACAAGTGCTCATCACCAAAGAGGACAAAATTGTTGTCCCATCTCTTGAACTCCAGGAACGAATTGTTGCATGGTATCACCAATACCTATGCCACCCTGGACAAACTAGATTGGAAGCCAACATAAGACAACACTTCATCTGGTCTGGGATTCGTCGCCAAACACAAAGGCATGTGAGCAAATGTCGCCAATGCCAACTTTGCAAAGGCAACCCCAAACATTATGGACACTTGCCAGCCAAAGAAGCTGAGCCCTCAGTGCCTTGGGACAGGGTAAATGTAGACCTAACAGGCCCATTTAGCGTCAAAACCCCCAAGGGTGTGCGCAAAATACTTCTCTTAACAGCCATTGACCCAGCCACAGGTTGGTTTGAAATGAAAGAAATCCACGATGCAACATCCGAGACTGTTTCAGCAGCTATGGATGACATGTGGTTTTGCCGATACCCACGTCCTCATAAAATTGGACTAGATGGCGGCTCTGAGTTCAAGAAACTCTTTGACTCAATGATTGCAAACTATGGCTTAGAGAGGGCCCAAACTACCCCTTACAATCCCCAATCAAATGGCATAATTGAACGAGTGCACCAAGTCCTCGCTGACGCACTTCGCACATTCGAGTTAGAGGAGAGAGATCTGGACGAGGCAGATCCATGGACTCCCTTTCTTGCTGCCACTGCCTTTGCTATTAGAAGCACATACCACACCACTCTGGGCGCAACTCCTGCACAACTTGTCTTCCAAAGAGACATGATTCTCCCAATTAAGTTCCAAGCGGACTGGATGCGCATCCAACAAAGGAGACAGAAGGAGATAAATCGCAACAACTCCAGAGAAAACAAGCGCCGCATTCCCCATGCCTACAAGGTGGGTGATTTAGTCTCTAAGACTCGGCCAGGAATCCTTCCTAAACTAAGAAGAAAGAGAGAAGGTCCTTTTGAGGTCATTGCAGTCTTTGACAATGGCACAGTTCGCATTCGCCGTGGTGCAGTCACAGAGCGACTCAACATCCGTCGGATCCATCCTTATCAGGACTGATCACCCTGCTGTTTTGGACCACGACCACTGCTCGCACCATTGGGAAGCGGATGCACTAGACCCCTACAAGGCCTTCAGTAGAGCTCTGTGGACGCACAGTGTCTCCATGGCATTAGGGATTCATTCACTCAGGACCCAGGAAGAATCTCTGACTCAGACATTCTTCCATGAGTCATTCTTTCTTCACCTTTCCATAGCTTTCCGTAAGCTACCATTCTAAAGCATAGTAGAGCTCATAATATTCATTCCACTACCTTTTGCATGCTAGCTTCCTGCATAGGGCATTGTGAATTCACACCCCAGTGTGTACTGGAAAGAGTAATTCAGCGAAAGAAAATTTTTGCTCCATGAGCAAGAGCCTACGGCGCATTGGGAAGAATACTACCACTCCAATTCAAGCCTACGGCGTTTCTACACAGTTTCGGTACTACCAAATTCCGCCGGAGCGGTGATATCGATCCATCGGTCAAATCGTTCTTCATCGGCACGACTGACTCTGTAGACTTCTACAGAGATCCTGGTACAGTACCCTCCAACAAAAGTCAAATTTCTGCTCTTCCGACGAGGTGCGAAAACTGAGGATAAACTACCAGTGAGACCCACTTCACCCAAGAAGCCCCTCACTGAGACCCAGTTAACCAAACCCAAAGACAATAAGAGAAGTGTGTCTAGACCAATTAGACCCTTCCAGACGCAGTGAGACTACTTTTAAGGGCTGAATTTGACTAGCTACAGCAGTAGCTTGGATTCAAAAAGCCAAGTCTCCAAGCAACCAAAAAGCAAAGTTTGCAGGGCCTCCCCTGCAATTGAAGTCGCCGCTCTCACAGCCTGTGACAGCAGCCAAGACTCCAACTAAGGCTACTATAGACCTAAGTGGAGCCCACAAAGCAATCTGGACTCAAATCCAAGCTTCTCTCATTGAGAATAAGCAATTGGCCCAAGCCTAAGAGCCATTTGGGCACTAAGATCAAAAAGCTTCATCCCTCACAAAGTGACTAAGAAGCAATCATGGCACCTAGCCAATCAACCCTGAGGGGAAACAAAAAGCCTAGCTGGGAAGTTGCCCAGTATTACCAGTATCTGAGGGACCAACCAGCCATCCGAATGGAGCCACCCCAGAAGAAAGCAAAGGACACCCCAGTCCCTGGCTCAGGTGTTGACCCCAATTATGTGTCTCATGACATTTATTATGAAAAAGGGTCCACTGAAAAATACACCAAAGTAATCCTCAAACTCCAATCACACTGCAGTCCTGAGGACTATTGCAGCTGGAGAAGCGAAATCCGGGATCTGCTCATGGCAAAAGAATCCCTTGGCCCTGTGGCCTTTGATTTGAAGAAGAAGCTGATCCTCTCCTGCATGGAAGCGGGAGAAAAGGCAGCTCTCTTCTCCACCAAATGCGATGAATACATGGTGGAAGAAATGCGACAAACTGGCAAACAAGCAGCCAAAGAGGCGGCTGCAACTGCTGCAGAGGGCATTAAACCCACAGCAGATGAGTCATTCTTGCCTCCCTCCAATCCACAAAGCACTTCTGCAAAGAAGAAAAAGAAAAAGAAAAAGGGAGCGGAGAAGGACCAGGCAACAGACTCAGAAACAGAAGTGGAGGACCCCGAGGAGGATCCTATTCCACGCAAGAAAACAACAATCATCTCTCCCCGGTTGGAAAATGCCATTTGGAGAGCAATGAATGATTTGGGCCTTGCCATCTTCCCACAAGGAGCCCAGGCTGCAAGAATCCAGAGGGAATACCTCACACACAGCTTGCAGTTCAACATGGGAACCACAAAACCTGACAAATGGGCCAACCGTTTCCAGTTGGTCAACAGCTATCAAGCTTATTTCCCACTGCTACCTGAAGCTTGGTCCCCCACCAACAGGCACCCTCGCTTGTTGGACGAGGAGGAAAAGATAAGCATCTTGCTTAAAGCTGCTCCACCCAAATTCTACAAGGAGATCAAGATGCAGGGAACCAATAGCAGTCATTTTAAATCCATGCAGAGTGCGGTCAAATTCCTCACTCAGCTCCATGAAGCAGCTCAGTTTGAAAAGAAAATGCATGAATTCAATGAGCACAAGCGCAAACATGGAAGCGATGGAAACCATGAGCGCCCTAAGAAGCGCTACAAAGGAGGCAAACCCTCCCACAAAAATAACAACACCCACAACAATGGGTTCAAAAAGTGCAGCAATTGTGGCAAACTTGGCCACCTAGACTCTGAATGCTACTACAAAGAAGAAAATAAGCATCAGAGACCTCCTGGTTGGGTGCAACCCAACAACAACAACAAAAACAATAAGTCCAATAGGGACTACAATAAAAGCAATAAGCACAAAACCAAAACAGAAGAGGCTCACATGATAAACGATGCCAAACTAGAAGCCATTCTCAGCAAGGTCTATCAGCATGGTAGACAGACTGAACGCGAGTCAAAGGCTAAGGCCCCATCCAAGCGCACGCGCTTCAACAGGGACAACTATGACGCCGACTCTGAATCAGATGATTCCTTTGGCAGTCATCATTTCATGACTAATGAGCCCCTTCACCATGACAGTGACAGCGATAAGACTAGTAACAACAGCGTTAGTGCCTACTCGCTGCATCCTATACAAAATTTGCGACCTCAGAAGAGGAGCAAACACAAACATTACTCTGCTGATGTAGTTGTAGAAATAGAAAACGCTAGTGGAGACAGAGTCCCCATTCGTGCTCTGTTGGACACAGGCACAACAGCAACCATCATCTTGCGACCTTTTGTAAAGCAAGGCCGCATCAGCTCCTTCAAGAAGGATCAAATGATATGGAACACCATGGGCGGAACCTTCCTAACAAAACGCAAGGCCAAAATAGACTTTAAGTTCCCTGAACTGAACAACAAAACAGTCACTTGGTCTTGTCATGTGGATGACATCCACAAGCCCAACGAGACCTCCTATGACATGATCATTGGGTTGGATCTCATGGTGGACATTGGCATCTTTGTCAACACAGCAACTTTAACAGTTGACTGGGGAGAACACTCTGCACCACTCAAACCTCGTGGCTCTCTCTCAGAATCTGAATACATGGAAGCGCTCTACCACTTGACACAAGAGCCTTCTGTGCTTCAGCAAGCCGAGGAGCGACACAATCGCATTGTAGATGCCGACTACTCAGCAGTAGACATAGAAGACCATGTCGCTAGTCTTAAACACTTGTCACCAAAAGAAAAACAACTCCTGCTCAAAGTGCTTTCGGCACACACAGACCTGTTCAAAGAAGGGTTAGGACTTCTCAACATCCCGCCAGTGGAGTTAGAAGTCAAAGAAGGCGCACAGCCATTCCATGTCAAACCATTTCCCATTCCGCATGCCTATGAAAGGCCAGCCAAAAAGGAAATTGACAGGTTCTGCGACATAGGAGTAATGGAAAAGAACCGCGAAAGCGAATGGGGAGCCCCCACATTCTTCCAACCGAAGAAGAAAGGGAATGTTGGCAGCATGAGGGTGTTGACCGATTTCCGGCGACTGAACGCCGTCTTAAAAAGACACCCCTTCCCACTGCCAAAGATTTCAGATCTCCTCTTAAAACTGCAAGGTTTCACCTATGCCACGGCATTGGACCTTAGCATGGGATATTACCACATCCCTTTGAGCGAATTTAGTCAAAAATTGTGCACAACAGTGCTGCCTTGGGGCAAGTACCGCTACAAGCGACTCCCCATGGGCATAAGTTCAGCTCCAGATATCTTTCAACAAATAATGCAAGACATCCTGGGAGACCTTGACTTCTGTCGTGTCTACATCGATGATGTCTTAATAATTTCCAATGGAAGCTATGAAGACCACTTGGCAAAACTTACCATTGTGTTGAGCAGGCTAAACAAAGCCAACTTCAGAGCAAACATCCGCAAGTGCTACTTTGCACAGGACAACCTTGAATATCTAGGGTACCATTTGACCCGCGAAGGCATGCAACCGCAGCCTCAAAAAAGTGGAAGCCATTTGCCGTTTGCAGGCACCCAAAACCAGGAAACAGCTTCGGCACTTCCTTGGAATGGTAAATTATTACCGGGACATGTGGCAAAGAAGAAGTCACATCTTGGCACCACTGACAAAGTTGTCATCAAAAGCAGTTCCCTACAAATGGGGACCAGTGGAACAACAGGCGTTTGAGGAAGTCAAAGAGGTCATTAGCCGAGAAGCTTTGTTGGCCTTCCCTCAATTTGACAAGCCGTTCCACATCTACACAGATGCAAGCGACTACCAATTGGGTGCAGTGATCACCCAAGAAGGAAAACCTTTAGCCTTCTACAGTCGAAAAATGAACAAAGCCCAACAAAATTACACAACAGGCGAACAAGAGCTCCTCTCCATTGTGGAGACATTGAAGGAGTTTCGCAACATCCTGTTAGGGCAGAAAGTCATTATCCACACAGACCACAAAAACATTGTGTATGGAAATCTCTCCAATGATCGCATTGTGAGATGGCGTCTCCTCCTTGAGGAATTTGGCCCCGAATATCGACACATTGCAGGCAAAGACAATGTTGTGGCCGACGCCTTGTCCAGACTAGACATGGACATTGACAATGACAATGACTCCGACAGCGATCGCATTCCCAAAGATGGAATAGCACAGATTGCCGCCACCTGCATGTGCATGCTTGTGCGCGATGAGTCATGCGACATCCCATCAGCAACAGACCCCGCCTTCATGGCTGAGTGCTTCCTCAACAATGTGGCCAAGGAAAATGAACTTGCAGAGTTCCCTATGGACCCCAAAGTGCTCTACAAGAGCCAAAGAAAAGACAAAAATTTAATGCACAAGATGAAAACAACAGCAAAAGGCTATGGCACCAAGGTCCTCGAAGGACAAGTGCTCATCACCAAAGAGGACAAAATTGTTGTCCCATCTCTTGAACTCCAGGAACGAATTGTTGCATGGTATCACCAATACCTATGCCACCCTGGACAAACTAGATTGGAAGCCAACATAAGACAACACTTCATCTGGTCTGGGATTCGTCGCCAAACACAAAGGCATGTGAGCAAATGTCGCCAATGCCAACTTTGCAAAGGCAACCCCAAACATTATGGACACTTGCCAGCCAAAGAAGCTGAGCCCTCAGTGCCTTGGGACAGGGTAAATGTAGACCTAACAGGCCCATTTAGCGTCAAAACCCCCAAGGGTGTGCGCAAAATACTTCTCTTAACAGCCATTGACCCAGCCACAGGTTGGTTTGAAATGAAAGAAATCCACGATGCAACATCCGAGACTGTTTCAGCAGCTATGGATGACATGTGGTTTTGCCGATACCCACGTCCTCA
>Ga0163146_10007390_pt1 | contig 12074 bp, 6 predicted proteins | sample OliLakLV19MP7G1_FD_148648 | JGI IMG/M metagenome (GOLD analysis project Ga0163146, IMG submission 148648) | Freshwater microbial mat bacterial communities from Lake Vanda, McMurdo Dry Valleys, Antarctica - Oligotrophic Lake LV.19.MP7.G1 | ecosystem: Environmental > Aquatic > Freshwater > Lake >... | reverse complement strand
TCGCTAAAACAAAGAATAATATTTCTAAATAATGCTTTTTTTATTGGAATAATTTCTTAATCATTAATTAATATGCTCAATTTTAGAATAAAAAATTTTTAGTTAAAAAGCGTGGAAACATCAGAACAGCAATTGCTCTCCGCCCTTAGATTCGGCAATGAAGGGGCACTCCGGCAAATCTTTGACCGGCACTACCCGCTTTTGCTTTCTGACATCTACCGCCTGATACCCGACGAAAGCAGCTGCCAAGACCTCGCCCAGGAGATTTTCGTTGATCTTTGGAACAAGCGCGAAAACCTGGACATTCACACCTCGCTTCGCGCTTATCTACGCCGGGCAGCCATCAACAAGTCACTCAATTATATAAAGGCCAACCGACGTACTCATTTTGAGGACGCCGACGATCTCGGCCATTTGCCCGATACCTCGGCTTCTGATACGAACAAGCGAGAAGCGCAGGAAACTTTAGAAGATGCCCTACATGTAGCGATCGGTACGTTGCCTGAGAAGTGCAGAATCGTCTTCAACCTCAGCCGCTTCGAGCAACTATCGCACCGCGAGATTGCCGAAAAACTGGGCATCTCCGTAAAAACCATTGAAAACCAAATCACCAAAGCCATGAAGATGCTCCGCGAGGCTTTGACAAATCATACCGAATTGTCGTCAGTTGTCATTTTATGGCTAAAATGCTTGTGGGGGGCATAGGGGATGCGGGATATGGGATTGTCTTAAATGCAGAAAAACAACGTGAAAATAATATCAAAACTTTAATGAAAGAAAGCGAATACATACTTCTGCTCAGCAAACGGTTCTCCGGGGAAATAAGCCCCACAGAATCCACTATGCTCGACGAATGGCTGCGCCAATCGCCTGAAAATGAGCAGATTGCCACTGTGTACCAGCGGTTGTGGGATAAGGCAGCACCTAATGGCAAAACCTTTTCTCCCGACCTCAACGCTGACTTCCTAAAAGTACAGGCCCGCATCCGCAAGTTTGATCAGCCAACAATGCAGGTTTCGCTCGGACAAAAACTAATGCGTGCAGCCGCCGTTGTGGCCTTGCTTTTGGCGGCCATTTTGGGCTGGCAGCAATTCTCGACGCTTTCGGCTTCCGAAATAGTTTTTTCCTCAGAAAACACTGACAACAAAAGTTTTGTGCTTCCTGATGGCTCTCGAATATGGTTGCGAAAAGGAGGCCAATTAGTATACCCTGAAAGATGGGCTGGTAATGAACGCCGCGTGAAACTCCGAGGCGAAGGCTACTTTGAGGTGAATCACGATCCTGCGCACCCGTTCAAAGTGGAACTCGAACACGGCGGCTCTGTTGAAGTGCTTGGCACTCAATTCGATGTGCGTCAAACCGCCGACCAAACCACTGTGCTCGTTCGTTCTGGCAAAGTCCGCTTTTCGCCCACAGCACAAAGCGAAGGCCCCGTGCTTACAGCGAATCAAAAAGCCGTATTCGATCATTCAGCGGCACAAGTTCGCTTGTCGAACCTGAGTTCGCTCAACGAGCTTTCTTGGCAAACAGGCGGTCTTGAGTTTGTAAATACGCCTCTAAATCATGTGGTGAGCGATCTGGAAAGATATTATGGCGTGAAAATAGCCTTGCGCAATCCCGCCATGTCGAGCTGCCCACACAGTGCCCCGCTCACCAGCCAGCCCATCGAAAAAGTACTGGAAACACTCGCCCTGACGCACCAACTCAAGGTGAAAAAAATGGGCGAACGGTCTTATGAATTGAGCGGCGGACAATGCCGTTGAAAGTTAGGGTGAAAATATATTGTAAGCCAAAGCGGCCCGCCAGAAGAACTCTGTGACGGGCCGCTTCGATTGTGCTGCTATCCCCTCCTACCCTATCATCATTTCCCACAAGTCTTCGTAAGGAATAATTTCCACCGCAAAAGTCTGTCCGGCTACCTGAGGCTGTTCTTTAGCCAGTACCTCCAGTTCCTTTTTGATTTTCTTTTCTGCGCTGGCGGATTTGTAGTCCCGTTTGGCAAAGGCGATGAGCATGTTCAAGAATGCCGCACTGCGGCGGTTCATGTCATTGTCCAGATAGCGTTTGCGGTATTTTTCCAAGGCTTCGAGTGAAATATCGGCGGTATCAAAAGTGCCTTTCACCAGATGGTAAACAACCGGCAGGAAAATCAGCGGAATATTCATGCCCTGCTTGTCCTTGGCCAGCACCTCGATTTCGTTGTTGAGCCTGGCGTAACGGAAAGTGCCGACGACATTTTCGACTTTGGCAAGATCAAGTTTGCCGAGTACGGCAAGCAAGTGGAGGTATCCCCCGTAAATTTGCCAGTTGTCGCGGACGGCACCGCCGAGCGATTCGAATTTTGGATGTTGGGAGGCTTTCCCAAACAGTGCCAGCGCGTCATCATACCGGCGAGCGAAAAGGCAGTAGTGCACGTAAAGCTCGTTCGTGCGAAACCAGTTGAAAGTACCTTCTTCTTCAAGAAGGGAGAAACAATAATTTATGGACTCTTCAGCTTTCCCATCAAACATACGTAATTGAATAAGGCATGCAATTTTTTGGAATAATGTAATTGCCAAAGTACCACGATTGGCATTAGATCGCCCTTTTAATAAAGCAATAACATTATCGCACACTTCAATAACTGATTTGCAATCATTAATAGACAGGAATTTGATAATGCCAATCTGCGCGGTATGAAAATGAAACTGGCAGGTATCCACTTTTGAAGCTATTGGATAAAGTTCATCATAGTAAGCATTCGCATATTCATGAATTTCTTTATTTGGAGAGCGACGTACTATATAATAATTAACAAGACTTTCAAAATGTTCTAGTGCAAGCATTTCAAAACGGCGCTTTTCCTCATATTCTCTATGGATTTTGGAATATCGTTCATGCATAGAGGCCGAGCCAACCATTCGCGCATACTCACTCCTTAAACGGGATGCAATCTCTGTTGTCAACTCCACAAACTCAAACTTAATAGTTTGTTCTAGCAAATGCTCCAAAATGTCTATCCCAGCTTTTTTTGCTTCACGCTGAAGAATTATGTAGGCTGCAGCAAAATCTCGGTAGCAATTGTACAGCGCTTTCCCTCTTTCGTTGAACATAGGTTGGTTGACATCCACAAAAAAGGCCGTGTTGAGCAGGTTTCGCTCCAATCTGCCTTTCATACGCAAGTAAGCTTGGGATTTAGGGCTTTCGTTTTTCCCGTACAAGAATTTCGCAGCCTCTTCGTCAGACTGCACCTTGTCCTTTGCAATCGCATCGTACAAGGCTTCCACCATGCTGCCCTCCTCGCCAGGATTGCCCAACACTTCGATGTTCTTCACCTTGTTTCGGGTGATGGTTTTGACCAACTCTTTCAGGGCATCAAATTCCATGAGGGGAAAAATGTAAAAATGAATATATGAGAGAATCCTTGAATCTCCCTGTATTGAAATGAGGTTTTTTGTCCTTTTTTAGCCTTATAAGAGCACCTTACCTTTGTTGCAACAATTGACCAACACAAAAGTAAGATCATTTTGCAAAAGCAATAATCATATATCAGCGCGAAAGCGTCCGAGAGGATAGCAATCGCGTGACTGCCCAAGGTTGTAGTGTTCATTGACCTATCCACAGCAGTGTTGTGGGGCTTGGTGTATTTCCATGCCCTAAATCTGCCTGTATTGAAATGGGGGTTTCTGTCCTTTTTTAGGATACGAGACAGACTGATCTTTGTGCCAGATTTCTTCTGATTCACAAAAAAAATGTCTCTCTCTTATGAACTTGCTACTCTTCATCCTTAGCTTTCTTTTTGCGTCCTACGCTCCAACCGCTCAAACCACTGATGATGGCATCAATTCCAACACAACCTCTAAGTATAAGCCAGGAAATGGCAAGGGAGGAAAATTTAAGGATGGTGATTACATCATTGGTTATGATATTATGCCTTAATCCTGGCAATTCAAAAAATATTTTTTATGAAAAACTACCTTTTTCTCTGAACCTGCTCATTCTGCCATGTTTGTTTGCCTTGTCTAATTTTGGCAACGCAAGCACTGCAACGCAGCAGAACGAACAATTCTCTTGCAGGCTTCCGGCACCCTCTTCGCTGAATGGCCAAGCAACCAGCTCGACCACTGCAGATTTGTCTTGGTCTTCAGGTGAGTGACTATATCATTATGAATGATGTGAACCCCTAGTACCCTCAACAAATCTGACTTGCAACCGCTCAAACCAAATAAATAATACCCGGGCCTCCGCCTCTGATAATCCGCTTCGTTCCTACATAAGAAATTGATTTTCAATCGAATAATCCGCATTTTAAACCTTGTTTTCCGATTTTATTTCTACCGTATCGGAAATATAGTATGATACCATAGCTCCGGTTTTACTTCCTTTTGAAGAAGGCCGGAATCCTATCAGCGCAAGCAAAAACGACAGAAACAATCTTCCTTTTTAATAATCATGGGCGGTTTTGCCCAACGGACCTTTCCGTTTATAATCTTTCTGCCGTGTATTAAAACACGCTTTGTTGCACTTCATTTAAATAATCCTTTCTCGAACCGGAGCGCTGCCTTGCGCTCCGGTTTTTTTTATTCCCCTGTCCTTGACGGCCATTCGCCCGAACATTCCAACTATTCATCCAAACTTTTGTCCTTTCAGCCTGCAAAGGCGAACCTTCGGGCGCGAATTCGCGCCTCTAAGCGTTTTCCCCTACTCACAACATTTATCAACTTAACCAAGCACAGGAACGACGTATGAAACGACTTTTTTTACCCGCCATAGCCTTTTCACGCACCATAGTCTTGACGATGGTGTGGGCGGCTGCTGGCCTTTTCGCCCCCCTTTCTATCTTTTCACAAGAACTGCCTACCTACGACCCCAATTCTATTGACGTGCCGTACAAAAAATTCGTGTTGCCCAATGGCCTGCGCCTTGTGGTACACGAAGACCACAAAGCCCCCATTGTGGCGGTAAATTTATGGTATCATGTAGGATCAAAGAACGAAAAACCAGGCAAATCGGGCTTTGCGCACTTGTTTGAACACCTTATGTTCAACGGCTCAGAGCACTTCAACACCGACTACTTCCAAGCCCTGGAGGCCATCGGTGGCACCGACCTGAACGGTACAACCAACGACGACCGTACCAATTATTTTCAAAATGTGCCTGTCGGAGCGCTTGATCAGGTGCTCTGGCTCGAAAGCGATCGAATGGGTCACCTGCTTGGTGCCATTGACCAAGGCAAGCTGGACGAGCAACGAGGCGTGGTCCAAAATGAAAAGCGCCAGGGTGAAAACCAACCTTACGCCAAAGGATGGGACATTCTCCAAAAAGAAGCCTACCCTCCCCACCACCCCTATGGCCACACAGTCATTGGCGAAATGGAGGACCTCAACGCCGCCAGTTTGGAAGATGTACACGAATGGTTCAAAACTTATTACGGCGCAGCCAATGCTGTTTTGGTAGTGGCGGGCGACATTACCCCGGAAGTTGCTTATGAAAAGGTGTTGAAATATTTTGGCAACATCCCAGCAGGTCCAACCCTTGCCCGGCCAGAAGTGAACATCGCTAAGCGCACGGGTAGCAAACGCGTTCATTATCAAGACCGTGTGCCCGAATCTCGCATCGTCATCTCTTGGAATACGCCTGAATGGGGCAACAAAGAAAACGCCGCCCTTGACCTTGCGTCCAACATTTTGTCCTCTGGCAAAAACAGCCGCCTCTTCAAAAAACTGGTCTATGAAAAGCAAATCTGCAGCTCGGCCAATGCGTTCAATGGCCCATCTGAAATTGGGGGTGGCTTCGGCATTATTGCCAATGTAAAAAAAGGCAAAACCGTGGAAGAGGTTGAATCTGCTATCCGCGAAATAATGGCCGAATTTATCAAAAATGGCCCCACGGAAGAAGAGTTGAAGCGCGTAAAAGCCTCCTATTTTGCGGGCTTTATTAAAGGATTGGAACGTATCGGAGGCTTTGGAGGCAAGAGCGATCTTTTGGCCGAAAACGAGGTGTACGCCAACAGCCCGGATTTTTACAAGACATACAACAACTGGATCAATCAAGTCGGCACAAAAGACGTGCAGATGGTATGCCAACAATGGCTTACCGACGGGGAGATTACTATGATCTGCGACCCATTCCCGGAATATTCTGTGACTGGTACAGATGCGGATCGCTCCAAGCCACCTGTGATTGATAACAATGTGGCTGCAAAATTTCCCAATCTACAACGCGCCACCTTGAAAAACGGGATGAAAGTTGTGCTTGCCCGCCGTACTGAAAGCCCAACAGTATCTGCTAACATCCTTTTTGATGCCGGATATTGCGCCGATAAATTCGGTGGCAAACTCGGCCTTGCCAAACTGAGCATGGATATGCTCGACGAAGGCACCAAATCGCTCAACTCCCTGCAAATCAACGAAAGACTCCAATTGCTCGGAGCAAGCATCAATACTTTTAGCGATCTTGACAACTCGTATATCAACCTGAATACGCTCAAGCAAAGCCTGGATCAAAGTCTGGATTTGTTGGCCGACGTAATTCAGAATCCATCCTTCCCTGATGCAGATTTCAAACGCCTGCAGTCTCAACAAATAAGCGGTATCCAAAACGAAAAGAAGAATCCGCAAAGCATGGTCATGCGCGTCATGCCCACGCTACTGTACGGAGAAAACCACCCTTACGCCATGCCCATGACAGGCTCGGGAGAGGAAGATTCCGTTAACGGCATTATACTTGATGACGTCAAGGGTTTTTACAGCAAATGGCTCCGTCCAAACAATGCGACCATCGTGGTGACGGGCGACATTACCATTGAGGAATTGACCGCCAAATTGGAAAAACGCTTCACTAACTGGCAAAAAGGAGAATTGACCAAAAAAGTGATTCCAGAGGTAAAAACGACGGGTGCTTCCAACAAGATTTACTTGATTGATCGCCCTGAAAGTCAACAAAGTATGATAGTGGCTGGTTACCTGACAAAGCCTTATGGCCAACTGGACGAAACCGCCATCGAGCAGATGAACAACGTGCTGGGCGGCGATTTTACAAGCCGTATCAACATGAATATCCGCGAAGACAAACGCTGGAGTTACGGCGCCCGGTCAATGATCCTAAACACCCGTGGCCAACGCCCATTCGTGGTATCCGCACCCGTGCAGACCGACAAAACGAAGGAAAGCATTCAGGAAGTCATCAAAGAGGTCAACCAATTTGTCGGCGACAAACAAATGACGCAGGCTGAATTTGACAAGACCAAACAAAATACAGTACTCGGCATGAGCGGCATGTGGGAAACCAACGCTGCAGTAAACGGTAGCGTGCGGGATGTAGTGAAATACAACCTGCCCGACGACTACTGGCAAAAATATGGCGCCAAAGTTCAGGGGCTTACGCTTAAAGACGTGCAAACGACGGCAAAAAGCATTGTTCAGCCTAACAACCTCGGTTGGTTCCTGGCAGGGGATGCGGCAAAAACGCTCCCCGGCCTTCAGCAACTTGGCATGGAGGTAATCCAGATTGATGCCAATGGGAAAATTGTGTCGTCGAAGCCGAAGCCGTAGATGGTGATTGGTTAACTGGATTTTAAGCCGGGAGCTGTGCTTTGCTGCTCCCGGCTTTTTTATTGCCCCCCTTAGGTGTGATTATTGAAGTATTTGGTTGCTATAGTTAAGTGTTGCGGAAAGCAATTCTGCTTTCACCCAAAATTTTTTTGCCTTGACATGGTAAGATTTTACGCTTGGTTAAGATTTTAGTCAGAAATCAATTCCGATTTCACAACTACTATTTTTTTCCAAATTTTAAAATCATGATCACCATCAAAAAAGCCCGAAAACAATTCTGCCAATTTCTTATCGCCGCAACCCTGCTGTTGTCGGCTGTCCCTGTTTTTGGCAACGATTACCAAAAAGCCTGGGACGCGCTGGCGCAAAACGACCGCCAAACCGCCCGCCAATTGCTCGAAAAAGCCCTGAAAGACCCCTCTACCGCTGCCGACGCCGCACTTACGCTGATGCTTCTCAGCGAGTATGACGGTCAGGGATCAGAGGCTGCCAAGCACTGGAAAATTGCGGCTAAGAATCTGAAAGACCCCTACCCGTATGTATTTTCCATGTGGTTTAACGGTGCTGTGGCAGGCGACTACGGTCGAAAAAGCGCAGAACAAGAAAAACTGCTCAAAAATCTTTTGGACGACCCAAAATGTCCGGGTACGCTCAAGATGTCGGCACATTACTCACTTGCACACCACTTCTTGAGCGAAGGCAAGTTCAAAGAAATGCTCGATGCATGGGCGAGTGTCACTCCTATATCGGAGTGGCAGTTCGTTGGCCCTTTTGACAACCTCTCTGGCAGCGGCTTCGACAAAAACTACCCGCCGATCACGCAGCCTGAGCCTACCGCCCTATTCAAATCTACCTACAACAGTGATATTCAATGGTTTAAGCCATCGGCTATTAACGGAGAAGGTGTCATAGTGCCCAGTTTTTTTGTGAAACACAGCACTGGCATTGTCTTCGCCCAATCATTTGTGACGGCCCCCGCTGATATTGAAGCCACCCTCGCCCTCGGGTTCGCCGGCAATATTCGTGTGTGGGTGAATGACCGCTTGATCATCAGCGAGCAGGAGTACCGCCGCACCGATTTTGATCTATACAAGGCAAAATGCCGACTCAAAAAAGGCGTGAACCGCGTGTTGGTGCAAATCGGATTTGAAAACACGGATAACTATACCTTCTTTCTTCGTTTCGTGGATGAGCAGGCAAACCAAATCCCTGGCCTGAGCAGTTCTGCTTCGTACGCGCCCTATACCAAGGACGAATCAAACCTGGTAGCTACGCCTATCCCGTTCTTTGCCGAGGCTTACTTTGAAGCAGAAATCAACAGAGCGCCGGAAAATATGCTGAACTATATCCTGCTCTGCAACACCTACCTGCGCAGCGAAAAAAACCAAGAGGCACTTGCGATCATCTTAAAAGCCATACAAAAAGCACCCGAAAACAACCTGCTACGCTTACAATACATTCATGTACTGATAAAAACGGGGAACCGTACCGAACTTACCCAAGAGTTGCAGCGCATCAAAGACCTGGACCCCACAAGCTTGAGCAGCCACTACCTTCGCTTTGAAGAAGAGATTGACAACGAGCGCTACGATGAAGCAGAAAAAATATTGAACCAAAGTGCGCAACGCTTCGGCGAAGACCATATCCTTTTTCAAAAGCGCATCCAACTGGCCTCCGCTCAGAATAAAATGGAAGAATTGGTGGAGCTGATAGCAGAGGCCAACAGGCAGTATCCAGACAATGCATATTTCAATGAATTGGTGCATAATATCGAGCTACAGCTCCGAAAAGATCCGCAGGCCGCCATTGCCGTCAACGTCCGGTTTCTAAAAAAACACTATGTGATAAGCACTGTGAACCAATTAATCCGAGAGTATTTTGAAGTAGGCCAAAATGATAAAGCCGTGAAAATGCTGGTAGAACTGAGCGAAATCTTCCCTTGGAGCGAGGTGTATCATCAGCAGCTATTCAACTATTATTACGGCACCAAAGACAACCGTAAGGCGAAAAAATCTATCGAGACCCTGCTTGGTCTGTCTCCGTACCATGCCAAGTATCACAAAAGTGCTGCGCTCCTTTACGAGCAAATGGGCGACAAGAAGGCTTCGTTAGCCGCCTTCCAAAAAGCGCTGCACTACAATCCCAATGATTTCGACAGTCGCCGTCGCGTCCGTGAACTACAGAACGAAACCGACCTGACCACCCTGTTGCCGAAGCAGGACCCTTACGAGCTTATCAAAAAAAGCAAAGGCCCGGAAAAAAGCGGCGAACACGACTGGTACACCATTCTCGAAGAACGCGCTACCATTCTCTACCCGGAGCGCTGCTCCGAAAAGTATTTTACCACCATCGTGAAAGTGCTAAATGAAAAAGGCATTGATAGTTGGAAAGAAACTTCGCTTGGCTACAATGTCTGGCGGGAGCGCCTCATCATTGAAAAAGCCGAAGTGGTGAAGCCAAATGGAAGCAAATTTGCAGCCGAACAAAACGACAACGACCTCGTTTTCACCAATTTATCTGTAGGCGACGCCATTTACCTCCGCTTCCGCATCGTGAGCTACGCTTCTGGCCGTATGGCGCGTGAGCACTGGGACCGTTTTGCTTTCAACAATTTTGTTCCTGCCGAAATCTCGCGCTTTGCCCTGATTGCTCCAAAAAGCCTCGCTTTAGATTTTAAAACCGTCAATACAGACATTGCGCCCGATGTGCGCGAAGTGGCAGATTTTAAGGTTTACACTTGGGAAACGCATAGCGAACCAGCCATGAAGCATGAAACCTTGATGCCACGCCATGTGGACGTGGGCAAAAACCTCTACATCAGCACCATCCGCGACTGGCAGGAAATCGCCAATTGGTATGCTGATCTCTCTGCTATCCAGGCTAAACAGGACTATGAGGTGCAACAAACCGTGCAGATGCTTTTCCCGTCGGGGCAAAACTTCACCCCACTTCAAAAGGCGCAAAAAATTTACGAATACATCGTTAAAAACATCAGTTACAGTTCTGTTTCCTTCCGTCAAAGCGCTTTTGTGCCGCAAAAGGCTTCCAAAGTGCTGCAAACAAAACTGGGCGACTGCAAAGATTTGTCAACGCTCTATGCCGCCATGGCGCGTGAAGCCGGCCTCGAAGCCAACCTAGTGCTGCTCAACACCCGCGACAACGGCGAACAATCGCTGCCCCTCCCGTCAGTAGATTTTAACCACTGCATCGTAAAGGTCATTGTAGACGGCCAGGCCTGGTATCTCGAACTCACGAATGCTAACCTGCCTTTTGGCAGTCTCCCCAATTACGACCTAGGGAGCGTCGCCCTCGAAATACCTTTCAATGGGACGGGCGCAAAGCAGGGCATTTTCCAATTGTATCCTGACAACCGCACCCGTGATTATCGCCATCTGGCTATGGATATTGCTGTAGTAAATCAAGACTTGAGTATCTCGGTCAATCCGACCATTAGCGGCGCACCCACCAGGGGCTTACGAGAAAACTACGGCACCCTCAACCGAGAAAAACAAATCGAAGGAATTCAGGAATCGCTCGGCGGCTATTTTACAAACCCAGTCACGGTGAAAAATGTTTCTTTCGGTGCGTTGAATGAATTGCGCGATACGCTTCAATATCATGCCCAATTCAATGTGCGCAACGAAGTAATTGAAATCGGCGAAATCCAAACTTTCCGGGTGCCTTTCTATTACACTTTCCTCAAAGCAGATGTCTTCCAAGAGCTCACCCGAAATTTCCCAATCAATTTCTGGGAATACAAGGATACCGATGAATGCCTCGAAGTAATAAGTATAAAAGTTCCGGAAGGGCGACAAATCACAGAAGTCCCCAAGGACGTGACACTCCGCTTTGAAGGTATCGAGTACAGTCTGACGTATACAAAAAAGTCGCCCACTTCCTTGCATGTGGTGCGCCACATCAAAACCAGCCGCAGCAACATACAGGCGAAAGATTATGCGGAATTTCGCATTTTCGTTGACAAGGTGCTGGCAGCAGAAAACAAGTATATTGCCTTCAAATAGAAACAGTTGTCTCCTCCATGCCGCTCATTCATAGGCCTTATGGCATAAGTAGGTGGCGACATGGAATCTGACTCCGTTTTGGAGAAAATTTTGGCAAAAAGATGCCGCAAAGGTGTTCACCTTTGCGGCATCATTTTGCCAAATTGCAAACTGGCTTTTTTGCAATCTTATGAGGCACGGAAACACCATGACGAAACTCATCGAAATCAACAACTTAGCCATCGAATTCAATTCCGATCGCGGAATAACCCGAGCTGTGGATGGAATTTCGTTTGCTTTAAACCAGGGTGAAACACTGGGAATTGTCGGCGAATCCGGTTCCGGAAAATCTGTCACGGCGCTCTCCATTATGCGGCTTTTGCCCAGTCCGCCCGCCAGAATTGTCTCGGGAGAGATACTTTTTCATCAGCCTTCCACCGTCAAGCTGCTTGCTCTTCCTGAAAAAGGAATCGAGCGAATCCGGGGCGCAGAAATTGCCATGATTTTTCAGGAGCCTATGACTTCTTTGAATCCCATGTTC
>Ga0163146_10007384_pt1 | contig 12080 bp, 10 predicted proteins | sample OliLakLV19MP7G1_FD_148648 | JGI IMG/M metagenome (GOLD analysis project Ga0163146, IMG submission 148648) | Freshwater microbial mat bacterial communities from Lake Vanda, McMurdo Dry Valleys, Antarctica - Oligotrophic Lake LV.19.MP7.G1 | ecosystem: Environmental > Aquatic > Freshwater > Lake >... | reverse complement strand
GTTCCTCTACCGCGAACCGGTGGAACTGCGCCGTCATTTCCGTGCCGCCGCAGAACACGCCCTTGATACCCGCCTTCTGCAACGAAATCTTCTCACAGAGCGCTTCGAGCAACTTCGGCGTCGTGAACATGCACTTGATCTCGTTCGCCTTCAGGATTGTCAATGCCTGATCGATACAATGCTGCTTGTAAGCATCCGCCTCGGCGATGTCGCCGCGCTTGATCAACTTGATCACCCAGCGCGGATCGAGATCGACACAGAACGCGATACCGCCACGAAACTGCGCCAAGTGTTCCACCGCCAAGCGCAAGCGCCGCGGTCCACTCGGACCCAGCATCAGCCAGTCGGATCCCAACGGAAACGATTCGGCTGGAAGTGTATGACTGAAAGCCTCGTAGTCGATTCGAAAGTCCTCGTGAGCGATGCGTGACTTTGGCACGCCCGTCGAACCGCCCGTCTCGAAGACATAGATCGGCTTGTTGCCGAGCCCCTTCGGAACCCAGCGGCGCACCGGACCTCCGCGCAACCATTCATCCTGAAAGTTGCCGAACTTAGACAGATCGTCGTAGTTCTTCACTTCATGACGCGGATCGAAGCCTGCTTTTGCGGCCCATTCCAACCAGAACGGACATCCCGTGTCCGGGTTGAAATGCCATTGCATCATCTCAGCGGTCCAGGAGTCTAGTTGCGCACGCGCCTCATCGGCGCTCTTCGGGGTAACGTGTATGTCGTTTGCCACAGCTATAGTTAAAGATAACCCAACCTCGATGAAGAGACTATTTTTTTGGACCTTGGCCGCGACTGCTTTCCTCACTGCCGCCGACTGGACACGGTTCCGCGGACCCAACGGTAGTGGTATCGACGATTCCCATCCGCTGCCCGCGAAACTCTCGCCAACAGAGAACCTCGTCTGGAAGATCGCGCTGATCAACGGCTATTCTTCGCCCGTGATGGGCAAGAGCCGAATCTTCGTGACCGGCTTTGAAGGAGACAAGCTCTACACAATTCTGTTTGATCGCGCGAGTGGACGCGTCAACTGGCGTCGCGAGGCTCCCCGGCCACGCTTGGAAAAGGTGGACAAGCGCAACTCGCCGGCGTCCCCAACTCCCGTGATCGATGGCGATTCCGTCTTCGTCTTTTTCGGCGACTACGGGTTGCTGGCCTATGGGCTCGATGGCAATGAGCGCTGGCGCACCCCCGTTGGTCCCTTCAACAACGTCTATGGCATCGGTGTCTCGCCCGTGATCGCCGGGAACACTGTGGTGCTCGTCATCGATCAACAGATCGGGTCTTTTGTGGCAGGCTTCGACAAGAAGAACGGCAAACTGAAGTGGCGCAAAGAGCGTCCCGAGGCATTGAGTGGTGCCTCGACGCCTGCTGTGCACGGAAAGCTCATCATCGCGCCGGCGTCGTTTCGCGTGGATGCCTACGATGCCGATACGGGCAACATCGTCTGGTTTGCCCGCGGACTGGCTTCGGAGATGAAGTCGGTTCCGGTGATTGTCGGCGACAAGGTTTTGATCAGCGGATACAACACGCCAGAGAACGAGCCTGGCAAGCAGATCAAGATCCCAGACTGGGCCGAGGTGATTGCGGCGAGCGACAAGGACAAAGACGGGATGCTTTCGAAGGATGAGTCCCCAAGTGATCTCGTCAAACGGTATTTCATGTTCGAAGACCTCGACGAAAACGGAAAGCTCGATGAGAAGGAGTGGAAGATTTTCCAGGCCTCGATGGGTGCCGAAAACGGCTTGCTCGCATTCAAGCTCGGCGGCAAGGGCGACATCGGTGCCTCAGGCTTGCTCTGGAAGTACGGAAGAGCCGTTCCGCAGTTGCCGACTTTGATCGCTTATAAGGGCATCGTCTACATGGTGAACGATGCGGGAATTCTCAACACGATCGATTTGGAAACAGGCAAGGCCCATAAGACGGCGCGCGTGCGTGGCGCCGCCGATTCCTACTACGCCTCGATCATCGCCGGTGACAACAAGATCTACTTCTTCAGCCGCAGTGGCAAGATCACGGTGTTGGAGGCGGGTCCGGACCAGAAGGAACTCTCCAGTTCAGAACTCGATGCGGAAATCTTCGCGACGCCTGCCATTGCCGATGGGCGAATCTACGTCAGAACAACGAATGCGCTCTACTGTTTCGGTACTCCCAAAACATGAGCTTTCGGCCACTCGACTTTCCACGCACGGATGAGCCGCGGCAATTGGAAGCCAGCCGCGAACATGCGCGTCGAATGGCGGAGCGGCGGACGGTTCGCGAGTTCTCAGACGAACCCGTTGCGCTCGAACTGATCGACAACGCGATCCTCGCGGCGTCGTTAGCGCCATCCGGCGCGAATCAGCAGCCCTGGCGCTTTGTGGTTGTTCGAGATGCAGAACTGAAGCGGCGGATTCGCGAGGCCGCTGAGGCCGAAGAGCGCGAGAACTACGACCATCGGTTCCCGCAGGAGTGGCTCGATGAACTCGCTCAATTCGGAACCGACTGGCACAAGCCGTTTCTGGAGATTGCTCCGTATCTGATCGTCGTCTTTCGCATCGACTATGGACTCGACGCCGAGGGCAACAAGCTGAAGCATTACTACGTCCAGGAATCGGTGGGCATCGCTTGCGGATTCCTGCTCACAGCGCTTCACCTCGCTGGTCTCGCGACGCTCACGCATACGCCGAGTCCTATGGGCTTCCTCACCAAGATTCTCGACCGTCCTGCGAACGAACGGCCGTTTCTGTTGATCCCTGTCGGCTACCCTGCAAGTGCAGCGCAGGTGCCTGTGATCGCAAAGAAGCCATTGGACGAAGTCCGGATACTGAAGTGAAGAGAGCCAACCTGAAGCCTGCGCTCAGAGCAACGCTACTTGGTGTAGCGGTGAACATGGCGTTAGCAGTGGTCAAAGGTGCTGCCGGAGTTCTGGGCAACTCATCCGCCTTGATCGCGGATGCAATTGAGTCTGTTTCCGACTCGATGACTTCGGTTGTGGTCTTTATCGGCTTGAAGTATGCGATGCGGCCTCCGGACGACAACCACCCTTACGGCCACGGCAAGGCCGAGCCACTCGCCGCCACCATCGTTTCCCTGGGCCTTGTCGCCGCTTCGCTCGCCATTGCCGTCAATTCCTACAAACAGTTGATCACTCCCCATGCGCCTCCGTCTCCCTATACTCTGCTCGTGCTCGCTTTGGTAGTGTTTGCCAAAGAGACGCTGTTTCGGCACGTGGATGCGGTTGGCGAATCGGTGGGAAGCACCGCCGTGCAGTCGGACGCCTGGCATCATCGCAGCGACGCGATCACCTCGGCCATGGCCTTTGTGGGGATCTCGATGGCCGTGGTGGGAGGTCCGGATTGGTACATCGCCGACGAGATCGCTGCGCTGATTTCGGTTCCTGTCATTCTCTTCAATGCATTTGGATTTCTGCGTAAGGCACTGGATGAACTGACCGATGCCGCGCCCTCCAGTGAAGTGGAAACCACCATCCGCAAGATCGCACTGGCGACGCCTTCGGTTGCGGGACTGCATGTTTGCCGTGTCCGCAAGATGGGACTGGAGTTCTTTGTGGACTTGCATGTCTTGGTGGATGGCGATCTGAGCGTCCGCGACGGGCATCGGATTGCGCACGATGTGAAGGATCGGATTCGCGAGGAATATCCGCTGATTTCCGATGTCCTGGTGCACATCGAACCATCGGAACTGATGCCGAAGCCTCGTTGATGGCCCTTTGCGGCGGCATGATGACAGGCAGACGATCTGAAGGCGTGATTGAGGGCTTCCTCTCGAAGAACTGCTGGTCTAAGAACTGCTGGAATGAACCTGATCGCGAGGGTGGGTTGGCCTTGAGCCATTCGTTGACCAAATCGTCAACTCCGTCCGACAGCCACTGACGAATCGTAGTAGCTCGTAGCCGACCAGCGTATCCCACATTCTCCTTGATCCACACTATGCCAAGAGTCTCGCAGCCCAGACAACACGGCACTCTGTCCGCCCCAAGCGGAAGCAGCCACTAGAAACAAGAACCACTTCATAAAATCCTCCTTCTTCAGATGCAGCGCCGCTAGGCGACCTCAGCAGCGAACGCCCTCCGCCCAGCACCACGGACCACATCCGCATTCCGCAACACCTGCCGCTGTGCTGGACCCAGAACCCGCAACCGCGGCGTCGCTCGTCCGCATTGGCACAAGGACTTATCGACGTCCCCAAAAAGGCCGCTAGGCGCGAAAGCGTCCCCGCGGTCTTCCCACCACGCGGCCGGCTCGCGGAACCATAGCTCGCCGCTCTCTTTACGGCTCCATTTCGCTCCAGAAGTGATATGCAAGCCGTCGTGGGCTTCGCATTCCGTGGCGATGAGCCCTGTGAGGCTGTAGATCTGCTCGTAGACGGGGAGCCCAAAAGCGGCCCACAAATCTTCGCGGTCTTCGCGTGTAATCCAGGGCTGTTCGGTCTGAAAGATGACCACCAGTGAATGTTTCAGCGATTCCAACTGCACCGCCTTCGAACAGCGGAGACTCGCTAGAAACAACAGTTCGCCCAGCGTTCCGGCCAGGCATTCCGGCGCATACTCTTCGAGCTTTTCCAACCATTTGTGATGCCCGGTAGCCGGGGCGAAAGACTTTATCGACGCCTGCCGTTTGAAGCCATGCAGCAACAGCGCGGTTCTGGGCGGCCGGGCACCGCTGGGATGTCGAAACGAAACGCGATGGGGAAGTAGCACCAACTATATAGTGCTGTTGACGGCGCTCTTCTCTCAGGCAAAATCGAGCACGCGAACGAGATTCTCACAGAAAATTTGCTCGGCGTCTTCTTTGCTTATTCCTAACTCGTACCAAGCGGTGACTTGGGCATCATAGATTCCCTGATTCCAGCCTCGCGGAAAGAAAGAAGAGTCGCTTCCGAAGAGCAGGCGTTTGGGTCCCAGAACGTCCAGCGCGCGATGCAGAACGCCGCGCAGGTCGAGTCCTTCGATCTTCATCCAACTGTTGGAACTTGACGTGTCGAGGAACACATTCGGGCACTGCGCAGCCACCATGAGCGCCTCGCGGAACATGCCAGATCCAAAGTGGGGGATGATGAATCGCACGTCGGGATTCTGATGCGCCAGCGCTTCGAGATCGAGCGGATTCGAGAAGCGCGGGTCGTAAGCAGTGGGGAGTCCGAGCTTCTTGCGGACACCGATGCTGAGCGATCCACAATGCACAAACACGGCTGCACGGCCTTTGCACTGCTGTATCGCTTCGAGCACTTGCGGTTCATGCAACGAGTAGCGATGAAGGGCGGGGAAGAGGCAGAGTCCGCGGATGCCTTGGGATGTGACTTCGGAGGCATCCTGCTTCATGGGGTCGAACATGGCAAAGCCCTGAAAGCGTGTGGGATGAAGCTTGATAGCGGCGACGACTGAGGTGACATCCGGCGGCAGGCTGGCGATCAAGGCAGCGGATTCGACGCCGTGACGGTCGAGTTCGTGGATCCATTGAGTGGCGAGCGCGGCGGGATCTTCAGCCTGCGGGATGTCCCATCCGAGCTTTTCGGGCAAATCGGAGATGGAAAGCCCCGGTTTTTGCGCGGCGAGCAGAGTGAAGAAGCGATGAGAGAAGAAATGGACATGGGCGTCACGGACGTTGAGGGGTCCCCAGGGCGAACTGGTCGGCATGTGCCAAGTATCCCATGTGGATTATAGGAATAGCTCGAAAAGAACCTCGTCGTCCTCAATCCCGTTGATCAGGACCTGCCGCAATGGTGTGTACCAGAGTCTCGATACTGGGCACATTCCTCCATCGGCAATCCTGTGGCCGGCGCTGTTGGTCGACACTCCAGGGACTCGTGATGGCCGAATGGATCCGTTCTGCAGCGATGCCCTCCAGAACGGCAACAATCGCCGCCGCATCGTCTTTAGTCGCTTTCCGAATGTGGAAATGTTGCATGAAGATACAGGACTTTGCCTATGCAATGGGATATTTCGCTCATGCAACAAACGGGTTTACTCTGGAGGCATGGGGCACCACCAAGGATCCGCAAATCGTGACTACTCGCTAACGCCGCTGAACGTTTACTGGGAAATGACTCAGGCGTGTGCGTTGGCCTGCCGTCACTGTCGCGCGGAGGCGGTTCCGATGGCGCATCCAGACGAGTTGACCCATGAAGAAGGGCTCTTGCTACTCGACCAGATTCAGGAATTCGGCGATCCGCTGCCTCAGCTCATTCTGACGGGCGGAGACCCGCTAGCTCGCGCTGACCTTTCGCAAATCATTGTAGAGGCTCGCAAGCGCGGCATTGGGGTATCCATCACGCCTGCTGCGACTCCCGCGTTGACTCGCGAAGTTCTGGCACGGCTGATCGAACTGGGGGTGGATGGCCTGGGCCTGAGCCTAGACGCCGCCACTGCCGAACATCATGATGCCATTCGTGGCGTCCCCGGAACCTTCGACCGCACGATGCAGGCCGTGCGCTGGGCGCAGGAACTCAAGATGCCCTTGCAGGTGAACACGCTGGTTTCCGCAGAGACGGTGGCCGAGTTGGATGCCGTCTACGATCTGCTGAAACCACTTGGGCTCGCGCGTTGGAGCCTGTTTTTCCTGATTTCGGTCGGTCGAGGCAAGGTTCTGCAGTCGCTCGAAGCCGAAGAGGCGGAAAAGGTCATGCGCTGGATCTACGAGAAATCCAAAGAAGCGCCGTTCACCATGGCCACCACTGAGGCTCCGTCTTCTCGACGAGTGGCAGTGGAACGAATGCGTGCCGACGGACTCAGCGGCGAGCAGATTCGCCACAGCCCGTCATTCCGTAGTTTTGGGATTCGTGACGGCCATGGCATCGTCTTTGTGTCGCAGATGGGCGACATCTGTCCTGCGGGGTTTTTGCCGGTGGGTGCAGGCAACATCCGACGGGATCGCCTCGCGGATGTGTATCGCAACTCTCCGCTGTTCCGGGCCTTGCATGATCCGAACACGTTTGAGGATCGCTGCGGCTGTTGCGAGTATCACGCGATTTGCGGTGGTTCGAGGGCTCGCGCGTTTGCCGTAACTGGCAATGTGTTGGCCAGCGATCCACTCTGTGAGTATGTTCCTGCCAATCAATCGAGAGGTTAAATGACCGAAGAAAACGTGTTGCTATACCCCCTCGCGGGTCTGTTTTCGATCGTGCTATCGATCCCTCTGCTCGCCTTTTGGAGGCGTCACGGCTTGCACCGTATGGCTGTTATCTTCACGTTGCTGGGTGCTATCGTGGCAAGTTGGTGGTATTTCGACCTTTCAGAACCTGGCGCGGACATGCAGGTGCTGATGTTCGCGATGACCCTCATTCCGGCTTTTGCGGCGTTGGTGGTGGCCGGATTGATTGAGTTGAGAGTCCGCTTGGAGCATAATCGCCAACGGCATCAACGGCGGCGTCGCAAGAGCCGTAGCGCGTCGACAGCGCCGTCCTAAGGAATTGAGCAGTTCCTGCCGATTCTTTAGAAGTGGACCCACTCCGCGCGCGGCACGACTTTCTACGTACAACTCAAAACGCCGATGGTGGCTGGGGATACTTTCCCGGCAAACAATCCTGGTTGGAACCAACCGCATGGGCGGCCTTGGCCCTGCATGGCGATCCGGCAGCGCTTCGCGCCTGGACGCTGATCAAATCCTGGCAAAAGGCGGACGGTAGTTGTCGGCCGTGTGCCGCTGTGGATGTGCCCAACTGGACTGCGGCCCTTGCCGTTACTTTGGGCAGCTTGCATCGCGACGAAGTGGCGGTGAGACGTGGATTGGACTATCTGCTTTCCACCAAAGGTGCGGAATCGGGCACTCTCAAACGCATCGCCAAATTCATTGCGCCAGACCATACCGATCGTGAGCCTTCTTTCCTCGGTTGGCCCTGGAAACCTGGCACGAGTTCTTGGATTGAGCCAACGGCACATAGCGTCACTGCCCTGCGGTTGGCTTCTAAAGTGGTGGGACGGCAGGCGGTAGGAGAGCGTCTGGCCTCGGCGCAGAGCATGATTCTGCATATGCGCTGTGCGGATGGTGGTTGGAACTATGGTGCTCGCATAGCGTTGAGCCATCCTCTGGTGTCGTTTCCCGAAACGACGGCGCTTGCGCTCATTGGGCTGGCAGGACGGTCCGATGTGGCAGACGCCGTTCGCCATGCTTCGGGATTGCTGTCGGTGAAGCAGTCGCCGTTGTCGCGTGCGTGGCTGCGCATCGCTCTGCGGCTGCACAGTGCCAAACCGGCGGCTTTGGATGAAACTCTGAGCGGACCGGACACTCTGCTGGCCGCGCTGGAGCTATTGGGCGGAACCGAAGACGGAAAATGGAGGTTGCTGCTGCCATCATGACAAGACGCGAGTGGTTGACAATCGCCGGATCGGCCGGGGTGGCTGGATGGGCTGGATTCAAGGTGCCAGTTGAGGGTCCGGAGGTGGACGATGTGGGCGGCGCGAAATCGCCGGTGGCGATCGTCAAGGCAGCTTCGTATTCCGGAGAACTCGCGGCACGAATTCTGGAAGGCGTCAAGGCATGCGGTCTCGACGTCCGAGGTAAACGTGTCGTGTTGAAGCCCAACATGGTCGAGTTCGACAAGGCAACGGCAATCAACACGGATGTCGCCGTAGTGTCGGCCGCTCTCGAGGTATTCGCAAAACTGGGCGCGGCGGATGTGCGGGTTGCTGAGGGTCCTGGACACCGGCGCGACACCTATGGCCTTGCAGAAGAGGCCGGCTACCGCAGCATGCTGAGCAAGTTCGATCGCCTCTTCACCGACCTCAATCGCGACGACGTGTCCCGGGTCGAAGGCTTTGCCGATGAGGGCGAGATCTATCTTCCGAACACGATCCTACAGGCGGATTTGATCGTCTCGATGCCCAAAATGAAGACGCATCACTGGGCGGGCGCGACGCTTTCCATGAAGAACTACTTTGGGGTGGTTCCGGGTTCGATCTACGGGTGGCCCAAGAACATGCTGCACATTGTGGGCATACCACGGTCGATCGTGGAACTATCGCGCATTCTTGGCAAAAAGTCTTTCGCCATTGTGGATGGCATTGTCGGGATGGAAGGCAACGGTCCGATTCAGGGCACGCCGAAGCAAGCGGGCGTGCTGGTCATGGGACGCGATCTGCGGGCCGTGGACGCGACCTGCTGCCGGATGATGGGCATCGATCCTTCTCAGGTGGAGTACTTGCAGAGGTCCGGGAACCTGGGCAATGCGAGCGCGGGGTTGATCGAGATGCGCGGCGAATCGGTGGCGGGTGTGCGTACGGATTTCCAACTGATCGATCAGTTCAAGGGGCTACGGCTGATCTAGTAGCCTTGCTCGATTCGTTTAGGACCAATCAGCCCGTTCAAAGGAGCCAACTCAGAATCCCCCTCCAACGAGAGAAACTGAGTGGCCCCGATCTTCTTCGCATGAAGCCAGCCTTAAACGATGTACTTCTCCGCTTGGATCAACCGCGCGGCAATTGAGCGTCGCAAAGTCACCGCATTTACCGGATCATGTTTTGTAAACCGCTTCAAAACGGTCAGGTTCATCCGCAGCGCGTCGCCCTCAGACGCCGCCGACAAAACCGCTCGCGCGAAGCCTTCGAGCTGCTCCATCGATTCGCGCAGGAACACAGCGCTCATCTCGCGCTTCTGGTCCGTCGGATTCTTCTCCGTCCGCAGCAGCACAGACTCCATCGCGAAGGTTGCCATCATGATGTCCGTCAATCCGGCCATGATCTCCTGCTCGCCTTCGAGCGCCGCCATGAACTTCTGGAAGGCCACCCCTAACGTGAGAAGTGAAATCTTCTTGGCATTCGCCACCAAGCGCTGTTCCGCCGTCAGATCATCCGACGCCAGCGAAGGACCGCCCATCACCTCCGCCATCAGCTTCTTCACCGCTTCGACAAGCGCCAACTGGCCTTTTTGAGCCTTCTTCAACAGCCAGCCCGTGGCGAGCATGCGGTTGATTTCGTTGGTGCCTTCAAAGATGCGATTGATACGCGAATCGCGATAGGCGTGTTCTACGGCGTAATCCTGATGGAAGCCGTAGCCGCCGTGGATCTGAACGCCTTCGTCGACGACATAATCCAATGCCTCGGATGCCGCTACCTTGATGTACGAGCACTCCGCCGCGAACTCTTCCACTGACTTCAACATTGTCGCCGCGTAGTCCGCTTCGGCCCAGTTATGATCGGCCAACATGGCGTCGATCATGCCGACCACGCGGTAGGACATCGATTCCGCCGCGTATAGGCGAATGGCCATCTGGGCCATCTTGGCCTGCATCATCCCGAATTCGGAAATCGACTTGCCAAAGGCCTTCCGCTCTTTGGCGTATTTGATCGAAACTGCGAGCGTATTCTTGCATCCGCCGACCGCAAACGGACCTAGTTTCAACCGGCCCAGGTTCAGGATGTTAAAGGCGATGATGTGGCCGCGACCGATTTCGCCCAAGACGTTCTCGACCGGAACCTTCACGTTGTCCAGATAGATCGCCGTCGTCGACGAGCCCTTGATGCCCATCTTCTTTTCTTCGGCTCCGGGATTCACGCCCGGATAAGCGCGTTCCACCAGAAAGGCGGTGAACTTGTCGCCGCCCACTTTGGCGAACACGGTATAGAGATCCGCGTAGCCGCCGTTGGTGATCCACATCTTTTGCCCGTTCAGAACGTAATGCTTGCCGTCTTCGGTCAGATCGGCGCGGGTTCGGGCCGCGAGAGCGTCCGAACCAGCTTGCGGTTCGCTCAAACAGTAGGCGGCAATCATCTCGGCTGTGGCGAGCTTCGGTAGGTACTTGGCCTTCTGTTCTTTGGTTCCGAACATCAGCAGCGGCAGAGTGCCGATGCCGGTGTGCGCGCCGTGCCAGGACGAATACGAGCCTTCGCGGGCCACGCCTTCGGCCACGATCATGGCGGAGGTCAGATCCATCTCCATTCCGCCGTACTCTTCGGGAATCACGACGGCGGTGAGTCCGATTTCGCCGGATTTCTTGAAAATCCGTACGCATTCGGGATGCTCGCCATGACGAATCGCTTCGACATGCGGCAGGACTTCGTTTTTCACAAATTCGTCCGTTGTCTTGGCGATGCCCTTGTGCTCGTCGGTAAAGTCCTCGGGTGTGAAGACCTGATCGGGCTTCAAGTTCTCGAGGAGAAACGCGCCGCCTTTGGTTTTGGCGATGGCGGATGCTGCCGTTGCGGTTGCAGTCGACATGGTGAAACTCCTAGTTCAGATTTTCGAAAATTCCAGCCGCGCCCTGACCGCCGCCGATGCACATGGTGACCATGCCATAGCGGGCGTTGCGGCGCTTCATCTCGCGCAGGATCGTGGCCGTCAGTTTTGCGCCGGTGCATCCCAGAGGATGTCCCAGTGCGATGGCTCCGCCGTTGACGTTGAGCGTATCCATGTCGATGCCGGTCTCTTTGACAACCGCGAGCGCCTGCACAGCGAAGGCCTCGTTCAATTCCGTCACGCCGATGTCTTCGATCTTGATTCCGGCGAGCTTCAACGCCTTGGGAACCGCGACCTTCGGGCCGATGCCCATGATTTCCGGCGGGCATCCGCCCACGGCGAAACTCACGAAGCGCGCCATTGGCTTCAAGCCCAGTTCAGCGGCCTTCGATGCGGACATCACCAGCGCGCAAGCTGCGCCGTCAGAGGTCTGCGACGAGTTGCCTGCGGTGACAGTACCTTTGACGTGGAACACGGGCTTCAGCTTGCCCAGTGCTTCTTTCGATGTATCCGCACGCGGACCCTCGTCCTTCGCGAACACGCCTTTTGTGGTCTTCGGCTTGCCATCCGCACCCATGACGGTGGTCTCTATGTCGAGCGGTACGATCTCTTCGTCGAACTTGCCCTCGGCCTGGGCCTTCAGCGCATTCTGATGCGAGCGGTACGAAAATTCATCCTGCTCTTCACGACCGATGTTCCAGCGCTGATAGATATTCTCGGCAGTAATGCCCATGCCGACGTAGATTTCGGGGATATTGTCAACCATCCACGGATTCGGTGCGATGCGCTGCGCCGACATCGGCAGCATGCTCATGCTCTCGGTTCCGCCGGCGAGAATGATATCGCCATATCCGGCGCGAATCTTTTCGGCGGCCATCGCAATGGATTGCAATCCCGAAGAAC
>Ga0163146_10007382_pt1 | contig 12081 bp, 14 predicted proteins | sample OliLakLV19MP7G1_FD_148648 | JGI IMG/M metagenome (GOLD analysis project Ga0163146, IMG submission 148648) | Freshwater microbial mat bacterial communities from Lake Vanda, McMurdo Dry Valleys, Antarctica - Oligotrophic Lake LV.19.MP7.G1 | ecosystem: Environmental > Aquatic > Freshwater > Lake >... | reverse complement strand
CGATGCAGGTGGGACCGACCGGTGCTGCGCTGGGTGAGATGAGCAAGGAGGTGAACGCCGTGGCTGCCGAGCGCTTGAAAGAGGCCCTGGCGCCGCATGCGCGCGATGGGGTGGTGACACTCGGTGGGGCGATCTGGATGGTGCAGGCGTCTGCAGGGACTAACGTCTTGGCCGAATGATGTTTGGCATCTCAATGATTCCGCGCGCAGTCGCAATGGTCACAGCATGGGTTCGATCCGCCGCACCGAGCTTCTCGAAGATGCTGGAAAGATGGTTTTTTACGGTTTTTTCTGCCACCTGAAGCGCAGTCGAGATCGACTTGTTGCCCATGCCATCGGCCACGCATTCAAGGATCTCAATCTCACGTAGGGTCAGGTCAAAAAGTCCCTTGCTTACAGCGAGGCTGTCCGCGGCTCCGCTCGATAAATAGGTCTTGCCCGAATGCACGGCTCGAATCGCCTCCAACAATTCCGCCACCGGTGCCGACTTCAAGACATATCCGCCCGCGCCTGCCGCCAGGGCGCGTGTGATGGCGCCATCGCCGTCGTGACTCGACAGCATGAGCACGCGAACCATCGGGAACCGTTGTGTAACGATTAGAACCGCACTCAAGCCGTCCATCTGCGGTAGACGGAGATCCATCAGCACGACGTTCGGTTGAAGCGCCTTGATGCATTCCAAACCATCGCGTGCCGTCGCCGCACTTGCGACGATCTCAATATCCGGTTGCGACGACAAAATGGCGGACAGACCGTCGCGGACAACGGCATGATCATCAATCAGGATGATGCGAATCGGTTCCATCACGTTTTCCTTTCATCGTTTTGCAAGGGTGCCCGGACTTCCACGACGGTTCCTCCCGCCGACGGCGAGCGAATCGTCAAGACGCCTCCAATCAGTTCAACGCGCTGCCGCATCCCGGCGAGGCCCATCCCGCCTGCGAACCGCGATTCGTCGACGAGACTGTTGCCGAGCCCCATACCATCGTCCGCAACAAGAAGTATGACGGCCTGTCCGGACTCGGGAACAAAATTTAGTTCCACGTTCAACGTGCGCGCCTGCGCGTGTTTCGCCGCATTGGTTGCCGCCTCGCGCGCGATGTACACCAGCTGCGTCGCAACCAGAGATTGCACAAACGGCGCGTTGCCGGTTGCAGAGAAGCGCAAGTGCATCCCTGCGGCGTCGGCGATCCGTTGGATGCGGAGCTCGATTGCGCGCACGAGCTCCTTGCCCGGAACCGACACCGACCGCAATCCCCACACCGCGTTTCTCACGTCCACCATGCCGTCGCCGACCAACTCGACGACCCGTTTCAGGTGCGTTCGCGCGCGTTCCGGATCGCGGTCCATCCACAATCCCGCGGCATCGGCGTGCATCTTCATTCCAGTGAGATCTTGCTCAAGGCTGTCGTGAATATCGTGCGCGATGCGCGTTCGATCGGCAACCAGTGATGCGCGCAGCTCGGCCCGCCGATTCAACCGCGCGCGCCAGCCCATCAACACCGCCAATGTGATAACAAGTGATACGGATACTCTGAACCAGGCGCGATGGTAAAATGGCGGGAGCAAGGTGATGTTCCAGGTTGCAAACGCCACGCGTTCGGGATTGTCGAGCGTGTAGGCTTGAACGCTGATCGTATGGGGCCCTGCTGCCACGTTTGTGAATTCAGCTCGGCCCGAGCTGCCGGTTTCGGTCCAGTTTGATCCGATTGTACCTTCCGGTTGTACGCGCATTCGATACCGAAGCCTCGAAGGAGACCACAACTGCGGCGAGAGTGCCTCGACCACAACCGTCCCGTGGCCGCGAGTCACACGCGTGCCTTCCTTCACGATGGAAACACCGTCAACTTGAAGCCTGGTGATGCGGACCTCGCGGGCGACGGAAGGCTTTTTGAGCCTGTACGGATAGATGCCGACCGCACCCTGGACCGTCGGAAACCAGAGTCGGCCCACCCGATCCTTGACGACCGAGGGCGAAAACCCACGTGCAGCCTCGTTGGTTCGGAGTCCGTCCTCCACAAGGTAAGGAATCGCCGCGACCGCCTTCCCCGTCCCGTCGAACCACGCATCGAGAGCCGATCGTTCTATGCGAGACAGGCCTCGTGCCGAACTCATCCACAACCACCCGCCGTCATCCTCGATGATGCTGTAAACGCGATCGTCCCACAATCCATCACGATGGGTGAAGCGATGAATACGCCCGTCCTTGATGCGATGGAGTCCTGCCCCTGCGGTGGCAAACCAGGCGGCGCGTTCTGCATCCACAAACACCGCCAAGGTCGCGGCTTGTACCCCGGCCGGACTCAGTGTGTAACGTTTGAGCGAACCATGCAACAGGTGAGCGGCCGACCCATCACCCATTGCCATCCACAGTCCGCTTTGTCCATCGAGCGCAAGATCGTGGACCGTGGAAGCCTGCTTCGGTGGGGGCGTCCAAACCGGTACCCATTGTCCTTGCACCATCTTCGCGACGCCGCCGCTTGCAAGGCCCATCCAAAGCTCACCGTCGAGGTTCCGCAGCGTGTGGATCCGATCGTTGGCGGGCACGTTGGCCAGTGTGACGAGAAAATATCGATGGGCATCCAAATCCAGTCGCGCAAGCGACGTGGTCATTCCGGCTGTCCACACGGCGCCATCATTCATCACGGCAACAGCGCGCAGATCGACGTGCCGCAATCCATCCTGCGCTGGATAGTTTCCAGTCGGTGTGCCATCCCAGCGGGTGAGGCCCGTTCCCTGTGTGAGCCAGATCGATCCATCGGGTCCCGTCGCGACGGAATATCCGGAATCCGCCAACATGCCTTCAGGTCGGCCGATGTGCAGAATGCCGGGATCAATCGCAATCCGACACAAGCCTTGTTCGGTTCCGATCCAGAGTCCTTCGACATCGGATAACACGGTACTGACGAGCGGGTATGGGATACCGTTGCTCATATCTCGACGCGCGACGGGTTCTCCACCGTCGAATGGCAAAGCAGCGACGCCGCCATAAAAACCGATCCAAAGTTGATTGTGCTTCGGATCCACGGCCATCGAGGTCAGCTGCGCAGATCGATATCCGAAAATCGTTGGTAACAATTTTCCATCTGCATCGAAGGCATCGATACCCCCGCGTGTAGCCGCGGCAAACACGCGACCATCCCTCGCAATGGCGAGTCGCCCGTATGGATGGAGATCCACTTTCACCGCGACATGACCACCGACTGCTCGAAACAATCCATTCTTGCTACTCAGCCACGTCGTTTCCCCCCGGCCGACCACAGCGTTTGCGGCCTCCGTGCTGAATCGCTCTGGCGTGTCACGAATACCGTTGGTTTTCCAGCGGAACGTTCCTTCGGTGCCAGCCAGGTAGATTCGGTCCTCGACAACGCCAACAATTTGAAGCGACGTTGTTGCGTCGAGATCGGTCGAGTGCACCACGGCGGTCCCACTCGCCTGCACGATGGATCGCTGGCTTGCACACCCCCAAACCGAGCCGTTTGCATCGGCAAACAAATCGCCCCGACATTCCTTTATCGGGCAATCCCAGGACCTACCATCAAAGCGGCACAGGCCGTTCTCGGTTGTGGCCCAAAGAAATCCGTCCCCGTCTCGCGCCAACGACTTGATACCCATTTGCCGCGCGTCCACCTTCGCCGGTCCGAAGGCAACGGTGTCGGGTTGCGCAGACACAGCCTGTTCCGTTTCGATGAGCAAACCGACAACGACCGCCAGGGTCGCAACTATGCGGGCGAAGGACACGCCCCTCCACCATAGAAGCGGCGTGTTCCGTGCGCCGGAGGATGCGCATCCACGCCGCCACGCCCGACGGGGGCGAGCCCGTCACCCTGCGTCGGCGGGGAAAAGTTGAGGAAAGAGGTGTTCCGCCGAGGCTGCCGAGAAAACCACATGAACGTCACCTTTGGGGGTGTCCGAACCCAGAATGCCGTGATTCAAGAGTTGCCTCAGCGCGTCTCGTCCTGCGCGCTCGGACTTTCCGAATTTTCTCGTTGCTTCGCCACGTGATACGGTTCCCATCCTGAAAACCTCGGCGACGACGTGGCCGCCGCCTCCAGGGATCCTCAGTTCATCGTCCACATAGTTCCGTAGCCGTTCGCTGAGAACGCCCAGGTCAAAAAGACGCCTCATGATCGCCACTTGATCAAGTGCCACACGCAGGAACCACTCTACAAATTCGGTGAGCGCGCGTTGCGACAGATTGCCTCGTCCATCCGTATCATGCTCTCTCGGGGCGTCCGCACGATCCATCATGCGTCGGTAGTCCGAACGATCCTCGATGCCTCGGGCAAGCCCCCGAGAGATCGACCATAGACCGTGTGCCCCAATGCCAGCGTCGAGAACCATTGCATGCGACATGAGCCTGCTGACTCTGCCGTTTCCATCCATGAAGGGGTGAATGTAGTTGAAACGGTGGTGCGCGATGGCTATCGCGACAATTTTCTCAAACTTTCCCAAGCGACCGATCGCGAATCGTTGATGAAAGTAATCCATGAACGCGGCCACGTGTTCGCTCGACGGGGGCTGATGGCGGCCTACCTGGATATCGTGTGCGGGTAACAATCGGAACGCGCCAGGTGTCATACGGATGTGTGAGCCATCGTTGCGCGGCACATCCAGAAAAGAGGCCGGAACCTCTTCGTAGAAACTGCGGTGCGTCCCCTTCACAAATTCTGGAGAGGTCGGATCTTGCAGCGTGCCTTGAAAAAAAGCGCCTTCGATGGCCTGTTGTATCCGGACGTGCGCGCGTGCTTCAATTTGCAAATCGCGTCGCCTCGGGTCCACGTCTAGCTCGTTGTTGAGCGCCCGTTCGATGTCTTTGGGGCGAGTATGGTGCCCCTCCATCAGGTTGCTGTAGTAGCAGTTCATCAGGCCTATCAAATGCGAAAGACTTGAAGCAGAACGCGGGTGCAAACGGTTTCCCAGCGCCGCACTCTCCGAGATCAACTCTGCGACCAGATTGCTGACGGCTGACGAAACGGGCTCAATACCGCAAGGCTCGATTCTGCTGGGGGACTCAATTTGACTCATCGTGTTGCTTTAGGCCGATCGCTAGCTTTCTGCCGGTCTTTTGTATAAAAATAGCCGATCTGGGATGAGTCCGTAACTATTTGAAAAATAAGCGTGAAACTGCTTATTTTTACGGGCAGTTGCCGATGTGTGTAGCCGATCTCAGGGTAGCAGCGCCTTTCGGACACTTTTACCGACAGCGACTATTGCCAATTGCCGAGCGCGCGGCTCGCCGCGATGCTTACCACCAGCGGCGATGACAAGGTTCCCGGTTCCTCGTCGCCAGCGATGATGTGGCGGTACAGCGGTACACGCATCGTCAGAGAGACGGTATTCATCCCGAACGGATGCACCAACGTTAACCCTCCAAGCAACTCGGTACGCCCCAAAAAACCGTCTTGCCGAATGATGTCGTTCCAGCGTTCTGGACGATCGTGGATGAGATCCAGACCCGCCAAAACCATCAGTCGATCGTAGACAAGACCCCCGGCTTGTATCCCTCCCAGAAGGCGATTGCCCGCGCGAAAGCCGCGTTTGTTCTCATAAAGGGTGAGCTGCGTTTGCGCTTAGGCGCTCAGCTGTACCCTTCGCACCGTCCGGCCAATGTCGATTGCCAGCACCGGATCAAAAGTGCCATTGCCGAACTAAATATGCTGATGTCGCAAGTCGCGCTCGCCGAGCGCAAAGGGGTCCGGTTGGATGCCCCCGAGTGTTACCGACAATCCACCGCGCGCCAACAACCACCAACCACGCAAGGTTCCGCCTATCCGACCCAATAACCATGGGTCGCCCACGCCGTACAACGTTTCATTGCGGTGGTGAACATCCGCGTCGAGGGGAACATAAGGCTGACCAGTGGGGTCTGTGTAACGAATGGTCGTTCTCACGAGGCGCAACGGAATGTGCATTTCCGCACCAATCGCACGGGTAAGGCCCACTTCGATCATGGTGCGCAACTCGCTCGGATACAGGTCCTGATTGTGGCGAAACTCTGGCTGCGTCGGTACTTCTCCGCAATCATTGATATCGGTGCATCCGGCACGATGCACCGTTTTAACGGTCGTTCCGGTCAACGATACGGTGGCCCGCACGTCGCCGGCAACCGACGTAAACGAGTTCAGCCGCGCCACTGGGATGTTGGGGTTCCTACATCCAGCACAGGCGTGCGCTTGCCTGGGTGTCAGCAGGAAACAAACGGCCAGCGACAGCAGTAAAAGCTGCGAGGGTTTCATTGTTGCTGACCCTTGGCGATCGCTTCATCAATGCCTGCCACGTCAAAGCCAGAAATCGTGGCCACCTTTCGGTCCTTTCGGCCGAAAATCACCAGAAAGGGCAGGTTCGATTCATCTTTCAAGAAGTGGGCAGTGATTGGACTTTCCCAGTCGACCACGTTCAGATTTCGTACTGCGATATCCTTGTCGCGTCCCAGCTTCGGAAAGATGTGTGCATCAATCATTCGACACGGTCCGCACCAAACGGCATAGAAATCGAAAATCGTCACTTTGCCTTTTGCCAGATGTGCTTCGAGGGACACCACGTCCTTTCCTTGCTTCGAGATCTCCTACAGATCAGCGCCCTCGGGTAACGTGGGCAGTGGGTCGAAGTTGAGATCGGGATGACACGCGAAGCACTGCGATTCGGCCACGTCGTGAATTCCGCACCAATCGTGAGCCGCCTTGAATTTCGGGACCAACTCGGGATGGCATTGGGTGCATACCTCTTGCGGGACTTTGTGCGCACATGCCGTGTAATTGGCGCTTTTTGCCGCACCAAGTGTGGTGACAGTGCCCATCCCCTCATCGTGACTGCCGGGCGCGGTGGCGCATCCTGAAGGTGCAAAAGCAAAGCAAACGGCAAGTGTCCACGGCGCCGAGACCATTGAAAACGGGCTCATAAGAAATCTCCGGAATGAGTAATACGATTTATACATGCACGCGACCATCAGGCCGCAACGCGCGCCATGCGATCGAATCGGCAACGGCACGGAGGTGAATGAAACCCGCGATCAGGTTTACGAGACAAAGAAGGAACGAACGCGTACCATGGGGACGTGCATGATCTCGTGCGGGTGGGCGTACAGTTCAAGGTCAACCGGCAACGGGAACTCGTGCGTTCGGGCGGGTGGTCGCAACAGCGTTACCGAAGATGGAAAGCCGAAAACTGTCGAATGAACACAGCATGAACAATCGACGCACACCGGCGCCGGAGCGCCATCTTCGGTCTGTCCCGGGCAACAGGGTTCGTCACATTCAACCAGCGTGGACGGACATCCGCCAGCCTGAGTACAGGGTTCGAACGACGTCGGCATGCACACAGAAATAACGACAGCCAACGTGCCTACGATCCGAATCACGTGGTCAGTTTAGCCCACACGGTTGGATACGCCACGCCCAATCAACATCTCACACGGCGCAAGTTTCCTTCGAACCCGCAACGTCCCTATGCCGTCGAGTCGCAGATCACGATTCACGTCGACGATTCGATGCGGCCGAGGTTACTTGCGCGTTAGAACGGAAGTTGATGCCAGCGATTCTCCAAGTTCTATTTTTCACGCGCGCGACCTGTATGTAGAATGTCAATTCGCAGCGGCTTGTTCGCGGCGTTGTGAGCAACAGCGCCGGTGCCCATTCTCCTAGGCATCCAGACGCGGCGACGTGGCATCGCCATGGTATAGGCTTTGATAGTACGTGCGACAAGACCTTCGACGACTGATTAAGCTTTCACTGCCCCTTGTGGTTTCTCAGGTGGGTCAGATGACCATCGGGGTTGTGGACACGATGATGGTCGGCCACATCAACAACACGGCATTGGCGGCAGCGTCCCTTGGGCACGCATGGAGTCACGCGATCTTGTTCATGATCCTGGGGGTCGCGATGGGGGTCGATCCCATCATCAGCCAATCTCACGGGGCGGGCGATTCAGGCGCGGTTGCGATCGCATTTCAGCGCGGCATTTTTATCTCGTTCTTGCTTTCGATTCCCGCTTCGATCCTTTGGTTGCTCACCGAACCCGCCTTGCTTTTGTTTCGACAAGATCCGGAACTCGCGCGTTTGGCAGGGCGATATGTGTCCGTGCAGGTGCCAACCCTTTGGGCCTTCTTCTTGTTCAACGTGAATCGATTGTACCTTGCGGGCAGAGGCATATCAGCGCCGTACGTTTGGGCAGTTCTGTTTGCGAATATTCTGAACGTCTTGTTCAATTGGATTCTTGTTTTTGGAAACCTTGGATTTCCCGCGATGGGCCTCGAAGGTGCGGGAATTGCAGGCGCTGCGACGCGATTGGTGCTGGCGGGATCGCTGTTGGGTTTGACGTTTGGTACCGGTCTGCATCGCGATGCGTGGATCCCATGGACGCGCAAAGTGTTTGAGATGCGTGCCATCGGAGCACTGTTGTTGCTTGGCTTGCCCATCGGTTTGCAATTCGGTTTCGAGGCGTGGGCATTTCAAATCGCAACACTCATGGCCGGGATGTTGGGTGCAAACGAACTGGGTGCCCATACGATCGTGTTAAACCTTGCGGCGCTTGCGTTCATGATGCCACTTGGGCTTTCGATGGGTGCGTCCGCGCGGATCGGAAATTTGATCGGAGCTGGTGATATCGCCGGAGCCATTCGCAACGCGCGTCTGAGTTTGGTGCTGGGTGCCGGCGTCATGGGCCTTTCAGCTTCGGCGTTTTTGATTTTTCGCCATCAACTGCCAGTTTTGTTTGGGGCTGAACCCAGGGTGGCCGAACTGGCCATTTCCATCGTTCCGATCGCAGCCGCCTTTCAGTTGTTTGACGGATTGCAGGTCGTGGGGAGCGGCGTCCTTCGTGGCATGGGGCGTACCCGTCCATCGGCCATCTTCAATTTCGTTGGGTACTATCTCTTCGCCCTGCCGATGGCGTATTGGATGGCTTTTCACACCACCGCGGGTCTGCGCGGTTTGTGGTGGGGATTGGCGATTGGATTGGCGTTGGTCGCAATCGCTCTGGTCGCTTGGATAAAACGCGAAGGTTCTGACTGGATGGCCAAGGGGACGACGCGTTCCGTTGGCTTGCGCTAACGTGCGGCGTGTCAGAGCGCATCTGCCAGTCGGCTAGCTGAACCGAGGTTGCAGCACGTGGTTCTCGAGGTGGACGTGCGTGAACACATCGCTCTCCATTTGTTGTAACTCGGAGAACAGCGTTCGGTAGCTGTTGCACGCCCAGTCCGGCAGCGCGAAGTCATCGCTTGCCACACGGATCATTTCGAGGAGCTTTGCGACGGCAAGGTGTTCGTCGAAAATGGATTGCAGGAGCCCCGTGATCTTTGTCAGGTCGGGCTGCTCGGCGGTGAGCGCCGGAAAGAGCGTCTGCTCTTACTCATCGAGATGTGGTTCCAGCGCGTCCGCTTAGCTTAGTACCAAAGGCCCTTTGCCTTGATCCATCGTGCCAAAGGCGTTGATGTTCAGACCGAACGAGCGCGCGACCGCGAGCAGGAGCGCGTTGTGATACGTCCATGACGGACCCCAGGATCCCTCTGATGGCCGGGTTTTCGGGTAGGCAAGTTTCACCGATCGACCGGTCCGGAACGCAAAGCTCTTTCCCCCCGCTATCCAGATTGGAAATCGATACGATGCGTGGGCACCCACCCCGATCTGGGGATGCTGTCCTGTGGTCGTGTCCGAACCAAACAGGATCAGGGTGTTGTCGAGCATTGTGCCGTTGCCCTCCTGCACGCTGTCCAACTGCTGCAGCAGATAAGCCCATTGGCTCGCCCACCACGTGTCCCATCGCTTGTGATCCGCTAGCACCGTGGGGGATCCGTTGTCACCGGACGCGTGCGTGGTGTCGTGTTGACCAGGAAGCCCAGCGACATCAAAGGCGCTATCGGCACCGCCAATCTGCAGCGTGGCCACGCGCGCGAGATCACACGCAAAGGCCGAGCGGATGAGATCCATTCGCCTGCGAACGCCCGTTTGGGGGTCGCTGGAATCCGCCGCTGTGGCCGGCTTACTGCACCCAGCGGCCACCGGTGCCGCGGAAGCTTTGAGGCGGGTCTCCAACTGGTTGATCCCTTCGAGGTGGGCCTCGCACATTTGTTTTTCCGCGGCGCCGATACGGTCACACACCGCTTTGAGCTCACGGCGGGAGTTGTCGATGAGCCGTTGTTTGAGCATCCTCTGCTTCAGAAACAACGAATTGTCGGGGGTTGCCGCTCCAGATTCCACCTTGAGATTCGCGAACCACGTGTCGAAGGCCTGGCTCGCCGAGTTCAGTGGCTTTACCGGGTTGCCGCCCGAAATGAAAAATGCGTTTCCGTGGCCACCGGCCCCGGCGTTCAATCGCAAAGAAATTGATTTGTAGGTTGTCGGGGACTGCGCATATAGCGCGCTCGCCACCACTTGATCGATCGAGGGCGTCGCCGCATATTCCCCGTTTTTCCATGACCCGGTGAAGCATCCGTTGATGCCGTTCCCGTGCTCATTGTCGGACTCATGCGCTTTCCAGCGAGCGTCCCACCAAGAGCTTGACGAGGCCATGAGGCCGTCGACGTAGAGCAACTTGGATTTGTGCGGATTCAGAGCCTGCTGCGTCTCCCCCAGCGTGAAACTTGCCCCTTCTCCCGTGGGCCAGAACGAATTCTCCAGGTACCCCATCGGGTGAAACACGCACAGCAAGCGTTTCGGTGTAGCGCCCTGCGCGAAGGCGGCGTGTGGCAGCAGCGTCATTAGCTTGCTGGCGGCAGCGCCACCGACGATGGATTGAATGAACCTTCTTCGGGACGATGCAGGCTTTTTCATTGTACTCCTCCACGAAAGCGAAATGCGTCGGTCACCACGAACGTCAGCAACGAGGACGGCAGATCGCCATCGCCCTTGCCGAGCGCCATCGCGAACGAGTCGACGGTGCACGCATCCTCGTCGGTCGGCTCACGTCCATACGCAAAGCGGAACCATTGCGTGCCCATGCAGGGCCGAACCTGCTGACTTTCCCCCAACTTCGCTGACAACTCACGGGCGTTCTGAAACGGTCCATCGGCATCGGAGTCGCCCACGATCTTTTGTATCGACGCCGGAGCTACACAGCGACGAGGCCATCGAAGGCGATCCCCTCCCTCCAGGACAGATCTGGGCAATCAGCCCGGGTGGCGCAGAGGCCGGCCCCGGGCTTTATCGCATCGAGGTCGCCAGTGGCCCGGGCTCGGGCGTGAAGGTGCTCAACCAGCCGACGCCGCCCGCCTTCCGTGAGAGCGTCAAGGTTGGCGAGCAGAACCTCTACACGCGAGCGAAGGAACTGGTCGGAGACAGGAACCCGCGCGAGCACGAGTTCTCGATTCAAATGCGCTCGATGGACGCCGACAAAGGTGGGGCCGGGCTTGGCGTTCCCGTGCTGGTCGCCCTCTGCGGCGGCCTCCTCGGGCGCAACACACGGGGAGGTACCGTCGTCGTCGGTGCGCTTAACCTCGGCGGATCCATCGAGATGATTCCTAACGCCGTCGCACTCGCCGAGTTAGCCGTCGATAAGCAGGCGCAGACCTTGCTGATGCCCGTGGCCGCGCGCCGGCAGCTCAACGACCTGCCCGACGACCTGTGGACCAAGATCAAGATCGAGTTCTATAAGGACGCGTCGGATGCGGTTTTTAAAGCGCTGGTGGAGTGATGGCCGAGACGAGACGAGCCGAACGAGGCGAGCCGACTGCGTCTACTGCGGCGCAGAGACCGGCTCCCGCGAGCAAACCTTCCCGCGGCGCTTGGTCGTCGGGTGAACATGGGCATCCTCTGCCGTGCAATGGCAAGTTCCCGCCGCTCGATGCTCTTCGGTCGCGCCAGCTCAGTTCCTCAACGGTGTCATTGGCGTTTATTTCAATTCGCGCGGCAGCGAGGGAGGTGGCGTTTCGCGGAATACGGCGTGCAGATATTTGGGTGATACGATACCCACGAAAACGAAAATCGGCTGCGATGTTCTCGAACCCGCGCTACAATGCGGCCCGTGGCGTCGAATAATATTTGGCTGGTGCGGGCGGGTGAGGGCGGTGCGTTCGCCGACGAGTTCGAGGAGCAGGGCGTCGTGGCAATTGGCTGGTCAAAGGCGGGCCCGATCGCAGCGGCGATGT